>Ga0224496_10000060_pt1 | contig 79267 bp, 71 predicted proteins | sample SF_Jul11_sed_USG_2_FD_168127 | JGI IMG/M metagenome (GOLD analysis project Ga0224496, IMG submission 168127) | Sediment microbial communities from San Francisco Bay, California, United States - SF_Jul11_sed_USGS_8_1 | ecosystem: Environmental > Aquatic > Marine > Sediment | place: USA...
CCCGCCCGAGGAATTGGCCAGCCCGTTGGTGAAGGGCGCGCTGAAACACGTCGACCGTGGGCAACTGGCGATGTCACTGGAAGAGTCCGCGGCACTCGCCCAAGCCCTCGGCATCAGGCGCTTGTCCCAAGAGACACTGAAATCCATCCACGAGAAGTCCCAGGGATGGATTGCCGGAACGCTCCTGATGCAACAGAGCGAGGACATGGCCATCAGCGAGGAAACTCCCGGAGTACTCGATTCGAATGGAACCATGTTTGATTTCTTCGCGGGAGAAGTTCTGGCATCTGTCGAGCCGGAAACACATGAATTCCTGCTGACCATATGTTTTCTCCCCGAAATTTCAGTGGAAACAGCCCGACAACTTTCCGGAACGTCAACCGCAGGCAAAATTCTTTCAGCTCTGTATCGAAAAAATCTGTTCCTGGAAAAACACGGACACCCAACCCCGGTGTACACGTTTCATGCGCTGTTCCGGGATTTCCTGCAACACCAAGCGGAGGAAAAACACGCCCCGCCCCAACTCGCTGCGATCAAACGGAGCTCAGCCCGCGTCCTTGAGCATGCAGGCAATTTTGACTCGGCCTTGGCGCTGTCGGCGTCCATCGGTGACTGGGAACACGTCGTCGCAATCATTTTGGAACAAGCACCTGTACTGATGCAGCAAGGTCGTTTCAAGCTACTTCAACAGTGGATCGGGCGCATTCCGGATGATGTTGTGAAGGAGTACCCCGTGCTCTCCATGTGGCTCGGAAGCGCCACACTCCCGGAAGATCCAGCCACCGCCCGCACGCACCTCGTCCACGCGTATTCGCTGTACCACACCGCCGGTGAAACGGGCGGATGCCTGACGGTCTGGCCCGCAATCGTCGAGACGATCATGTACGAGTGGGGGGACTTTCACCCGCTCGACCAGTGGATCAACTCCCTGACCGCGCTGCTGGGGGGGCAGCCGCAATTCCCGTCCGCCCGGGTGGAGGCCCAGGTCGTCACGGGGATGTTCAGCGCGCTGATGTTCCGGCAACCGGACAATCCGGACCTGCCGGTTTGGGAACACCGAATGGAGGAACTGGTCGAAGGGACGACCGACCCCAACCTTCGGATAATCATCGGATCCCGTCTGGCGCAATATGGCTCGATGACAGGCACCTTTGCGAAGGCCCGGCAAATCTTGGACCGGCTTCGGCCCCTGGTTACCGGCGAAGGCGTATCCCCATTAGCCCGGATTACCTTCCACTCGGTCGAGGCCATCCACTTCTGGATTACCGGTCAGCCGGACGCATGTCTTGAGTCGGTCTCGAAAGGCCTGCGTATTTCAAGTGAGACCGGCGTGGCCGTATCCGATTTTTTCCTGTACTCGCAAGGGGCGTACGGGGCCCTGACCAAAGGGGACGTCCGTTCCGCCGAAGAGTATCTTTCTCACATGGAAAGCGGGTTATCCCCCGACAGGTACCTGGACCAGTCACTCTTTTATTACCTCGTCTCGTGGGCCAGCATCCTTAAAGGTGACGCCTTGCGGGCGGAGGAAGAGATCGGGTTCGCCCTGGAGCACTCCACCCGTTCAGGGATGCACTTTTCCGAAGGAATCGAACACTTGGCTGCTAGCCAGGTCGCAGTGCATAGGGGAAAACACAACAAAGCAAAATTCCACCTAGAAAAAGCCAGAGCGATCGCGCGCTCCATGCGCAGCGAGCACATGGAGTTCATGTGTCTCCTGTTGACCGCATATATCGGGATTTCGGTTGGCGATACGCCAACCGCAGAGGGAGCGCTGCGTAGCGCCCTTGCCCTAGGGCGGAAAAACAGTTACGTGAACTTCCCCTGGTGGCAACCGTCGATGATGTCGGTTCTGGCTGAAACGGCCCTTTCCGCGGGGATTGAGCCCGAGTACGTCCAGACACTGATCAAGGTGCAGGGACTCACTCCCAGCTCGTTGGCTCCCCCGCCACGGGATTGGCCTTGGCCGGTGCAGGTGGAAATGCTGGGGGGGATGCGCCTGTCGGTGGACGGGAGCCTGGTGAAGTTTGGTCGCAAGGTCAAGAAAAAGCCCCTTGAATTTCTCAAGGCCATTATCGCGCTGGACAGTGGCGCGGGAGTCCCCTGGGAAAGGGTGGCTGACCTGCTTTGGCCGGAATCAGAGGGGGACGCCAGTGAAAAGGCATTTGCCATCACCCTTCACCGCCTCCGCGAACTCCTTGGGAACAGTCAGTTGATCCGCAGGATCGAGGGGAAACTGTCGGTGAATCCCGAGCTGTGCTGGGTGGACGCCGTTGCGTTTGAGCGCGTGCTCGACATCGCTCAGCGTTTAAAAAAACAGGGGGATACCGCAGGCTATTATCAATCGCTGGAGTCCGCCCTGTCCCTGTACAAGGGAACGTTTCTGCCCAATGATGACGACCTCCCGTGGGCAGTACCAACCCGGGAGCGCCTGAGGTCCCGTTTCGTTGACGCCACCTGCGAACTGGGGGAACACCTGATGCAACTGGACGGTACCGAAGCCGTCCACCGGTATCAGAATAGCATCGCCATCGACCCCCTGCAGGAAGTCCTCTACTGCGGGTTGATCCGCCACCACCTGAAGCATGACAGCTACGGCGAAGCCCTTTCCGCATACAACCGGTGCAAGGACGTCTTTGCGTCGGCAGACCTCCCGTTAAGCCCCTCGGGCCCCCTGGAAATCCTGTTCCAGGAAATTTCTGCCCCGGGCAGAAAATAATCCCCTTTCTGTATCCAATCTGTAATTCCGACCTCGGTTAGAGTGCTTCTCGCGACCGGATGATCGCAGGCACCGGTCCACAACCCGCGACGGATATTGTCCGCCCGGGAAGGCAGCCACGGCTCATCTGCGAAACCAAGGGGGAAATTGGGGGAGCCGTGGCCGCCACCAACGCGCGTTCTGCGGAGAGAAGACAAATAAAAGCCGGAGCGTAAATTGGGGGAAAAAACGCTCCGGCTTAGGCAGACAGTGTTGCGAACTGTCTAGTGCCTGCGCACATTCTAGCATGTGTTCGGAATTTTATGGAGAGGGGATAGATGGCAAAAACAGTCTACGCAAAGGGCGAGCGGGCCGTGAGCTCGTGGGGGCCCCGCGAGGAACCATACGAGGCAACGGACCTGATCCTCTCCTACGTGAACCAGTTGGGAATCAAATGCGTGTTCGGGGTGCCTGGCGGGGCCGTTGAGCCCATGTTCAACGCCATGGCCCGCAGCGAAGCCAAGGGTGGAGCACGGGTCGTCGTGGCACGCAACGAGTGCGGCGCGGCGTTCATGGCCGACGGCTACGCCCGGGAAAGCGGCGGGTTGGGCGTATGCGTCGCCACGACCGGACCTGGCGCAACCAACATGCTCACGGGGGTCGCGTCCGCGTATCAGGATCGGATTCCCCTCCTCGTGATTACCGCCCAGACCGCCCTCCCCACGTTCGGGCGAGGAGCGATCCAGGAATCTTCCTGCACCGCCATCGACACCACCAGCATCTTCCGACATTGCACAAAATACAGCACGCTCGTCTCCCACATCGAACAGCTGGAACACAAGCTGGCATCCGCCATTACCGTCGCGATGCAGGAACCCAAGGGGCCTGTGCACCTGAGCATCCCGCTGGACTTACAACGCGCAAAGATAGTCTCAAGCGAACCTAAGTTTGATCTGACCAATCGTTTTTTCTCTCCCGCACTGGTTGACCCCCGCGCGCTTGACGATCTTGCTGGGCGACTACTGGCCGCTCATCGCGTCACGATCATTGCCGGAGAAGGATGTACCGATGCGGGCGGATCCCTGTTGCGGCTCGCCGAACGGATTCATGCCAAGGTGGTTACAACTCCGCAAGGAAAAGGGGTGGTCAGCCCCTATCACCCCTTGTATCAAGGCGTGTTTGGCCTTGCTGGGCATGCATCGGCACACGACGCTCTTGCCGACCCTGAAGTCGATCTGGTGTTGGCAGTAGGAACTGCCTTGGACGAGATCGCCAACAAGTGCTGGGACGAAAACATCGTATTTACCCCCCGTTTGGTCCACCTTGATTCAGACGCCGGAAATTTCAAATTCACCCCCATGGCCCGGATGCACGTGCCGGGAAACATCCAGGCCACGGTTGATCACCTGATCTGCAAGCTGGGGATTCCGGAGTACGGCATGAAAGCGGCGCCTCCATCCAGCCCGGCATCCGGCCCGCAATTCGACGCGGCGGGAAAGTCCATCGCCCGGCGTCGCGACGCCTACAAGCTGTGGATGAACCGAATGAACGAGTCCTACAAGTGCATTGAGGATACGGACACGATTTTGCCGCAGCGGCTGATGTTCGAACTCTCCACCCGCTTTCCCCAGGGAACGCGCTTCCTGGCGGATATCGGAAACAGCTTCCTGTGGAGCCTGCATTACCTGCACCCATACGAGTCGCCCGATCCAGAACGGCATGCCATTCCCGGGGGCCACTTTCGGACCAGCATGGGCTTTTCCTCCATGGGCTGGGCCATCGGGGGCGCTGTGGGCACGACACTCGCGCGTCCGGGAACCCCGGTGGTCTGTATCGTGGGGGACGGCAGCCTGCTGATGAACGGCCAAGAATTGTCGGTGGCCGTGGCCGAACGCATCCCGGTGGTGTTTGTTGTTCTCAACGATGCCTCGCTGGGCACGGTCAAGCACGGGCAACGGCTTGCCGGTGCCGAACAGGTTGGATGGCAGTTGCCGCAAGTGGATTTCGTTCAATACGCGCGCTCCATGGGAGCCACCGCTCAAGCGCTTCGCACCCCGGCGGACTTCGACTGCCTGGATGTCGACGCCATGCTCTTGCGTCGCGGCCCGACCTTGCTGGACGTCTACATTGACCCGGAAGAAGTGCCCCCCATGCGGATGCGCATGGCGTCGCTTGGAACGGGGGTGGGCGAATGACCGGCAGGGGAATCGATACCCAGGTGCGGGACCGAAAGGAGGTTTTCGCCACGCGGTCCCGCACCCGGATTTGGGGAGAGAAGCCATCGCCCGCCAATCCCTATCTCGCGGACGCGGCGATATGTCACGGATACGACCACCTGGATCTGATTCGGCACTGCGGGTTTGCGGATGTCCTGTACCTGCTTTTCCGCGGGGAACTCCCATCGCAAGACCAGTCAGCGCTTCTGGATTCCCTCATGGTGGCGCTGATTAACCCGGGACCACGCCACCCAGCATGCCGTGCCGTCATGAATACGGCCGTCAGCAAAACAAACCCGGCCCACTTTCTTCCCATCGGCCTTTCATTGCTCAGCGGTGACCACCTAGGCAACGGAGAGGTCGCTGCCGCAATGAAATTCCTTCTGGAGAACTCGGGCGGCGACCCGGAAGCGGTGGCAGGTGACCTGCTGGAATTGGCCCCCAGTCCGGAAGGCGACCGGCGGATTGCACCGGGGTTCGGAACCCGCTTCGGGGGAATTGACCCGATGGCGGGAAAGATCGTCAGGCACTTTTCCGTACTCCCGGGAGCGGGCGATGCGCTGCGCTGGGGAGCACGGTTTGTGGAAGCGATTGAAGGCCACGGGATGGGGTGGCTGATGCCGGGAATTGCTGCTGCTGTCTTCATCGACCTCGGTTTCTCACCGAGGGAGGGAGGTGGCCTGTTTCAGATGATGAGTGCGCCGGGAATTCTTGCCCACGGACTGGAACTGGTGGGACAACCGCTGACCGCGATGCCCTTTGTGGAGAATAAGGATTATGTCATCGAACGCGGCTGAGCAGTGCGAGGCGCTCCACTTCTGGGATACGCGGCGCAACGTGATTCGCACGCGGGTCGGCGGCGCGGTCATTGGGGAAGGCGTCGTGTTCAGCCACGGCTACTCGATGCTTGAAGAACTTACCGGGCACGCAACTTTTTTCCAGGTGCTCGTTCTGAACGTTACCGGACGGCTGCCGGAAAAACGCCTTGCGGACTGGCTGGAGGCCACCTTTACGTGCATGAGCTGGCCTGATCCCAGAATTTGGTGCAACGGGGTGGGATCCTACGGGGGCGCTTTGCGCACCTCCCCCGTTGCCGCCATCACCGCAGGCACCCTTGCTGCGGACTCAAGGTTATACGGCCCGGGGTCGTTTCCCCTGGTTGCGGAGACCATTGGGAAAGGCCTTCGGCTTCGGCAACAGGGAGCACCCACCGCCGACATCGTAGCGCGCCTGAATCGACGCGCCGATTCGCCGTCGGCGGCGGTCCCCGGGTACGCACGTCCAATTGCCGCCGGGGATGAGCGTATTCCAGTGATGGACCAGGTTGCCCGCAACCTTGGCTTTACCGCTGGCCCGCACCTTGAACTGGCCATCGATATCCACGATTACATGATGGCGGAATTCGAAGAAGGTTTGAATCTTGCCGGATACCTTGTGTCATTTCTGATGGACCAGAACATGAGTGCAAAAGAGATTTACCGGCTGTATTCGCTCTGTGTGAACAGCGGGATCCACGCATGTTACGGAGAGGCATTCGATAACCCTCCAGAGTCCTTTCTTCCCCTTATGTGCGACGACATCGAGTACACAGGCCATCCATCCAGAAAAACACCAAACCATCAGCAAGATAAGGAGAATGTGTATGTTCAATAACAGTATTTCCATGCACGATATTCCGGAAGGAAAAACCGAGTATTTCGTTTGCGTCCCGCAACTAACTAAGTTTGGTTGCGATGTACGTGATCAGGAAAGTGGCCGCCAGGTCCACAACATGATTCTGGCTGGGCCATTTGAGGAGCAAGAGCCCGCAATTCTGGCTCGTTCCTTTATTCAGGAGTCTGGTGTGGACGCTCGGCTGGTGAGGATTGATGACCTTGACTGACCCCGCCAACCGCACCTGAAACAATACCGGTTCTGTGTCCATCCCATCGCGTTACGTCTTCGAAGGAATGACTCAGAGGTGGCCCGGTAATCCCCCCGCACGCTGGCCCGACCGGGCATCGACCCACCCGCGCCCCCGGCCACCTCTGCCCAACATACGCCCCAGGTCCCGGAATCCATCCCCCTTCGGGCGTGAAAGGACGGACGCCCCCGTGCCTCACAAACGCCACAATCTGGCGGAACCAAATCCGGATCCCGTGCCGCTTCGGCTATCATCAAAGTGAATCGATTCCCATTGAGGCCCAAGGAGCGCCCCATGTTGATGACATCGGAAGAGGCCCAGACCAAATGGTGCCCGTTTTCCCACTCCATCCCCGGCCCCGTGGAGTCGCCCGGTACCACCGGGCGCCGCATGGCCGCCAACCCGGACGCCACCTGCCTGGCCGAGGCCTGCGCCACCTGGCGCTGGTGGGCCGACCCCAAGGGCGAGCAGCCGGGCGACTATGCCCCGGTCGGGTATTGCGGCTTGGCCGGAAAGCCGTAGGGTCACCCCTCCGGCCTTTTTGCCCCCGATCCCCGGTGCCCCATCCCACCCAGCCGGAACCACCGCAACCGGGCTGGCGCCGGTTGGGGAACCGCGTCGAAGGACGGGTACTGGCCATCGGGCTGGCGCTGGCGCTGGCCAGCACCGGCGCCCTGACCGCCACATGGACCCTTAACCCGGACCTGGCCCGGCTGATCGGCGCCGTCGTGGTGTCCAACATCATGTTCGGTTTCGCCGCAGGGCTTTCCGTGGGGTATGCGGCCCACCTGAGCCACGCCTTGGTAATCCCGGTCAACATGCTGGTGGAGACGGTGGTGGTGCTGCTGTTCTATCCCCTGTTCGTGCTCGGCTGGAACCGGGCCTCGGCCACCGGCCCCCTGCAACGGCTGGTGCAACGCACGGTGCGGATGGCGGAGCGCCATCAGGAGCGCATCCGCCGCTACGGCCTGCCGGGACTGCTGCTGTTCGTAATGGTGCCATTCTGGATGACCGGTCCGGTGGTGGGGTGCGCCATCGGCCACATGCTGGGCTTTCGCGCCCGCACCAACCTGACCGTGGTGCTGACCGGATCTTATCTGGCCACCTTCGGCTTTGCCTTGCTGCTAAAGGGCCTTGAAGACCGCCTGGCCCAGGTCGGCGCCTGGGCACCCCTGCTGCTGGTGGCGATCATCATCGGCGTGGCCGTTGCAGGCCATTTCCTGCGCCCCCCGGAAAAATAAAGAAAGGGGGGGCCGCTTTCGCGATCCCCCCTTTTTCCAACGGGGTCACACACATCGGGAAGGCTTATTTGTTCAGCACGTCCGCGCGGGTGCTTTCGGCGATGGCGCCCACTTCGGCGATCATCTCCGCCGGCACGTTCAGCTCGGCCAAGGTGGAACGCAGGTGGGTCATCACGTGCTCGAAGTGCGAGTCGTTCAGGCCCATCTGCTGCACCAGACGGCGATGCCCCTCGCGCATGTCCTGTCCGCTGTAGAAATTCGGACCCCCGAAGGCCATGGTCAAAAAGGCCTTCTGCTTGGCAGCCTGCTTGGTCATGTCCACGCCCTCAAAAAACGGCGCGATGTACGGATCGTTCTCCACCCGCTTGTAAAACATATCCACGGCGGCGTTCACGGCCCCTTCACCACCCAGACGCTCGAAAAGACTGCTCATGATTGGCTCCTTTTTCCTGATCAGCGTGAGCACCATCCGTGCACACACAAAATTAACATGCATATGAAATGCATCTTATGATCCATGTGGGATAATGTCAATATCTTCTGTGGAGATTGATGAAAATCTCCCGACAACGGGACCACGCCTGACATGCAACTGACCTTATATACGGACTACGCCATCCGCACCCTGATCTATCTGGGCACCCACCCGGACCGGCGGATAACGGTGGGGGAGATCTCCACCAGCTTCGGCATTTCCCGCAATCACCTGACCAAGGTGGTGCAGCGACTGGGTCAGTTGGGCTATGTGAACACGGTGCGCGGAAAGCACGGTGGCCTGGAGCTTGCGCGCCACGCCGGTGAGGTGACCCTGGGTGAGATGGTGCGCCTGCTGGAGCCATTCACCCTGGTGGAATGTTTCGACACCGACCGGGACACCTGCCCGATCACCCCCGCATGCAAGGTGAAGGGCGCACTGGAAAAGGCCCGGCAGCGTTTTTTGAGCGCCCTGGACGAGTACACGGTGGCCGACATGGTGGAGGAGCCCCGGGGGCTGATCACCCTGCTGGCCATCGGCCCCCGGTAACCCCCCTCACACCCCACCTGCCCGGCAGAATCCGCGACCTCCACGCACCGATTGATTCCCTTTCCCTTCACACCGCGCGCGGATAGCGGTACGCTCTAAATGACAGCGTGACTCTCGTGTAACCGTAAGCCAGGAGGTGTGCCATGGCTGCCACGTTTGCCCGCCGGATCGTTCCCGTTGTCATGCTCACCTTCATGACTTTAGCCCTCGGCGGCTGCGCCCACCTAGACGAGATGCTGTTTCCCAAAAAGAAAACCCACCGGGCCACCAGCGTCATGGCGTATCTCTATCCGGAAGCGGATTACCGAGCACTTACCGCCACCGCAAACATCTCCGTTCCGGCCACCGTGGGCATTGCCTTCGTCCCCGGGGGTGGGAGCCTGGGAATGAGTCGGGATACCATGTCACCGGTTTCCGAAAAAGAAAAATCCCGACTACTGGAATTGGTGAGGCAGCGTTTCGAGCAGTATGAATTCATCGGCCGCATCGAGCCGATTCCCACCGCCTACCTGAGAGAAAATGGGGGGTTTGACAATCTGCGCCAGATCGGGTCCATGTTCAACGTGGACCTGATGGTGCTGCTCTCCTACGACCAGATCCAGTTCGACGACCCCAAGGCCAGTTCGCTGGCCTACTGGACGGTGGTGGGACTGTATCTGTTCAAAGGGGAAACGAACACCACCCAAACCCTGCTGGACGCGGTGGTGATCGACATCAAGAGCCAGAACATGTTGTTCCGTGCCCCCGGAATCAGCGACGTGGAGGGCACCTCCACCGCCCTCAAGCAGTCGGAGGCGCAGCGGCAACAGGCGGTATCCGGCTTCCGTCTGGCGGCGGCGGACCTGATGGAAAACCTGGACCGGCAACTGTTGACGTTCCGTGATCGGGTAAAGGCCAACCAGGAGCCGGAGGTGCAGGTGACCTATCGGCAGGGACATTCCAGTGGCGGCATGGGAGGCGCCATGGGAGGCGCCGGAGCGGCCCTGGCCCTGGCCGCCGTGGCCCTGGCTTGGTGGCGCCGGGATCCGTGACATGCCACGCCTGACCGCCACCGTGGCGGCCCTGTGTTTTCTGGCATGGACATTGCCAGACTGGGCGCGGTGGCTCGCGTATGACCGGGAAGCGGTTTTTTCCGGCCAGATCTGGCGGCTGGTCAGCGGACACCTGTGTCACGCTTCCGGGGCTCACCTGTTCTGGAACCTCCTCTCCTTTGCGGTTCTGGGAGCGTGGCTGGAACACGCCAACCCCCGGAGCTTCCGTCTGCTGATGGAAACTTCCGCGACGGGTATCGGCGCCGTCCTCCTCTTCCAGCCACAGGTAGCGGTGTACGTGGGGATGTCCGGGGTCAATTCCTCGCTGGCGGCTTTCCTGATCACCACCATGGTGCGGTTCGGCCGCGCCAGGCAACGGGCCGCCGCTTCGGCGCTTGCACTGCTCTTTTTGCTGAAGATCACCTACGAACTGGGCACCGGCCGGTTTCTGTTCGTCACTCTGGAAGCAGGCTGGACCCCCCTCCCCTCCGCACACCTGGCCGGTGCGGTGATTGGCCTTCTGGTTCCCCTGATTGGCTGGTTTTTCGCCCCCGCTCACCCGGGAGCTCCGCGCCCCGTGTAACCGGTAATCATTCCGTGATTTTCCCTCTTGCGAACCGTTAACGCACCGGAAAATTAGCATCGTGCGAGAGGGGTGCTTTGCGCACGGGTGTTCCGCGCACGGCGGTATGGGCGGACGCGGCAGTCCGGCCCGGTGCCAGGCAGCGTGCGGTTAGGAGGAAGGGGGGAATCCACCCGGATACGGTACAACCAATTGAACCAACAGCATTTCTAACATCCATCCCCGCCCTCCGGATGGGGCGGAGAGGGGCGGAAATGCAGACGCCGCCCCGTTTCAGAATTTCATTTAATGTGTCGTTAAATTAAATGAATTCCAGCCACCACCCCCTTCCCGGACCTCGGCAACCCCCCGCAAACCCCCATCGCCCAAACGTATCCCACCTGGACCGCGGTTCCAAAAATCAGGAAATCTCTATAATTTCAGTCTCCTCTGCGTGTTTCGTTTCGCTGGCCGCCCACTCCACAAAACCTCTTTTTTTCCACGTTTTCAACTGGTTATGAAACTCCTCCGGAAAACCTCCCGTTTCAACCCACCGCATCGTGCTACCGGCCTTCAGAACCTCTTGATATTCCGTTCCGAGGTCACCGTGAACATGCGAAACCCACGGTGCGAAACGTCCCCACAAAGCGGTTTTTATTCCACAAAAACAACCGGTTCTGCGCGCGAAAACCGTTAATTTTCACCGTATTTTATTTCGCAACCACAAACGCGATTTTTCAAATGAAACCAACTGGTTCTGAGTTTTCAGCCGATTTTTTGCGAAATAAATCCGCCGCGCCCACAAACGATCAAGATCACCACGTATTCAATTGGTTATGCCATGTGGTTTGCCGTGGACCACGGTTTAGCTTTGCCGTTTGCGAAGCGGAATCGCACGATTGGCCCACGCCTGCTCCCTCTGGATGGGGGCAGAAACCACACGTAACCAGTTGTTTTTGTGAACCACGTCTGCACCGCATGCGTCACATTCACCAGCCCCGCCGGAAACGCAGGCGGATGCATGCCATCCCGCGCTACGCTGCCACCCGTTGACCGGAGTGCCGTGCCAACGGACGCCAAGGGGAGCGCCCGGCCCACGGCCTCCCCCACGCGGACCATGAGGCGAAGGCCCTTACCCCTTTCGAGTGCCGCTTCCCCCCCTGGATACGGCCGCGCGGTAAAGCTGGGCAAGGGTGAACATAAGGAGGACGTTGACTCCGACCGGAGCGATGAGAAAATGATAGCCGGAGGCGATGACATCCGGCCCTCCCACTACGCAGGAAAGCGCCGCGGCCCCGCCCGGAGGGTGCAGGCAGTTCAACAGGCGCATGAGAAGGATGGCCCCTCCCACCGCCAGGGCCGAGGCGATGGCCACGTCCTGAACCAGTTGGGAACTGGTGATCCCGGCAAGAACGCTCACCAGGTGCCCCCCCACAAACGCCCAAGGGCGCGACAAGGGACTGTCCGGCAGGCAAAACAGAAGGGTGGCGGCGGCGCCCATGGAGGCTACCAGCAGCACCGCCGTCATGCCCCCCGCAAAGTGCCGGGTGACCAGCGCCACAAGCAGGATCGCCACCCCCGCCGCCAGTGCGGGCCGGGCCTGACGCCACAGGTACATTAAGCGGTCACGCAACACACCATGCTCCCAATATCCGGAAAACCGGCATGTAGCATACCAGATTATGAGGGGAAGGTCGGGCCGTCAGCCTTCGTGCAGCAGACAGGCCACCTGATGGCCTGCACCCACCTGGATAAGCTGCGGGTCCACGCTGCGGCAGCGGTCAATCACCTCCGGGCAGCGGGTTTGGAAGCGGCAGCCGGGGGGCAGATCCACCGGACTCGGCAGGTCGCCGGTGAGCAGCTGCCGGTCGCGCTTCACGGTGGGGTCCGGCACGCACACGGCGTCCAGCAGGGCCCGGGTATACGGGTGCCTGGGGCTCGAGTACAGGGAGGCGGTGTCGGCCAGTTCCACGATGCGCCCCAGGTACATGACCGCCACCCGGTCGCTGATGTGGCGCACCATGTTCAGGTCGTGGGCGATGAACAGAATCGCCAGACCGTAGGCCTCGCGCAGATCCTGAACCAGATTGATCACCTGGGCCTGAATCGATACGTCCAGGGAACTGACCGGTTCATCCGCCACGATCAGCCGGGGGGACAGCATCAGGGCGCGGGCAATGCTGATCCGTTGCCGCTGGCCGCCGGAAAATTCGTGGGGAAACCGGCTCAGGGCCGACTCGGTGAGCCCCACCTGGGCGGTCAGTTCCAGCACCCGGCGGCGGCGCTCTTCCTTGTCGGAAACGCCGTGCACCACCAGCGGTTCCTCCAGAATGGTTCCGATGCGCATGCGTGGATTGAGCGACGCGTAGGGGTCCTGGAAAATCACCTGCATTTCGCGGCGCAGGGCCTTCAAGCGGTGACGATCGGCGGTGAGCACGTCCTCGCCGTCGAACTGCACGGAACCGGCGGTGGGCTGCAGAAGGCGCAGGATCAGGCGCCCGGTGGTGGATTTTCCGCAGCCCGATTCGCCCACCAGCGACAGCAGTTCGCCGGGCATCAGGGAAAACGACACCCCATCCACCGCCTGCAACTGCTTGTGGCTTTTCCCGAACAGGCCGCCGGGGCCCACCGGAAAATGCTTGGAGAGGCCGTTGACTTCCAGCAGCGGCCGACTCATGCGCCCACCTCCGCCGTGTCATACAGATGGCACCGCACCCGGTGTCCGGCTTCCGCCTCGATCAGCCCCGGCTCGGGCCCGTCACAGGCGGCAAAGCGTTCGGCGCAGCGATCGCGGAACTTGCACCCCGGCTCCAGTTCGGTGAGGGCCGGCACAGTTCCGGGAATCGCCTCCAGCCGCCCGCCGGGGTTGTTGCCCTTCGGCAGACTGGCCAGCAGCCCCCGGGTGTATGGATGCATGGGGTTGCGGAACAGTTCGGTGGTGAGGGCCTCTTCAACGATGCGCCCGGCATACATGATGGCCACCCGGTCGGCGGTTTCGGCAATCACCCCCAGGTCGTGGGAGATCATCACCATGCCCATGCCGGTCCGTTCCTTGAGCTCGGCCAGAAGGGCCAGGATCTGGGCCTGGATAGTCACGTCCAGCGCAGTGGTCGGCTCGTCGGCAAACAGTAGATCAGGCTCGCAGCCAATGGCCATGGCGATCATTACCCGCTGGCGCATGCCGCCGGAAAGCTGGTGGGGATACTCCTTCACGCGCAGATGCGGGGACGGAATGCCCACCCGCGACAGCAACTCCACCGCCCGGTCGTGGGCTTCCTGCCGGGACAGCCCCTGGTGCAGGCGCAGCCCCTCGCCAATCTGGTTGCCCACGGTGAACACCGGATTGAGGGCGGTCATCGGTTCCTGGAAGATCATCGAGATGCGGTTGCCGCGCACCTTGCGCATGTCCGCTTCCGGCAGATTGAACAGGTCCACGCCATCCAGCAGCGCAGTCCCGCCGGTCACCCGCCCGGGAGGGTCGGGCACCAGCCGCAACACCGAAAGGGAGGTAACGCTCTTGCCGCAACCGGACTCGCCGACGATGCCCAGCACCTCCCCCCGGTCCACGGAGAAGTCCACCCGGTCCACGGCGGCCACCGGCCCCTTGGGGGTGTTGAACTGGGTGACCAGCCCGCGAACGTCAAGCAGCGGCACGCGTCTCGCCTATCCTTGGCGGAAACCCCATTGGTTTCGGTTAGGTCTGCATCAGGGAGCGGCGCACGGTAGCCAGCAACGCCTCGGCATCGCGCCGGGAGGGGTCCAGTTCCAGCGCCTTTTGCCATTCGGCAATGGCCATGGCGTGGAATCCCTTGCGGAAATAGATCTGCCCGGTCTGCACATACGGCAGCGGCAACTCCGGGTTGAGCGACTTGGCGTGGGCGAACACCCGCAACGCGTCGTCCAGCTTTTCCTGACGGCGCAGCACCATGCCGACCTTGCACACCACGTCCACATAGCGTGGCCGGAGGGTAAGGGCGCGGCGGAATTCGTGCAGGGCATCGTCCAGCCGGTCCAGTCGGGCGTAATCGTCGCCCAGACCCACGTGACGGTTGGCGATGCGGTCGATAACAGGGCCGTCGTTTTCGGTCTGCACCTGGCCCGCGGCGTCGCGGAACACCTCTTCGGCCTCTTCGTAGCGGCCCAACTCGTTATAGGCCACCGCCAGATTCAGGCACGCCTCGGTATAGGCCGGATTGGCCCCCACCGCCTGCTCGAAACAGCGCACGGCGTCTTCCATGCGCCCGCCCGTGTAGTGGATCTCACCCAAGCGGTTGTATACATCGGGATAGCCACCCGGATGGTTTTCCACCACCCCTTCAAGCAGCTTGCGGCTCTCTTCCAGAGACCCCTTCCGATACAACGCGTCGGCCAGTTCCAGAATATTTTCGGTATCGGAGAACATGCTGAAAAAACCCCTTGCGATCACCTGTTGCAGGCGCCGCTGCACACCACTACGGCAACTGCCACATATGGTAGCACATCCCTCACGCGCAGCCATCCGATCCAGACCGGACAGCCCGTGCGGCTAGGTGTTTTCCTTTTTCTTAAGCTCCATGATGACCTGCTTGGCGATGTCCTTGAGGGTGTCAAACACTCCTTCGCCGGTGTGGGCACAGGCCTCAACCACTGGCACGCCACGTGGGTTGAGCAGGCCGTTCATCTCCTCCACGGAGGCAATGTCGGGCAGGTCACGCTTGTTGTACTGGATATTGAACGGGATCTTGTCCAGATCGGAACCGTGTTCCGCCAGATTCTGGCGCAGGTTTTCCAGACTCTCCACGTTCGCCTCCAGCCGGTCTACCTGGGAATCCGCGACGAACACCACGCCGTCGGCACCACGCAGAATCAGCTTGCGGCTGGCATCGTAGAACACCTGCCCCGGCACTGTGTACAGATGAAAACGCACTTTGAAACCGCGGATCGAACCGAGTGCCAGCGGCAGAAAGTCGAAGAACAGGGTGCGCTCGGTCTCCGTCGCCAGCGAGATCATCTTGCCCCGGTTGTCCGGGTTGGTCTTCTGGTAGACGTAGTTGAGGTTGGTCGTTTTCCCGCACAGACCAGGGCCGTAGTAAACGATCTTGCAGTTGATCTCGCGGGATGAGTAGTTAATGAATGACATCGCGGTTACAAAAACAACTGGTCAATATCGTCTTCGGTGATTTCGGCAAACGGAGAAAGGTCTTCTTCCTCCGATACCCCTTCTTCCGCCCCCTGGATCAGGAGGGCTTCCAGATTTTTGGTGGTGTTTTTCACCCGCAGCCGCACCAGGCCGATGGACGTTTCCGCATCAAACAGCACCACCAGAATGGCGATGCCGCCCACCACCGAAAGGTGCAGATGCTCGTCCTCGCCTTCGTGCAGGACGCCACCGAATTTTTCCTCCCCCACCAGCTCGGCAATGGCCTTGGAGGCGGCCATGTTACTCGCGGTCAGCGCGGCGATGGCGGTGGTATCCACCTTGGTGGCATCCCCCGCCTGCCCCAGCAACTGCCCGTTGCCGTCGATCAGAAAGGCCACCCGGGCCTTCGCCGCCTGGCGAAAACCCCGCAACTCCTCCTCGACCCGCTCGAGTACCTGCGCTGTTATGAAATTCTGGGAACCCACGTCAGATCCCTCGCTTGCATCCTTGCAACGTAAACTTTCCTTCCTGAAAGTGAAGTGGGTTATAGCACACCTTGCGGCCTCCTCCAAGGCATCTTTGCAGATATGCCCACCCACTTCGGTGAGGACTGTTTTCCATATCGGACAGTGCGCGTGCCACCAAAAGTCCAAATTGTGTGCACCGCGCTCCGCGTTCCCGCACTCCCTAAAAGATCTTTCCCGGGTTGAGGATACCGTTCGGGTCAAAAGCATGCTTGATGCGGCGCATCACTTCGATGCCCGCCTCCCCCACCTCAATCGGCAGGTAGGCGGACTTGGTCACGCCGATGCCGTGCTCCCCCGATACACTCCCCTCCAAGCGCACCACCTCCGCGAACAATTCTCGCACCGCCTGCTCCGCCCGGGCCATGAGCGGTGCATTGTCCCGGTCCACCATCACATTCACATGCAGGTTTCCCTCCCCCGCATGTCCAAAGCAGACGATGGGCAGATCGTAACGCATGGCCAGATTGTCCACCACGGTGGTCAACTCCGGCAAGCGGCTGCGGGGCACCACCACGTCCTCGTTGATCTTGGTGGGGGCCACTTCATACATGGCCTGGGACAGGGCCTTGCGCGCACCCCATACGCGCTTTACCTCATCGGCGGTAGACGCATGGCGCACCTCGATTGCGCCATGTTCCCGGCACACCTGGGCTACCCGCTCCGCGTCGGCGGCCACCTGGGCATCGCTGCCGTCCACCTCCAGGATCAGCAGGGCGCGGGCGGCGTCCGGCAGGGTCACCCCGCCGAACGCCCGCACCAGATCCAGGGAGCGCGGGTCCATGAACTCGCAGGCCCTCGGCACCACCGCGCGGGAGATGGTGTCCGATACCGCCCGCGCGGCCCCGGCCACATCAGGAAATGCCGCCAGCAGGGTGCGCACCGCCTCCGGCTTTGGCAACAACCGCAGGGTCAGGCGGGTGATGATGCCCAAAGTGCCTTCGGTACCCACCAGCAAGCGTGCCAGATCGTATCCGGCCACCCGCTTGACCGCTTTGGATTCGGTGGCCAGGAATTCACCGTCCGGCAGCACCGCATCCACCGCCAGCACGTAGTCGCGGGTGCCGCCATACTTGACCGAGCGCGGCCCTGTAGCGGCACAGGCAGCGTTCCCCCCCACCGTGCAGGTGGCGGAACTGGACGGATCGGGCGGATAGAAAAGCCCCACCGCCTCCACGGCCTTATGCAGGTCAGCGGTCACCACCCCCGGTTCCACCCGGGCCACCAGATTCTCCCGGTCAATCTCCAGGATGCGGTTCATCCGCTCCAGGCTGAGCACGATTCCTCCCCGCACCGGTACGCTGCCCCCCACGAACCCCGTACCCGCCCCGCGGGGAACCACCGGAAACGCCAGTTCATTGGCCAACCGCACCACCGCCACCACCTCCCGAGCCGATTCGGGAAACACCACAAGGTCCGGCAACGCCTCCAGCCGGGTGGCGTCATAGGCGTAGCACAGGCGTTCCGCACGATCCGCACGCACCCGCTCGGCGGGCACGACACGGGTCAGTGCCGCAGCCAGGACGGCGGAGGACCGGGTGGTGGACGCAGCTGCCATTTCAGCACGGTAGCACCGCCCGGACGCCCCGGTAAAGCCCCTTTAAGTGGCTGCTTTTAATCCAGATATGAAATTGACCTACCACCCGCCCCTTGTCAACGGACCCCCTGGGACGTTATAAAGTGCGATTCTGATTTTTGAACGTGAACGGTAATAGTCGCGTGGCAGGGCGGTTCCGGCAAGACCGGAAGACCGGTCCCTCGGCCACGCCTAACGGAGGTAAACAGGGCGATGCGCAGATTCAAGACAACGGTGGTGGGCGCGGGCAACGTTGGCTCCACCCTGGCCCAGCGGCTGGTGGAAAAAGAGCTCACCGACGTGGTGCTGATCGACCGCGTGGCCGACCGGGGTGAGGGCAAAACCCTGGACCTGCTGCAAAGCTCTCCGATTCTTGGCTTTGATACCAAAATCATCGGCGCCCACGATTACGGGCCCACCGCGGATTCGGACATCGTGGTCATCACCGCCGGATTCCCCCGCAAGCCGGGAATGAGCCGCGACGATCTTCTGAAGATGAACATGGAGGTGGTTCAGGAGGTCACCGAGAACATCGTCAAGCATTCTCCGGATGCAATTATCATTGTGGTGACCAACCCGCTGGACGTCATGTGCCACGTGGCCTGGAAGGCCAGCGGATTCCCCAAGAACCGCATCATCGGCATGGCCGGCATCCTGGATACCGCCCGGTTCCGCACCTTCATCGCCATGGAATTGAATGTGTCGGTGGACAACATCCACGCCTTCGTGCTCGGTGGCCATGGCGATTCGATGGTCCCGGTGCCGCGTTATTCCACCGTGGCCGGCATCCCGATTCCGGAGTTGATGACCCAGGATCGCATTGACGCGCTGGTGGAGCGCACCCGGAACGGCGGCGCCGAAATCGTTGGCCTGCTCAAAACCGGCAGCGCCTACTACGCCCCCTCCGCCGCCACCGTGGAAATGATCGAAGCGATCATGGTGGACAAGAAAAAAATCCTCCCCTGCTCCGCCCTGTGCGAGGGTGAGTACGGCATCAACGGCACCTTCATCGGGGTGCCGTGCAAGCTTGGCACCAACGGCATCGAGGAGATCGTCGACGTGCGCCTGTCCAACCCGGAAGGCGATGCGCTGCACCGCTCGGCGGACCTGGTCAAGGAGCAGACCGCCCTCATTGACAAATTCATGGCGGAAAACAAGAAAAACGGCAAAAAATCCGCCCCGGCGGAGGGGTAAGGCCCCGGCGGACGCGGGCCCACCGCACATGGACGCCCATGAACTGACAGTGGCCGGAACCGCATTCCGGGCCCACCACAGCGACCCGGTGACCAACCCGTTCACCGGCGACACCATCGCCCAGGTGCCCCAGGCCGGCCCGGACGCGGTGGAGGCCGCCATATCCGCCGCTGTCACTGCGTTTCACGACTACCGCGAATGGCCCGCGCATCGCCGGGCCCGCCTGTTATCCGACATCGCCGCCGCCATCGCCGGACGCCGCTCGGAACTGGCAGGCCGCATCGTGGAGGAAGGGGGCAAGCCGATCACCCAGGCCCAGGGGGAGGTGGACCGCGCGGTTACCACCTTCACCATCGCCGCCGAAGAGGCCAAGCGCCTGTCCGGAGAGGTGCTGCCGGTGGACATAACCGCCCCCGGCGAAGGGTACGTGTCCTTTACCCGGCGGGTGCCGGTGGGGCCGGTATCGGCCATCAGCCCGTTCAACTTTCCGCTCAATCTGGTCGCCCACAAACTGGCTCCAGCCCTGGCCGCGGGCTGCCCGATGGTGCTCAAGCCTCCGGTACAGACCCCGCTCACCCCCCTTTTGTTGCAGGACATCGTGGTGCAGGCCGGGGCGCCGCACGGGTTGTTTACCGTCATCCCGTGCTCGGTGGAGCATGCCCAACCGCTGATCACCGACGACCGCATGGCGTTTTTAAGCTTCACCGGCAGTGACCGGGTCGGCTGGCAGATCAAGGCCCTGTCCGGAAAGAAGCGCGTGGCGCTGGAACTGGGGGGCAATGCGGCGGTCATCGTCTGCCCGGACGTGGATCTGGCCGCCACCGCCAAACGGGTAGCGTTCGGTGCCTTCGCCTATGCGGGACAGATCTGCATCTCGGTGCAACGCATCTTCGTTCAACACGAGGTCTATGAACCGTTCATGGCGGAACTGGTGCGCGCCACCGAGGCCCTGGCGGTAGGGGATCCACGCGACCCGAACACCGTGTGCGGCCCGCTCATCGACACTGCCGCCGCCGACCGGGTGGCCTCCTGGGTGCAGCGGGCTGTGGACGGCGGCGCAACCCTGCGTACCGGTGGCCAACGGGACGGCAACGTGATCCGCCCGGTGGTACTCACCGACGCCCCGGCGGAACTGGAAGTCTGTTGCCAGGAGGTGTTCGGTCCGGTGGCCGTGGCCGCGCCGTTCGACACCTTCAAGCAGGCGGTGGAGATGGTCAACACCTCCCGCTTCGGCCTGCAGGCGGGAGTATTCACCCGGGATCTGTCCGAAGCCCTGTACGCCCACCGCCATCTGGAGGTGGGCGGCGTGGTGGTGGGCGACATCCCCACCCTGCGCTTCGACCACACCCCGTACGGCGGCGTGCGGGACTCCGGCCTCGGACGCGAGGGCGTGCGTTACGTGATGGACGAACTGACCGAACCCCGCCTGCTGCTCATTAAGGAAAACTGACCCGCCGAAACGAAGCCATGACCGCGCTCCCTCACATCGGCGTTGTCGGCGACTTCAATCCCGGCACCATGGAACGCTTCGGCGGCGACGAGGCCCACCATTTTCTGAACGCCCGCTATACCCGTGCGGTGCGCGACGCGGGCGCCTTGCCCTGGCTTTTGGGGGTGCCCCGGGACGAGACCGACGCGGACACCTACCTGGACAAACTGGATGCCCTGCTGATGACCGGCTGCGGCCGCCATCTGGACCCTGCCGCCTACGGGGAAACCCCACGCTTCGATCTGGACATCATGGCTCCGGACAAGCAACGCTTTGAGGTGGCCCTGTACACCGGCGCCCGTGCGCGGGGGCTTCCGGTGCTGGCCATTTGCGGCGGCATGCAGACCATCAACGCCGTGTTAGGCGGCACCCTGGTGCAGCGCATCGGCATGGAGGTGGACGCCCCTCTGGAACATATGCAGACCAGCAAGGCGGTCCACACGGTGCACGACGTGCGCGTGGTGGCAGGAAGCCGTCTGGCGCGCATCTGCGGGGCCCAGACCTTGGCCGTCAATTCATCCCATACCCAATCGGTAAAAGCCGTCGGTCAAGGCCTGACCGTCACCGCCACCGCGTCGGACGGCGTGGTGGAGGCCTATGAAAGCACCGACGGCATGGTGATCGCCGTGCAGTGGCATCCGGAGTACCTGTACCCGGACCACCCGGAGCAGGCAGCCCTGTTTGCCGCGCTCGTGGAGTCGGCACGCACCCGGTGCCCACTGGGCGGTTGACCTTCCTCCGACCGGACCCCGGTCGCATTGCCAACCTCCCTTATTTGGGGTAGCGTGAGGTCTGCCGCTGAGTACGGCGGTAACCCGGATTTCCGGCGGACGGCCCCGGAGGGCGGGGCTGGTAGATTCAGAATTTCCGGCATACCGGGGGCTTCGCCCCCGGGTACCGGCGGAGAGGAGAGGGGATGAATATCGGCATACCCAGAGAGACCGAGCCCGGTGAAACCCGGGTGGCGGCCTCGCCGGATACCGTCAAACAGATGATCGGCAAGGGCCTGACCGTGCGGATCGAAAGCCATGCCGGTGAACACAGCGCCTGGCCGGACGCCGCCTACACCCAGGCCGGGGCGGAAATTGTCAAGCGGGCGGATCTGTTTGCCCAGTCCGATGTGATCTTTACCGCCCAACCGCCCGACGATGCCACCCTCGACATGCTCCGCTCCGGCACCGTGGTGGTGGGCATGCTGTCCCCCCTGTCGGCGCCGGAGAGAATCGAAAAGTGGGCCTCCGCCGGGCTGACCACCCTGGCACTGGAACTACTGCCACGGATCACCCGCGCCCAGTCCATGGACGTGCTCTCCTCCCAGAGCAACGTGGCCGGATACAAGGCGGTGCTGGTGGCCGCCAACCACTACCCGCGCATGTTCCCGATGATGATGACCGCCGCCGGCACGGTGACCCCGGCGAAGGTGCTGGTGCTAGGGGGCGGTGTGGCGGGCCTGCAGGCCATCGCCACCTCCAAACGGCTGGGGGCGGTGGTCACCGGCTACGACGTTCGCCCGGAAGTGGGCGAACAGGTGGCAAGCCTGGGAGGAAGATTTATCTGCGTGGAGCAGGAGCAGCGGGCGGAGGCATCCGTATACGCCAAGGAGATGGCCGACGATTACAAACAGAAGGAACAGGCGCTGCTGGCCACCCACGTTCCGCTCAACGACATGGTGATCACCACCGCGCTGATCCCCGGCCGCCCGGCACCCAGGCTGATTGACGAGGAAATGGTGCGCTCCATGCGTCCCGGCTCGGTGATCGTGGATCTGGCCTCCGCCACTGGCGGCAACTGCGCCCTCACCCGCCCGGGTGAGGTGATCGAGGCGCACGGCGTTACGATTGTCGGTACCCTGAATCTGGCGGCGGGCATCCCCGCCGACGCCAGCCACCTGTTCGCGCGCAATCTTGTGAATTTCATTTTTCCGATGCTGAATGAGCAGGGGGAACTAATGCTCAATACGGAAGACGAACTGGTCGCCGGGTGTCTTGTCACCCGGGGCGGCGAAATCGTCCACCCACGCTTTTCCGGAAAGGAGGGCTGAACATGACCGAGACCCAAGCCATCACCGAGGTCGCGGGCAACGTCCACGGAGCGCTGCCGTCGCCGTTTCTGGTCGGCCTAACGGTATTCGTGCTGGCGGTATTTGTCGGCTATCACGTGGTGTGGAAAGTCACCCCCGCCCTGCACACTCCCCTGATGAGCGTGACCAATGCCATCAGCGCGGTAATCATCGTCGGTGCCCTGCTGGCGGCGGGACCCGCCGAGTTGAATCTGGCCACCGGACTGGGGTTGGCAGCGGTCGCGCTGGCCAGCGTGAACCTGTTCGGCGGGTTTCTGGTCACCCAGCGCATGCTGGAAATGTTCCGCAAGAAAAAGTAGCCATTCGCCGGTCGACACTTTCCCGCAGCGCCAATCATCCGGAGAATTTCCGTGTCCCAAGACGCCACCAGCCTTGCCTATTTGATCGCATCGGTCCTGTTCATCCTGTCCCTCAAGGGACTCTCTTCACCGGAAACGGCACGCCAGGGCAATATGCTGGGCATGCTGGGCATGGCCATTGCCGTGGCCACCACCCTGATGGCGCCGCACGTGGTCGGCTACGGCCCGATTGCCGCCATGATCGTGCTGGGCGGAGTGATCGGCGCCGTGGTGGCCAGACGCATCCCGATGACGTCCATGCCGGAACTGGTGGCCGCCATGCACTCCCTGGTGGGACTTGCCGCCGTCCTGATCGCGGTGGCGGCATTTTTGAGCCCCACCGAATACGGCATCGCCGGGGCCGACGGCCGCATCGGGGTGGGCAGCCTGGTGGAGATGGTGATCGGCGCATTCGTCGGCGCCATTACCTTCACCGGATCGGTAATCGCCTTCGGCAAGCTGAAGGGCACCTTTGGCAGCGCCCCGGTCGTGTTCCGGGGCCAGCATCTGGTCAATCTGACCATGGCCATGGCCATGGTGGCGGTCAGCGTTCACTTCTGCGTTACCCAGTCGTTCGCAAGCTATCTGGTGGTGATCGGCATTGCCCTGCTGTTGGGAGTACTACTCATCGTGCCCATCGGCGGGGCCGACATGCCGGTGATCGTATCCATGCTCAATTCCTATTCGGGCTGGGCCGCGGCGGGGATCGGCTTCACCCTGGGCAACCATCTGCTGATTGTGGTTGGCGCCCTGGTGGGCAGTTCCGGTGCGATCCTGTCCTACATCATGTGCCGCGCCATGAACCGCTCCATCTGGAACGTTCTATTCGGCGGCTTTGGCACGGAAACGGCGGAAAGCCCCCAGCAGGCGGCGGCGGGCAAGGGGGCCAAGAGCGGAAGCCCGGAGGACGCCGCGTTCCTGATGAAGAACGGCAGCAGCGTAATCATCGTGCCCGGCTACGGAATGGCGGTGGGACGCGCACAGCATGCGGTAAAGGAGATGGCGGAACTGCTCTCCGAGGCGGGGGTGAGCGTGCGTTTTGCCATCCATCCGGTGGCCGGACGCATGCCCGGCCACATGAACGTATTGCTGGCCGAGGCCGAGGTGCCCTACGATCAGGTATTCGAACTGGAAGAAATCAATCGTGAGTTCAAGGACTGCGACGTGGCGCTGGTAATTGGCGCCAACGACGTGGTCAACCCGATCGCCCGCAGTGATCCGGGCAGCCCTATTTACGGCATGCCGATCCTCGACGTGGACAAAGCCAAGACGGTGATGGTAGTCAAGCGAAGTCTGGCGCCCGGCTATGCGGGCATCGACAACCCGCTGTTCTACGCCGACAACACCCTGATGCTGTTCGGTGATGCAAAGGAAATCGCCGAGCGTATCGTGCAGTCGTTATAGGGAATCTGCCTCAGACGGAGCGACCCAGCCGCTCGAACAGGTCAATGGCCAGGCCCTCGCGCAGGCCATAATCGCTCACTGACACCGCACCGAACTGGAAATCGTGCATCACCCGGAGCAGAATGGCGCAGCCCGAGACCATCAATTCCTCGCGCCCCGACTCAATACCGGTCATGCGGGCCCGTTCGGCAATCGACGCGCGTGCGATCCGCGCGTACAGTTCCTCTACGCGCAGCAACGGCAACACATGGTTGTTGATCCGCGCCGGGTCGTAGACAGTCATTTCCTGGTCCATGGCCGCCAGGGTGGTGGGAGTCCCGGCGGTGGCCACCAGCCGCACATTGCCCAACTCCCCCAGCCCTTCCCGCACGGTGCGCATGTGCTTCCGAAGAAATTCGTCCAGGTCGTACAGTTCCGGCTGCCGTGGTGGATCTCCTTCCAGAAAGCGTTCCGTGGCGGTCACCACCCCCATGGGAACACTGACCCGCGCCGCCTGCTCCCCCCCCTTGATCAGAATAAATTCAGTGCTGCCGCCGCCAATGTCCACGATCAACAGGTTGCGGGTATCGCCGTTCAGAACCGAGGAGGCTCCCAGGGCGGTCAGCCGGGCCTCCTCATCGCCGGGGATCACGTTCAGATCAAGGCCGGTTTCGGCGCGCACCCGCTCGGCAAACTGCGGGCCGTTTTCGGCTTCGCGCACGGCGCTGGTGGCGGCCACCGCCACCCCATCCGGGGCCAACTCGCGGATTTTTTCGGAAAACCGACCCAGCACCGCAAGGGAACGCTCCACGGCAACGTCAGCAATGCGCCCGGTATGCGCCAGCCCTTCTCCCAGCCGGGTCATCTCACGGTCGGAATGCTCCACGTGAATTACGTGCTGTTCGTTGATGCGCGCCACCAGCAGGCGGATGGTGTTGGTACCCACGTCCACCGCCGCCACGCGGCTGGTGCGGGCCCACATGGGCTGAATCAGGTTAGCGGGCACGGAACCGGAATTCGAATATCTCTCCGGCCACCGGCACACGCACGGTCAGGTGACGGGCATAGATCATGGTGAGCGGAAAAAACACCGGACCGCGCACCTGGGTGCGGGCCTCCACCTCGCCCGCGGTCAAACCCGACAACGTCGCCGCAAAGTCGAAACTGTAGAAAGGGGGGGGAGGTGGCATCACCATCGGGTGAAGCATACCATCGGGATAGGGCGGTGGCGTGGACATGATCTGCTCCAGCCGTTCTGGCGGGATGGGGCGATACAGGTTGTTTTCCTCGTCCAGCACCACTATGTCCACCGGATCGAACGGAACCGGCCCTGGCCCATCGTTGCGCACCAGGACGTAAAGCGGGAACACGTACCGCAGCAATACCTGATACGGCTCTTCCCGCCACGCCTTGGTGCGCACGGTGACGGAGACGTCGCCACGCTGCTGGGTACTGCCATGCCGGTCACTGGAAACGGTGAGGCCTGGGTCGGACACTGGAATCCATGCCCCGCAGCCGGAAAGCAGCGCGGCCACGGCCAGACACCCCATTGTTCGCAAACGAATCACAGCACCATCCTAAGGCAGGCCCCGCCGCGTGTCCATCCCGCCGGGATCGCCATTACCCCACCGCGCCCCAACTCAGGTGATCCTTCCACCGTTCGGCCACGGTGCGCTTCAGCGCGGCGTGCTCTGGACGGGACAGCACGGGGTCTTGATCCAGCAGCCGCGCGGCCTCCTCGCGGGCGGAAGACAATAACGCCGCGTCGGTAATCAGGTTGGCCACCTTCAATTCCGGCAGGCCCGACTGGCGGCGTCCGAACAGCTCGCCAGGGCCGCGAATTTCCAAGTCTCGCTCGGCGATGACAAAACCGTCGTTACTGTCCACCAACGCCTTGAGCCGCTCCCGTCCGTCCCTGGAAACGGCGGGGGAAGCCACCAGCAGGCACTCGCCCGGCCACTTCCCACGCCCCACCCGGCCACGCAACTGATGCAACTGGGACAGGCCAAAGCGCTCAGCGTGCTCCACCACCATGACGGTGGCCTCGGCCACGTCCACCCCAACCTCCACCACGGTGGTGGTCACCAGCACCTGAATACGCCCGGCGGCAAAATCGGCCATTACCGCCGTCTTTTCGTCGCTACGCATGCGCCCGTGCAGCAACGCCAGTTGCAAGCCGGAAAGGTCGCCATTCCGGAGTTCCTCCATGGCCACCGTGGCGGCACGCAGGTCGGACTTTTCCGAGTCCTCCACCAACGGGTGCACCACGTAGGCGCGGCGCCCTTTTTCCACCTCAACCCGAATTTTTTTGTAAACCTGCTCGCGCCGTTTTTCCCCGTACAGGCGGGTCTTGACCGGGGAGCGGCCCGGCGGCAATTCGTCGATCACCGACAGATCCAGGTCACCGTACACGGTCATCGCCAGGCTGCGCGGAATCGGAGTGGCGGTCATCGCCAGCACGTGGGGCGACTTGCCCTTGGCCCCGATCAGCGCCCGCTGGCGCACCCCGAAGCGGTGCTGTTCGTCCACCACCGCCACCCCCAGCCGGTGAAATGACACCTTGTCCTGAATCAGCGCCTGGGTGCCCACAACAATGGGGATGGTCCCGTCAGCCACCGCCGCCAAAGTCGTTTTGCGCCCCTTTGCCTGCCCCCCCACCAGCAGCGCCACCGGAATCCGCAGCGCCTCCAGTAGCTCAGAAATTTTTTGATAGTGTTGCGCCGCCAACACCTCGGTGGGGGCCATGATGGCGCCCTGAAAACCGTTGTCCACCGCACGCACCAAGGCGAACAGCGCCACCATGGTCTTGCCGCATCCCACATCGCCCTGCACCAGACGGTGCATGGGGGTGTCTCCGGACAGGTCGCGGAACACCTCCGCCAGCACCCGTTCCTGCGCCCCGGTCAACGCGAATGGTAAGCGCTCCCGCAGGCGCGATTCCAGCGCCCCCGGCCGGTCGGGAAAAGAGATACCGGTGCGCACCCGGGTCTGGTTGCGCCGCTTCAACCCCAGCCCCAGTTGCAGATGAAAAAATTCCTCGAAGGCGAACCGTCGCGTGGCGGACGCCACCGCCGCCACCTGCGGCGGTCGGTGCACGGTTCGGAACGCCTCGTCGCGGGCGGGCAGCCCCAGCCGCTTCAGCACCGCCTGCGGCATCGGATCCTCATCCGGCACCGCCGTAATCGCCGCCGCCACCCAGGTACGCAGCTGGCGCGAAGTGAGCCCTTCGGTTGCGGGATAAATCGCCACCACCCGACCGGTGTGCACAGTCTCTTCCCCATCCTCCCACGGCTCGCACTCCGGGTTTTCCAGCACCGGCACGTTCAGAAAGCGGTCAAAAATCACCTTGCCGGACAACAAATACTTTTCCCCGGCACGCACCTGGCGCGCCTTGTGCGGCTGATTGAACCACCGCGCCACAACGACCCCACCCAGCAGTGAGTCATCGGTGAGCACCGCGTCAAAGATGCGCATGCGCCGGTTCCGGGTGGTCTTCAGTTCCGCGTCGATTACCTCGCCACGCACGGTGGCCATTCGCCCGGGGGTCAATTCGGACACCGTCAGGATTCGGCTGCGGTCCTCGTAGCGGGACGGCAGGTGCAGCAACAGGTCCTCGACGGTGCGGATGCCCAGTTTTTCCAGCAGCATCGCGCGCCGCTCACCCACCCCGGGCAGAAAACGCACGTCAGCCCCCAGGGTCAGCAGGCCGATTGCCTCCGGCACCGGCGATCTCCGTTTTTCACTCGACCCCTTCTTCCGGGTGCGGCTCGGCGCCCCACCCTGAATGTCACCCAGCACCACCTTCAGGCAATCCCGCCGCCCGTCCGCGTCCAGCCGGTCGTACGTCGCCAGCGCTTTCAACCAGCGATCCGCCCGCCCCCGCCCGGGATCTTCAGGATCCAGAGCCTCCCGCCAGGCAGCGACCTTTGCGCGCACCAGATCCGGCAATCCGCCGATCCGTTCAATGGCGGTTCCATCCCGGGTGGCAAACGTGAGCGGTCCGATCAGGTCCGACAGGGGTGTGTCGGTTGCAGTGGGGTTCATCGGCACCGCGCTCCCACACCTTTGCATCGGCAGGACCACGCAAACGCCCTATTGCCGGACAGAAAGTGTTCTGGTATCATGCCGGGTCCGTTTGCGTATCGTGCCACGCACCGGATGCTGGCCCTCTGCTTTGGACGAGGCCGGTGACGTGAACAAGATTTTTTCCGGGAGAGTTCCTGATGGCCAACGTATGTAATTTTTGTGGCAAAAGCCGGATGAGTGGCAATAACGTCAGCCACTCCCACCGCAAGACCCGCCGCGTATTCCACCCCAACATTCAGGGTATGCGTGCCTTGGTGAACGGTGTGGTCAAGCGCGTCAAGGTCTGCACCCGCTGCCTGCGCTCCGGAAAAGTGGTCAAACCGGTTAAGGCGGTCAAGCCGGACTAGGCTCCCCGCGTCCCGGAGCGGATTTTTCGCTCCGGCCACCCCCGCCCTCTGCTTCGCCTTCCCCACCGGGGCAGGTGTTCTTTCGCGCCCGAATTTCAGTCCAAACCCGAGGTGATCCCCGCACAAGCCGGGAAGGATGTCCGTTGTCATCCCGCCCCGGCTCCTCACAGTCCGGTTAGCGGACCACCAGAACCGGGCAAGCGGCACGCTGCACCACCCGTTCAGCGGTGCTCCCCAATGCCTCGTGGGAGATCCCGGTGCGACCGTGGGTACCCATCACCACCAGATCCGCCCCGGTGTCCGCCACGGCTTCCACAATGGCCCGCCACGGCTTGCCCTTGAGCACCCGGGTTTCCACATTGAGCCCTTCAGACTTGGCCTTGTCGGCCAACTCCTTTAGCTTCACCTGCGAGGCAATGTCGTGCTGCTCCTCCAGCTCCGTAACGCTGGGGATCAGTCCCACCATCCCGTAGTGGGAAAGAACCGGCTCCACCACGTACAGTGCCACCAGCTTTGCGCCACACAGCTTTGCCAGTTCCGCCGCATGTTGCCACACGCCCTCGGACGGCTCGGAAAAATCCGTCGGGACCAGAATTTTCTGATACATGCGCTTCCTTCCATTTTCACGCATTAAAAAAAGCAGGGCCACACGGTGTCGGAAATATCACACAGGTGACCCGGTACTGAAAGAGTACGTTTTTCGGGCCGCCGGAGGCAACCGGAAACGGCGGGAACAGTTACCGTTTCGGGCGGGCGTTCAGCACGATCTTGCCAAAATGGGTGCGCGCTTCCATACGGGCGTGAGCCTCGTCGGCCCGGGGCAGGGGAAACACCTGATCGATCACCGCCCGGATGCGCCCCGCAGCGGCATGGGAAACTACCTGATGCAGGTCGGAAATTCCCCCCAGCCGCGCCCCGTACATGGTCTGCTGACGTGCGAACAGGTCACGCAAATTGAACTTCACTTCACCACCGGAGGTGGTACCACACACCAGCAGTCGCCCGCCCACGGCCAGAGCCTTCAGATTGCCCGCAAACAGCGCCGCACCCACGTGATCGAACACCACCTGCGCCCCGGCGCCACCGGTGGCCTCCAGCACCTTCTCGGGAATATTTCCGGAAGTGTGATCAAAGCAGGCTTCAGCCCCCAGATCCTGTGCCAAACGGCACTTTTCAGCGCTTCCGGCCGTGGCCAGCACCCGTGCCCCGTGCAGGCGGGCGATCTGAATTGCGAAAATGCCCAACCCGCTGCCCGCACCATGAACCAGAACGGTCTCACCGGCGGTAACCCCTGCCCGGGTGACAAGCAGGTGCCAGGCGGTGATCCCCGCCACCGGCAGACAGGCCGCGTGCAAATCATCCAAATGATCGGGAAGCGGAACCAGGTTGCGGGCCGGAATCGCCACGAAAGGTGCATAGGTACCGGCGCTGACGGTACCCAGAATGGAAAACCGGTCACACCGTTGCCCCTGCCCCACCACGCAGTGGGAACAGAATCCGCAGGAAAGGCCCGGATAAATTACATAGCGGCCACCGATTTCGACCCCGGTCACCCCCGGCCCCAGAGCGATGGCCACCCCGGCACCATCGCTGCCGGGAGTATGGGGCAGGGCCACCGGCAAAGCCCCGCTGCGCAGCCACACATCCAGGTGATTGACCGAAGCGGCACCCAGATGCAGCAACACTTCGCCCGGCCCCGGCTCCGGCACCGGAACCGCCTCGGTGGCCAGCACCTCCGGTCCGCCAGTGCGGGAAAACCGCACGGCACGCATGGTATCGGGAATGTTGCCCACCATGTCCCCCCGGATCGAATCTATTTGCCGCCGGCAAAGTCCTTCAGCCACTGGTTCGGCGCAAACCGTTCTCCGTGAGTGGCGGCCAGCTTTTCCAGCACCGCCACCACCTGAGCCGGACCGCGTTCCTCCACGTAGCGCATCAAACCACCTCGGAACGGCGGGAAGCCGGTTCCAAAGATCATCCCGGCATCCAGTTGCTGGGCATCCTCGACAATGCCTTCCTCGAGAATTCGCGCCCCCTCCGCCACCATCGCCAGCACGCACCGGTCGCGGATGTCATCGTCAGAAAACGAGGCGTTTCCGCGCCCCTCCAGCAGACGGTAGCTCTCCGGGTCCACCCCCTTGGACTTGCCGTTTTCGTACTTGTAAAACCCCTTTCCGACCTTACGGCCGTAACGGCCCGACTCAAACAACTTGGCCATGCCTGGGGCCGGAGTCATGCGCTTTCCAAAGCCCTTGAACAGTACATCGGCCACATGGTGACAGATGTCCAACCCGATCTCGTCCGACAAACGGAACGCAGCCATCGGCATGCCGAAATCGTGCAACACCTTGTCCACATGGTCGATTTGAGCGCCCTCCTGGAGCAACATCATCGACTCGTTCAGGTACGGCATCAGAATGCGGTTGACCAGAAATCCGGGACACTCCTGCACGATCAGCGGCATCTTGCCGATGCGCACCGACAGGGCAGTAATCCTGGCTACCGTTTCCGGAGAGGTTTTCTCGCCGACCACCACCTCCACCAGCGGCATCTTGGGTACCGGATTGAAAAAATGCATGCCCGCGGTCCGTGACGGATCCGGCACCTCGGAGAACATCTCGTTCACCGACAGGGAGGACGTGTTGGTCAGCAGCAACGCCTTGTCGCCCAACTGTTTCACCGCGTTGGCAAACAGGGATTTTTTAATACCCATGTTCTCGGCTACCGCCTCCACAATCAGATCCGCCTTGCCCAGACGATCCAGATCGGTGGTCGGCAATATCCGGCTCATCATCCGCTCCGCCTCGCCGCGCGGGGAATTGCGGGCGGCGAACTGGGCATTTTTGGCAATGCTCGCAACTGCTTTGCCCAAGGCCTGATCGGAAAGGTCGGCCAGCCGGACAATCAGCCCCTTGCGGGCGAATTCGCTGGCAATTCCGGCGCCCATCACACCGGCGCCCACGACCACCGCATGGGTGATGGCTGCGGCATCCGCCTTGCCGAGCCGTGCAGCATCCTGGTGTTTCAGCTTTTCGGAGGCGAAGAACACGCGGATCAGATTTTTGGTGACCGCCAGCGGGATCAGCGACCCGCAGGAGTCGGCCTCCACCTTATGGGCCTGGAGGGACGCCATTCCCTGAATCCGCTCCAGCACCTTCAGCGCCGCATGCGGGGCCGGATAGTGGTCCGGACGGGCTTTTTTGGAAAGCATTTTGCGGGCCTGATCGAAAAACACCTTGCGGCCGAGCGGATTTCCGGTCAACAGCCAACTCCCATTGGCGCGCACCCGGCGGTTCTTTTCCACCACCTTGCGGGCGGCGGACAGCAGCACCTCCGGCGCCACCGCCTGGGTCACCAGCTTGGCCTTTTTGGCCTGCCGGGCGTTGATGGTGGAGCCGCCCAAAATCCACTGGGTGGCCTTTTCCAACCCCACCACCTTGGGCATGCGCACGCAACCTCCGAAGCCGGGGTGGATGCCCAGCTTCACTTCCGGCAGGCCCATGCGGGTGGATGTATCGTCAGTGCACACCCGGTGGGTGCAGGCCAAGGCCAGCTCCATGCCGCCACCCAGACAGACACCGTGAATCGCCGCCACGGTCGGAAACGGCATTTTTTCCAACTGAATCAGCACCGCCTGACCGCGCTCCACCAGTTGCGTGGCCGTGGTCGGATCGACGATTTCAGAAATCTCATTCACATCCGCACCGGCGATGAAGCCAGACTTGGCGGAACGGACAATCATCCCCTTGGCCGACCTGGCGGACAGCTCGGTGAGCACCTGACTCAATTCCTCCAGCACCGCCCCGGACAGGACGTTGACCGCTTTATCGGGAACATCGATGGTGAGGGTGATGATGCCGTCCTCTTCCGTATGACTCCAGTTGCGACCGCTCATCTATACCGCCTCCACCAATACCGTTGCGCCCTGACCCCCACCAATGCAGAGTGTGGCGATGCCGTTCTTGCCTCCCGTGCGGTTCAACTCGCGCAGCAGGGTCAGCACGATGCGGGTTCCGGTGGCACCCACCGGATGGCCCAACGCCACGCCCCCTCCGTTCACGTTGACCTGGTTCCAGTCGGGCGCCCCCGGTGCCTTGGCGCCGCCCATCTCCCTTTTGTAAAACTCCTTTGAGTCCCACGCCCGCAGACACGCGATAGCCTGGGCCGCAAACGCTTCGTTCAATTCCACAAGGTCAATGGCGTCCCAGCCCAGGTTGTGCTTTTCAAATATCCGGTGGGTGGAATAGACCGGCCCCAGCCCCATGCGGGACGGGTCCAATCCGCCAAAGGCAAAGTCCACCATGGCACCCAACGGCTTCATGGCGCTCTTCTTGGCAAAATCCTCGCTGGTCAACAGTACCGCACAGGCGCCGTCGGTGATCTGGGAGCTGTTGGCGGCGGTAACCGTGCCGTTTTCGCGATCAAACACTGGCTTCAGGGTGGCCAACTTCTCCAGGGTGGAGTCGGCCCGGTGCCCGTTGTCGCGGGAAACCGGGTCAAAGGTCGGCGGCGGGAAGGTAGTCATCACCTCGTCATCAAAACGCCCCGCCTCCCACGCGGCCGCCACCCGCAGGTTGCTGGTCATCGCCAACTGATCCTGTTCGGTACGGCTGATGGCGAAATCCCGCGCCAGATTTTCCGCCGTCTGCCCCATGTTCAGGGTGCTGACAGGATCGGTCAGGCCGAGAATCAGGCCGATGTCCGGAAAAAGGTCCTTCATCGGCAATTTTTTGAGATGGCCGACCTTGGCACCCAGGCTCTTTTTCTTTTGCAGTTCGGTGAGCCACGCCCGTACCGAGCGCTTGACGATAAACGGCGCGTCGGACATGGATTCCACCCCCAGGCAGATCACGCATTCGGCGCGCCCGCTGGCGATCATCATCCACCCCTCGGCAAGGGCCTGAATGCCGGACGCACAATTGCGGTGCACGGTATAGGCCGGCACCGAATTGGGCAGGTGGGCGCGCAAAGCGATCACACGGGCCACGTTCACGGCATCCACCGGTTGAATCACATTGCCGGCCACCAGTTCATCCACCTGGGATGGGTCGATGCCGGTACGGACCATTAACTCGGCGGTAACATAGCGGCCCAGGTCCACCGTGTGAGCGGCGGCCTGCAGGGTGCCTGCCTTGGTAAATGGGGTCCGCACCCCGTCCGCGATCAAAACCTTGCGCATGATGAAAACGTCCTTGTTTCCCTTATGGTTGCCCCTGTTCATTGTCGGCAAGTACCGGGGGGCGCTGTAACTGTATCCTGTGGGTCGCCCCTGTCAACCGCCTTTCGCCGTTCCGCGGCGGCGCGCCACCACCCGCCACAGGGTATCCACCTCGCTCCCCCCCAGCATTTTGTGTACCACAAGGTAGACCACAGCGAAACCACCCACTGCCCCCCCCAAAACCGAAATTTGCAGGGTCGGTACCCCTCCCTCCCACAGGGGCAGCCCGGCCACCCACATGCAACCGCCGCCCATCACGACCGACGCGGCCACTGTGCGCGCCACCGAGGGGAGCAGGTTGGCGGCACCCAAGCCGTGCAAGCGTCGACTCAGGGCAAACAGCAGCAGGGAAAAATTGAGCATCGCCGCCAGGGCCGTGGCCAAGGCCAGCCCCATGTGGCCCAACGGCCCCATCAACAACAGATTAAGTCCGATATTGGCGGCCATGGCCATGGCCGCGATGCGCACCGGGGTGGCGGTGTCCTTGAGCGCATAAAAGGTGGAAGCGGCAATCCGCACCCCGGCAAATGCCCACAGACCGGTGGCGTAGGCGAACACCGCGGATGCCGTTCCCAAAGTCGCCGCCCGATCGAAAGCTCCGCGCTCGAACAGGGTGGCGATGATCGGCTCGCGCAACGCAATCAGCCCGGCCATTGCGGGTACCGTGACAAACAGGATCAGCTTCAGCCCGTCGCCCACGCCGCGGCTCATGCCTTCCATATCCCCCCGTGCCGACTGGGCGGACAGGGAGGGAAGAATGGCCGTGGCCAGGGCCACGCCGAAAATGCCCAATGGGAAGTGAATCAATCGCATGCCGTAGTACAGATAACTCACCGACCCTTCGGGCAGAAAGGACGCCAGCAGGGTATTCACCAGCAGATTTACCTGCGTCACCGACAGGGCGAAGATCATCGGGATCATCAACCGCCCCATGCGCCGCACATCCGGATCGGACGGCCCCCAGGCCGGTCGCGGCACCATCCGGTGTTGGACCAGACCGGGAATCTGCAGCCCCAGTTGCAAAAAACCACCAAGCAGCACGCCGATGGCCAGCGCCAGGGCCGGTTCACCCATGGTGGGAGCCAGCCACAGGGAACAACTGATAATCGCCACGTTAAAGAGCAGCGGTGCCAGGGCTGGCAGGGCAAAAGCGCGCAGGGAATTGAGAATGCCCATGGCCAGCGCGGCCAGACCGATGAAGATCAGATATGGAAACATGATGCGGGTCAGCAGCACGGTCAGTTCCCGCTGGGCCGCGTTGCCGGAAAATCCGGGGGCAATGACCTGTACGATAAACGGCGCCAGCAGGATGCCCACACAGGTGACCACCACCAGAGCCAACAGCAGCAACGTGAACGCCCGGCTGGCCAGTTCCCACGCCCGGGCACGCCCCTCCCGGGTCAGTTTTTCGGTGAAGACTGGCACGAAGGCGGCACTCATCGTGCCCTCCGCCAACAGTTCCCGCAGCATGCTGGGGATGCGGAACGCGACAAAAAACGCGTCCGCCACCAGCGAGGCGCCGAACACGCGCGCCACCACCATATCGCGCACGAACCCCAATATCCGTGACAAAAAGGTGAACAGGCCGATGGTACCCGCGGCACGGGCCACGCGGTCGGTTTCGCCGGAACCCCCTTCGGAGGGCGGAGGCGGCGGATCGTTGGAGCGACTACCGGTTGACACCAGTCCCCCTGAGCGAATAAAATGCCAAGTTTCCGGAACAGTCCACCCGTGTGTCACAGCGGGGCGAGACTCCGGTCGGTACGCCGTCCGGAACGGGTGTTTCCGGGCGACACGGTTTCTTTGAGGATACGAGTTTTATGGCCAATCACGCTTCCGCAGCCAAACGCGCCCGCCAGGCGCTTGTCCGCCGCGACCGCAACCGCAGCACCATGTCCGCCGTCCGCACCGCCGTGAAGAAGGTGGAAACAGCGGTTATCGGCAAGGACAAGGACTCCGCCCAGAGCGCCCTGAAGGACGCCACCGTGCTGCTCTCCCGCGCCGCCGGCAAGGGTGTGCTGCACAAGAACAACGCGGCGCGCAAGGTTTCGCGTTTGACGTTGATGGTTAACGCCATCGGCTAACGGCTTCCCGGACCGGGCCCGTTCCGGGCCCGGCCGCCCGTTGCCCCGTTCCGCACAAGCCCATCACTTCGCGCTCCAGCACGATGCGCGGGGGCAGGGCTCCCCCTTTCAAATCCTGGTCCACGCGTGCAAAGCGTGCAAAAGCGGCCTGAATCTCCCGGTCGGTGAATTTACGCGCCTGCGCGCCCAGCTTGTTGGCCACGAACGGCGGCACACCCACCTCCCGCGCCAGATTGCCATTCCCGGTGGCCAGCACCTCCCTTGCCCGGGCAATCAGCCGGAACTGACGGGTAATCATCCCCTGCACCTTGAGCGGCGCCTCTCCCGCATCCAGCAGCGTGCCCAGCGCATTCAGCGCCCTCCCGCCACGCCGCTCGCCCAGCGCGTCCGCCAGCTCGAACACCGTATGCACCCGCCCCCGGCCCACGGTTTCCTCCACCGCCTCCATACCGATACGGCCGCCCTCTCCAGCCCACGCGGCCGCTTTGTCCAGTTCCGCTGCCAGGGTGGCCAGATGGGTGCCGCAATACTCGGTCAGGAAGTGCGCCGCGCGGGGGTCCAGTTGCAGACCCATGCGGCGGGCCCGCGCGCTCAGCCAGTGGAGGCGTCCTTTTCGTATAACGGTTTGCATGGCACCACCGCGCCGACCTTCTTGACGGCGTTGAAGGGGTTCCGCCGCATGTCCGGCTTTTCCCCTTCCAGCACCAGACAGGTGGTGGGCGACGGGTCGGTCAGGTACCCGGCCAGCACCGCCAGATCGTCGGCCTTGAGACGCTCCACGAAGCGCACCACCACCAGCCGCCGCTCGGCCATCATCGGCAGCATCTGGGCAGCCGCCACCACATTGGCGCCACTGCACTGACCGCCGTCGAAACGGTCCAGATTGAAATCGGCCATGCCCTCATCCAGAACGGCGGCGCGGATATCCGCCAACGCCTCCGCGCGCAGCATCTCTTCCTCGCCGTGCACCAGATAGACCGGCGCCACGGGTGATAGCGGGACGTTGATCATGGCGATTCCTCTCCGCCGGGCAATTCCAGCAAAATCGATTCGGCCAGCGCGAAGGCGGCCTCAGCCACCGCCCGATCCTTGCGGTCGCGGTTCCCGGTCGCGTCGCCGGTCACCGCATAGTCGGCGGCCACCACCATACGCCGGCCGTCCCATCCGGAACCCTCATCCGACTCAAAATCAAGCAATACGGTCAGCACCAGCCGCCGCTGGTAGGCGACCCCGGCCCCATCATAGGCCAGAATGTCGTCCGTGACGCTCACCACCCGGCCACTCAGGCGTGGCACACCATAGGCCACCACGTTCACCCCTCCCGCCAGCAGCCGCTCGCGCACGGCGGCGCTGACGATTTCGGCCACAAACGGCTCCGACGTGTCGTTATGAAAGGCGCTGACCGCCAATCGAACCCCCGCATCCGTGCCTTCACGCACCACGTGATAACCGGAGCAGCCCGCAAGCAGTATCAGCACCGGGATGAGTCCCCGGAACATGCCCCTAGGCCACCACATTGACCAGCTTTCCGGGCACATAAATCACGCGCCGTGGCGATTTTCCGTCCAGTTGGACGGAGACTTTTTCACAGGCCAGCGCCGCCGCCTTCACCGACTCCTCATCGGTTTCCACCGGCAATTCCACCCGATCCCTCAGTTTTCCGTTCACCTGGACGATAATGGTCATGCTTTCGGCCACCAGCCAATCCGGGTCGGCTTGCGGCCACGGCTGGTGACACACCAGATCCTCCCCGCCGATTACCGGCCACAATTCCTCCGCCATGTGCGGACCGAACGGCGCCAGAAGCAGCACCATAATGCGCGATGTCTCGCGCAGGGTGGCGCCGTCCCCCGCCGCGCCCTTACCCTCGACGATACGCGTCTTGAACTCGCTGGCCGCGTTGAGCAACTCCATCTGCGCCGCAATGGCGGTATTGAACTGGTAACTGCGCTCGATATCGTCGGTTACCTTGGCAATGGTGCGGTGGGTTGCCCGTTTCAGGTCGCGGGCCTCGGAAGAGAGCTCCACCGGCCCGGAATCGGCGGGCGGCAGATCGTGCGCCAGGCTCCACACCCGCTTCAGGAATCGGTGCGCCCCCTCCACGCCGGAATCGGACCACTCCAGATCCCGCTCCGGCGGCGCTGCAAACAGGATAAAAAGCCGTGCGGTGTCCGCCCCGTAACGGTCCATCAGTGCCGCCGGGTCCACCACATTGCCCTTGCTCTTGGACATCTTGGCCCCATCCTTGATCACCATCCCCTGAGTCAGCAGACGGCGGAACGGTTCCGATACGGTGGTCAGCCCCACGTCACGCAGCAGCTTGGTGAAAAAACGTGCGTACAACAGGTGCAAAATGGCGTGCTCAATGCCACCGATGTACTGATCCACTGGCAACCATCGGTCAGCCTGGGTGGGATCCAGCATGCGCCCGGTCCCATCACGGGTACCCTGACAGGTGTAACGCGCAAAGTACCAGGACGAGTCGATAAAGGTGTCCATGGTATCCGTATCGCGCCGGGCGCTCTTGCCGCAACGGGGACAGTCAACCGCATGAAATTCGGGGCTCTGGGCCAGATAGGAACCGGTCTCCGGCAGTTGCACACCGATGGGCAATTTAACCGGCAGCAATTCCTCGGGAACCGGCACCATGCCACAGGCGGCACAATGGATCACCGGGATGGGCGTTCCCCAGTAGCGCTGGCGGCTGATGCCCCAGTCGCGCAGGCGGAAATTGATGGTGCGCCGTCCCGCGCCCCCGGCCTCCAGCCGGTCGGCCACGGCCCCCTTTCCGGCCTGGCTGGGCATGCCATCGAACGGCTCGCCGGAGTTGATCATTCGACCGGGTCCGGTATGGGCCTCCCGCATGGTGGCTGGATCCAGTGGCTCACCATTCGGCTGAATCACCACCCGAATCGGCAGGTTGTATTTTTTTGCAAACTCGAAATCACGCTGGTCGTGGGCCGGAACCGCCATCACCGCGCCGGTTCCGTAACCCATCAACACGAAGTTACCCACGTAGACCGGGATTGGCTCTCCGGTGAGCGGGTGAATCGCCACCCGGCCGGTGTCCATGCCACGTTTTTCCAGGGCCTCCATGGCCGCCTCCGACACCGCATGACGCTTGCATTCCTCGATGAACGCGGCCAGTTTCGGATTGCCGGCAGCCGCGGCTTCAGCCAGAGGGTGGCCGGGGGCCACCGAAATAAAGGTCACCCCCATGAAGGTATCAGGCCGGGTGGTATACACGGCCAGCGAATCGGGGCCGGCGCCTGAAGCCTCCAACGCGAAGGTGATCTCCACCCCTTCGGAGCGCCCGATCCAGTTTTTCTGCATCGCCACCACCCGTTCCGGCCAGCCGTCCAGGGTGTCTAGGTCGTCCAGAAGTTCCTGGGCATAGTCAGTGATGCGAAGACACCACTGCTCCAGTTCCCGCGCGGTGACCGGGGTATCGCAGCGCCAGCACGCGCCGTCCACCACCTGCTCGTTGGCCAGCACCGTGTGGCAGGGGTCGCACCAGTTCACCTGGCTGGCCTTTCGGTAGGCAATGCCTTTTTCAAGCAACTTCAGAAACAGCCACTGGTTCCATCGGTAGTATTCCGGCTCGCAGGTGGCCAACTCCCGCGACCAGTCGTAGGAAAGGCCCAGTCGCTGCATCTGGCCACGCATGTCGGCAATGTTGGAGCGGGTCCATTCGTCCGGCGGCAGCTTGTGTTTGATGGCGGCGTTTTCGGCGGGCAGGCCGAAGGCGTCCCACCCCATCGGATACAGCACGTTGAAACCGCGCATGCGTTTGTAACGCGCAATGACGTCGCCGATGGAATAGTTGCGCACATGCCCCATGTGAATTTTCCCGGAGGGGTACGGAAACATTTCCAGGCAGTAGAAACGCGGGCGGGAATCGTCGTCAGAGACGGCAAAGCTGTTCTCCGCACGCCAGTGTTCCTGCCAGCGGCGCTCAATGGATTGGGGATCGTAAGCGGTCACGGCGGTCCGGGAAATTCAGGGGTCGATGACGGGCGGCTCGGCCGCCGTGGAATCACCGCGGCTTTCACCCGCAACGGGCTCGCCTTCCAAGGGAAAACGGGTGCCCCGGAGGGGTTTTGCGGCCGGCGAAGCCTAGCATGTGGCGGGCGGTCCCCGCAAGGCGAAGCGGGTGGTTGACGTTGTGGACAACCCCGCTTTCATGGTAACGTTTCTCCTCTTTTCACGCCGCGAAATCACACACCATGACCTCAGTCGACCTCAAACTGCCGGTGGTGGCCCTGGTGGGCCGCCCCAACGTGGGCAAATCCACCCTGTTCAACCGCATTGCCGGCAAACGCGTGGCCATTGTGCTGGACACCCCGGGGGTGACCCGGGACCGCCACTATCTGGAGGTGGAATGGGGCCGCATGCGCTTCACGCTGGTGGACACCGGCGGCGTGGACCTGGCGGAGGAAACCGGCCAGTTGGACCACGAAGTAGGGGAGCAGAGCCTCAAAACCCTGGCTGAGGCCGACGTGGTGCTGTTCATTACCGACGCCCGCGAGGGAATTACCCCTGCTGACCGGGAGATTGCCGACCGGCTGCGCAAGTCTGGGGTGGCGGTGGCGCATCTGGCCAACAAGGCCGACAGCGAGGCGGTCAGCCACGATGCCCTGGGGGATTCCCAGATCGGCTTCGAACCGTTCATTCCCGTCTCCGCGGAGCACGGGCGTGGACTGGACGAGCTGTATGACCTGCTGCGCGAACGGCTGCCGGAGTGGGAAACCCCGCCGGAAGAGACCGAACAGGAGCCGGACACGGCCACCCGCGTAGCGGTGGTGGGCCGACCCAACACGGGCAAGAGCACCCTGATCAACCGGCTGCTCGGTGAAGAGCGGCTGGTGGTGAGCAACGTCCCCGGCACCACCCGCGATGCCATTGACTCGGAAGTCACCTTCAAGGAACAGCCCTACCTGTTCATCGATACCGCCGGCATCCGCCGCCGGGGAAAGATCACCCGGGGCGTGGAGCGGGCCATGCTGACCCGCACCATGGAGGCGCTGAAGCGCGCCGAGGTGGCGGTACTGCTGATGGACGCATCAGAGGGTGTCACCGAGCAGGACACCAAAATCGCCGGACTGGTGCTGAATTCCCACCGGGCCTGCGTACTCGGGATCAACAAGTGGGACTTGCACAAGGGCGACGATGAAGCCAGACAGGGGGCACTAAGCGAAATCTCCCGTCACTTCCCGTTTCTGGTCCACGCCCCGACCGTGTTCCTGTCCGGACAGACCGGTTTCCACCTGACCCAGTTGTTTACCGCGGTCGACAAGGTGGGGGCGGGCTTCCGCCTGCGCATCGGCACCGGCGAACTGAACCGCACCATTGAGGGGCTGATCCAACGCCAGGCGCCCCCCAACCATAAGCACCGGGCAGTACGCATCTACTACGCCACCCAGGTGGGTGCCGCACCGCCGCGTTTCGTGCTGTTCGTGAACATGCCGGACGGTATCACGGACTCCTACAAGCGGTACCTGGAAAACGGCCTGCGGGAAGCGTTCGGATTTCAGGGAGTGCCGCTGCACATCGCCGTGCGCCACCGGGACAAGGAAAAGCGCGAGGTGAGCCGGCGCAGCGTCAGCAGTCGCCGGGGCAAGCCCGCCCGCCGCTAACGGGGGTCAGGACGCCACCAGCTTGTACAGCACTTCAGAGCGGGACGAGGCGCCCATTTTGGACATGATGGTCTTGATGTGGTCCTTGACCGTGTATTCGGAGATGAACAGCAACTCGGCAATCTCCTTGTTGCCCTTGCCGTAATACAGAAGCCGTACCACGTCCTGCTCCCGGCGCGAGGTGTGGTAACGGCGGCGCACCGCGTCAAAATCCACCTCCCGTTCCAGGGCCACGGTCTCGATCAGCACCATTACCATCGGCTGCACGCCGGGGGCACCGGGAGCCAATAACTGGGCACGCAGGCCAAAATGGCCCCCGGCTTCCTCATGAATCGCGTAGGCGCATTGCCCTCCCGTGGTACCGGTAAGCACCTGACGGGCGGTCAGTCGCGTTTGGCGGGCCAGTGGGCCATCCCCCGCGCCGGGCGCGCTTTCCCCCACCTGGAGCAACGCCGACGCCTCGGTATTGGCGGACACCAGCCCTCCCTGCTCATCGATCAGCACCAGGCCGGGCTGGCGGCGCTTGCGCAAAATGGCTAACGGATCGGGCTCGAAAGGGGGCTGGGTCATGGTCGTTCAGGGCTCACCGGAAATGATTGAATAGGAGGCATAACGCCACCCCTCTCTCATCGCCTGAAACCGCCCGCGACTTGAGCGGCGGGGTCGACAAATCCTCTACGAACCGGCACCATATCCGGTGTTATTCACCCCCGATTTCCCAACCGCCATGCTTGACGCCATCCAACGTTTTTTCAAAAACCACATGCAGGACGAAGCCCGGGCGATCACCGACCGCGCCGCCACCCCACATGCCCTGAGGGTGGCCACCGCCGCAGTCCTGGTGGAAGCCATGCGCGCCGACAGCCAGGTGTCGGCGGAGGAGCGGGAGGCCCTGCAGGGGGCCTTGGGAGCCAAGTTCGAGTTGCCGCCGGATGAAGTGAGGGAACTGATCGCCCTGGCTGAACAGGAGGCGGCGGTGGCTACCTCCCTGTACCAGTTCACCCACCTGATCGATAAGGGGTTCAGCCATGAGCAAAAGACCCGCGTGGTGGAATTGCTGTGGCAAGTGGCCTTCGCCGACGGTCATCTGGAAGCGCGCGAGGAGGCCGTCGTGCGCCGCGTGGCCGACCTGATCCACGTGCCGCACAAGACCTACGTGGACGCCAAGATTCGTGCGCGGGCAGAGGCCCCGGATCCGGGGAAGTCCGAATAAGAAATCCGGTTGTCGGTGCGTTGGAGCCCTAAGGAAGCGCCTCGGCGGCAATTCGCGGCAGGGCGTTCAGCACCGAAAGCCAGGGCGGCGGGGCGTAAGCCACTGCGCCGATCATCAGCACCGTGGCCATGAACGACAATGTGAACGCGGCCAGATTGACCGCGTTCCGGTACATGATGTCGGGATTATCCCGCAAGCGCGAGCGTGTAGATATCGGCACCGATCATGCCCACCACGGTGATCGCGGTGAAAATGAATATCAGCCGTGCCTTGGCCAGCAGATCCAGGGTGTAGTTGTAGGTGACGACGGACAACGATCGCATACGGAAACTCCTTCAAGCCATCACACGCACACAGCGTTCCATGGGTTTCCTGGCAGGCCGGCCGCCTCGGTGAGGCCCGAACCTTTGCGTCCCATCCTCACGGATGGTTTGCCCCGGGCAGGGTGCCCTGTTCCCGGCGGGAACGTTTCCACCAAGTGAGCAAGGCTTGTGCCACCTTTCTGAATAGAACACTTTCCGTTTCAATTCATATAGTTGAGCGAAACACCCCCGCCTCACCCCCCTCGCTGGCGAGGCAAAGAACGAACATTCACAGGGCAATTATTTGCCCATTGTAACGCCACCGCCTGCCCCTTCAAGAATCTCCGTGGCGATTGCGCGTGCCGCAGCCACCCGGTCGGGGGCGTCGCGGATGGGACGGCCAATCACCAGATAATCAGCTCCGGCGGCCAGCGCGGCGACCGGTGTGGCCACCCGGCTCTGGTCACCCACGGCGGCGCCGGCCGGGCGAATGCCGGGGGTAACAATGATAAAATCCGGCCCCGACTCCATCCGTACCCGGCGCGCTTCATTACCGGAACAGACCACCCCGGCACACCCGGCTTCGCGGGCCATGCGCGCACGACGCGCCACCAGCCGTTCCGGGTCCAGCAGGGATTTTTTCAATCCCAGGTCCGCCAGACTGTCCGGCCCCAGACTAGTCAGGGCGGTCACCGCCAGAATATCGACGCCAGGTGCCAGCCTGGAAACCGGACGATGCATCCCGATCAGTGCATCCGCATGCACCGTAATCAAGCGCGGACCCAGCGCCGCCACGGAACGCAGCGCCGCTGCCACGGTGGCTGGAATATCGTGCAATTTCAGGTCGAGGAACACCTCCTGCCCCATCTCCCGCACCATTCTCACCACCGGGGGACCTTCCCGCCGGAACAGTTCCAACCCCACCTTGAACATGCCGACCGCGCCCGCCAGTTCCTTCACGTGAAGCCGGGCCGTCTCCAGATCAGGGACGTCGAGTGCATAGATAATGCGCTTTTCAGGAGTCAGTGTAGTCATGATCATGGGAGTGTCTCCTGGGGGGAAGTTACAGTTTAACGCTCCGCTCCCGCCCCAACAATACCTTGAGCCGCCCCTGGGACCCTACCGGGGTTACAATTATCAGATGAATCCAACCACTGCATCCGCCCCGGAGCGCGCGCCAGAACGGCACGTGATCTTGCCGATCACCGGCATGACCTGCGCCGCCTGTGCCGCCCGCATCGAAAAGGTGCTCAACCGCGCCGACGGCGTTGTGAACGCGGAGGTGAACTTCGGCACCGAATCGGCCAGCATCACCTACGATCCGGCCACCCTTTCCACCAGCAAGTTGTTGGCAACGGTACGCAAGACCGGTTATGACGTAGCACTGGAGCAGAGCGACTTTCCGGTGGCCGGGATGAGTTGCGCCGCCTGTGCCGCCCGCATTGAAAAGGTACTGGGTCGCATGGATGGCGTAGTCGAGGCCCAGGTAAATTTCGGCAATGCCAGCGCTGTGGTGCGCCATCTGCCCACGGTGACCCTGGGCGATCTTTCCGCCGCAATAACGCGCGCCGGGTTTTCCATTCCGCAGGCGGACACCCCGGAACAGGAATCCGGCGCGACCGAGCGCGAGGCCACGCGCGAGCGCCATTCCCTGACTCGCCGGCTGGTCGTTTCGGGAGTTTTGGCACTGCTTGTCTTCGTGGGCAGCATGCCGGGCCTGTTTCCGTTTGTAGCGGTCATTCCCGGTCGCCTTTGGTGGCTGCTTGCGCTGGCCACTCCAGTCCAGTTCTGGGCCGGATGGCCCTTCTACCGGGGCGCGTTTGCCGCCGCCCGACATGGCGGGACGGACATGAACACGCTGGTTGCCATCGGTACCAGCGCAGCCTTTTTCTACTCGGCCGCCGGGGTTTTGGCACCTGGTGTGATGACCGGCGCCGCCGGCGGTGGGGAGGTACATGTCTATTTCGACACCGCGGCGGTGATTATCACCCTGATTTTGTTGGGCCGCACCCTGGAGGCCCGCGCCCGGGGACACACCTCGGACGCCATCCGCCGTCTGATGGGCCTTGCACCGCGCACCGCCCGGGTAATCCGGGACGGAGTGGAGACGGAAATCCCAATGGAGCAGGTAATCCCCGGCGACCGGGTGGTGGTGAAACCGGGGCAGAAGATTCCGGTGGACGGCACGGTTGCCGAGGGTCACTCCACGGTGGATGAAAGCATGCTGACCGGGGAACCGATTCCCGTGGAAAAAAAAGCGGGCGATCCGGTCATTGGTGGCACCCTGAACAAAACCGGGGCCTTCCATTTCACCGCCACGCGGGTGGGGCGCGACACTGCACTGGCGCACATTATCGACATGGTCCGCAAGGCGCAGGGTTCCAAGGCTCCTATCCAGCGGGTAGCGGACCGGGTGGCGGGTATTTTCGTGCCGGTGGTGCTGGGCATCGCCGCGCTCACCTTTGCGGTGTGGATGATCGTGGGACCGGAACCGCGCTTCCTTACCGCCATGATGGTATGCGTGACCGTATTGATCATTGCCTGCCCCTGCTCATTGGGACTGGCCACGCCAACTGCGATTATGGCCGGCACCGGGCGCGGCGCGGAACTGGGTGTGCTGATCAAGGGGGGGGAAAGCCTGGAGGGAGCACACCGCATCACCACCGTGGTATTCGACAAAACCGGCACCCTTACCCATGGTCGCCCGGAAGTCACCGATTTGCACGTGACCGATGGGGACGAAGTCACCCTGCTTGCACTGGCCGCCGGGGTTGAAAGGGCTTCTGAGCATCCCCTCGCCCAGGCAGTACTGGAGGCCGCCGCGCATCGTCAGGCCGAGCCGGTCACCGTGGAGCGTTTCGAGGCGCTGGCCGGACGCGGCGTGTCCGCCACCGTGGATGGAGCGACCATATTGCTGGGCAACGAGCGGCTGATGGCCGAGCAGGGGGTGGATATAACCCCGGTGGTGACGTGTCTGGAGCAGATTACCGGAGAAGGTAAAACACCGGTGTTGGTGGCCCGCCAGGGGAACCTTCTCGGACTGCTGGCGGTAGCGGACCGGGAAAAACCGGAAGCCCGCGCGGCGGTTGCCGCCCTGCACGCCTTGGGCCTGACCGTCGCCATGATCAGTGGCGACAACCGCCGTACCGCGGAGGCGGTGGCGGCACGCCTGGGCATCGACCGCGTGCTGGCCGAGGTGCTCCCTCAGGACAAGGCCGAGGAGGTGGAGCGCCTGCAACAGGCGGGAGAGGTGGTGGCCATGGTGGGTGACGGCATCAACGATGCCCCGGCACTGGCCCGAGCCGACCTGGGCATTGCCTTGGGCACCGGCACCGACGTGGCCATGGAAGCCGCCGATGTCACCTTGATGCGCGGCGACGTGATGGGCGTGGTGGCCGCCATTGAGTTGTCCCGCCAGACCATGCGTACCATCCGCCAGAACCTGTTCTGGGCCTTTGGCTACAACACCGCCGGCATCCCCATCGCGGCGGGGGTACTGTACCCCTTTACCGGACTGCTGCTGTCGCCCATCATTGCCGCCACCGCAATGGCGTTCTCCTCCGTCTCCGTGGTCAGCAATTCGTTGCGGCTCAAACGGTTTACGCCCCGCCTGGCTACGTTGCCCAAGGCCGGGCCAAATTGATTCGTATCCCGCCCGGAGCGTATTATCGCCTCATGAATTTCGGTGCCCCGGACACGGAAACAGCGGTGGATCACACCCGCATCGCCCACCTGATCGCACTGCTCGGCGATGACGACCCGGACGTGGCGGAAACCATTACCACCCATCTGCGGGAAATCGGTCCGGTTGCGTTACCCGCGCTGCAGGCGGCGGAAAAGGAGGCCTCCCCCCCCCTGAAAGGGCGCGCCGCCACGCTGATCCGCGAGTTGCTCGAGGCTCAATTGCTGGAGGAATTGCGCGCCTTCGGGCGCGAGGGATGCCCCAACCTCGAAGAGGGTTTATACCTGCTGGCCCGGTTGCACACCCCGAACCTGGACCCGACGGTCTGCACCCGTTCCCTGACACGCATGACCGAAGATCTGATGGTCCGTCTGGATCCGGGGGAGGGAGTGGCCGGCATGGTTTCTTGTTTTTCCCGCTACCTGTATGGCGAACTGGGCTTCCACGGCAACCTGTCGGATTACTACAACCCGGACAACAGCTACCTGAACACCCTTTTGATCACCCGCGCCGGTATCCCCATCAGTCTGTCAGCGTTGTATCTTGTGCTGACGCGGCGGCTGGGACTGGCGGTTACCGGGGCCGGCCTGCCCGGCCATTTTCTGGTCTGCTTCAACGAAGGCAACCGTCGGTGGGTGATCGACCCCTTTCACCGGGGGCGTGTGCTGGATCGGGAGGGGTGCGAAGACTTGCTGCGCGGCATCGGTCTGAGTTACGAGGAGCGCTACCTGGACCCGGTGGATAACCGCTACATCCTGGAGCGGTCACTCAAAAACCTGATATCGATCTATTCGGAACGCAACGAACCCGAGGCACTGGAGCGTCATCAGAAGGCGATGGACGCCCTGCGCGGCAAGGAGTGAACGCCCTCAGGCGGCCCCTTCACCGGCGGCTCCAACCCGCTCCCCCACAAACGGCAACGCGGCCACTTCAGCGGGTTCCCCTTCCACACTAACCGGAGTGCCCGGTTCCCAGTGACTGCGCTTCAGAAAGGCCAGTGCCACCACCGCATTCAGCATCGGGGAATAGGCCACGCTTTTTACCGTCCCAACCTGCATGTCACCGTCGGTGACTACGGCTCCCGGCTGGGGCGCGCGCCCTCCGGCCACCAGTCCACACAAGCGGCGGCTCAATTGCCCCCGGAACACCACCCGCGACAGGGTTTCCTGCCCAACAAAACACCCCTTGTCAAAGGCCACACTGTCAGTAAGTCCGGCTTCCAGCAGGATTACGGAATCATCCACCTCCACCCCGTAGCGGGCACGGCCCGACTCGATGCGCAGGGATTCCAGCGCCGAAAATCCGATGGGCCCCACCCCACGCTGCTCTCCCGCCGCCAGCAGATCACCCCAGCGGCGCGCAAGCTCCCCCAGAGGGACAAACAGCTCAAACCCGGGCACGCCAAACTCGGCGTTGGCCACCACCAGCACTCCGTCCGGCCCGTGGGTAATGGTACCGGGGTTCCCGCCCTGAATACCCAGGGCCGCCGTCACCGTATCCGACGCAAGGGGACCGTACACGCCGATGCGCCCCCATTCGACGGTCACATCCGCTGTCGCCGCCTCGCGGATAATGGTGTATTTGTCGAGAAACTGCTTCGTAAAGGCACCCACCGCCGGGTCCATATCGAGAAGGAAGCGGTCCTCCAGCTTGAGTGCCAGAAACAGGCTTTGCACCTTGCCGTGGGTGGTGCAGATCGCATCATGCACCGCCCCGTCCACCGGGGTTTTGACCACATCGTTGGTGGTCATGCTCTGCAGCAGGGCCTCCCGGTCCGGGCCGGTTACGGAAATCACCGCCCGGTACCCCCGGTCGATGATGCCCCCCGTCTCACGCATCCGGCGATGCTCCTCCACCGGATCACCGTAATCGGCCACCACCTGGCGGCCATCCAGTTCCATAAAGCGCCCCCCCAGGGCGGCATGGGTTTCCTGCATATCGATCCTGTCGAAAGAATTTGTAATGCGCTGATTATAGGCCCGTCCTCCGGGCCCGGGCCACCCCCGGCTAATTTCTCCAAACTTCCCCTTGACGCGGCGTACGGAATCCGCAAACATATGTTTGCCATGCAGCTCGCCCTCCTGTCCAACCTTCCTGCCCGCCGCCAGGGCGGCACACTCTCCGTGGGGGAGAGTCTGGCCAGCCACGGCCCGGAAGTGATCTATCGTGAGGTAACCTGCCGCAACGTGCTGGGCCGCTCCCCGGCGGCGGAAAAGATGGGCTACCCGTTTTCCTGGACCGTCAATCCATATCGGGGCTGCGAAATCGGTTGCACTTACTGTTACGCCCGGGCCACCCACGAATACCTGGGTGCCGATCCGCAGGCGTTCGAAAACGAGATTTTTGTAAAACTGGGGGCGGAGCGTACTGTGGCCCGTGCCCTGCGCCCGGAGCATTTCCGCAACGGCAATGCCGGTGGCGCGGAAATCGCCATCGGCACCGTCACCGACCCCTACCAGCCAGCCGAGCGGCGCTACCGGCTGACCCGCCGCATTCTGGAACGGCTGGTCCATTTTTCCGGCCTCACCCTGTCAGTCACCACCAAGAGCCCATTGGTCACCGATGATGCCGAACTACTTGGCAGCATTGCCCGCAAGTCGGATCTCACCGTCCACATGAGCCTGATTTCGCTGGATGCCGATCTGCTGCGTCACCTGGAACCGAAGGGCGCCACTCCGGAAGCGCGCCTGTCGGCCATCGCCCGCCTGACCGCCGCAGGGGTACGGGTGGGGCTGTTTATCATGCCGCTGATTCCCGGCCTGAACGACGACCCGGCCGCTGTTCGCCGCCTGGAGGCCGCCGCCCGTTCCGCCGGGGCCGCCTTTGTGGTTCGCCAGCGCCTTTCCCTGCGCGACGCCACCTGGCCGACCTTGGAGGCATCCCTGCGCGAACACTATCCTGAGGTGCATCGGAACCTGTCCCGGCGCATGCTGTCCCGGAGCCTGCGGCAGCAAAAAACCGCCTGACGTTGGTCAACCACGGGAACCTCTGCGGTTGATCAAACCGGGAGCCCGCTGCTAGAATTGCCGTTTCCTCCCGTGCGTGAATGCCCGTGCGGAAGTGGGATTTTTTCTTGAAAGAGGGCCTACCCCATGCGGGATACCATTCGCCGGTTTGAAGATCGGGTCATCGCCGGAGAGCTCCTTACATACGAAGAAGGGTGCCAGTTGGCCGCCATCGAGGCGGATTCGCCAGACCTGCTGGACCTGATCTCCTCCGCCAACCGGGTGCGCCTGCACTTCAAGGGCACGCGGGTGGACACCTGCTCGATCGTCAACGCCAAAAGTGGCTCCTGCTCCGAGGACTGCGCTTTCTGTTCCCAGAGTGCCCACCATGGGGCCGGGGTGGAAAGCTATCCGCTGCTGGACTCCGAATCCATCGGCCGTGCCGCCGACGAGGCATTTGACGCGGGAGCAGAAGCATTTGGAATCGTGGCCGCCTGGAAAGGCCTGCGGGAAGGCCCGGAACTGGACCAACTGCTGGACCGCATCCGGGATCTGGTGGCCAAGAACAAGGGGCATGTGGACGGTTCCCTGGGCCATGTGCCCAACGACACCATTGCCCGGCGCCTGAAAGAAGCCGGGGTGCATACCTACAATCACAACCTGGAAACCGCACCCAGCCATTTCGCGAATATCTGCTCCACCCACACCTTCGAGGATCGGGTGCAGACCATCCAGCGCCTGAAAGGCGCGGGCATCCGCGTGTGCAGTGGCGGCATATTCGGCATGGGTGAAAGCTGGGAGCAGCGGGTGGAACTGGCCGTTCACCTGCGCGATCTGGATACGGACGTGCTTCCAATGAATTTCCTGAACCCCCTCGAAGGCACCCCGCTGGAAAGCGCCACGCCGCTGACGCCGCGCGAGTGCCTGAAAACCATCGCCATCTACCGCCTGATGCTGCCCACCGCCAACCTGATGCTGGCCGGTGGCCGCGAGGTAAACCTGCGCGATCTGCAAAGCTGGGCCTTCCACGCCGGAGCCAACGCCTGCATGGTGGGAAACTACCTGACCACCCCCGGACGCAGCACCGCCGAGGACAGCCGAATGCTCTCCGATCTGGGGCTGGACAGCCCACTGGCGGTGCCGCAACCGGTTGCCACCCAGGACGCCTCCCCGTTGAAGGTCATTTCCGTTGGCGCATAACTGCTTCAGCGAGGCCACGGCTTGTGGGCCACTCCCATTTGCCGATTGACTGAGGGACAGCAGTTTCGGTATTCTGCGGCGCTTAAATTCTTTTCGCCTGTGGCGGCGTAGCTCAGTTGGTTAGAGCAGCGGAATCATAATCCGCGTGTCCGGGGTTCGAATCCCTGCGCCGCTACCATTTTCAGACCCCCCCGTGGGCACGCCCTCGGGGGGGTTTGTTTTTGGACACTTGACCGGCGCTCATCGCACGACTTGTGCGGTGGGCAAGGTGACCGAAAACTGCTCCCCGTACACGGGCCGTTTCCGCAACGGCTGTAACGGACCGCCCCTTAGCTTGCCGTTGCTATAACTGTGCTGTGACGGTATTCACCTGACAGTTGGCCACGGATAGAGGAAGTGGCCATGCCGCCCCCTGGCTGGAGCCGTCGGCGTAGCTTCCAAGGACGGAAAGCTGCACCGTGTTTCCCGTGGCGGTGAGTGTGGTCGCCGGGACGCTGATTGCCAGGCCGGAAGGCGGGCTGAGCCACTGCGTCAGATCGATGGGGGGAACATCAACAATCCCGTTTGCAGGCACGATGAAGGGCTCCGACTGCCCGGCCCGGGTCACGCCGTTTTCCACGCAGGTGGCTCGGGCGCGCTCGATATTACCCCCGCCTGGCACGTTGGGCACCACAAAGGTGCCGTCCGGCTGCACCTGGGCGGTGCGGTTCAAAATGCTGACCGTGCAGTTTTCGTTGAGGGCCGCGTATGCGTCCCCGCTCAACACACCAAGTATCGCAATCACTGTGGCAATGCCGAGTGCCCAATTTTCTCTAACTTTCCCCATCGCGTTAGTCCTTCCAACATTCCTTCAACAAGGCTAGTAGGTAATTCGAACCGAAAAGACAACGAAATGCACTATATGTGGATGCATTACTGGCAATTTCAGAAAACTCTTTTCTCAAATTGTAAAAAGAGATTTCAAGAGCAATATGTCCATCACATGGATACACTTGTTTCAACGGTATCTTTCACGAATAATAAACTGGCCTTTCATTTCGCTTTCCCTGCCGCCAAATCTGAAGTACCAAACCTCTCTCGCAAATTGCCGAATAAGGGGATCACGACCCTCATTAATTGACTTCATTGCATCACTTTCAGGGCCAATGTCGGGGTCCGCCAGGACAAGCATAAAATTCCGAATTCTATCGAAAAACGCCTCCGTGTCGGTGGACCAGTCTATTCCGTATATGCTCGATATTTCATTTCGAGCCAGGTTGTGTTTATACCCCTTATCTTCTGGAAGTTCATGCAAGGATACAAAGCTTTTCCACCCACTTGACAGCTCATATATCGGCAAATCAAAGTTAAGTGATGATCGGTATTCTTCCCACTCCAAAAGGGCCTTTCCACTCCAGGCCTCATATGGTTGCGTCATTCCTGACAAATCATATGCACCGTCCTTGGCAGGCTTTATTAACAGGAGTGAATGCCCTGTTTTCATTCCAATAATAGGGTGTGATCCATCTTCGCCAGTCGGCTGGGGTATCGCCAGATAAAAATGGCTCCCGATACCATTTCCATGGACCACTTTTTCCACTATCACATCGTATAACGGAACATCGGAACCGGGTGTAAGCACTGCTGACAAAGTCCCTACCACCGCAGATTCCGCCCCAAGAAGTGCTGAATATGGCGTCCATTCGCGGACATCACCAATATCCATTGTTTCACTTATTGAGACTGGCACACCGCTCCCTTCATCCACTTCATTCACTGAAACCGGCACACCGCGCTCTTCAGCCAGCAATTGACCCGGAACAACAAAAGACACTGCTATCACAGTGGAACAAAAAATCCAACGACATATTGACGCATTGAATATCATTTTAAAGTGATTCTTTTTCGGCCTCAGAATTGGCATCCATACTCCCTTGAAACATCACTTTGAGTCCACTCTCTATAATTGGGGGAAGCCTGGGCATCAATCTGATACGCCTGCCACTCCCTCAAACACTGTGTGTTATTTGTCAAGTTGATATCTGCAGCACTAAACTGCATCGTCGCGGCCGCCGCCGCATTCATCGCATCTACAAGAGTTGGATAGAAAAGGCCTTGCACTGCACTCATCCAGATAGATGGCTGAAACAGGTCCTTCCACGGTGCCGCACCAGTCCACTGAAACACATGATAATCTTCATGTGCACGCACTTTATTGTAAAACTGTGATGTGACAGGAACGCCATAGGACACAACATAAGGAGACGTCCTGCTTAGTGTGCCCTGAACGATAACGTACTGCCCGGACGCTGAGTCAAAATTAGCAAAGAATTGCCCTTCCATTGAGGCGCCGGCCGCACTGTGCGGATCAAACTCAACCGATAGCGCTCCATCTAAACTCACATCATCTTTTCTGGATGACATATTTATTCCTCCCACCGTCGCGGCACAATCAATCGCGTAAGGCGATCCGCCAGGAAGCATATTCTGAAAATGAAACTGGGTATCTGGAATTGAGTACCAGTGCGCATTCAGAACCGTGGTTGTTTGTCCGCTCGGTGAACTAAACGCAACGTTCGGGCTATTTCCTACAGACCCCGCCCCGGGCCAGACACGCCATTCCCAAGCCCACGAATCTACGGTTGCAGTACTTGGTGTAACCTCGCATGTAAATGTAGAAGAGTTACTTCCATCAATAACCCTCATATGGTGGCGGTTACCATTCTTTGGAGCAGACGAAACTACCGCGACCCCAACCACGGTCACCTTTACAGTGGCCGCCACGGACTTGCTGCAATGGTTACACGTTAAATCCAGATTAACTGTGTACTCTCCTGGACTTGTGAACTTGTGCAAGGGAGCCCTGTCAGTGCTACGCCCCCCATCTTTGAAGTCCCATTGGTGGTTATACTTGCAATTACTCGCGTCTGGAATTGGGGTGAACTGAACACTCGCGTCTACCGGAACAACAAGCTCAGTCTTCCCGTTAGCGTATACGGTTACGGAATTCAGAGTGATTTCTACCGTGCAGTCACCATTTCCATCACACGTTTTACAGTCCCCACAGCTACAACAGTCTCCCGGTGTATCCGGGTTTGCACCGCAATGCCACCCGGACTTGACCACTCCTACGCCAGGGTCGGAAACCAGCAACATCCCGTCCTCACTCACCGACCCGGTACCGATGCTGACAAAAGCGCCGATGTCGTGATCGAAAGAAAACATGTTGGTTTTTTCGCCCGCTCCCATACCGTCCACGTTGGGCATGGTCAGCGTGGCGGGCGGGTCGAACACCACTCCCGGCGGCTGGATGGTCACGATCAGACTCGGCTGCTGGCCCATCTGTGGCACCATGGGCACCTTGTCTCCGTGCACCGTGGTGACGGAAAGATAGCCCTCGCTGCTGCCGTCCGGGAAGGTGGTCGAGTTGGGGTGCACCGTCAACTCAAATCCCGGAACCCCCTCAAGCGTATACGAAACCGCGTCCGCGCCGCCCACCAGCTTGGCGTTGGTCAGGTCCAGCGGCACCAGATAGATGGGCATGCCCAGGCCGTTGCTCGCCCCGGACACGGTGGAAATGTCATGCCCCAGGATGGGGTATTCCACCACCCCCGGCACTCCCGCAGTGCTGCCGTCCACGATCAGGTGGATCGGCCCCACCGGTGCGTTATTCAGAATGAACTGCCCCTCGGCATCGGTTACCGCCTCGCGGGTGGTTCCCTCCACTCGCACGGTCACATCGGGAATCGGTACATTGGTGTTGTCCAGCACCACCCCGCTGATGGCCGTCAGCCCCGGATCGCCAAAGGCAAGGGCGGCGGAGGTCGGATAATTTATGTCAGGCAGTGTATTCAACTGACCTTCCTGCTAGTTTGCCTGCAATTTCGTGTACGGCACGTTGGGCACCACAAAGGTGCCGTCCGGCTGCACCTGGGCTGTGCGGTTCAGGATGCTGACCGTGCAGTTTTCGTTGAGGGCGGCAAAGGCGACAGTGGCCAGAACCACCGTAACGGTCAACGCGCCAACCAGTACCCCCAGTACCCTGTTCTTTTTCATTATCTTCATCTCTTCCCCATCGTGGCTAACCGCCGTCATGCCTCCGGTGGTTCCGCTTGCACCGCTGCTTTATCGAAACTTGGAGTCTTTAAGCGACTCCGGAAACCGCCTCGTACTTTAATAACTCCCGCTCAACCAGAAATCCCTGACTGACGTTACAAATCATCTTGGATTTCTTGTTCCATCCATAGTGACTCCTGCTGTCGTATGGGATCGCCACTATTCCGAAAGCTCTCCAGGATATGCATTTTCCCTTCTTCATCCGCGCCAATAAATTCGACGAGATCTTCCACAATTTGAATCATATCAAAACCATTTATACGCTCATCATATTTATAGTATTTTTGGATTATAACATTCGAAAATTCGTTTCTTTCACCACCAACAATTACCGCGCTTTGCCATCGCCTTAAGAGGTTATACCCAATTAATTCAGAACCACCCTCTGTATCGTCACTTCCATTCTTTCTTTCCGCAAAAAATTTCTTAACAAACAAAAGGTATTTCTCCCCAATAAACAAAAACGGGGTCGGCTCGGCCGACATACTTGACATCGGTTCGGCATATAGAAGAACTGGTTTTCCAATATCAACATTTGCATCGCCTTTTATTACCCGCTCGATTTCAACCTCATATAATCGATGAGTCACCACATTCGAGTTCTCATCATTCTTGATATAACGCAAAAACCTGACCGTTCCCACGATCACGGCATCCGATTGCCTGGACATTTCTCCAGGGTGCCACTCAGAGAGCCCATTGATGTTGTTAGCCAATGCCCCGGGACTCAAAAAAGCGGTGGCTGCAAAAGCAAGCATAATGACTGCAAATGTTCGTAGATGTTTCATCCGTATTCCCTGGCATACCTATGGGCAAAGGGAGTATGACGTCCCAAACGCGCTTAGATTGTTGGGATCAAACTCAAGAAAATGGGGAGCGACGGCATTCGATTTTACATATGCCCTTCTCTCGCCAGCACAATACAGTCCATCTATGTCTTCCGAAATAATGGTATAGGATCGATTTATCTCGTCCCCAATTGCCACATCCAGCATCTGTAGAAGCGTAGCGTGCGATGTGGCTGTTGCCGCTGAGATCGCCTGCCATACCCTTTGCGGGTCCAGTAATGTTGAATAAGTTGGCTCTACAGACCAATCCTGCACATGTGAATCTTCATGCACCAGTGTTTTGAAATAGAAATCTCCATTTGAGGAAACACGTATTACTTCCTGTGCCGGCGTCCTAGAAAGGACTCCAATGTCTGTAAATGACCACAGGCCTGTGGACGCATCAAAATTAACTGTAGGGATTCCTTCAAGTATAGGATCGTTAGTCTCCCCCATAGGGTTTGGAACCTCTACAGTCAGTTTTACGGGTTCCGACTCCACGGCCAGACCACCCACAGTTACTTTGCATGAAATGTTGTATTCAGACCTCCAATGTTGCGAACCCTGCTGGAAGTTTTTATTTGGGGATGCAAACCAATGACCTTTGGTGATGGAAGTCTGTCTGTCAGCGGGTGTGCCGAAGTTGGCTGCCGGAGAATTACCCGCACCTGCATCAGCCCACGCTTCTACCCATTCATATGAGGCCACGTCTGCTTCGGGGACGCTCGTATTGCACACAAATGGGGAAGAGGAGCCAAACCCCTCTGTAATTTGCATTGATCCGGGGCTCACCGTTACCCCAACCACCGTCACTTTTACAGTACCCGTCACGCTCTTGCTGCAATGGTCACACGTTAAATCCAGGTTTACCGTGTAGTCTCCTGGACTCGTGAATTTGTGCAAAGGCGCCCGTTGAGTGCTGGTGCCCCCGTCCTTGAAATCCCAGTTATGATTGTATTTGCAGTTACTCGCGTTCGGCTGTGGCGTAAATTGAACGCTAGTATCCACCGGATACGATAAGCTCGGTATTCCCGTTCGCGTATACGGTAACAGAGTTCAAGGTGATTTCCACAGTGCAGTCACCATTCCCATCGCACGTTTTACAATCGGCACAGCTACAGCAGGTTCCCGGCGTATCCGGGTTCGCGCCGCACTGCCACCCCGACTTGATCACCCCCACTCCGTTATCGGACACCAGCAGCAGGCCGTCCTCGCTTGCCGAGCCGGTACCGATGCTGACAAAAGCGCCCAAGTCATGATCGAATGAAAACATGTTGGCTTTTTCGCCCGGCGCCAGTCCGTCCACGTTGGGCATCGTCAGCGTGGCGGGCGGGTCGAACACCACACCCGGCGGCTGAATGGTCACGATCAGGTTCGGCTGCTGGCCCATCTGCGGCACCATCGGTACCTTGTCCCCGTGCACCGTGGTCACGCTCAAAAGCCCTCCCTATTTCCGTCGGGGAAGGTCACTCCGCCCGCCGGAATGACCAGTTCAAAGCCGGGCACCTCGGTCAGGGTATAGGTCACATCGTTGGCACCGCCCACCCACTGGGCGTTCATCAGGTCCAGCGCCACCAGGTGGATTGGCATGCCCAGGCCGTTGTCCGCCCCGGACACGGTAGACATGTCGTACCCCAGTATCGGGTATTCAAGCACATTCGAGGTGCCCGCAGTAGAACCGTCCACAATCAGGTGGATCGGACCTGCCGGACCGTTTCCCACCTGAACGCCTCTGAATACCTCCGATTCACCCCTACCTCCAACGCTTGAGGTTCTACGCATCTAGGTGTCCACAAAACCGGATGAAATCCGGTCATCGAGCAAGGGGCACATCTTCATGCTATAGTCGTTTCATGGGTGGCACAGGCATCCTGAATCACCCACATTGGGGAAACACGATGGGTGGTAAATCCTCATATATTCCCACAATTCCAGCATGTTGTTGGGTGCCCCGATGGGGCGCACAGATACCGCCCCCGCATGGGGCCTGGGCGGATTTTCGCCAATCTGGCGGGAAGGGAAGGTGTCCAATGAGGAAATCTGTACTTGGTGGCGCACTAATCATCACCTTTATGCTGCTAACCGTATCAGCTGGTGCTCAGAATCCGGGTGGGGTTTCGCTGCCGGATCAAAGCATCCTGACGCTTCAAGCGGAAGTCAACGCACTTAAGGATGCCATTTCCGGGCTCTCCAGTGGCAGCCCGGTGCGGGTATTTTCCGCCGATGTGGCGGTGGGAACGGTGATCGGCAACGTTTCCGATCCGATGGCGGCCACTTCCGGCCTGTCCATCCTGACGGAAACCGGCATGATGGCGACCATCAGCAACGGAAGGGGCGGATACATGACCACTCCGGCAGGCACATTATTGCCCCTGCCCAGTTCCATAGGGGGGAACTCTGTTCTCTTCAATGGCCCCGGCTGTACCGGGGACGCCTTTGTTCCGGACCCGCAATGGTCTCCGACTCCAGGCGAACCGGGCAACGGCCTGGCACTGGAAGCCGAAACCGGTGTCGTGGCCATGCAGGCCGGGCTGGTGGGCTACATTGCTCCTGGAACCGTGCCTGTTTGGATTACCCCGGCTTCGACCCTCTACTACGATTCGTATATGGGTCAGGGGTATTGCCAGGAAGGCGGGATGGAAGCCTGGATGTACCCGGCTCTGCCAAATGACCCCGTAGTCACCGGAGTTCCGAACAGCGGGGCATTTGCGCCACCGGTGCGGCTCGGATTCTGACCTGAACACCCGTGGCCCCTCCCTGCCCCGGCCTTGACCCGCGGGGAGGGGCCGGGGACAATGCGGCGCGCACCGTTCGGCTTTTCGTTGGAGACCGCATGCAGTACCGCCGCTTGGGAAAATCCGGTCTGCAGGTAAGCGCCATCGGGCTCGGCTCGTGGACCACCTACGGAAAACAGGTGGATGAAGCCACCGCCGCCCGGTGCATCAGCGCGGCACTGGACGCCGGCATCAACCTGTTCGATACGGCCGAGGGATACGCCGATGGGGCCGCCGAGGAAATTTTCGGGCGGACATTCAAAAGCATCGGCGCACCACGCAGCGAGCGGGTGATCTGCACCAAGGTGTACAACGGCGGCGATAAGCCTAATCAGAAAGGGCTGTCCCGCAAGCACATCCTGGAAGGCATCGAGGGGTCATTGCGGCGTCTGCAGGCGGATTACGTGGATCTTTATCTGTGCCACCGGCCCGACTTTGAAACCCCGGTGGAAGAAACCGTGCGCGCAATGGATCACCTCATCCGCCAAGGAAAGGTGCTTTACTGGGGCACGAGTTGCTGGCCGCGAGAGCGTATCGCCGAGGCATTTGCGGTGGCCCGCCGCGATCACCTGACGCCACCCTCCGCCGAGCAGCCTCCCTACAACCTGCTGGACCGCCAACCGGTGGAACAGCGATTGGCGCCCCTGTGCGAGGCCCATGGTCTGGGCCTGACCACCTATTCACCCCTTTACGGCGGCATCCTCACCGGCAAGTATGTGGATGGGCAGATCCCGCCCGGCAGCCGCGCCACCTACCGGGGAACCGCATGGCTGACGGAGCGGCTGGAAGGTGGCATGGGCCGGACAATGGCGTTGCAGGTGAAAAACCTCGCCACCCTGGCGGCCGAATTCGGCACCACTGCCGCGCAGGTGGCACTCGCCTGGTGCCTGAAAAATCGTCACGTTTCCTGCGCCATCACCGGCGCCAGCCACCCACGGCAGATCGCCGACAACCTGCATGCGTTGGCGGTAGCCGAGCACCTGGACGGGGCATCCATGCAGCGGCTCGATGCCATATTTCGGCCCCTGGATTGAACCCCCCCGGAACGGGAAACCGGGAATGCGTCTGCTACAATGAGGCGCGCCGTTTTCTCCAGTATCCGCGCCCGGTATGTTGAAGGGGTTCAACCCAACCGGACGCCATGTGTCCCAGGGCCAGATTATGAAGGGTGACCGCCCTCCCACCAACCCACCGCCCCCCCCTCCTGCCCCGCTCCCGGAATCGCTGGCGCGGGTGACTCTCCCCGCAGAAGCCGAATCGATTCTGCGGGCATTCCTGGCCACGCACCCGCATCACCCGGAGGCACTGCATCGGCTGGGGCTGTCCCTGGTATTTCAGAATCGTTTCGCCGACGCGCTCGGACCACTTTCGCGCAGTGCTGAGTTGCAGCCGAATGCGGTCCCGGTCCGGCTGCATCTATCCAGGACGCTCCAATCGATGGGCCGTCACGCTGACGCCATAACGGTGCTTCGCCAAGTGGTGGCGCTGGAACCGAATCATGGGGAGACCCTGTTTACCCTCGGGGCAACACTGGCCCTCCTGGGTGGACACGAAATGGCCCTCGAACCACTTACCCGGGCTGCGGAACTGGCCCCTGACAACGCAGATTGGCAGGTGGCCCTGGCGCGCTCCCTGATTCTGGCCAAGCGCCACGACGATGCAATACGGATACTGGAATCCAACCTGATCCGGCACCCAGGGCACACGGAAACGCTTTTATATTTGGTTCAATGTCAGCAATCCCTGTGCCGGTGGGACCATCTCTATGAGCGAGTGACCGCCGTATGCGCGGCATTGGACAAGGCTCCAGGGACGATTGTTGCGGATCCGTGGGTAATGCAGTCGCTGGTGGACTCTGCCGAGCAATTGCAGTGGTACACGCGCCCGATGGCGCAGATCACAATGGCCAAGGCGGTCGCGACCGGAGTCCGGCCGTTCGTCCATACCCGGCCGAAAAGACGGAAACGGATTCGGTTGGGATACGTTTCACCGGACTTCCGTCCGCACCCGGTGGCCTCGCTGGTGGCTCCGATCTTCGAACAGCACGACCGCAGCCATTTCGAGGTGATCGCATATTCCCTTGCCGCGGCGGCCGAATCCCCGCTCCGGACCCGGATCCGGGATGGAGCTGACCGTTTCGTGGATTTTCGCGGGCGCTCGTCCCTGAACATCGCACAAACCATCTTTGATGATCGGGTGGATATCCTGATCGATCTGGCCGGCTACACGGCCGGTGCGCAAACGGAAATCGCCGCCTTCCGCCCTGCGCCGATCCAGGCCGGGTACCTCGGGTATCCGGGCACGCTGGCCGGCAACTTTCTGGACTACATCCTGGTCGACCGCTTTGTATTACCGGAATCAGTGGCCGCCTTCTTTTCCGAGCAGCCGGTGTACCTCCCGAACTCCTATCTGACCGGGGGGAAAGACGACCAAACGATACCAGCCCCCCCGGAACGGGAGGCCTGCGGACTGCCGGAAGATGCGTTCGTGTTCTGCTGTTTTAACACCACCTATAAGATTCTGCCCAAACTGTTCACCGTGTGGATGCAGCTCCTCCGCGAAGTCCCGCACAGCGTTCTGTGGCTGGCGGAACCAGCTCCGGAGGCACGCGCCAACCTGTTGCACGAGGCCGGTGCACAAGGTGTGGATTCAAGCCGGATTATCTTCGCTCCGCGTTGCCCAAACGTTGCGGATCACCTTGCCCGGGTCACCTTGGGCGACCTGTTTCTGGATACTTTTCCGTACAACGCCCACGCCACCGCCAACGACATGCTGTGGGTGGGTGTGCCGGTACTGACCCTTGCGGGCCATACCTTCCCCTCCCGGGTGGCTGGAAGCCAATTGACCACCATCGGTCTTCCGGAACTGGTCACTCACTCCTTGGATGAATACCGTGACCGGGCCCTTGAGCTGGCGCACAACCCCGAAATTCTCAAGAAACTCCGGTGGCGGCTGGCCGATGTCCGCCAGCACACGCCCTTGTTCGACAGCGTGCGTTTGACTCGACACCTGGAGCAGGCATTCGAGATGATGTGGGAACGATACCTGGACGGAAAACCGCCAGCCCCGCTCACCGTTGCCAACCCCTTACCCTAGCGGGAGTGACCACTCCGCTACCCCCTTTCCAGGGTACCCGCCCGCATCTGTTAGAATAAGCGGCATGGATGCAGGGAAGGGGACATCCATCCACTCCCCAGCCCATGCCGGGGACCGCATTGTGGTCGTCGGCGAGGTGCTGTACGATCGGTTTCCGGACGGTGACCGGCTGGGGGGAGCTCCGTTCAACGTTGCATGGCACCTGACCGGCCTGGGGCTGGATCCGCTGTTTGTCAGCCGTATCGGCAACGACCCCGCAGGTGACCAGATCCGTTCCGCCATGGCCGGCCACGGCATGGACACCTCCGGCCTGCAAACCGACCCCTCCCTCCCTACCGGAATCGTCCAAATTGAACTGGATGGGGCCGGGGGACATGAGTTCACCATCCTCCCCGATCAGGCCTACGACCAGATTGACCGCGCGGCGCTGGCAAACCTTTTGGGCGGAACACCGCCATCACTGATCTGCTTCGGCACCCTGGCCCTGCGTGCAGCCGGGAGCAGGGCGGCAATTTTAAACACCGTCACCCACTGCCCGGGGACGCGTTTTCTGGATGTGAACCTGCGCAAGGAGTGCTGGACCGTCGATACCGTTTCCGCCGCCCTGACCCACGCCTCCGTGGCCAAACTGAACGACGAGGAACTGGCAACGCTGGGCAGTCTGTTCGGGTTGCGTGGCCGCGAGCCGAAACAGGCATCCGCCCTGCGCGACCGGTTTGGATTGGAGGCGGTGTGCGTTACCCGGGGGGCTGGCGGCGCGTTGTGGGTGGACGCGAACGGAGCACTGGAAGCAGGGATCCCCGATACCGTGGAGGTGGTGGATACCGTGGGCGCGGGGGACGCGTTCTCGTCGGTGCTCATTATGGGACTGGCTCGTGGCTGGCTCCCGGAAGACACCCTGCGCCGGGCCACCCGGTTGGCAGCCGTCGTATGCGGCATGCGGGGCGCCTGCCCGGACGACCCAGGTTTTTACCGCATCTGGCGGGAAAAGTGGATGGGGACTCCCGCATGAGTGAGGGATTGTATATCGCCTTGTTTTCGGTACACGGGCTGATCCGTCCGGAGCAGCCAGAACTGGGACGCGACCCGGACACCGGTGGGCAGATCATCTATGTGCTGGATCTGGCGCGCAACCTGGCCAAACATCCTCGGGTGGCCCAGGTGGACCTGTTCACCCGCCAAATATTCGACGACGAGGTCGGCCCCGATTACGCAATCCCCGAAGAGCCCCTCGGCAAGGACGGGGCGCGTATCGTACGGATCCCGTGCGGCCCCAGAAAATACATCCGCAAGGAGGCCCTGTGGCCACATCTGGACGAGTTCGTCGACCGCACGGTGAGCTACCTGAGGCGCCAGAAGCACAGCATGCCGCATCTGTTCCACAGCCATTATGCGGATGCGGGGTACGTGGGCCACGAGTTGTCGCGCTTTCTCGGTGTCCCCCTGTTCCACACCGGCCACTCCCTGGGGCGAACCAAGCGCAGCCGACTGCTGGCCTCCGGGGCGCAAGCCAAAAACATTGAGGAGCAGTACCATTTCAAGCAGCGCATCGCGGCTGAGGAACGGGTATTCCAGCATGCCGCCTGCGTGATCTGCTCCACCCGGCAGGAAGCCGACACCCAGTGGGGCGAATACCAGAACGCATACAATACAGAACTTCGAGTGTTTCCTCCCGGCACCGATACCACCCGGTTTTCACCGCCCACACGCGGCTGGACCCCCTCTCCGATCCAGCGCGAAGTGGATCAGTTCCTGCGAAATCCACGTCTGCCGATCATTCTGGCCCTGGCCCGCGCCGACCCGCGCAAAAACATGCGGCGCCTGATCCAGGCGTATGCCCAGTCCAAACGGCTGCGGGAGATGGCAAACCTGGTGATCATCGCCGGCAACCGGGACGACGTGCGGGACCTGAAGGGAAGCACCCGCGACGAGTTGACGCACCTGCTGCTGGATGTGGACAAGTTCGAACTTTACGGCCATATCGCCATGCCCAAGCACCACGCACCGGACGATGTGCCCGACCTGTACCGCATGGCGGTGCGCCGCCGCGGTGTATTCGTCAACCCGGCCCTTACCGAGCCGTTCGGCCTGACGTTGATCGAGGCGGCCGCCACCGGACTGCCCATCGTGGCCACCAACGATGGCGGTCCGCGGGATATTGTGGGCAACTGCAACAACGGGCTGCTGGTGGACCCCCTCAACCCGGCGGACATCAGTGACGCCCTGTGCTCCATCCTGTCCGACAAGGCGCGCTGGCGCCGGTTTTCCGACTCCGGTCGTAGCGGAGTGCGCCGCCACTACACCTGGACCGCCCACGTGAATCGTTACGTGCGCGAAATTGAAACCACCATTCAACGGCTGCGTCCCAGAGGCGTGGCCAAACGAAAAATTGAGGCGGCCCGCAAACGCATGCTGACATTTGACCGACTGCTCGTCTGTGATATCGACAACACCCTGGTGGGGGACCGCAAAGCGCTGGAGCGGCTGCTGGCAGTCATTCGCCGGGAACACCAGCGGCTCGGGTTTGTGGTGGCCACCGGCCGCTCACTGGAGCTGACCCTTGAAATCCTGGAGGAGCAGTCCATCCCCCGCCCGGACATGCTGATCACCAGCGTCGGCACCGAAATTCACGAAGGACCTTTTCTGGATCCCGCGGACGGCTGGAGCCAGCATATCGACCACCGCTGGAACCGGGACGGGGTGATTGCGGCCCTGGCCACCGTACCGGGACTGAAACTGCAAGGCAAGGAGGGGCAGCGCCCCTACAAGGTGAGCTATTTCGTGGATGGCGTCACCGCCTCCCGACCGGACGATGCAGATCCGGTCCAGAACGGCGGATGGCGCATCGAAAAGGAGGTGGAAAAAAGGCTGCGCGCGGCGAAAGTCCGTTTCACCACCGTTTTCTCGCACGGCCAGTTTCTGGATGTCCTTCCCCTCCGGGCCAGCAAGGGAAAGGCGGTGCGCTATCTGGCGGATAAATGGGATATCCCCTACAATCGGGTGCTTGTGGCGGGGGACTCGGGAAACGACGAAGAAATGTTACGCGGCAGCACCCTCGGGGTCGTGGTGGGCAATTACAGTCCGGAACTGGAGGCGATGCGCGGCTTCCCGCGCGTCTATTTCGCCCGTTCCGGCTATGCGGCGGGTATTCTGGAGGGAATTTCCCACTATGGGTTTCTGGACCCGCCGGGGAAATCCACCGAAAAGGACATCGACCGCGAATCCGCCGCCGACCGCACTTCCAAATAGACCTTATCCAGCCAGGAAAGCGAGATGATCACGCAGTTTGAAACCGCCCTGAACCAGCGCCGCGAAGCCTTGTACCCGCTGTTTCAACATCTGGTGCGACTGGGCCGGCCGTTCCTGTTGCGCGGCGACATCATGGACGAGGTGGCGGGTTATTGCGCCACCGACCCCAAGGCCGAGGCGTCCATCTGTGACCCGAACCTGAACCAGTGGTTCCGGCAGGTGCAGGAGGCGGTGGTGGGGCCCAACTGGCTGTGCATGGGGGTGCGGGTGGGCATCGCCCGATGGCGGTACATTCGGCTGCACGTGGATGAAATGATCGCCGAATCCCTGTCCGTCCAGGAATATCTGGAGTTAAAGGAAAAGGCGGTACTCGGCCCCGGCGCCTCCGAAACCCGGCCACTGGAAATTGATACCGAGCCGTTCAACCGCGGGTTTCCGAAAATGACCAAATCGGGCAGTATCGGACGCGGTGTGGAGTTTCTGAACCGCCATCTTGCCAGCCAGATGTTTCGCGACCGGGAAGCGGCCGGCGTGCGCATGCTGCGCTTTTTGAAACTGCATCAGGTGGACGGCCGCTCGTTGATGGTCAACGACCGCATCACCGACCTGGCGGTTCTGGAGGAACGCCTGCGCGAGGCCACCACCCTCACGGGACGGCTGGATCCTCAAACCCCGTGGTCTGAGTTGTCCGCACCATTACAGGAATTGGGGTTCGAGCCCGGATGGGGCGGAACCGCCGAACGGGCGCTCGAGTCCTTTGAACTGCTGTCGGAACTGCTGGAGGCGCCGGAAGCCAGCGTTCTGGAGCGCTTCCTGTCCCGCATCCCGATGATCTTTCGCATCGCCATCATCAGCCCGCATGGCTGGTTCGGACAGGAAGGGGTACTGGGGCGCCCGGATACCGGCGGACAGGTGGTCTACATCCTGGATCAGGTGCGTGCCCTGGAGGCGCACATGCGTCGCTGGTTCGCCGACCAGGGGGTGGACGTGACCCCGCGCATCCTCATTGTCACCCGGCAGATTCCCGAGAACGAGGGAACCACCAGTGACGTGCGTCTGGAACGGGTGCACGGCACCCGCAATGCGGACATCCTGCGGGTGCCATTCCGCGAAAAAAGCGGCGAGGTGGTTCCCCACTGGATCAGCCGCTTCTCCGTATGGCCCTATCTGGAGCGCTTCGCCCTGGAGTCGGAGCGGGAATTGCTGGCGGAAATGGGCCACCGGCCGGATCTGGTCATCGGAAACTACTCGGACGGCAACCTGGTGGCCTCCATTCTGGCCCACCGACTGGGGGTTACCCAGGCCAATGTGGCCCATGCCCTGGAAAAATCAAAATACGTGCTGTCGGACCTGTACTGGAAGGACAACGAAGAGGCCTACCACTTTTCCACTCAGTTCACCGCCGACCTGATCGCCATGAACACGGCGGATTTCATCATCACCAGCACCTATCAGGAAATTGCCGGGACCGAGGACACCGCGGGCCAGTACGAGAGCTACAGTCAGTTTTCCATGCCCGGCCTGTACCGGGTGGTGAACGGCATCGACCTGTTTGATCCCAAGTTCAACATCGTCAGCCCCGGCGCCGCGGCGGACATCTATTTTCCGTGGTTTGAAAACAGCCGCCGCCTGCCCGGGCTGCACCCGGAACTGCTGGACATGCTGTTTGGAGAAAATACCGGGGCGTGTCACCGGGGAAACCTGGTCGACCCGGACAAGCCGGTCATTCTGAGCATGGCACGGCTGGACCGCATCAAGAACCTGACCGGCCTGGTGGAAGCCTTCGCCAGCAACGAAACCCTGCGCGAACAAGCCAACCTGATCATCATCGGCGGGCGCGACATCAACCCGGATGCCCTCAGCGACCGGGAAGAACAGGATGAAGCGCGGCGGATGCACGAACTGATGGACCAGTACGGTCTGGACCAGCAGATGCGCTGGCTGGCCGTACACCTCTCCAAACCACAGGCCGGAGAGTTATACCGGGTCATTGCCGACCGGCGGGGCGTGTTCGTGCAACCCGCTCTGTTCGAGGCGTTCGGCCTCACCGTCATCGAAGCCATGGTTTCCGGCCTGCCCACCTTTGCCACCTGCTACGGAGGGCCGCTGGAAATCATCCAGGACGGTAGCAACGGCTTTCACATCGACCCCATCCACCCGGAGCAGGTCGCCCAGCGGATCTCCACGTTTCTCACCGAGGTCAGGGCGGAGCCGGCCCGCTGGGATGCCCTGTCCCACGCGGCGGTGGACCGGGTACACAGCCGGTACACATGGGATCTGTATGCGGAGCGGTTACTGACCCTGTCCAAGGTCTACGGCTTCTGGCGTTTTGTGTCCGACCTGGAACGGCACGAAACCGTACGCTATCTGGAGATGTTCTACCACCTTCAGTACCGCCCCCTGGCGGATTCCATCCGAAGCGACTGAGCTTTCCGTTCACGCCCGGGCGTCGGCCGCCGCCGGACCGGGAAATCCCAGTTCGCCGTCCCGGCCTTCCGGTTGCGGCCGGTCCACGGCGAACGCCGACAGGTCGGTGGGCGGCTTGCTGCCGGTAAGAATACAGGCCATCGCCTCCGCCGTCGCGGGCGCCAGCACCACCCCGTTGCGGTAGTGCCCGGCCGCCACAAACAGGTTGGCGACCTGTGGCGCGGCCCCTAAGTACGGCATGCCGTCGGGGGTTCCGGGGCGAAACCCCATCCAGTGGCGTTCCACCTCGGCATCCGCCAGCGACGGGGCGATGGAAAGCAACGCGCCGGACAGGAAATGCAGGGCCGAGAGGGTGGTGCGCCGGTCAAAGCCCGCCATCTCCATGGTCGCCCCCACCAGAATGCGCCCGTCAGCCCGCGGCACCAGATAAGCCTGATCCTGCTTGACGATCCGGGTCAGCGTTCCCGGGGCGGTACGGATCAACAGGATCTGCCCCTTCACCGGTGATACGGGAAGATCCAGCCCCAGGTTCCGGGCCAGATCCCCACTCCAGGACCCGGCTGCCAGCAATACCCGGCCCGAGGAAAAACGTCCCCGGCTGCTGTGCACCGCCGTCACCTGTCCGTGGCTCAAATCCATGCCGGTAACTTCCGCCTGCTCCACAAACGCCACCCCGGCTTTCCGGGCCGCCCCGGCAGCCGCCCGCGCCAGACGCGGGTTGCGAATCTGCGCCACCTCGGGCCAGTACAGGGCCCCGACCACCTGCTCGGACAGGCACGGCTCCACCCGGCGCGCGGCGGCGGCATCCAGACGCTCCACCACCCAGCCAAAGCGCTCACTCCAGGGGATCGCCCCGGCCATGCGTTCCCAGCCGGCGACGCTGAACACCGGAATCATCAGACCACTCACCCGGCGCTGGGGGTCCACGCCGGACGCGTGCTCCAGATCCGCAACCAGCCCCGGATACAGGGCCAGACTGCGGTTCACCAGATGGCTCAGGGCATCCGGATATTTCCACGGATAAATGGGTGAAAGGATGCCCGCCCCGGCCCAGGAGGATTCCCGCAACAGCTCTCCCCGCTCCAGCACGGTGACGCGAACCCCGTCGCGGGCCAGGGCCAGCGCGGTCAGCGTACCGATAATCCCGCCGCCGATGATGAGCACATCCGGGCGGGACTTATCCCAGTCAGACAAATGGTTACGATGGATAGTCATAATTTTGACGTTTATTTCAACGCCTCTTCATTGTCCCTCCCTCATGTCCGCCAAAGCAAGCCTGACTGGCAGATACGGGCGTTTTCCACGCCGCCGGGCGTCGCACCGCCCACCCGGCGCACTACAGCGCAAGTCAAATTATTGACGATCGGGGCCGGACTCCCTTTCAATCCCACACAGAACGATAGCGGGGAATGCCGGTCCGGAAATTCCGGGTTCATTGAAAAAATAGGAGAGTAGCCCGTCCCCTCAAAAAGATGGGGGAAAGAACGATCTCTTGGCACCGCGATTGCTACTTCATCCCCGCAGCGCCATTTAACCGGAAGGATGATTTTCCCCCGGTGAAAGGGTGAAGGACCCGGCCGGATGGCCGTGGCAAAAGGCATTGGGGACTAATAAGGCGGAACTTCCCCAACGGGGAACGCCCAGGAATACGGGAACCGGACAGACAGGAAATGCGACACACACCCGACAACAAACTGACGCGCAACGTCATGAAAGCCCCGAACATCCGCCATATGGAGTGGTTTACGGCATGAGGCGCGGACGCCGCAGAACGACCACCGCGCAGCCGGGCAAGCAGCCCCGGGCACGGACTCAGGGTGCCGCCCCGCTCGGTCGGGTGATTGCAGTGACCTCCGGCAAGGGCGGCGTCGGCAAGACCGGCATCGCTGTCAATCTGGCGGTCACGCTGGCCGAACGCGGAAACCGGGTGGTGCTGCTGGATGGGGATCTGGGGTTGGGCAACGTCGACATTATGGTAGGCCTTACGCCGTCCCACTCCCTGGATCACGTTTTACACGAAAGCCGCCCGCTCTCCGAAGTGGTGGTGGAAGGCCCCGCGGGGGTGCGCATCATCCCGGCGGGAAGCGGGATCGGACGGCTGAGCCAACTGGGCGAAGAGGGGCAGCGCGCTCTGCTGGACCAGGTCGCCGACCTTTCCGACCGACCGGATTATCTGGTGGTCGATACCGGTTCCGGAATCGGTGAAAACGTTCTTTTTCTGGCCAGCTGCGCTCAGGAAGTGCTGGTGGTGACCACCCCGGAGCCCACCTCCGTCACAGACGCTTACGCACTGATGAAAATTCTTTCCCGGGCGCGCGGCGTCCGGCGTTTTCGGCTGGTAGTGAACATGGCCAGCGACGAGAGCGCCGCCCTGGAAATTTACCACCGGCTGAGTCTGGTGGCTGACCGGTTTCTGGGAGTGGGCATTGATCTGGCCGGGTTCATTCCACCGGACCGGGCGGTATCTGAAGCCATTTGCCACCGCAATGGCGTTTTAAAAGCAGGGCGCGCAGCGCGTGCGCTGGAGCGGCTGGCGGACACGGTAAGCGGGTGGAAGAGCGGAACATCGTCACGGGGGGGCGTGCAAATTCTGGGAAATCACCTGGCGGAGCAAGGGGACCCGATTCCCTAAGACAGGCAGGAGGAGCCGACTGTGGACAAGGAAAAAGCACGCGATTACGGTGTGGGCGTGACCCACATCACTTCGGAGGTACAGGAACGGCTGATTGCCGAGTTCGCCCCGAAGATTCGCATTATGGCCAATCGGCTGGCGACCCGCCTGCCCGCCCACCTGGACGTGGATGACATCATCAACGTCGGGGTGATCGGTCTGATGGACGCCATGACCAAATACGATCCGGACCGGGAAACCCTGTTCAAGACCTATGCGGAATTCCGCATCCGGGGCGCCATGCTGGACGAGATCCGCGCCATGGACTGGGTGCCGCGCAGCGTGCGCGAGAAAGCCTCGCGGCTGCGGGGAACCTATCAGGCGCTGGAGCAGAAGCTGGGTCGCCCGGCCACCGAGGAGGAGGTCGCCGCCAAGCTCGAGGTCAGCCTGGAGCACCTGCACAAGCTGCTGCACCAGGTTTCTCATACCGCGGTGCTCAGCCTGGACGATCTGGGTATCGACTCCGACCGGGAAATGAACATCCTCGAATGCATCGCCCAGGAAGGGGCCCCCGACCCGCTGGCCAACCTGATCCAGCAGGACATGTGGGATCTGCTGGGGGAAGCCATCGAGCAGTTGCCGAGAAAAGAGCGTCTGGTGGTCACCCTCTATTACTACGAGGAGCTGACCATGCGCGAAATCGGCGGGGTACTCGGCATCACCGAATCACGGGTTTCGCAGTTGCACAGCCAGGCCATTTTGCGCGTAAAGGGCAAAATTGCCGCGCTGCGCAACTGCCGGCGTGGGGTACGCAGCAAGAGTCCCCTCAAGGAGGTCACCTCCGGTGCCGAAAAGAACCGCAGATATGTTCTGAGCACGCCGTCGGGGCGTGACTGATACAAGACAATTCCTATCCATTCACGACGGGGAAAAGAGGGATTCATGAAATTTCTGGTTGTCGACGACTTTTCGACCATGCGCCGCATCGTCCGCAACATCCTCAAGCAGATCGGTTACACCGACGTTGAGGAGGCGGAGAACGGCAAGGATGCGCTGGACAAGCTCAAGGCCGAGCACTACGACTTCATTATTTCCGACTGGAACATGCCGACCATGACCGGCCTGGACCTGCTCAAGGCAGTCCGTGAGGATCCGGGTCTGAAGGGCACGCCGTTCCTGATGGTGACCGCGGAGTCCAAGCAGGAGAACGTGGTGGAGGCCATTCAGGCCGGTGTGAGCAACTACATCGTCAAACCGTTCACCGCAGATGTCCTGAAGGGCAAGATCGACAAGATCCTGGCGTCCTGACGGACACCGGGACAGTCTGACAGCCCTGGAGAGGAACGTCATGGCGGATCACGACATCCCTGCCCGTACCGGCGCATCGGTGCGGCAGATGATCGGCTTCCGGCTCGGTGCCGAGAAGTTCGCCATCGACATCGGAAAAATCCACGAAATCGTCAAGCCGCGTCCGGTCACTCTGGTGCCGGATGTCCCGGCGGGATACTCGGGAATGATCCACCTGCGTGACCGGGTGGTTCTGATGGCGGACCTGCACCGACGGTTCGGGCTGCCGCCCTACAAGGAGTGCAAGGACGGCCGGATCATCGTACTGGAGCGGGAGGATCAGCCCGTGGGCATCCTGGTGGATGCGGTTTCAGAGGTGGTCCGCCTGCAGCCCCACATGATCGAGCCAACCCCCCGGTTCTATAACGGGGTGACGGTGGATTTTATCGAGGCCGTGGGCAAACAGAACGGTGCACTGATCACCATTCTGAACACCGAGGCCCTGTTTGCGGCCCCCCCCGTTCCGAACACGCCGCCGCTGTCGATCCTCCTGGAGGACGACCGCGAGGAAGACCGGGAGGATCTTGAACACCATGATCCTTCCACTGCCGAATCTCTGGAAGCCCTGACGTCCGACGCCACGGATGCCATGGCAACTGGCCCTGCACCGCAAGCGGATGAATCCGCAGAGGCCGACACCCAACCGTCATTTACAGACGACCCATCGCCAGGCGAACCCGAACCCGCCATGTCCGCGGAATCGCCGGAGGAAAAGGACGCCATGAAAAAAATCGACAAGTCGGCACTGCACGACGAACTGTATCAAGACATCGGGCACCTGGCGCGCTACATCAACCGGGCCCACCAGTCGTTCAATCAGGAAATGCAGGAAGACGACGACCCGATTCGCGTCAAGGCTAAGGACCTGCCCACCGCCAACGACATTTTGCAGCAGGTCACGCTCGATACCGAAGCGGCCACCATGCGCATCATCAGTGCCGTGGAGGAAACCAACACCACGCTGGGCACCCTCAAGGGCATGATGGAAGAGCTGGATGAGGCCCTTCCGGCCTCTTCCAAGCAGCGCGACAAGGTTTCCGACATCATCGACCGCATGCGCGCCGAACTGGCGGCAGTGGAATCCCTGCAGGACCAGACCCTGATCACGCTCTCGTTCCAGGACCTCACCGGTCAGAAGATCCGTCAGGTCATCCGTCTGATGATGGAGATCGAGGAGCGCATTCTGGCGCTGGTGGTCAAGTTCGGAATCAACGTGGCGGAGGATGCGGAAACTGCAGTGGAGGAAAAACTCGACTCTCTGCGCGCCAAGCCCGACCCGATGCTGCGTCAGGATAAGGTGGACAACCTGCTGGCGGAGTTTGGATTTTAGGCGGACGAGCAGGGCCCCGACAACGGGTGGTGCCCGAGCGACAGGTGTCGTTTCGGGCCTGAAACGACGGGCAGAGGGACAGGGGAAGCAATGAGGCCGGAAATTCCAGAGGACATGCAGGAGATCTTCGAGGAATTCCTCGAAGAGACGTCCGAATCCCTCTCCGCACTCGACCAGCACTTTCTCGACCTGGAGTCCAATCCCGGCGACACCGGCCTCCTGAACGAAATTTTCCGTACCGTCCACAGCATCAAGGGCGGTGCCGGCTTTCTGGGCCTGAACGACCTGGTGTCGGTGGCCCACGGCTCCGAAAACATCCTCAACAAGCTGAGAAACGGCGAAGTCGCGGTTTCACCCGAAATTATCGACATCGTGCTCGAGTCGGTGGATGTGATCAAGGTCATCCTCGAGCAGTGCCGCGGTGTGGATGTGGGACCGGTGGATACCACGGGCATCGTCCAGAAACTGGACCTGATGCTGCAATTCGCGGAGGAGGCGGGCGCCCTGATCGCCGATGCCGCCATTAACGCGGCGCTGGCCACTCCCGAGGAAGCCATCGATCCGGCCGCACAAGCGGAACACGATGAATTTCTGGCCGAGTTGGTGGCCCAGGATGACTCCGCCGGCACCCCCTCCCCGGATGACCCGATCGCCTCCCCCCCGGAAGCCTTCACTGCCGCGCCGGTCGGAGAAACCACTGAAGCCGGACCCGTCGAGGACCTCCCGGTCGAAACCGCACCGGCCGCGGCCCCGGCCCCCACTCCGGAAAAATCGGGGGACACGGCACCGGCGGCGGTACCCAAGATCGAGATGGAATCCTCCATCCGGGTGGACACCAGCCGCCTGGACAACGTGATGAACCTGGTGGGCGAGCTGGTGCTGTGCCGCAACCGGACCCTCAAGCTGGTATCCGAACTGGATACCCGCTACGAGCACGATCCCGCTCTGCGCTCCCTGGTGACCACCGCCAGCCAGCTCAACCTGGTCACCACCGACCTGCAGCTTTCGGTGATGAAGACCCGCATGCAGCCGGTGGGCAAGGTGTTCCAGAAGTTCCCGCGCATGGTGCGCGACATGGCGCGCAAGCTGGGCAAGCAGATCCAACTGGAAATTCACGGCGAGGAAACCGAGCTCGACAAGTCCATGCTCGAGGAACTGGGTGATCCGCTGGTGCACCTGGTGCGCAATTCCATGGACCACGGCCTGGAAATCCCCTCCGTGCGGGAAGCCGCCGGAAAGCCGGCCCAGGGAACCATTCACCTGTCCGCCGAATACGACGGCGCCTCGATCGTGATCCGCATCCAGGATGACGGCGCCGGCATCGACGCCGCCCGGGTCCGGGCCAAGGTGGTGGAAAAGGGGTTGATGGCCCAGGAGCAGGTGGACGGCATCTCCGACAAGGAGGCCCTCAGCCTGATCTTCCTGCCCGGCCTGTCCACCAAGGAGGAGGTTTCCGACCTTTCCGGGCGCGGCGTCGGTATGGACGTGGTGCTGAACAACATCCGCAAGGTGGGCGGCATCATCGACATCGAATCGGAGCCGGGCCAATCCACCACGGTCACCCTTTCGCTGCCGTTGACTATCGCGATCATTCCCACCCTGATGGTTGAAGTGGGCAACCGCCTGTTCGCCATCCCCCTGTCATCCATCGTCGAGACCCTGCGCGTGGATCAGGAGGAGATTCAGAAGGTGGACGGCCGCCCCATGATCCGCCTGCGCGACCGGATTCTTCCGGTCACCCCGCTGGGCGACCTGTTCGGTATCCAGGAACGCCAGGAATCCTTTGGCGGACGGCTGAACGTCGTGGTGGTGGCACTGGCGGAAAAGAAAATTGCCCTGTTGGTGGACGATCTCCAGCAACAGGAAGAAGTCGTAATCAAGTCGCTGGGGGATTACCTCGGCGACATTCCGGGCATCTCCGGTGCCACCATCAACGGTGAGGGACAGGTGGTCCTGATCCTCGATGTCGGCACCGTCATCGACAGACTGAACTGAGGGGCGAATGAACAGCATCCGAGTACTGGTGGTGGACGATTCAGCGTTCATGCGCAACATCATCGGACAAATGCTTGCGGGTGCACCCGACATCCGCGTGGTCGGTCAGGCAACCAATGGCAAGGAGGGCCTGAAGATGGCCCGCGAGCTGAAGCCGGACGTCATCACTCTGGACGTGGAGATGCCGGTGCTGGGCGGGCTGGAAATGCTCACCATCCTGATGCGCACCAACCCGATGCCGGTAATCATGCTGAGCAGCCTCACCCAGGAGGGGGCGGACATTACCATCAAGGCCCTGCAACTTGGCGCAGTGGACTACCTTCCGAAGAACGCCCACGGCGGCGCCATGGCCATGCGCCGGCTGGCCCCGCAATTGATCGAAAAGGTGCGCGCCGTCGGCACCGGGGAGACCCGCAAGGCCATTTCCGAAGTGCGCGGCATGGTACCCGAGTTTTTTGATCACTCCCAACGCCGAAACCCGGAGCACACCGGACGCGCCGCCGATGTTCCGGTAGTCGCGATCGGCTGTTCCACCGGTGGTCCGGCGGCCCTGTGCGAAGTAATCCCCCAACTCCCCGAGGGCTTGAACTGTGCCGTGGTGGTGGCGCAACACATGTCGGCCACGTTTACCCGCGCCCTGGCCACCCGCCTGGACCGGCTGAGCCGCTCGCTCACCGTGCGCGAGGCCGAGGAGGGTGCCCGCCTGGAGGCCGGTACGGTTCTGGTCGCCCCCGGCGGCAAGCATATGACCGTGGATCGCAAGATGGACGGATCCCTGATCTGCCACCTGAGCACCACCCCGGACATGCCTGCCCAGCCGTCCGTGGACGTGCTGTTTGCCTCCCTGGCCAAATCATGCCCGGAAACCACCTTGGGTGTGGTGATGACCGGCATGGGCACGGACGGCATGCAGGGATCTCACACGCTTACCCAGCGCGGCGGTCAGGTCATCGCCCAGGCCCCTCCCGGATGTCTGGTCTACGGCATGCCCAAGGCGGTGGTGGACGCGGGGCTGGCCCACACCGTGGCGCCGCTGGGACGCATCGCCAAGGAAATCTATATGTGGTCCCGTGTCGGACGCGGGACCCGAACCGGAGCGCCTGGATGACGGAAGGGCCTACATCGATGCCCCAGGGCCCGGTGCTGAGCGCCGAGGCATTCCAGGCATTGCGCGATCTGATCCGCAACGCCTGCGGCATCGTTGTGCCCGACAACAAGGAAACATCGCTGGAAGGCAAGCTGGGCGAGCACGTACTGCGTCTGGGCCTGCCCGGCTTCCGTGAATACGTGGACTTGCTGGAGCGGGAAAGCTACGCCGGCGAGGTATGGCAGGAACTGTTCCACCGGGTCAGCACCGGTGAAACCTATTTCTTTCGCAACGAGGCCCAGAACCGGGTGTTTGCCGAGCACCTGCTGCCGACGGTCATTCGACGCCAGCAGGGGCGCATGTTCAAGCGCATCAAGGTGTGGAGTGCCGCCTGCGCCACCGGCGAGGAGGCCTACACGCTGGCCATCCAGTTGCACCAGGCCCTCGGACGGCAGGCGGGGGAATGGATACCGATGGTGACCGGTACGGACATCGATCGCACCGCGATCCAGGTGGCCGAGCGCGGCGAGTACGGCGGCCGCTCCCTCCAGCAGGTACCGCCGAGGATGCTCAAAAAATATTTTGAACCGGCCGGGGACCGCTATCTGGTGACGGAAACCCTGCGCCGGATGGTGTTTTTCAAGCCGGTCAATTTTGCCGATGAAGAGGAAATGGCGACCCAGATTAATATGGACGTCATATTTTGCCGAAACGTACTTATCTACTTTGACGGGGAGTTCCGGAAAAGGGTGGTGGATCGTCTGTACAACAGCCTGAAACCAGGTGGCTACCTGGTGATTGGCCACTCCGAGTCGTTACGCGGAGTGCATGATGGTTTTGCCAGTATCCCGTTTCCCGGAACCCACGTCTATCAACGACCGGAGGAGTAGGGTCCGATGAACGGAAAAGCGTCACATATGAGTATTCAGGCGCGCATTCTGCTGGGCGTGTCCACAGTTATCCTGCTGTTTTCGATCGCCGGATTCTTTTCCATCTACACCTCGGGAAAATCATCCCGGGTGCTGACCCAGATGGCGGAAAACGACTACCCGGCATTGCAGGACGTGAGCAGCCTGTCGGCCACGTATATCGAGATCGGCAACCTGCTTGGCGCCGCCGCCTCCCAGTTTGACGAGGGCAAGGTCGACGCGGCCAATGCCGCCGCGGTGCGCTTCCGGGCCACCCTGAACCAGCTCAAGGAACGCCCCGGAGCCGATCTGGGCCAGACCGCGCTGATCGAGGAACGGTTTACCACCAACTTCCGCATGGGGCTTGAGATCGCGCAGACCGCGCTGGCCGGCAAGCCCGAACGCGCCCGCGCCCTGTCGGGCCCGTACACCGCTGGCAGCCAGGAGCTTCGGGGTCTGCTGCAGGGGTATGTGAAAAACACCGAGAACCACTTCCGGGACACCCTGTCGGCCACCAGTCAGGGCAACAGCACCACCCGCCAGGTGGTGATCTGGACCATGGTGGCGGTAATCTTCATCGGCGTCCTGGTGGCGACCAGCCTTGCCCGCAGCATTGTGAATCCGATTCATGAAATCACCCAGGCGATCCAGCAGATTTCCCGTGGACGGGGCGACCTGACCGCGCGCATTCACCACAGCACCTGTCCCGAGTTGGGGGATCTGGCACGCAACTTCAACGAACTGCTGGACAAACTGGAGGAAATCATCTCCCAGGTCACGGCCACCTCGGGCGAAATCGCCTGGTCCACCGAAACCATCGCGGGCAAGAACACCCAGATGTCGGAAGGTGCCCAGAACCAGTCCTCCCAGGCGCTCAAGATCGCGGCCGCCATGGAGCAGATGAACGCCACCGTGTCCGAGGTCAGCAAGAACTCTTCCGTGGCTTCCGACTCCGCCCGCGAGGCCATGAACATCGCCACCAAGGGCGGCGAAGTGGTGCAACAGACCATCATGGGCATGCAGGTGCTGGCCGAGCGGGTCACCCAGGCGGCCAACACCATCCAGACCCTGGGCGGCAACACCGACAAGATCGGCGAAATTGTGCTGGTGATCGACGAGATTGCCGACCAGACCAACCTGCTGGCGCTGAACGCCGCCATCGAAGCGGCCCGCGCCGGTGATCAGGGGCGCGGCTTCTCGGTGGTGGCGGATGAGGTGCGCAAGCTGGCCGAACGCACCACCCAGGCCACCCGCGAAATCGCCACCATGATCTCCGCCATCCAGAAGGAGACCAACAGCGTGGTGGAGATGATGAATTCCAGCCGCGCCGAGGCCGAAAAGGAGACCACCCTGGTCAACGAATCCGGCGACGCCCTGGCCAACATCATCGACGTCATCGCCAGCGTCAGCGACATGGTGGAACAGATCGCCACGGCGGCCCGGGAACAGGCCATCGCCACCGACGAGATCACCACCAACATCGAAGGCATCGCCACCGTCACCGACGAAACCTCCAAGGGGGTTCTGCAGTCGGCAGAGGCGGCCCAGCAACTCAACCGGCTGGCTTCGGACCTGAAGGGCATGGTGGGACAGTTCAAGGTGCGCAAGGCGTTCCGCTCCCAGGGCGCGGGTCCGGGCACTCCCTCCACCCACACCCAGCCCCCCTCCGCGGAACCGATGGTGTAACCGATGGATACCCGGGAGCCAAACGCGGATCTGCCGCCGGAGGACTGGAGCGACCTGCTGGACGATGCCGAACCCGCCGATCAGGCGGCGGAGGCACCGGAACAGGCGTCCCCGGCCCTCCAGCCGGAATCCGCCAGCTACGACGAACCGGAACTGGACGAGACGCCGGAACTGGACGACGGGCCAAGCATGCAGCTGATCACGTTTTCACTGGGGGACGCCCTGTTCGCATTGGATATCCTGCGGGTGCAGGAGATCATTCGCATGGCGCCCATCACCCCGGTACCACACACCCCGTCCTATGTGGACGGTGTGCTCACCCTGCGCGGCAAAATTGTCCCGGTGGTGGACCTGCGCACCCGCGTGGGCATGCCGCGCGAATCGCAGCAGTTCGGAACCCGGGTGGTGGTCACCAGCGTACGCTCCAGCCTGCTGGGGCTGGTGGTGGATCGTGTGCACGAAGTGGCGCGGCTGCCCCTGTCACGCCTGGAGTCCGCCACCACCCATTCCGCCGTGGGCGACTACGTACAGGGGGTCGGCACCTTGCGCAAGCGGCTGGTAACCCTGCTGGATCTGGACGCCATCGGCAAGCCGATTGGCACCCTGGCCGCCTGAGGCGAGCCCGGTTACCGGTCAGTGCGTCTGCTGCGAACGGGGAAAATGCAGCACCTTGCCGCCATCCAACGGCTCCATTGAAGAAGACTTCTGCTGCTCGGAAAGATCCTTGAGCACCCGGGTGGAGGCCTC
>Ga0224496_10000061_pt1 | contig 78931 bp, 73 predicted proteins | sample SF_Jul11_sed_USG_2_FD_168127 | JGI IMG/M metagenome (GOLD analysis project Ga0224496, IMG submission 168127) | Sediment microbial communities from San Francisco Bay, California, United States - SF_Jul11_sed_USGS_8_1 | ecosystem: Environmental > Aquatic > Marine > Sediment | place: USA...
CGGGCCGTGTTCATCGGTTGTTGATGAGATACAGGTTCCATAGATATCCAAGGTATTTTTAACGCCTCTTTAGATCAATGGAGTCAGGCTCGATTGATTTTATTGTTCTTGTGATATTCATTAGATTACCTGTAGCCGTTGTTTAGCTATGTCATTGTAGCTGTAGTTTGGTTTTGATTGCAGGGTAATTGAGCCTGACCTCAGTTTTCATTTCGGCAATTGTGCCGTTCATAAGATTTGTTTTCGGCTTGTTGCCGAGTGTCTTTCTTTTGCGAAAAAAGAAAGGCACCAAAGACTAAATTTGCTTGGAGCAAATTTGAGCAGCCGTTTTATGGCTGACCCGTAGGGAAAAATACATGGAGGTGTTTTGTAAATTCGCCCCATTACAACCTGCCCTGAAGGGCAAGCCTCAGCTTCCAACTTTGCTAACGCGTCGGCCAGACTCGCCATCCCGCTCGCTGCCCTCAATTCGCCGTTCATGGCGAATTGCCGCTACCAAAGCTGAAAACTGAGGCAGGTTGTACAAGGGATTTAAAATGCAGAAAGGCAAAAGACAAGACCTGACCCTGTGTTTCGTGTTTAATTTCAGACGCCACCCTACAAGGGTCAGGCCTTACAATTTACATATGATATGTGAAATGTAAGGACTGACCCCGTGAACGCTGCAACTCTAAAAAATTAGATATGAATATCTACTGACCCCAAATATCTATTCCGGTAAAACGGAGTCAAATCAAATTAAGTATTGTGTCCCCAGAACTCATTATAATTTTGAATTTCTGTATTGCAGATTTAAGTAACCGAGAAGAATTCCACCGATAATAGCACCTTGAAATTTGTTTTTTGAAAGAACATAACCAATACCTACGCCTACTGCCGCACCAGTGGCTAAAGATTTTAGTTGAGGGCTGTGCTTTATACCGTCAACCACGTCTGAGACTAGGTGTTCACAATTATAGAGAGGAGTGTATGATTTTTTCTCAGATATGATTTTATAGATACGGTCTTTCATTAATCGTAAGTTGTTAGTGTGTACTTTTTGACTTATTAAATTGTTGTTATCTAGAAAATCATTCATATGTGACAAATGTGGCCCTTTTCCAGGAAGTGTGTGGAAAATTAAGTGTTCGCCATTTTGTAACTGCAATTTAAGCCCGGCATGTATGAATGCTCCATTGGCCTTATTTCTATAAAGCTCTGTTATAGATGTGATGGTATTTAATTGAAAATTGTTTAGTAAAGTTGTTTTCATTATAATTGACCTATATTATTGTTAATTCGTAAAATGGATTGTATTCGTATTCCGGAATTACATGCTATTACGAATTATATGTCTATGTCAAGCCGGATATTATTATGCATCAGTTAGTCACTTATAACGCACTTGTTGGGTATGAAATAGAGTCATTTCGCAAAGAAAAGTCTATAGAGCAGAAGGACTTAGCTAATAAGACGGGTATATCACAGCCTGTATTATCCAGGCTTGAAAAAGGGAAAGCATCTATCACAATTGATCAATTATTTGTTATTTCCGAGGCACTAGGTACGTATCCACAGGAAATAATCAGAAAAGCATATGACGGTGTTCTTGCTATTAGGGGCGAAGATTCAATAGATGTTGATACGTCTAAGAAAGCTGGTAGTAATAATGCTGGTGCTTTATTGACTGGCGCTGCTATAGGAGCAGTTCTTACTTTGTTATTAGCAAGAGGCAAGTGATTAGTTAAAGGGATCTGTCTCCTTTAGTAATATAGAGAAAAAATGAGCGTGCATTCAAGTCCATTAAGGTACCCCGGTGGTAAAGCTAAATTAACTCAATATATTGTTGATATTTTTAGGCTTAATTCAATAGAAGGTGGTCACTACGTTGAGCCGTATGCCGGGGGAGCGGGAGTAGCTATATCATTATTATTTTCTGGCTTATGTGATCATATACATCTTAATGATTTAAATTATCCACTTTATTGTTTTTGGGTGAGCATTCTTGATGATACAGAGGGGTTCTGTAGGAAGGTGCGTAATAGCAAAATTTCTGTGAACGCATGGAAACGACATAAGAAGATATTAAATTTTCCACTTGAGCATTCAAAGTTAAATGTTGGTTATGCCTTCTTCTTTTTAAATAGAACCAATAGATCAGGAATTATTAATGGAGGAATGATTGGTGGTTTTGAGCAAAATGGTCAATGGAAGATTGACGCTAGATTTAATAAAAATAATTTGATTGATAGGATTATTCGCATCTCCGAATACAAAAATAAAATATCTTTATATAATTTAGATGCGGAGGTATTTATGAAAGAAGTTGTGAAAGATCTTCCAAGAAGAACTTTGATTTATATTGACCCACCATATTATAACAAAGGGCAAAGGTTATACGATAACCACTATCAGCATCAAGATCACGAAATAATCTCTAAAGTAATTACAAAACTTAAAAGGCCTTGGGTTGTTTCATACGATTACACGCCTGAGATTAAAGAATTATATAAACATAATAGAGTGAAGAGATATTCGCTTGATTATAGTGCTGCGTGTCACTATAAGGGGTCAGAGTTAATGGCGTATAGCGATAAATTGATACTGCCTAGGCCGAACAGACCAGGTAAAAAAATTGCAGCATAAAAACCGGTTTTACTTTTTTCAGCAAACGACACGAACTAATAGTTAGAGTAATTTCAATTGCTTTGGAGGTGAGTATATTGATACCTCTATTTTTAATTTTGTTCCTGATCTACCTCCTTTTATAGTGGCCCTTATGATTTCTTTATTTTCGTTGCCGATGAGGATTTCTTGAGAGTCTGCTTCCCATTTTTCTAATAAGATTGGAGTTTCTATGTTAAGAATTTGTTCAGTTGCAGCGGCATGCTCTCTTTTATCGATCCATTTTTTAATTGATTCAATTTGATGTGTAGAAGTAAATATTTTTGGATTAGTATGATCTCCGAAATTAAGAGGCATGCTGGGATTTGTTTCTGGCTTTGAAGATGGTGAAGGGTTGCTTGTTGCTAATAGGACCAGACCTTTGTCGAAGCCGCCAACTTTATCTAGTTTCTTTTTCTTTCTCTCCTGTAGTTCGCTATGGTCTGAACCAATGTGTTTTAATATGCCGTCAATAACTTCAAGGACGTCAGATAATTCATCAAGGACCTGGTCATGATTTAATGCGTCAAGTGTTTCGAATGATTCTTCAACTAACTTCTCACGGAGAGCTCTAAATAATTCCTCATCATTGAGTTTTAATGTTTCAACGTGCTCGCCTGAATTTATTATTTTTTCAGGTATTCCGTCTCTTACAAGTTTATTGAATTCTTGTTTTTCCTCGTCTTTGCTAAAAGGATTTTCTACTTGAACATTAGCCCCAACTTGAATTAGTTGATAAAATGCGTGAGATAATGTCGCACCTTCCAATAGAATTGAAGCATCTATTTTTTTTGCTAACTCACCAACTAATCTAAGGGTATTTTTGTCTCTTAGTAATGCCTCTTCCATTGGACGCACTAATATTTGTCGTATTTTCTTTTCCCCTTTATCAATTGCTTCTTTAAAATTGGCTATATCTTTTCTTGTTTCAATACGAAAGGTCTCATCAAACGGGGTTTTTTTTCGAGCATTTTTAAATCTGGGTATTTTGTTAGTGTTGTAGTGTTCGTGAAACCAAGGAAATACTGGGGAGTCAGAAGCATAGTCAGGTACGCCTATGAACCACATGATGCTGATGCTGTCATTTTCATGCTCAGCTATTATTCTAGAGTCTCGTGCGATAGTTCGTATCCATTCTTCATTGTATATTGTAGAGCCCCAATCGTGAGGGGCTTTTAGTTTTTGAATTTTCCATTCACCATTTTTATCGGGTGCTACGCAAACAGGTTTATAATTTTTATGTGGAATTATTTTGTATGTATTTTCGATTCCTTTTATTTTATTAATTCTTGAATCTAAAGTGTCTACTACGTATTTGTCATGAGGGTTGTAATATAAACCTTCTGGAATACCCCATAGGGCTTCTATTTGAACCTTTCGTTCGCCCGGCGAGGCAAATGCGAATGCCGCTGATTCAGCAGGTATAAAGTTGTGAAATATAAAAGCCGTTTCTATATTACCATTGGTTTTTAGTATCTCGCTTGCTTGGTGTATTAGCCATTGTTTTGCGTCATCTAAACATCTTACTTCGTGAGTTCTGGGTAGCATTTGTTTTAATGCTTGATCATCAGAATTTAAATCCATCCTAATAACTAGAGATCTTTCAGTTAGGTAGTTTAGGTCATCAAGAAGTGCAGATGGGAATCTGTTATTTGATATTTCTATTATCGTGTCTTGGTTATCCAGTATATATAAAGGTGTTGTTGGTAAGCCGAGGTCAAAATACACATATGGATTATGTACTTTGTGATACTTTGCCGCGTTCTCTCTTGATATTTTCTTAAGGAAACTAGGCTCAAATTTTGTTGCAGAGGGGTGGATATATTCGGTTATGTTTTTAGGGTCAAATCCGCCCTTGCTATACTCTTCCTCAACCTGAACTAGGTACATCTGTTGTCCATTCCAGATCCATTCAAAGTGCAATCTGTTTTCTTTATTTTTACCCCAGCTGGCTACATATTTTAGGATATTTTGTATGTTGATTCTTAGGTTGCATTTTAGTTCATTTGAGATCATGTCCTCTGGATTGATTTTTTGTCTCCAATTTCTTAGGTTGATATTGAAGTGTTCAGAGTATGCGTTTTCGTTTTCAATTTGGCATTGCCAATCACGTGGTTCTTTGTAAAATCTCCGCTCGTTTGATAGGTGCCCTTTTTCAGATGGAACTATATATTTTTGTATTATAATGCATATTTTTTCCTGAGATATTTCTGGGTCTGCTAGTGTTATTTCGAAGAAATTTTTTAGGCGTAAACGAAGATTTTTTAGGTTGCCTGTTACTGAATAAAACTTGCCTTTGTCTTCCATGGATTCATTTACAGCGGATGATCGAATGATGATTTTATCATCATCTACAAAATGAACTAATGCTGCTGCGGTATAAAGAGATTCAAGCCAGTCATCAATAGTTGTCTCAATATGATCAATGTTTTCAATGGAGCTATATAAGCCTTTATCTATTATATAAAATGGTAGTGTCCAGTGTGCCGGTAAACAAGATAGTCCAAAACCTTTTTCGCCAGCTAGATCAATGCAGATGTCTTTTTTTTGTATGTACCTGGGACCTGTTTTGTCGACCATGACAATAGAGTTTAATGGGGATAAGGAATCTACCATTGCGATTTATTATTCCTAATTAGTTGTTCTTCTATTTATTGGTGCCAAAGAATACGTTGGCAATTTCATACATTTTCGCAATTGCGTTATCAGAGAAGTATCCTGCAATAAATCCGATGGATATTGATGCTGCGGCTGAAGGATGTGGGTCTCCAAGAAGGTCGGCATGTACGAGAGCGCCCACAATGAATGCGACACCTAGAGACATTAACGGAGTAAGGAATCTCCATAGCTGTCTATCAATGTGCCATGTTCCTCTCGCTACGGCGTGATAGAGATATTTAATTGAGAATATCGTTCCGCCTAGAAGGCCTGATAATGCAAAATAACTATATTGTTTAAGTGTGGAAATATTTGCATTCTCACAGCAATCTTGAATTAAATTACTAATTGCACCACACCAAATGAGAAATATTAGTATTATTGTCACTGTAAGGAGTATTGCAAGTGTCGTTGCTTCAATACGAATAATTTTTAGGGCTTCTTTGGGGTAGCGGCTTTCCCATTCGAGTTTTTTTCTTCCATCGCTTGGGTCTGAGCTTCCAAAAGAATAGGTGGTTTTATTAGGCGTGTCGCATTTATCTTCAGCTTTTTCTTTCTTTACATCGTTTTCATTTTCAGCCATGGCTTTATTAATTCCTTTTGTATTTATGCAATAGCTAAATTTTTATATGTCTTACGAGCTGATGTAATGTTGGGATATTTTTTATAGTCAGATACTTCTATTTTTCCAAGTTTTCTAGCGATGATATTCCTGAAAAATTGGGATGTTGGGTTTTCAAAAATATGTAATGAACCAGTTATATTTTTTGAATTAATTTCGTCGCAATAAAATAAGTAATCCATGCTTTTACATTGATCGGGAATATCGTTGGCTCTGCAACTATGCCACTCTAAATCGCTATTATTTAGATCGTCGATCAAAGAATGCTGGAAGGGAACAATATGAAAGTGTGCATGATCCACGCCACAACCTGCTAACGAGCCAGTATGGTTGGCACCATGCTCGAACATAATGGTATTGCCGTATATTGATGATATGTGTTTTTGAACAAGAGTTGTGAATTCAATAAACTCAGCACTATCATAGTCATGCATTAGTGATAATTTATGCTGTTTAGGTACTATCATTGACCACCCTTCTACGAGAGGGCCTATAGATGGTATTGCGATGTAAGTATCACTTTCCAAAAATGGCTTGTCGGCAATATCAAATATTCTCTGACCAGAGATTACGTTGCATAAGCTACATTTATTTTCAGATGTCATAATAAGTTTTTATGAGAAATTATGGTTCTATTGTTTGATTAGTATACATCAAGAAAAATACTGCTGTAATCCGAAATTTATATATGGAGCCCTGTAATAATGGGAGTCATATCATAATTGTTGCCAATATTAGCGAATACTTTGATCTGGAGTGAATTTCCATATATCGCCATCCTTCGGGAAGTACTGTAGACGGGGCGTACTTAAGTAACCCGCACCCTCATCAATAACCCTGTGCTGTTTTAAACGTGCAAGCATTTTGGCTTTATAACCATAACTAAAGCAAGTGTTTATTCCTTATCAGGTTTTGATTTAGATTTGGTTTCTGTTTTTGACCTGTTACCCCCTCGTACAGCCTGCCTCAGCTTCCGGCTTTGGTAGGGTAACAATTCATGGATGAATTGTTAGGTTCGTCGAGCAGGACGCGAGTTGAACCGACGCGTAGGCAAAGTCGGGAGTTGAGGTTCCACGCAGGGCAGGCTGTTTAGGGCGAATTTCTTTGGTGCCTTTCTTTTTTCGCAAAAGAAAGACACACGCGCCAGCAAGCGCGGAAAGGTCAGTTATGGCTGGCGCAACAAAGCAGAAAACAGGAAAAGATCACTCACATGTTTTCAGGGTCGAGACTTTAATAGCTCCCTAAGCTCAACAACTTCCGCTTCCAACCTCGCTACCCTCTCCTCCAGATCAGACTTACTGGACCGCTCTGCCGTACTTGCCGCTGCTGCATGCATGGTGTGCGCTTCAACATCAACGGGGCCGGAGAACAAATGCATATACTCCGAGTCTTTGCGCCCCGGTGTACGTGGCAGTTTTACAATGACCGGCTCGTCCAGCTCGAGCAGGCTGTTGAGTGCATCAACCACCGCCGCATTGTCGGCAAAGGTATGCAGGCGATCACTGCGCGCCCTGATCTCGCCAGGTGTTTGCGGGCCACGCAGTAGCAGCAAACAAACGATGGCGAACTGCGCGGAATTAAACTGGAACTCATTTAATAAGGTATTACAGAATCGGTGGGTATATTTTTCCACACCATTCTTGAAGTTTTCATCAATCTTGAGCAGATGTTTGTCGCTTAAGCTGCGCGCCGTATGCTGCACCACACCCTTGTCCAGCGACATGACCGGGGTGCGTCCGGACTTCTGATTACAGGCGTTGGTCAGTGCATTCAGCGTGAGCGGATACTGATCGGGTGTGTAGATGGATTTTTCCATCAAGCAACCGATTACTCGGGCTTCGTGGGCAGTTAAGTTCGGCAGCATAGATGGACCTTAATAAATTTTGAATTGTCGATGCGGATTAAAGCATGCTTTGATCATACATTTAAACAGTGCCTTGTCCGTGGGTGTAATGACCCACTACCACCAAAGTTATGAATTACTACAGAAGGTAAGTAAGCAGTACGCGTTATTACGCAACGTGGATTCCCGCCTACGCGGGAATGACGGAGTATGGAAACTACTGTTTCACCCGATATCCCGTCCTAAACATCCACCCCACTATCCCAATACATACCACCAAAAACCCAACAATCATCGCCAGACTGACGCCGACACTGACATCGGAGACCTCAAAAAAACTCCAGCGGAATCCACTGATGAGATAAACCACCGGGTTGAACAGCGTCACCGTCTGCCAGAACGGTGGCAACATACTCACCGAGTAGAAACTGCCGCCGAGGAACACCAGCGGGGTGATTACCAGCAGCGGGATGACCTGCAGTTTTTCAAAATCATTCGCCCACAGGCCGATGATGAAACCGAACAGGCTGAATGAAATGCAGGTGAGGATTAAGAAAGTCACCATCAAGAATGGATGCGCGATTTTCAGCTCGACAAAAAAGCTGGCGGTGAACAGGATGATGATGCCGATGATCAGCGACTTGGTGGCGGCGGCGCCGACATAACCGATGAGGATCTCAAAATGGGAGATCGGCGCGGAATGGATTTCGTAAATGGTGCCGGTGAACTTGGGAAAGAAGATGCCAAACGAGGCATTGGCGATACTCTGGGTGAGCAGTGACAGCATGGTCAGTCCCGGCACGATGAACAGGCCGTAAGACACGCCTTCGATGTCCTCGATGCGTGAGCCGATGGCCGAGCCAAAGACGATGAAGTACAGGCAGGTGGAGATTACCGGTGAGGCCAGGCTCTGGAAAAGGGTTTCGTAGGCACGCAGCATTTCCTGGTGGAAGATGACTCTTATCGCCTGAAAATTCATGGCTGCGCCTCGCTTGTGTCGGCGGGCTGGTGGTCGTGCTTGACCAGGTCAACAAAAATATCTTCCAGCGAACTCTGTTTTATCTGCATATCCTTGAGCGACAGGCCGGCGCCCTGAATGGCTTTCAGCATGTCGGTGATGCCGGTGCTGTCACTCGCGGTGTCGTAGGTATAGGTGAGCTGGTTGCCGTCGTCGGATAATTCCAGATCGTAACCGGCCAGTGTCGGTGGCAGGTGCGAGGCGGACTGCTTTAACTCGACGATCAGCTGTTTTTTGCCCAGGTTGTGCATCAGGGTCTGTTTGTCTTCGACCAGCAATAACTCTCCCCTGTTGATGACGCCGATGCGGTCGGCAATGGCTTCGGCTTCTTCGATGTAGTGTGTGGTCAGGATGATGGTCACGCCCGAGTCGCGCAGGCGGCGCACGATGTTCCACATGTCCTTGCGCAGTTCGACATCGACCCCGGCGGTGGGCTCATCGAGGAACAGGATTTTGGGCTCGTGCGACAGCGCCTTGGCAATCAGTACCCGGCGTTTCATGCCGCCGGACAGGGCGCGGAGCTCGCTGTCTCTTTTGTCGAACAGGGAGAGGTCTTTCAGCAGCTGTTCGAGATAGGCCGGGTTTTTTTTCCGGCCAAACAGGCCGCGGCTGAAAGACACGGTATTCCACACGGTATCGAACTGGCCGAGGGTGAGTTCCTGTGGCACCAGGCCGATCATGGCACGGGTTTGGCGGTAGTCGGTGATGTTGTCAAAACCATTGACGGTGACCGAGCCGGTGCTGGGCGTGACGATGCCGCAGATGATCGAGATCAGGGTGGTCTTGCCGGCGCCATTGGGGCCGAGCAGGGCCAGGATTTCGCCATCGGCAATGTCCAGGTTGACGTGTTTCAGTGCCCGAAAACCGGACTGGTAAGTTTTGGAAAGATCTTTGATGGTGACTATGTCAGGCATGGGTTGATATTACGTTGTTTTATGTCCGTCGTATTCTGAAATAAAACCTGAATTAGAGCAAAATTGTTTTTGAGATAAGCGAAGGCTGCAATCTGAAAGTTATTTAATTTGTCTTATCAATTCAACCGTGCTCAGTTTCTGGTTATTGTGTTCATACAGGCGAGGTACAATTGGTCTGTGCAATATCATTATTGGCAAACACTTCATGTCATCTGAACGGTGAGATTAATATGAAATATTTTTTGATCAGTTTAATGCTAAGCAGTTTGTTGATTTTATCAGCCTGTTCATCGAACCCTGTAAAAGATCCTGACTCACATTTATATTCTGTCACTGTGGGTTCAACACTGACCTTAAATAAAGAGATTACGATTCCAGCCAACCTGGCTCGAGGCTATTTTCAGAATGGTAAGGCCGTGCTAAAAAATGAAATAGATTTGTACCACCCTCATTGCAGCCTTTTGATGAATACACTGGTGGATTATGAGCGCATTATTAAACCCACCGTGTTTGAAATTTATAAGGTGGAGGATGATCATGATTATGTACAACTGCCGGTGTATGTTGCCTCCCGTTTACTCACCAATATTGATGGCCCTGCGGTGATCGCGTATGCGAGCATTTATTATTTACGCGCGACGGATAATGTCGATGTGAGATCTCTGGAGTGTGCTCAATGGGATGATCCTGTCAATGTTGAATATCTGAGCATCAATGAGGTAAAAAAATCGCTGGGCGAATATTTTAGCCTGCAATTAAATGATTAAGGCCGTTATGTAATGAGAGGCAATCTATTAATAACTGTATATGACAGTAAAGCCCACACCGGTATCCGCTTCGGAGTCTGAGAATCCCTTCAGTAAATAAACATTCGCTGACCATTGCCGGCTCAGTGCTGTGTTGATATAGAGTCCGGCCATGCGACCATCCTCTGAGCCCTCAGTGCTGGCCTGCTGGTAGCTGTAGACAAGGCTGAGCGATATTTGAGGTGCAAAATCGTAGACAAAACCGGCACTGGCAAAAAGTGTATTATCGTAATTAACTGTTTGTGTATCGCCGACAAAAAGATAACCAAGAGAAGCAAATGGCTTCAGGTTAAGTTTTTCATATTTACTAAAGAATTTTAGGGAAAAATCATTTTCTCCAGTGCCCAGATTGTCACTGGCTGTGCCCCATTTGACTGAGCCCGTCAACTCATAAAACATGTAATCATTTTTTGCGGGCAGAAAAGCATGTGACACGCTGGTTGTAATATCACCGAGTCCCGAATGTGTTTTTTTCACTAGTGTGGCTGGCTGCATTGGAACAGCCATGTTACCCATGCCGCTGCCTCGGGTTCCGCCATAAGAGCCCGGCACAATGCGGCCATCACCGGTGACGCTGATATAGGGAATTGTGACTGTGGCTCGCCAGGTGCCTTCGGTGTATTGCGCGATGAACGGGATGGTAGTGATATCGGTATCATTATTCAGGCCATAGTTACCGCTGGTTTTTTCATAACCTGTACTAAGGTTGAGCTGACCTTCTGCGGCGGCAGTAAATGATATAAACATCAGGGCCGGCAAGCTAAATGTCAGTAATATGAGCCTGTTTATCATTTTAGGACTCTATCAGTAATGGTTATTTACTTATTAGCGAACGCGATAATTTTGGCACACTCGAATGCAGATAGATTGATCTGGATAAGGCTTTATATTAATTCACGGTCAGAAGCTAAAATTAAGAGCGATTAATACGTGGGCACCCAATTTATATTTCTACCTGGCCAACCTTACTAAATCTTATGTTCAAAAGTGATGAGTTCAGCCATTGCTTCGAAACCTTTTGAATTTGCCCAGTCTGATAAAGTTTGGCCATTGGCTAATCTTTTTGTTAAATCAGGTTTATGATTTAAAATGAGTTTTACCATGTCGGTATCATTAGTCATTATGGCAAGCATGATAGGCGTTATGTTTAATTTTACGCTTGAATAATTTACATCGGCACCATGAGTGAGTAATCGAGAAGTTGAATCCTTGTCATTTTCATAAATTGAATAAAGCAGAGATGTGAGGCCTTTGCTGTCTTCAGCATTTATATCCCGGCCTTTGGTTAGCATATCTTTAATTAATGGTGACAAATAATCGGTTTTTGCCAGTTCTCTAAATAATGTTACGTCTGATAGCGCCAGTCCTTCTGCCTGGTTAAAAGCTGAAGTTGCCTCTTTGGTTGAATTAGCCTTGTTATGCATATGCCACATAACATAATAGCTAATAGCTAAAGAAGGGTCTTGCTCTTTACAGCCCATTTTATCGGCCTGACCATGACTGATAATTGAGCCCTGATAGTCATTCATTTTGTACAAACGAAGTCTTGCCTGCTCAAGAAGAGTGCAGTTGTAGTTGGGGAATTCAGTTGCGAATTTAGAATAAAGCGCATCAGCTTCTTCATAGCGACCAGCTTTAATTAACAGTGGAAACAGATGAAGTTTTGTCTGGATTATTGGGCGATCATTGCGATCAAACGCCCTTTTTTTATTGAACGTAATTAAATATTTTTCTATGGCATCAGAGATTTTGTTTTGTGACGCGTAGTTTTGACCCCAATTTGTATATAACCACAAATTATCAGAACCAATCTTACTGGCGGCTTCATATTCAGCCTGTGCCTCTTCATAGCGACCCTGGTTAGTATATACATAACCTAACAGTATTCGGGTGTCGGCGAGGTCAGGGTCAATTTTCTTTGCAATCAAAATAGCTCGCTCTGCCTGTTTTAATCCCTCGTCTTTAAAATCACCGGATGTTTTCATATGAAATCTTGCCAATTCTAAATATGCTCTTGGATAATTAGGATCTAAGACAATGATTTCATTGAGGAGAGATTTGGCTCGATATAAATTATTTTTACTATCGGTGTCGATTAATTTATAGGCAAGCTCATATTTATTTTTAATGATGCTGTCATTGTCTGGCTTGTTGTAGCCGACTAATTGATAAAACTCAGCATCAGATGTTTCAGGCGAAATTAGTTTATTTATAATTTCGCTATCAATGGTTTTTTTCATGCTGCCAAAAGAAATGTAGATATCGTTTTCGCTGAAGTCTGATATTTTATTATTTCCGAAACTGATTTCAGAAATATAGTTTATGTTTTTTGATTTGATGGTTTGTGAAATAACTAATTTGACCAGGTTAATGTCAACCTCAGAGCCAATGTATAATTTGGCATGATCAAAGCCAATCGGTTTGCCATTAGATGGGCCAAATTTTCTTACTTTATGGATTGGTGCGCCGTTTAACAAAAGGCTTTTATAAAGCTCGTCGCCAGGATCAACGTGCTTTTCAATACTGATAAGCCTCACTGAGTTAAAGTTGTTTTGCACAACTTCATGTCCAGATATAAATTCCTGAATATATTCAGGACCAGGCCATTCAATATTTAGGTCTACCTCCTTTTCCCATATTTTATTATTATCCCAAGTAGATAGAATTATATTGATACTAGTAGTGCTAACCGACTTATTTCTTTGTAAATCTCTAGTTATCACTAGCTCGGTATTATTAATGCCGCCTCTTATGTTGTAAATAAAATTTCCTGGGCTAATGTCAGGAATGTGACCGTGTAGGTATGCTGAGCCATCGCCAGCATAAAAATAAGAAACATCAATGACCGCTTCATCGTATGTAACTTTATTTAATTTAATGTCAATAATGTGATTGGTTTTAAAATCTTCAGCCCGGGCGCTGCTAAGGCATAAAAGAATACTTAAAATGGTGATGAATATATTTCTTGTAAGCATTTATTAGATCCCTCGTTGTTTTTATGGAGAAGCGCAAGACTAAACCTTTAAGGCACAATATTTAAGAAAGGGAAAGGCAAGGAATCGGATTAACGCGATTCAGTAAATATATAGATGTAACCAACTCCGCACTCTCCCCAATAACCCTGTGCTATTTAATTTGCGAAGGTATTTTGGCGTTATAAGCACAGGTAATGCAAGTGGTTATTCGTGTCTGATCTTTTGTGTTATGAATTACTTCAATGTAATTCACTCTATGGGTTAGCGATAAAAGAGATGTTTGAATTTATTCCAGATAAATTTGTCGTGTCCGATGGATTTAGTGGCCAGGTTTTTGTGCGATAAAAGCTAATGGTTTAACACGGAGATTCCTGTACAGTCGCTGTCTCAACCGTTGGGCGCCATCCGCCCATACCAAGGAAACCGGTATCACTACTGGCCTGTATTGAGGTGGAAGCCAGGGTAAGCCAGAGGCTGATGGCAATCATACTTAATTTAAACATTGGAACATTACCTTTTATCGTATTTAGTATGTGAATACTGCAAATAACAGGCCAATAATCGCATGCGCAATATGAATCAGTAAGTTGTGGTCATATGTTCAATTAATTTATGTCTTTTAAGTGTAAAGTTTTGGAATAGAAATCGAGATATTTTACAGAGTAAAAAATATATTGAGATGAATGAGAATTATTCTTTTTTTGAAAAGGTTTTTGATTGAGCGTAAAACTAAGTTTTTGTCGCAATAACAAGGAAGATTGGATAATTTTTTTCGTTTTTGACGACTGTATGCGCGGTGTAAAAATGAATATCTTTGAAAGCGTTCTTTTTAAGTAAGGTTTTTAATTCGTAACGTTCAAAGCCCGAATGAAAAACGCCCGTTACATCGGCGGGATGAAAACTGCCATCCTCTTTATCGAGATCAGCCAGTGCGATCATTGCGCCGGATTTTAGGTGATCAGAAAATACTTGAATAAGCTTGGCCGTGTCTTCTACATGGTGCATGGCCATCGCACTCATAATTAGATCGAACTGAGTGGCTAGAGGCTTCTCTAAAATATCCTGACAGATAGCTTCAACCTTACTCTGTAATTCGGGTTTGGCGACCAGTTTATTCAGCATGGCTTCGGAGATATCAATGGCAACTATTTTATTTACATAAGGTGCGACGTGAGAACTGACCAGGCCGGTGCCGGCACCGAAATCCATCACTACCATCTGCTGGTTAAGAGGCGTGTGCTTCAATATGGTCGCGCCCACTGCGGATGAAAGCTGCTTGATCATTTCATCCTTGTCCCAGGTTTTGGCTTTTTCGTTAAAGTGGTCTGACATTAAAGGGTTCCGTGAATTAAGAGTTAGTCAGGTTAGAGCGCATTGCTTTTTTGTTGAAGGGCGGCTTCTTCTGCGTCGATTTCCTGCTGTTTTTTATATGCAGCGTCAAATTTCGAAACAGTAAAACCATTCATTCTATTTTTACCAAGAATAATAACGGGTACGCTTTTGCCACCGAGTGCTTTAAAGTCTCTTCTACCGGTGCTACTTTTTTCTACATCATAGGTGACATGAGGAATCCTGTTTTTAACGAAATAAGATTTGGCCTGCTTGCAGATGCCACACCAGCTGGCAGTATACATAACCACCTTACCTGTTTTCCCCAGCCGATCTTTCAGGGGTGTTATCTGTACAGAGGTGTAAGTGTTTATTTTTAACTCGACTTCTTCCGTCTTCTGATTTTGAGGAGGTGAGTCGGTAAAGTGTGCATTGCCGCGTTCATCGACCCATTTGTATATTCCGCTGTGGGCAGCAACACTGTAAAACGTGAGTGCGATGATTATTGACAGACATGAGAAAAATTTTTTCACCGATAAAAAATAGTTAATTATTTCCATAAATCGCCATCCCTCAGAAACGGACAAAAAGAACTGAATTGATTTGTAACACAGCGAGCTGTGGCATTCAAAGGTTTTGTTGACAGTGGTTTGCAAGCGCTGCAAGTTTGCTGTGGCAAGTGGTCTTGTCAGGGAAACCACGCTGGTCTCAAAAAACGAGGTCAAAGAGCGTGCTGTCTAAGTATAAGCAGTCGCAGCAGGTTAATCTTTCGGACAGCATTGTTCATAAGGCACTATGCCACTGCGCTGTTCATACCAGCCGCGTGTTCGATTGACCACATTGACCGCGATCAGCATCACCGGTACTTCAATTAAGACACCGACAACTGTCGCTAATGCTGCGCCCGATTCAAATCCAAAAAGTGCAATTGCGGTGGCGACCGCCAGTTCAAAAAAATTACTGGCACCAATTAATGCCGAAGGCCCGGCTACACAATGTGGCGAGCGAACCTGCCGATTGAGCAGATAGGCCAGTGCGGAATTGAAAAATACCTGAATCAAAATGGGCACTGACAGCAGCAGAATAATCAAAGGCTCGGCGATAATCTGCTTGCCCTGAAAACCGAACAGTAAAATCAGCGTGGCGAGTAAGGCGATCAGCGAAAACGGGTGTAGTCGTTGAATGGTTTTCTGCAGGCGTACACTGCCCTGCTCAGCTTTGAGTAATGCTGAACGCCATGTGGTGGCGATGATCAGTGGCACGACGATGTAGAGTAGTACTGACAGTAACAGCGTATCCCAGGGAACGATGATGGCAGAGAGGCCGAGCAATAAGGCGACGATGGGTGCGAAAGCAAACACCATGATGACGTCATTGAGGGCGACCTGTGACAGGGTGAAGTGCGGCTCGCCTCGCATCAAATGGCTCCAGACGAACACCATCGCGGTACAGGGTGCGGCGGCAAGAATGATGAGTCCGGCGATATAGGAATCGATTTGATCGGCAGGCAGATAATCACGAAACAGGTAGCCAATGAACAACCAGCCAAGCATAGCCATGGAAAAAGGTTTCACACCCCAGTTGACGAACAGGGTCACACCCACGCCGCGCCAGTGTTGGCCGACACCCTTGAGTGCTTTCAGGTCAATTTTGAGCAGCATTGGAATGATCATTAACCAGACCAGCACGGCGACTGGCAGGTTGATGTGGGCGATTTCTATCCGGCCGATCAGCTGGAACAGGTTCGGTAGCAGATCACCGAGAGTTATACCGGCGATGATACAGAGCGCGACCCATAAGGTGAGGTAGCGTTCGAACAAACTCATTTCACTGCTTTGGGTTTTCTTGCGCACCATATTATCGCTGCGTTTTTAAGCGTTCGAGTAGATTGGTCACGCGGAGTTTAATGTCGTCACGGCTGGCTCTGAACACCGCCATGATTTCATCTTCTGTGCCGGTCGCTTTGGCGGGATCACTCAGCGGCCAGTGTTCTTTTTGTATGTGAGTTGGCAGCACCGGGCAATGTTCATCGGCGTGGCCGCAAACGGTGACAAGATAATCGGCGGTAGCCAGCATCTCCTCAGTGAGTTTGGTGGATTCCTGATTGGAGATATCAACGCCTGCTTCCTGCATGACAGTAATGGCGCGCGGATTTTTGCCGTGGGCTTCGATTCCGGCAGATTGCACCTGAAGCCAGTCACCACCGAGTTGTCGCGCCCAGCCTTCGGCGATTTGTGAGCGGCAGGAATTACCGGTGCATAAAAATAGAAGATTCATAAAATTATTTCCTGTCTGAGGTAATCAGGCGCAGCAGGCCGAGCCAGGCCGGTTAGGCATTATGCTCAACACTGACAGATCGTGGCTAAAAGTTTTCTGGTTCGCCGCTTCAGTTGCCGTGGCTTCGATGATCGAATGTGCCCAGACTGGTAAATCGGGATGCAGCTGGTAATACACCCACTGGCCATGACGACGATCTATCACCAGACCTGCATCGCGCAACATGGCGAGGTGGCGGGAAACTTTGGGCTGGATGATGCCGAGTGCATACACCAGTTCGCAGACGCATAATTCGCCCTGATGTTTCATTAGCAGCAGGCTGCGCAGACGGGTGTCATCGGATAAAAGCTGGAAGAACTGATTGAGCGGAATGTTCATGGGAGAGAAATATACGTTTATTCGTATATATGGTCAAGCATATGTGGTTAAGGTTGATAGTAAAGAATGACAGGGAAATTGATGTTTAGAAATATCAGCAGTTTGTATAAGGCAGCAATAAAAATTAGCGTTTATGTGATTAAATAACCATTTTTCTGCCGCTGCCAATAAACTGAAAATAATGACTGATTCAAGCAAAAATTCTGCTGTCCTGCTCATCCATTGCCCGGATAAATCCGGTATCGTGGTGGCGATTACCGAATTCATCTACAAGAATGGTGGCAACATCATTTATCTCGATCAGCACGTGGATACCGAGCGCGGGGTGTTCTTCATGCGCGTGGAATGGGATCTGGATAACTTTGTCATTCAGCGCGACAAAATTGCCGAGTATTTTGAGACCCTGGTCGGTTCGCGTTACCAGATGACTTCGCAGCTGCATTTCGCCGACAGCAAGCCGCGCATGGCGCTGTTTGTTTCAAAAATGGCGCACTGTTTTTATGATCTGCTGGCGCGTTACGAATGCGGTGAGCTGAATGTTGAGATTCCACTGATCATCAGTAATCACACCGATTTGCAGGCAGCGTCCGAGCGACTGGGTATCGAGTACCACTGTATAGCGATTAATAAGGACAACAAGGAAGAACAGGAAGCCAGACAAAAGGCCCTGCTGGCGCAGCACGATATCGACTTTATTGTGCTGGCGCGTTACATGCAGGTGCTGAGCGACGACTTTGTCAAAGACTATCCGCAGCGGATTATCAACATCCACCACTCCTTCCTGCCCGCCTTCCCCGGCGGCCGCCCCTACCACAGCGCTTACGAGCGCGGTGTGAAAATTATCGGTGCGACCAGCCATTATGTCACCGCTGAACTGGATGCCGGTCCGATCATCGAACAGGATGTGGTGCACGTCAGTCACAAAGACACCGTCGAAGACATGGTGCGTATCGGCAGAGATTTAGAAAAGATCGTGCTGGCGCGCGCGGTGCGCCATCATGTGCACCACGATTTGCTGGTGTATGAAAACCGTACAGTGGTTTTTGAATAAAAGGAGTTCTCTGCGGCTATTCCGGGCTTCCTGCCCTCCACCCTTCGGGCCGCACTGCGTGCGTTCAAATTTGATCCGGTCAAATTTGTCTGCGGTAAAGCTTTTTATATCGTCTGGTAATAAAGATTCTGCGGGTGGTTCGCCTGCGCGAAGAAGAACCAGCGCTCTGCAATCAAACCGGCGTATTGAATAACAAAGGCCATGGCAAAGATGACAAAACTATTTGTGCTCATGCCGCTGCTTAAGATCAGAATCGGTAGTACAAAAACCAGCAGCGGGAAAATCCATTTAATGCTTTTAAACAGTGCTTCGGAAGCGTTGTGGAAGTATTCACGTGTATTGAATGAACCGGCCATGAAGCCGCGTGATTTCTGCTGAATTTTTGTGTGCCTGATGCCAATCGCGGAAGTCATGGTTGATTTCGGCTTGATGCGTGCGTTACGGATCAGTGAAGCAACACGGGTGATAAAAGCGATGGCGGTGAGAATGATGGCCCAGCCTGCATAAAAAGAAACCAGTTGTGTGCCTGCATAAGCAGCGAATACGGTTGCCAGGGTAAAACCGGAAGCTGAACCTAATAAAGTGTAATTCACCACGGTTAACGGTGTTGCCCACTCCTGCAAAAATTTGATGCAGGCGTAAATCATGGCGGTGCATAAAAATAAAAGGAACGCCAGGCCGGTCGCCAGAAAACCAACCAGTAAAGTTAAAGTCACAACGAAGACGTCGCTGATGGTGAATAACACAGGGTTAAAACCGATGAAATGAGTGAGCCCATAAATAAAAGTCATGGCCATAAATGAAGGCAGCACAATGACTTCACGCGAAAGCCAGGATGTTTTCCATTTTGCCGCAGAACGCCAGGCACGTTCCGGATGGCCGAGATGGAAGAACGAGGCCAGTAAACCCAGAGCCAGAAAGATTAAAGCTAACAAGCTGCCGTAGCCATAAAATGTGTGCGAGTCCTGCACCGGCACCAGGTTAAAAACAGAATATAACTGGCCGGTGTACAAAGCCAGGAACAAGCCCTGACCGGCACCGATTAAGGTAGTGAGAAAAATAACTGAAAAAGCAGGATGCATAATTATGTCCGAATATAAAAGTTTGTTATCGCCTTTTTAAACTACCAGCTCATGATGTCATCGAGTGTCTGTTCATCGCTGTCCGGCATCGGTAACTGACGTTCCTTGTTCAACGGATTATCGACGCGGGTTAATTCGTCTTTGTGAATCGTCATCTTGGTCTTACGACGTGGCAGATAATGATTCGCCGGTTTAGTGCCCCACTCCGGCATCAATTGATAACCACCATTTTCACGGATGGTGATAGACACATTTGAATCAGGATCTTTCACGTCACCGAATAAACGTGCGCTGGTTGGGCAGGCTAAAACGCAGGCAGGTTTGCGCTCGGATTCCGGCAAGGTCTGATCGTAAATGCGATCAACACAGAGGGTGCATTTTTTCATCACCTTCTGGCTTTCATCGAGTTCGCGCGCACCGTAAGGACAGGCCCATGAACAATATTTACAGCCGATACATTTGTCGTAATCAACCAAAACAATGCCGTCTTCTTCGCGTTTGTAACTGGCGCCGGTTGGGCAGACTGGAACACAGGGCGGTTCTTCACAGTGCAAACAGCTCTTGGGAAAATGAACTGTTTCAGTTTTCGGGTAAGTGCCAATCTCAAATGTTTGCACGCGATTGAAGAACGTGCCGGTTGGATCTTCTTCGTAAGGATTAAAATCCGACATTGAACCGGCGGTGCCGGAGGTATTCCACTCCTTGCAGCTGGTGACGCAGGCGTGACAGCCAACACAAACGTTAAGATCGATGACGAGTGCGAGTTGTTTCATTTTTTCGTCCTCTTGCCGGCAAAATATCTCAACCAGTGTGAGCCGAATTTTTTCGAACCGGGTGCAGTCGGTATGGTGTCAAACTGCGGGCTGGTGATATGCGGTTCATCAGCGGCGGCGGGATAAATTCTTACGCGCACATCGTACCAGCCAGCCTGGCCGGTGACCGGGTCGGAGTTGGAAAGATGGTCACCGTCTTTATGCGCCGGCAGTTCTTCGCTGATTAAATGATTCAGCAAAAAGCCTTTTTTCGATTCGTTGGCCTTGCCGCTGAGACCCCAGGCACCGGAGGCCTTGCCGATGGCATTCCAGGTCCAGACCGTGCCCGGTTCAACCGATTCGGAATAACGGCACATGCAACGCACCTTGCCGTGCATCGATTCGATCCACATCCAGGCGCCGTCTTCAATGTTGGCCGCGCGCGCGGTTTTTGAATTGACGTGCAGATAATTGTGCGCGTGAATCTGACGCAGCCATGCGTTTTGCGAATCCCATGAATGGTACATCGCCATCGGTCGCTGCGTGATCGCGTTCAACGGATATTTATGCAGATCGGTGAGCTGTGATTCCAGCGGATCGGAATAAAATGGCAGCGGATCAAAATGGGTTTCGATGCGCGCACGCAAATGATCGGGCGGCTGTTTGCCATCTGACCTGCCCTGCGCTGCGGAACGAAATTTCTGCAGCACTTCAGAATAAATATGAATGTTGATCGGCTCGGCATAACGGGTCAGGCTGTGGCGCTTGGCCCACTCCAGATAACCCTGATTCCAGTTGCGCATGTACTGGTACGATTTTGGCAGCTCGTGGTGATAAACACAGTTGTTCTTTTCGTACATTTCCCACTGATTAGGATTGGGCTCGCCCTTCATGAATTTTTCGCCGCCCTTGCCGCGCCAGCCTGAAAGGAAACCAATGCCGGAATCGGGCGCGGTTTCATAATTGACCACGAAGTCGGGATAGTCGCGGAACTTGCGTGTGCCGTTTTCATTAACAAAGGCGGGCAGTTTCAAACGCGAGCCGAGTTCGATCAGCACTTCCTGGAAAGGTTTGCATTCGCCGGTCGGTGGCAATACCGGAATGCGCACCGAATCGACCGGGCCTTCGAATTCGGAAATTGGACGATCCAGCATCGACATCACATCGTGGCGTTCGAGGTAAGTGGTATCCGGCAACACCAGGTCGGCAAACGCGACGGTTTCTGACTGGAAGGCATCACAGACCACGAGGAATGGGATTTTGTATTCGCCATCGGCATCCTTGTCGTTGAGCATCTGGCGAACCTGCTCGGTATTCATGGTCGAGTTCCACGCCATGTTCGACATAAAAATCAGCAGCGTGTCGATTTTGTACGGGTCACCGCGCCAGGCATTGGTGATGGCGTTGTGCATCAGGCCGTGCACGGACAGAGGGTGTTCCCAGGAAAAAGCCTTGTCGATACGAATCGGGCCACCGTGTTCATCGACGAACAGATCGTCCGGGTCGGCGGGCCAGCCCAGCGGCATGCCATTCAAAGGCGTGTTCGGCTGTACGTCATCCCAGCTGGTGCCGGTTTTGGCACAAGGTGGAATCGGGCGCGGGAACGGCGCTTTGTGGCGGAAACCACCAGGACGGTCAATTGTACCCAGAATACTCATTAAGATCGACATGGCACGAATGGTCTGGAAACCGTTCGAGTGTGCTGCCAGTCCGCGCATGGCGTGGAAAGCGACCGGATTGCCGGTGACGCGGTCGTGTTCCTTACCCCAGGCATCGGTCCAGGCAATCGGCAGTTCAATTTTTTCATCACGGGCGGTAATGCCCATTTCGTGGGCTAAACGCTTAATGGTTTCAGCAGGAATGCCGGTAATGCCTGCAGCCCAGTCGGCGGTGTAGTTTTTAACACGATCAACCAGCAGCTGGAATGCCGGTTTAACCGGGGTGCCATCGTCGAGTTTGAACTCACCCAGCAGATAAGGATCGACACCTTCGGTGTGCATCGAAATGGGTTTGTTGAGATCACGATCCCACCATAATTTGTTTTGCGCGTCGAAACAGCCCTCTTCCTTGGGCACTTCAAAGCGAACAAACATGCCGTATTCAGTGGATTTTTCATCCATATTGACCAGCTCGGCCGCATTGGTCTGGTTGATGACAAAATCACGGTCGTACAGGCCCTGCTTGATAATTTCGTTAGTCAGGGCCAGGAACAGAGCGCCGTCGGTGCCGGGCTTGATCGGAATCCACTCATCGGCAATCGCAGCGTAACCGCTACGCACCGGGTTGATGGCGATAAAACGACCGCCGTTGCGCTTGAATTTTGACAGCGCAATTTTCATCGGGTTGGAATGGTGGTCTTCCGCAGTGCCGATCATGACGAACAGTTTGGCGCGGTCGAGGTCGGGGCCGCCGAACTCCCAGAAAGAGCCGCCGATGGTGTAGATCATGCCGGCCGCCATGTTCACCGAGCATAAACCGCCGTGCGCGGCATAGTTGGGGGTGCCGTACTGCTTGGAAAACAGGCCGGTCAGGGCCTGCATCTGGTCGCGGCCGGTAAACAGCGCGAATTTTTTGGGATCGGTAGCGCGGATGTGAGCTAGACGCTCTTCCAGGATGGCATAGGCCTGGTCCCAGCTGATTTCTTCGAATTCGTTGTCACCACGGTCTGAGCCAGCCTTGCGTAGCAGTGGTTTGGTCAGGCGGCCGGGTGAATACTGCTTCATGATGCCGGAAGCGCCCTTGGCGCAGATCACGCCCTTGTTCAGCGGGTGATCGGGGTTGCCCTGAATATAACGAACTTCACCGTCGCGCACCGTAACGCGGATGCCACAACGGCAGGCGCACATATAGCAGGTGGTATTTTTAACCTCGATCAGGCTGTTGTCGTCAACGGTGGTCGAAAGCGGGTCATGCAAGGGTGAAGACATAAAATTCCTGTTTATAAAGCCAAGCCGGCCAATTTAGCCGAAAAATCGATGAAAAGGCCAATTAGTAATATTGTAGGCCATATAAATAAATTAATGATTGCTAATATTGTTAGCATTTAGCGTACGCTGGTAATGGATGATGAAAAGGCTTGAAATGAAAAAGTTTATGGAAACGCGCATCTGAAAAACAGCAACTTAATGTGTGTATAAGGCCACGATAGTTAGTCGTTGAAGCTGCAGATTTGCTTTATAATTCGCCGTTCTTGAGAATTGAACATTTTTTGACCAGTTGGTGACTAAGTAACACGATGTTTTATACAGAATCCTTTGATGTGATTGTGATTGGTGGCGGCCATGCCGGTACCGAGGCTGCGCTGGCGGCTGCACGCATGGGGGTGAAAACATTATTGCTGACCCACAATGTTGAGACGCTGGGGCAGATGAGCTGCAATCCGGCGATCGGCGGCATCGGTAAAGGTCATCTGGTCAAAGAAATTGATGCTCTCGGCGGCATTATGGCGAAGGCAGCGGATAAAGGCGGCATTCAGTTCCGCGTGCTCAATAGCCGCAAAGGCCCGGCGGTGCGTGCTACCCGCGCACAGGCGGATCGCGTTTTGTATAAAGCGGCGGTACGTGAGGCACTGGAAAATCAGCCCAATCTTTCGATTTTTCAGCAGGCGGTGGATGACTTAATCGTTGAAAACGTCGGTGGTGCTGAGCGTGTGACCGGCGTGGTCACCCAGATGGGCCTGAAATTTAGCACCAAAGCGGTGGTGTTGACGGCGGGTACATTCCTCGGTGGCAAGATCCATATTGGCGAGTCGAATTACTCGGGTGGTCGCGCCGGCGATCCGCCCTCGATTGCCCTGTCTGAGCGTTTGCGTGACCTGCCCTTTCGCGTTGGCCGTCTGAAAACCGGCACGCCGCCGCGCATTGATAGCCGTAGTATCGATTATTCAGATCTGCTGGCGCAGCCGGGTGATGACCCGGTGCCGGTATTTTCGCTGACCGGCAGCGTTAATGATCATCCCCGGCAGGTGAGCTGCCACATTACTCATACGAATGAGCAAACCCACGAGATTATTCGTGCCGGGCTGCACCGCTCACCCATGTACAGCGGCGTTATAGAAGGTATCGGCCCGCGCTACTGCCCTTCTATCGAAGACAAGGTGGTGCGCTTTGCAGATAAGAATTCACACCAGATTTTTATCGAGCCGGAAGGCCTGACTACCAACGAAATCTATCCCAACGGTATTTCTACCAGCCTGCCCTTCGATATGCAGCTGGCGCTGGTGCGGTCGATGAAAGGTTTTGAAAATGCGCATATCACCCGCCCCGGTTACGCCATCGAATATGACTTTTTCGATCCACGAGACCTGAAAGCGACGCTGGAAACCAAATTTATCAACGGCCTGTTTTTCGCCGGACAGATTAACGGCACTACTGGCTATGAAGAAGCGGCCGCACAGGGTTTGCTTGCCGCCATTAATGCCGCGCGCCAGGTTCAGGGTAAAGATCCGTGGTCGCCGCGCCGCGATGAGGCTTATATCGGTGTGCTGGTTGATGACCTGATTACCCGCGGCACGATGGAGCCGTACCGGATGTTTACCAGTCGTGCGGAATACCGCCTGATCTTGCGTGAAGACAATGCCGATCTGCGTTTAACCCCGGTGGCGCATGAAATGGGGTTGATCGACGATAAGTATTGGAGCGTATTTTGCGGTAAACGTGAAGCTATTGAGCGCGAACAGCAGCGATTGGCGTCAAGAGTGATTCAGCCTACGTCTGAGGAAGGCATTGAGCTGGCTAAATTGACCGGCAAGCCTTTTAGCCGTGACTATAAAGCCGCTGATTTACTGAGAAGGCCAGAAATTGACTACGCCAGTCTGGTGGCTGTGATAGGAAAAGCTGAGCTAAATGACGATATCATTCACGAACAAGCTGATAAAATTATCGAACAGGTAGAAATTCAAGCTAAATATGAGGGTTATCTGGTGCGCCAGCAATCCGAAATCAACAAAACCCTGAAGCATGAAGAAACACGTATTCCTGAAGTGATCAATTATAAGGATGTACGCGGCTTATCAACCGAAATTTGTCTGAAGTTGAGCGACCAGAGACCGGAAACTATCGGTCAGGCGGGGCGCATACCGGGTATGACGCCCGCGGCGATTTCGTTATTGATGGTTCACCTTAAAAAGAATAAGGCGCAATGAGCGCCCTGCCCCTGTGAATTCTTCTCTTTTAAGTCAACTTGAAGTCGGCATTAAAAAAATGGGGCTGGATTTGCCTGAGTCTGTACCCGTACGTCTGATTGAGTATCTGGAGCTGCTGGTTAAGTGGAATAAAGCTTATAATTTGACGGCGGTGCGCAACCCTGTCGAAATGATCAGCAAGCATCTGCTCGATAGTCTGGCTGTATTGCCTTATATCGGTGACGGCCTGATTGTAGATGTCGGTAGTGGCGCGGGTTTGCCGGGTATCCCGCTCGCTCTCGCCTGTCCACAGACACGTTTTGTGCTGCTCGACAGTAATGGCAAGAAAACCAGTTTTCTCATCCAGGCAAAAAGGCTTTTGAAGCTGGATAACGTTGAAGTGGTGAATCAGCGTGTCGAAGACTACCGGCCTGAGCTATACTTTGACGCTGTCATTGCTCGCGCTTATGCCGATACACGTCTTATTTTGAAATCAACGGCACATTTGCATCAGCCGGAGACGCGGATTTTGGTGATGCAGGGCAAGCTGGATGAGGCAATTAACGATCCAGCTTATATTTTAAAGCAGGCTCATACATTAGATGTATATGGACTGGATGCTGAAAGGCATCTATTGGAAATAATAAAGGCGAAATCTCAATTATGACGCGAGTATTATCACTGGCAAATCAGAAAGGCGGCGTAGGCAAAACTACGACCAGCGTTAATCTTGCGGCATCACTGGCGGCGACCAAGCGTAAGGTGCTGCTGATCGATCTCGATCCACAGGGCAATGCCACCATGGGTGTAGGCGTTGATAAACACGAGTTAAAAGAAACGTTTTGCGATGTGTTGCTGTCCGGCCTGGATGCGCGCAGTTGTGTGCATCATCTTGAAACTATTGGTATCGATTTGTTGCCGGCTAATGCTGATTTAACTGCTGCCGAAGTCGAGCTAATGCGCAGTGACAATGCGCAGAACCGCATGAAAGACGCGATTGATTTAATTAAAGAAGATTACGAATACGTGTTGATTGATTGTCCGCCGGCTTTGAATATGCTGACCCTGAATGCATTGGTCGCTTCGGATGGTGTAATTATTCCTATGCAGTGTGAGTATTATGCGCTGGAAGGTTTGAGTCAGCTGATGGATACAATCAACCAGGTCAGGGCATCGGTGAACCCAAATTTAGAAGTTGAAGGTTTGTTGAGAACCATGTTTGATCCACGAAATATGCTGGCTAAAGATGTCTCAAATCAGCTTATCGAGCACTTTGGTGACAAGGTGTATCGCACCATAGTGCCCCGCAATGTGCGTTTGGCTGAGGCGCCCAGTTATGGTTTGCCTGCATTGCTGTATGAAAAAACCTCGAGTGGAGCATTGGCTTATCTGGCACTGGCAGGTGAGATGTTGCGTCGGAAAAGTCCAGGTATGATGGCTAGAGCTGCCTCATAATTTTTAAGACTACAAAATATTTAAGAGATTATGGCAACAAAGAAAAGAGGATTAGGTCGAGGTCTGAATGCGCTACTCGGCGGTAGTGAAACCGTTGAAGCGATGGTGACGCCACAACGAGGTGATGAGCTAAAAGATGTTGATGTTGATTTAATACAGCGCGGCCCATGGCAGCCACGAACCCATTTTGATGAAGAGGCCTTACAGGAGCTGGCGGATTCAATCAGTACTCAGGGCGTGGTGCAGCCAATAGTATTGAGAGTTGCGGCAGGCGGTCGCTATGAAATCGTTGCCGGTGAGCGTCGCTGGCGTGCTTCACAGTTGGCAGGACTGGATAAAGTACCAGCCGTCATTAAGCATTTTGATGATCAAACAGCGGCTGCGGTATCGTTGATCGAGAATATTCAGCGTGAAAATTTGAATCCGCTGGAAGAGTCTACCGCCTTGTTGCGGCTGATGAATGATTTTGAAATGACGCATCAGGAAATCGCCGACAGTGTAGGACGTTCCAGGGCGTCGGTCAGTAATTTGCTGCGTCTGCAGGATTTAAATGCTGATGTAAAAGAGCTGTTGAGTTGCCGTGATATAGAAATGGGGCATGCGCGTGCTTTATTAGGCATTACCGGTAATGCCCAGAGTACGCTGGCTCGTCAGGTGGCAAAAAAGGGCTTGTCGGTGCGTGAAACCGAACAGCTGGTGCGCCGGGCGTTGAATCCCGCGGTTAAGCCTAAGCCAGTGAGAAAAGATCCGGATATTAGCAAGCTGGAAACAGATCTTTCCGAATGTCTGGGTGCGTCCGTTCATATCAAGCAAAAAGCGAAGGGTAAGGGCGCTATTGAGATTAGTTATAACAGTCTTGATGAGCTGGAAGGTATATTGGCGAAAATACAGTAAGACCCATGGTAACAATGGTTTTGCTGCTGAGAAGAGGGCGAGAAACCATTATTAGTCATGGGTTTATTAGCAAATGGTTATCTTGACTTGGGTAGACACAGTCTATAGAATTTGCGCGCTCAGTTGTCTGCGCGTTTTGTATTTTGCATGCAGCCTATTTTAGTGATCAAGTAGATTATCGTGAATTGACGTATTTGGGACGCATCACTTGCAGAAAGATCCGTTAAATCGAGTACTTGGTTACGTAGTGCCACAATTGATATTGACAGTTGTAGTGTCAGCAGCTTTGATATTTGTTAGCGTGACGGCGGCTTATTCGGCATTAGTCGGTGGCCTGATTGCAATCGTTGCAAGTACGTGGTTTGCCTTGAAAGTGTTTACTGCGCGACGAAGCATTGAGCCGGCAGTAGAGCTTCGATCTTTCTACTGGGCCGAAATTAACAAAATTGTTTTAACAGGTGCGATGTTTGTTGCAGTATTTGTACTCATTAAGCCTGTAAATGGGGCGGCCTTGTTGGCTGTTTATTTTTTTGTGTATATAACGCCGGCGGTTGTTGATGTACTTAAGCAGCCAAAAAGACGGCGCGAGACTAAAGAGAGTTAACGATGTCGGGTGATACCCAGCAGACTGCTGCAGAATATATAAAGCACCACTTGCAGAACATGACTTATGGAAAGTTTCCAGATGGTCATTGGGGTCTTGCACATGATGCGGCAGAAGCAAAAGCTATGGGTTTCATGGCTATTCACGTTGACACCATGTTCTGGTCGATTTTTCTGGGCGCATTATTCCTTTTCCTGTTCAAAAAAGTAGCTAATACGGCTACCGCTGGTGTGCCCGGTGGTATGCAGAACTTTGTTGAGATGATTGTTGAGTTTGTAGATTCAAGCGTCAAAGGCACTTTTAGCGGACGTAACCCCTATGTTGCGCCCATGGCATTGACCATATTTGTCTGGGTATTTCTGATTAACTTCATGGATTTGATGCCGGTTGACTGGCTGCCGGGTGTGGCTGGCTGGATTGGTCATAATCTGTTTGGTATGGATCCTCACCATGTTTACTTCAAGGTGGTGCCTTCGACTGATCCGAATGCTACTTTTGGCATGGCCCTGGCAGTATTCATGCTGACTCTGTATTACAGCTTTAAGCAGAAAGGCATGATTGGTTTTGTTGGCGAATTAACCCTGCATCCTTTCAGTTCGGATAATAAAGTGCTTCAGCTGGTCTTTATCCCGATTAACTTTGTATTAGAGTTTGTGGCTTTATTGGCCAAGCCTTTATCGTTATCATTGCGACTTTACGGCAACATGTTTGCGGGTGAAATGATTTTTATCCTGATCGCACTGATGTATGGTGGCGGTTGGCTGGTAGGTGCTTTTGGTGGTTTCCTACAATTAGGCTGGGCAATTTTCCATATCCTGATTATTACTTTACAGGCGTATATTTTCATGACGCTAACTATTGTGTACATGGATCTGGCTTATCAGACCAACGAAGATCATTAACAGATTTTTTAATTAAAGAATTTAATTTTACTAGGAGAATGCAATGACTGAAGTTACTGCAATGTTGTATATCGCAGGTGCCATCATGATGGGTCTGGGTGCACTGGGTGCCGCTATTGGTATTGGTGTGTTAGGTGGTCGTTTTCTGGAAGGTGCTGCACGTCAGCCTGAACTGATTCCATTATTACGCGGACAGTTCTTCCTGATGATGGGTCTGACTGACGCGGTTCCGATGATCGCTGTTGGTGTGGCGTTCTACGTTATCTTCGCTGTTGCTGGCGCATAAGTTCAAGCTAACACACGGTACTAGCGTATGAATATTAATTTAACGCTGATTGGTCAGTCGATCACTTTTGCGATTTTCGTATGGTTTTGTTATGCCTACGTATGGCCGCCATTGGTGAATGCGCTTGCTGAACGCAAAAAGCAAATTTCCGAAGGTCTAGCCGCTGCAGAGCGTGGCCAGCATGAGCAGGAATTGGCTGAAAAGAAAGCAGCAGAGCATTTGAAAGAAGCTAAAGGTCAGGCCTCAGAAATTATCGTGCAGGCACAGAAACGTGCTTCCGAGATAGTTGATGAGGCAAAAGATGATGCCAGATCAGAAGCTGAACGAATTAAAGTCGGTGCAGAAGCGGAGATCAAGCAGGAAATAAATCGCGCTCGTGAGCATCTTCGTCAGCAAGTGGCTGTTCTGGCCATTGCTGGTGCAGAAAAGATTCTCAAGAAGGAAGTGAATGCTGAGGCGCATGCGCAGACTTTGAACGCATTGGCTGAGCAGCTTTAGGCGACAGATCATGGCAGATTACACCACTTTAGCGCGTCCCTATGCACGAGCCGTTTATCATCAGGCTATTGAAACTTCAGCATTAAGTAGCTGGAGTGATGCGCTGGCGTTGTTGGCTGCTGTTGTTAATGACGCAGGAATGCTGAGCTTGTTGAGTAAGCCGCAAATCGGTGGCGAACAACAGGCTGAGCTGATGTTGAAAGTGACAGCGGACAAACTCAACGTACAACAGCAAAATCTGGTAAAGCTGATGGCTGAAAATGGCCGTTTAAAAGTTTTACCAGAGGTAGCTGAGCAGTTCGAAATTTACCGTGCAAAAGCAGAAGGTAAAATTGAGGCTGAAGTTAAATCTGCTTTCCCGCTTTCAAAGGAGCAGGAAGAGAGCATTACCAATACGCTTAAAGCCAAATTGGGCTGTGAAGTGACTATCACTACCGTCATCGATGAGTCATTGATTGGTGGTGTGGTTATCAAGGCCGGAGATACTATTATCGATGGCTCAATGAAATCCCAGCTAGAGTCGCTGGCGCTAACATTGAGTCGTTAAGAGGAAAAAGAAATGCAGCTGAATCCATCAGAAATCAGTGAACTGATTAAATCAAGAATCGAAAGTTTTGATTCTTCCGTAGAAGCTCGTACCGAAGGTACCGTGGTTAGTTTGAATGACGGTATTTTACGTATTCACGGCCTGGCTGATGCCATGCAGGGTGAAATGATCGAGCTACCTGGCGATACCTATGCCATGGCTTTGAATCTGGAGCGCGATTCAGTTGGCGCCGTGGTGCTTGGTTCTTATGGCCATTTGTCAGAAGGCGATACCGCTAAATGTACAGGTCGTATTCTTGAAGTACCTATCGGTAATGGTCTTCTGGGTCGTGTGGTTGATGCGCTGGGTAATCCCATTGATGGTAAAGGCCCAATTGATTCAAATGAAACTGCTCCGATTGAAAAAATCGCACCCGGTGTAATTGAACGTAAATCAGTGGATCAACCGGTACAAACTGGTCTGAAATCAATCGACGCGATGGTGCCAGTTGGACGTGGTCAGCGTGAGCTGATTATTGGTGACCGCCAGACAGGTAAAACGGCAGTGGCGATTGATGCGATTATCAATCAGGCGAACACCGGCGTTAAATGTATTTATGTGGCAGTTGGTCAGAAGGCATCGACTGTTGCAAACATCGTGCGCAAACTGGAAGAGCATGGCGCGATGGAGCACACCATTATTGTTGCCGCAAGTGCTGCTGAATCGGCTGCCATGCAGTACATTGCGCCTTACTCAGGCTGCACCATGGGTGAATACTTCCGTGACCGCGGTCAGGATGCATTGATCGTATTTGACGACTTGACCAAACAGGCGTGGGCGTATCGTCAGGTTTCATTGTTGCTGCGTCGTCCACCAGGACGTGAAGCTTATCCCGGTGACGTTTTCTATTTGCATTCACGTCTGCTTGAGCGTGCTTCACGCGTTAGTGCTGACTACGTAGAAAAATTTACCAATGGTGAAGTGAAAGGTCAGACTGGTTCATTAACAGCACTGCCTATTATTGAAACTCAGGATGGTGACGTTTCTGCATTCGTACCAACCAACGTAATTTCGATTACTGATGGCCAGATCTTCCTGGAATCAGACTTGTTTAACGCCGGTATTCGTCCAGCGATTAATGCAGGTTTATCTGTATCTCGCGTGGGTGGTTCAGCACAAACCAGTATCATTAAAAAACTGGGCGGTGGTGTTCGTCTGGCATTGGCGCAGTACCGTGAATTGGCCGCTTTTGCGCAGTTTGCTTCAGACCTGGACGAAACAACACGTGCACAGTTGTCACGTGGTGAGCGCGTCACTGAGTTGATGAAACAGGCTCAGTACTCACCGATGTCAGTTGCAGAAATGGCGTTGTCATTGTTTATGGCTAATGAAGGTTACATGGATGATGTGCCTGTTAAGAAAATTGTTGATTTCGAAGCCGCTATGATTGCGCACGTGAAGAGTAACAATGCAGACCTGCTGGCAAAGATCAATGAAACCGGTGCATACAATGATGAGATTGTGGCCGGCATGCGCGCAGCGTTGGATGACTTTAAAGCGAAGAGCGCATTTTAGGATCTGCGGTTAAACAGAGATAACAGGTAGATAAATGGCAGGTGCAAAAGAAATTCGCAATAAGATCGGCAGCGTAAAAAATACGCAAAAGATCACAAAGGCGATGGAAATGGTTGCGGCAAGCAAGATGCGCAAGGCACAGGATCGCATGCGCGCAGCCAGGCCATATGCAGAAAAAATTAATAATGTTCTAGCGCATTTGGCGCAGGCGCATCCAGAGTATAAGCACCCCTATCTGAGCGAACGTGAAGAAGTAAAACGCGTTGGTTATATTGTGGTAACCACTGATCGTGGTTTATGTGGCGGTTTAAATACTAATATATTCAAAACGGCTGTCAGTGAAATGGCGGCATGGGATGCGAAGGGCGTTGAAGTTGACGTCTGTGCGATTGGTAAAAAAGCCATTGGTTTTTTCAGTCGCTTCAAGGCCAAAGTGGTTGCCGAAGCGAGTAACCTGGGTGACACGCCAAGCATGGATACACTGATCGGTGCAGTTAAGGTGATGCTCGATGCGTATGATGAAGGCAAGATTGATCGCCTGTTCCTGGTTTCTAACGATTTTGTAAATACCATGACGCAAGCGCCAAACAACCATCAATTGATTCCTGTTAAAGGCATGATGGATAAAGAACTGACTCATCACTGGGATTACATCTATGAGCCAGAGTCAAAGCCAATTATTGATGGTCTGATGTTCCGCTTTATCGAGTCTCAGGTTTATCGTGCAGTAGTCGAAAATATTGCTTGTGAAATGTCTGCCAGAATGATGGCGATGAAGAGCGCGACCGATAATGCTGGCGATATTATTAAAGAGCTACAAACCATATACAACAAAGCAAGACAGGCTGCGATTACTCAGGAAATTTCCGAGATCGTCAGCGGCGCGGCCGCAGTTTAATTAAGACGTTTATATACTTAGCCGCAGTCTTTTACAGAATTTAAATATTAGTAATGAGGATACAATCATGAGTACCGGAAGCGTAGTTGAAATTATCGGCGCGGTTGTCGACGTCGAATTTCCACGGGACTCCATTCCAAAAGTCTACGATGCTCTAAAGCTGGATGAAACCGGCTTGACGATGGAAGTGCAGTCACAGTTGGGTGATGGTGTAGTAAGAGCTATTGCCATGGGTGCAACCGAAGGTTTGCGTCGTGGAATGGCGGTGAGAAATACCGGTGATGCGATTAGAGTGCCAGTGGGTCAAAAAACACTGGGTCGTATTATGAACGTATTGGGTGAGCCCATCGACAATCAGGGTGACATCGGCAATGAATCAACTATGCCTATTCACCGTGCGCCACCAAAATTTGAAGAACAAAGTGCGGCCACAGAAATTCTGGAAACAGGCGTTAAGGTCATCGACCTGGTTATGCCGATCTCCAAGGGCGGTAAGATTGGTCTGTTCGGTGGTGCGGGTGTAGGTAAAACCGTAACCCTGATGGAGCTGATTCGTAACATCGCGGTTGAGCATAGTGGTTTCTCTGTATTCGCAGGTGTAGGTGAGCGTACTCGTGAGGGTAACGACTTCTACTACGAAATGCAGGAAGGCGGCGTACTCGATAAAGTAGCACTGGTTTATGGTCAGATGAATGAGCCACCGGGAAACAGACTGCGTGTTGCGCTGACTGGTTTGACCATGGCTGAGTATTTCCGTGATGAAGGCCGCGACGTTTTGATGTTCGTGGATAACATCTATCGTTACACACTGGCCGGAACCGAAGTATCTGCGCTGCTGGGTCGTATGCCTTCAGCGGTAGGTTACCAGCCAACACTGGCGGAAGAAATGGGTGTGCTGCAGGAGCGTATTACTTCAACCAAAACTGGTTCGATTACTTCATTCCAGGCGGTATACGTACCTGCGGATGACTTGACTGACCCGTCACCAGCGACCACTTTCGCGCATCTGGATGCGACTCTGGTATTGTCTCGCCAGGTTGCTGAGCTGGGTATTTACCCTGCGGTGGATCCACTCGACTCGACCTCGCGTATGCTGGATCCGCATGTCGTTGGTAACGAGCATTACAACATTGCGCGTGGAGTCCAGGGTATTCTGCAGCGTTATAAAGAACTGAAAGACATTATTGCGATTCTGGGTATGGATGAATTATCTGATGAAGATAAGCTGGCCGTATCACGCGCTCGTAAAATTCAACGATTCCTGTCACAGCCATTTTTCGTTGCTGAAGTCTTCACCGGCTCACCGGGCAAGTATGTAACGCTGAAAGACAACCTTGCTGCATTCAAATCAATTTTGGATGGTGAGCATGATGCTCTGCCTGAGCAGGCGTTCTACATGGTTGGCGGTATCGATGAAGTGATCGAAAAAGCCAAAGGAATGAAATAGCCGCGAGCCGGGGCCCTAGATTATGGCAATGACCATGCATGTTGATATCGTAAGCGCCGAAGTTGAAATATACTCCGGTACTATCACTGAGCTTTATGCGCCAGCAGAAATGGGTGAGGTGGGTATTATGCCCAGACATGCCCCGTTGCTGACCAAAATGAAGCCAGGTGAAGTACGGATAGTTGATCAACAAGGTGAAGTACAATCATTTTTCGTCAATGGTGGCATTCTTGAGGTTCAGCCTCACATCGTTACTATTCTTTCTGATACCGCGATGCGTGCTGCTGACCTTGATGAAGCAGCGGCGATGGAAGTTAAGGCGAAAGCTGAGGCTGCCATGGCAGATAAGAAAACAGATTATGATTATGCGCGTGCTAAAGCTGAGCTGATTGAAGCGGTTGCTCAGATTGAGACTATTAACAGGTTAAGGAAGAGAAAATAAGTAGTCTGGCAGAAACTAAGTGGTGAATCAGCTAAACTAAAAAGGTCGGTTAATATACCGGCCTTTTTTTATGCATAATGTAAAGCATTTATAAACATGGTAGATATAGTATGAATTTGTCAGTCATTATTCTTGCAGCAGGACAGGGCACAAGAATGAAATCATCATTACCCAAGGTGATGCATCGTATTGCGGGTATACCTATGTTGGAACACGTCTATCGACGAAGTCTGGAACTGGGTGCTGATGATATTCATGTGGTTTACGGTCATGGTGGTGAGCATTTGCGTGAAACTTGCTCGGATTTTGATGTTGATTGGGTATTGCAACAGGCTCAGCTGGGTACTGCGCATGCCGTGCAACAAGCTAGTCCAAAAATAAATTCAGAATCAACTGTACTGGTTTTGTACGGTGACGTGCCACTGATTAAAACAGAAACATTGAGAGCACTGATCGAAAAAGTCAGTGATAATAATATCGCCCTGCTGACAGTGGATCTGGATGAGCCAGCAGGTTATGGTCGAATAGTTAGAGATAATGGCAAAGTGATCAGCATCGTTGAGCATAAGGATGCTAGCGAAGATCAAAGACAGATAAAGGAAGTGAATACCGGCATTCTTGCAATGCGCGCAGGTTATTTAAATGAATGCCTGAGTAAAATTGATAATAATAATTCACAGGGTGAATATTATTTAACAGACATAATTGCACTGGCGGTGGCAGATGGAAATGCAGTTTTCACAGCACAACCTGAGAATAGCTATGAAGTGGAAGGTGTGAATGATAGAAAGCAACTGGCCAGGCTGGAAAGAATTCATCAGTGCGAGATGGTAGAAAAAATAATGTTGCAGGGTGTTACTGTGGCAGATCCTGCACGAGTAGATATTCGCGGTGAGATAAAAATAGGTAAAGATTCATTTATTGATATCAACACTATTTTTGAAGGCAATGTAGAGATTGGCTGCAATGTTGTGATTGGTGCAGGTTGTGTCATCAGTAACTGCAAGATTGGCGATGGCTGCAATATCAAACCATATTCAGTAGTTGAAAGTGCGGTTATAGAAAAAAATGTGGATGTTGGACCGTTTGCGCGCTTGAGGCCCGGCACGCATTTATTGGATAACAGTAAAGTTGGTAATTTTGTAGAAATAAAAAATACTTTTCTTGGTGAGGGTAGCAAGGTCAGTCATTTGAGTTATCTGGGTGACAGCGAGATAGGTCGTGATGTAAATATTGGTGCGGGTACCATTACCTGTAATTATGATGGCGCTAATAAACACAAAACTATCATCAAGGATGGTGCCTTTATCGGTTCAGATACTCAGTTGGTTGCACCTGTTACTATTGGTAAGGATGCAACAATCGGTGCAGGCTCCACCATCACCAAAGATACTGATGATGATAGTCTGACACTGAGTCGCACAGTACAAAAGACTATTAAAGGTTGGCAGCGACCAACGAAGAAAAAATAAAAGTTGTTTAAGGTGTAATTATTCAGGCAGCTTAAAGGAAGACATACCATTACCGTTTTCTTCGTTTTCTTCTTCTTCATCAGCCAGTAAGCTTAGGCCGCCATGGTCGTCTTTATCGTCAGAGCTGCCTTTCTCTCCTTTTTTAGCCAATTCAATTTTGAGGCGTAGATTATTAGCGCCGTCTGCATTCTTGAGTGCCTCGTCGAGAGATATTTTACCGGCGTTATAAAGGCTATAAAGTGCCATATCAAAAGTCTGCATACCCATGGTGGCAGATTTTTCCATCACTTCTTTAATTTCAAGAATTTCCCCTTCTTTGATTAGGTCGGCGATACGGGGTGAATTCAATAAAATCTCAATAGCAGCACAGCGTTTTTTATCAACCGTAGGAATAAGACGTTGTGAAACAAAACATTGCAGGTTAATAGAAAGGTCACTAAGAAGAGACTGGCGTTTTTCTTCGGGGAAGAAATTAATAATACGATCAAGAGCCTGGTTGGCATTATTGGCATGCAATGTTGAAATAGCCAGATGTCCTGTTTCGGCAAAGGCTAGCGCATGCTCCATGGTTTCACGGTCACGGATTTCGCCGATAAGGATCACGTCGGGTGCCTGACGCAGCGTATTTTTAAGGGCGTCTTCAAATGAATCGGTATCCATGCCTACTTCACGTTGGTTGATTATGCAGCCGCGATGCTGGTGGACAAATTCGATGGGGTCTTCAATAGTAATGATGTGTCCCTTGGAGTTCCTGTTGCGATGGTCAATCAGTGCAGCCAGTGACGTAGATTTACCAGAGCCGGTACCACCAACAAACAGAATAAGACCGCGCTTAAACATAATAACTTTAGTTAATACATCAGGCAGTCCGAGATCTTTAAGGTTAGGTATTTCAGTGACAATATTACGAATAACCATTGAAAATTCGTTACGTTGTTTGAAAATATTAACGCGAAAACGGCCGATATTAGGCAGTGAAAGTGCCAGATTCATTTCTGGTTTATTGCGAAATTGCTCACGCTGTTTATCACTCATGATTTCATTAGCAAGACCTTCGACCCATCCAGGTGGCGCTGGGTCCTTACCCAGGGGGGTCAGTACGCCGCTGAATTTTGCACTGGGCGGGGCTCCTGTCGATAAATAGAGATCAGAGCCGCCTTTTTCGGCGAGAATTTTTAAAAGAGGTGTAACTTTCATGAAAATGTAATCTGCTTATAACGTTGGGCGTGTAAGTATAGCGATTGTTAGACAATTTGGAACACCCAAATAAGTATGGTTAATGATATATCTACAATAAACGCACCATATAGGTGCGAAAAAAAGATTTATGCATCAGGTAATTATTTAAGTTATTGTTATTAAAGTAAAACCTGGTAAATATATAAATGAAGGTGGTAATTCATGTGGATATCTAGTCAGTAGATACATAAAATGTCTATCCACGAAGTTAATGTCACAAAGAGAGGCTAATTTTGGCGACAGTAATGAAAGAAGAAGATATGTATGTATGTCCGGATAGGCGAGTAAAGGATAAGCGTCAGATCAGGTTGCAGAATATTTGCCTGCAACTTGCGGCTATGGGACATAAATGCCAGTTGGGCACAGAAGGCAGCTATTTATCAGTTGCAGATAGTCTGATTAAAAATTATTCGGAGTTTCGTCGTTTATTTGCAGAATATCGTTGTCCTGCCGACCAGCGTATACAAGATTATCTAAATAATTATCTGGAGCGCAATGGAGTAGATATAAAGATAAAACTGCCCTCTGAGGTCTTTTCCTTAAATGAACCAGGTCTGGCGAGAGAATTATCACTACCATTAGGTGGCAATAAATATAAATCAGACTTGCTGGAATCCTATCGGGTTAAGCAGGGTGTGTTACACAACCCAAAAAATGATCGACGCACTACCTCGGGTGTGTTCCATATTGTTGAAGGTGGTCTGCCAATACCTGCTGATAAGAAATCAGTTCCTGTTGATGTTTATGCAAATCTATTACAAATAGCACTGGATCCACCCAGTGACCTTATGGAATTGCCTATTTCTGGGGGCTTGTCAAAACCAATAAATATTTGGGTATCATTATTATTGAGGCCGATTGTACGTCCGGAAGTTGAAGGTGTGTTACCTGAGAAAACACTGGAAACGCGGTTTTTTGCTCCCGGTGGTTTAGTGGCTAATCTAGACTTTGTGGAGTCAATTTTTGGCAATGGCGGTGATCCATTTTTATCAGAAAATGATGCGGCTCTTGATATTGACCACTGGACCGGTCATAGCGGCTGCGTGATTTTGGCGCCACACCTGACAAAACTCAGCAAAAAAGCACTGGGGTTACCGCATTATGATGATGCCAGTGAAAGCCAGCGTGAAGATGGTATGTGCTGGAAAAATGACGATGATTTATACAATGAAGGCAATGCTTTTAAAATAGTGTGCCGTGATATGAAAGGCGTCATTGTCACAATTATTGCCGATAATTATTTTGGATATAGTAAAAAGGAAGTTAAATCTCAGATTAGTTATTCAGCTAATTTATTTGGTGGTGTAGAGGAAGAGCATGCTGGTGGTGCTGTTGCATTCCCGCGTTTTAATTTGGGCGAAAGTTATTTGCCAAAGATAGAAAAGGAAATGCTTAATCACACCTTTTCGTGGATGTGTAATCAGCACAAGAATCGAATAGAAGTTAAAGAAGAAGGTTATGGAGTTGATAAAAACTGGTCAAATATTTTATATATACCAGAAGATGCGCAGATGGATTTACAGGGTCAGTGTATTAGCTGGAAGAAAAATGGCGAGAAAAAACAAATTAAACTGGTCGCAAAATATACATATATTTATCCCAGTGGTTTCCGTGTCCATTTACAAAAACACCCGCAGGCCCCTAGCTGGCGTTTGATAGGAACGTTGGGTGAAGGCACATTCTGTCATAAGCCAAGTACAGTGTCAGGTGGTGGGAAATCAGAAATTTCTAAGTCAATACAGGATTCAATGATTTCAGGCCCAGTCTATGTGGGTAATATTGAAGAGGATCTCAATCAAGTTGAAGTTATTTTTAACCATGATTACTCAGCAAGGTTTATTAATAAAGAAATAAAAGATGGTAGAAAATTATTAAATAAAGATAGAAGTCTCGGTTCAGTGATTCGTTTGCTGACGCCGTCGAAAACAGATTACACTGATGAATATAATGAGTGGTTGGAGAGTATTCCTCAACACATTATAGCGTTGGTGTATTTGATCAAGAGATTTTACAAACATGAGTGGAATGGTGATTGGAGAAGACATTTTACAGTTGATGAAGTAAATGGTAATCCAGGTCATGAATTAAAGTTTGATGGCCGTAAACTGGTCACCAGTTATTTGCGTGTTGGCACACATAGTGACGGAACCTGGCGTATTTATAAGTTGAGACAGGATTTTGTTGCGTCAACAAAAATACAAACTGAGGATGATATTAGTGCAACCACGGTCGTGCCAGTTACACAACTGGAAGGACTGAATAATCGCTATAAAGTATCGAGTGTTAAGCTGGTTAAAAATTGTGAGCGCCGATTATTCCAACGTCCGGATGATGCCATTATTCGTGGTCATGACAAACAGACAGAGTCTGATCTGGCGGAAGAAGGGAATTTCATATCGAATTTTGAACCATTAAACAGCAGTGATGCGCAGGAACTGGTTGATGATGCGGTTAGATTTCAGGAATACTCAGCGCCGATGCAAAAGCTAATTAGTGAAGCGGCAGAAGCAGAGGAGGATGAGTATTTTGTTTCATCAGCGCATCCAAGACTGGTGGATGGTAAGCCAAGTCAAAATGTCCGTTATTTGCAGATAAGGCCAGACCTGGCCGATGCACGTAATTTGTATCTGGCCACAGTGGGCACGAGTTTGTCACGTGGTTTGTCTGCCGATCAACCAGTGTATTTCCCGGTGAATGCCGTCTTGCAAGGGCGTAGAAATAATCCGCAGGATTTAAAAGCTGGTATCAGGCCGCTGGCTGTCTACAATCCAATTCATTATCAGGAATTGCCAGAATTGTTCATGGAGCTTATCTGCAGCCTGACTGGTAAGTCACCTTCGACTACTGGTGCTGGTTCAGAGGGCGCTTTGACCAAAGGTCCTTTCAATGCACTGTCGACAACAGCAGATTTAAATAATGCTTTAGTGTCGTATGTACTCTGTGGTCATGATGGCTTTAGTAGTGCTGCCGGTTATATTGGTGCACGCCGACGAGTTGATCATGATATTAGTATGCTGATGCCGGAAATTTGGTGTCGCCTGCCGGTAGTGCAGCGCCAACCTGAATATTTAATAGAAAATGGTTATCTTGAAAAATTAAAAGACTTCACATATGAAGGAAAAATTGTGAATGCCAGCCGTTTGGGTTATCGCATCACGGAAAAATTTGTACATAGTTTCTTTGGTAAGGTTTTCGATAACCCGATTATTGTTTTTGATGAGGCAATGCTAAAGCCAGAAACTCAGGATATGTCGGCCTATGTTGATGGCATAAATAATATCAGTGAGGCTCAGCAGAAAGTGGCGGAAGCCTATTTTAAAGATGGATCAATTAATAATGCTTGTCCACCGTTGCAAGCTTTGTTACATATCATGGCTTATGGTGAATATGAAGGTAAAAAAATTGATGATCCCTCAATACGTAATATGTTTACGCGTGAATATTTAATTCAAAGTGACTGGTATCAGGAGCGTTTACGGATTAAACAGAAAAGGGATGCTGCATTATGGAAAATGAATCGGGAATATGTCGAACAAAAAATGGATGAAATGCCAGAGAATGAGACCGAAGACTGGGCTAGATTACAGGGCCGAATAGAAAAGGCAGATGAAATGTTTGAATGGGTATGCAGCCAAAGTTATTTGGAAAGTTTACAGGGTTCACTGGGTGCAGACTGGATTCATAAGGAAAACTGATTAGTTTTCAGAATATGATGATTAGTGGTGGTGTACTTTAATTATTTGTATTAATGAATATGAGTTCACCATTAAATTTAAAGACAGTGTTGAGCTTAGGACTGTTAACTTGATGCTTTCCAAGCACTCAGTTTATTGTTACGAATAAGAGCTTGAATTTCTCTAACGTAGTCATGACCTCTCTCGGAATAAAGTTGTAAGCCTTTAGCGAGTTGATAACCGGTAAGCAACTGGCCGGATTTTCTCAACTGCTCTCGTATTGCACGAAATTCTTTGTAGGCACGATTGGTATTGAGGTTGTGAATATAAGTTACGATGGATTCTTTTATCGATTTATATTTGGCCACTTCATGGATTGCATTTTCATTTCTATCATTGGGTATTAAGCCACATCCTTTTGTGTAGCACCATTGACCAAAATAGTTGTTAGCCTCCTGGGCAAATCGAGAACTGCCCCAGCCACTCTCTTGAGCTGCTTGAGCTATTGCCAGAGACGTAGGAACTATGTCAACTTTTTCGAGTAGAGCAGACCATTGAGTATCATCACTTGTATCAAAAGTGTCATTACCATAATATTGGCTAATGTGATTAAGCCAGCGTTGTTCACGGATGTTTAGTTTTAGTTTTTGACTTAAGTGAATTAGCTTTTGACGATCATCGAATAAAGATCGATTTTTTTCTTCAATAATAGGGCTGAGATAAGCAATAAAAGCCTGTTTTCTTTCAGCTCCAGCAGGGTAATCAAGAAAATTGATGTGCTCATCTTTAGACTTGAAAGGAAAGGCAAAAGTCAGGCTTATAGCGCTGATACATAAGGTGAAAAATATTAGAAACCGCATTGTCTTAGATAAGGACCTCCCTGTCCATAATATGTCTTTTAGCTGCAGCCTTTTGGACGTGGCAGACCAGCAATTTTATTAGCGCATTTGATTAAACCTGTAGGAAACAGTGAGTAGATGTATTTTTGATCACTGCGATCCTTGCCAAATTTATTTTTCATGATTTTAGAAAAATTACGCGGTTCACAGACAGCACCATTTTCAATAAAGTATTCACGGGCTGTATTGATGATGTCCCAGTGTTCAGGGGTTAATTCTTCAATTTTTTCATTTTTTGATATTTCAACGGCGAGTTCTTCGCTCCATTCATCAAGATTTTCCAACCAGCCTGCCTCACTTAGCTGGATGATCTTGCCATTAACTTCTGCTTGCATAACGTGGTACCTTTTAAATAACCTAGTAATTTGATCAAGTATTATATACGCATTCTAAATATAATAAAACAGTAATTTAATTATGGTTATATGAGCCCGATTAAACTAAGTAGTTCCATAACATTAAGTTGATGTTATCTGGCGAGTTGTTGTTCGATTTTGTCGCGTTTTGTTCTTCCTTCTAGTTGCTCAATGAGTAATAGTGCAAAGTCCATGGCGGTGCCTGGCCCACGAGAGGTGATAATTTGGCCATCAATTTCAATGGCGCTTGTCCGAACATCGAGTTGTGGGTATTCATCAAGGGCACCAGGATAACAGGTAACACGTTTACCCTCGAGTAATCCTGCTGCCGCCAGTACTTTGGGGGCGGCACAAATGGCTGCTATTAGTTTTTTATTGGTAACATGTTGTTTTAAAAGCGCCTGTAGAGTGGGGTCATCACGCAAATAATTGGCGCCTGGCAGGCCTCCCGGCAAAACGATCAAGTCGAATAATTCGTTTTTTATAGCATTGATATTGGTATCAGGAATGATGTGAGTACCGCGAGAGGCAACTACAACCTGATCATCTAGTCCGGCTGTGGTGACATTAACGTCAGCTCTGACGAGTAAGTCGGTAATAGTAATGGCTTCAAGTTCTTCACAGCCCTGAGCAAGTGGTACCAGTGCACGTGACATGGTTTTCATTACCTCGTAGTTCAAGTAGTTTAGAGACGGGAACTAATTCAATGCCATTTTCGGCTAGTTTGTCCAGATTTTGTTTTAGGAATGCCAGTGTTGACGGATGAGGATGTGCAATAGCGATAGCATAGCCCTGCTTTTTAGTGATGGCGATAAAATGATCGAATTGTATGCGAATGGTTTCAGGTTTGAAATCAGGATCAAGAAAAACATCACGTTCAAGATTTGGAATTTGATAATTAGTGGCAGCTTCAGTGACGACAGACTTATTACTGGTGCGGCTGTCGATAAAATATAGGTTATCAAGATGGGATATTTCAGCCATCAGCCAGTCCATATGGCCAGGATGTTGGGTTAACAGGCTACCCATGTGGGTGTTTATGCCGCTGATATAGGGTACAGAGGCAATATTTTCTTTTAGCTGCCGTGTGAACTGCTGTCGCGTCATATGTAGTTTGAGTGTGCCGGGGGAGGACTTGTGGTGCTCAACTGATTGCAATGGCAGATGCAACATGACTTCTTTGTGGTTGTAATGGGCTTGAGTTGCTAATTGGTTGGCAAATTTGGTTTGCGGAAGAATGGCAAGTGTAATAGGTGCTGGGAAATTAATAATAGTCTGGCCGTGCTCATAGCTGTTACCAAGATCATCAATGATGATGCTGGCAACTTTAGCGGCTTGAGTGGTAGAAAAAATACCAAATAAAGTAAAGAAAAGTAAAAAATGCCCAGCGTATATTCGATAGCGCTCTCGATTATAGCCGAGCATTTAAATGTAGCTTATTACGATTTGTGGCCTAGGATAGTGAGGCCTTTTAATAAGACCAGTGCTTCGTGTAGTTGATAATCGTCGGCGGCCAGGACTTTTTTGTTTTTATCCGATTCTTTCTTCGCCTCAATGTCCTTTTTAATTTCTTCATCAGTTTTATCTGGATTGGTGATGTGATTGCCGAGGTCAGCTTCTTTCAGGCGCGCGAGATTATCAGTTTCGGTTTCAGTCACTTTGAAATCACCTAGTGCGATATCAGGTGTGATACCTTCACCCTGGATGGAGCGTCCTGATGGCGTGAAGTAACGTGCAGTGGTAATTTTAACGGCACCACCGCTACGTAATTCTTGAATAGTTTGAACGGAGCCTTTGCCGAAAGATTTGCTACCCATGATCACGGCACGGTGGTGATCCTGCAGAGCGCCAGCAACAATTTCGGAAGCTGAAGCTGAGCCGCCATTGATCAAGATAACGATAGGCGAATTATTCATCACATCACCAGGTTTGGCATTAAATTCAAACTTGGAGTTTTCAATACGACCTTCAGTATAAACTAGCTTGCCTTTGTTAATGAACATATCAGAGACATCGGCAGCAGCATTGAGTACACCGCCGGGGTTATTACGTAGATCTAGCACTAGCCCCTTGAGTTCATCACCGAATTCTTTTTTCAGTGAATTGATGGCTTTGAGTAAATCATTAGGTGTTTTAGATTGGAAGTTAGTAATGCGGACATAGCCAAAACCGGGTTCAAGCATACGGCTTTTGACGCTGTCAACTTTGATAATGTCACGGGTGACGACAATGACCAGTGGTTTGTCCTGACCTTTGCGGACGATGGTAAGGGAGATATTGCTACCGGGTTTGCCACGCATCAGATTGACCGCATCATTCAGACTCATGCCTTTAACCGATTTGTCATCCAGTCGAACAATTAAATCACCAGCTTCGATACCAGCTCTAAATGCTGGCGTATCATCGATAGGCGATATAACCTTAACAAAGCCATCTTCCATGCCAACCTGGATGCCTAGTCCACCAAATTGTCCGGTGGTGCCAATTTGTAATTCTTTATATTCATCAGGATTGAGGTAGGTTGAATGAGGGTCAAGACCTGATAGCATGCCTTTGATAGCATTTTCAAGTAGAGTTTTATCCTCTACATCTTCAACGTAATCAGATTTGATGCGTGAAAAAATATCTGAAAGATTACGTAACTCATTAAGTGGTAATCCGTTAGTTGGTTCTTTAATAGCGAACACGCTGCCAGTAATTGATGCCGAAACTCCAATGAAAATTCCTAGAGTTAATAGCAGTGCGGTCTTGAATTGTTTACTCATTAAAAACTCCGTACTTGAGAAAGCCGGTTATAAATTAAAATATAAATCCAGTATATCTGGATCGTAGTTACAGTGGTTCGAACTATAGCACCATTAGAGCATGTGCCGACCATAGGGTTCCCTATTTTGTGGGCCATATTGTAGCAATGTGCCGACTAACGGGATACGCCAGTTATGTTTTATGTGAACACCATTGATAAGGATCAATAGGCTTGCCACGTGAGCGTATTTCAAAATAAAGTCCTGGATCTGGTTGTCCGCCGCTATCGCCGGTGGTGGCGATAACGTCACCCGCATTGACCCAGTCTCCAGCTTGTTTGAACAGGGTTTCATTGTGGCCATACAGGCTCATGTAACCGTCACCATGATCAATGATGATAATAAAGCCATAGCCTTGAAGCCAGTCTGAGAAGGCAATACGGCCATGGCTAATTGAATGAACCGGGTTTCCATAAGAAGAGCCGATGAGTACCCCATTCCATTTTAAATCACCCTGATTGCGGCTTTGCCCGTAACGAGCGAGAAATGGGCCTTGAACAGGCCAGGGAAGATGGCCTTTCTGCTGCTTGAAAGGTTTTTTTTCATCGGGGGCAGTGGGAATATCAGCCAGTAATTGACCTAGAGAGCGCAGCAAGTCTTCAATTTTATTTCTGCTAGATTCAAGCCCGGTCAATGTTTGTTCCTGATTGGCAATTTTTTCATTGAGTTGAGTAAGGAGTTGATTGCGCTTAAGTCTTTGTTTTTGGAGAGAACGTGTTTGTTTTTTGCGAGATTCGAGGGCTTCTTTTTGGGTGTTGAGGCTTTGTGCTAATTCTTGTTCCTGTTGTTGTTTGCTTTCGATTGATTGTATAAATAACTTAATTTCAGTTTCTCTTGCTTTGTTAAAGTAATCAAAGTAAGCCTGTATACGGCCTAATTCAGCAGGATCTTGTTGATTTAACAGCATTTTTATATTTTGTTGAGCGCCAAGGGCGTAAGCCGCTCGTAGCTGTTCACTAAGAATGAATTTCTGTTTCTGTAATTGGCGATTGAGTAGGCTGAGATTATTTCTAAGTTGAGAAATAAGAGTATTTGTAGATTTTATTGTAGTTTCGGTTTGTTTTAGTGCAACAGCATTGCGGCTAATTTCGCTTTCAAGTTGCTGTAATTCGGTCAGAGTGTGTCCGCGATGGCTTCGGGTATCTTTTAAATGTTCCTGAATTTTGAGGATGCTTTTTTGTAATCGATCGAGTTTTTGTTGATAAACAGGAATACCAGATTCATTGGCTGCATTTGCGGTAACTGGTTGATTAATAAGTATAATTAATAAAGTAAAGGCTGTATAGATGGACTTTTTCTTTAGTGTGATCATGGATATAAATGTATTTATAGTCAGCAAAAACGAGGCCTTTGTAGGGATTAAAGGTTATTTTTTTATATTGTATATGTTCGGTGCATTTTTTATAAATAATGTGTATTATTGTATTGGTTTTTAATTATATAGTTATAGATCAACGCAGAGGTCGAGATAGCTCATGGTAGAAAATTCAGAAGATCCATTATTGATGACTCGTGAAGAGGATATTAACCGCGCGTCACGTTCGTTGAAAGCGATGTCACATCCGCTTCGTTTAAAAATACTTTGCACACTGGTTGATAAAGAAGTGAGTGTACAGGATATCGTAGATGCGGTGGGCACTTCACAGAGTAACATCTCCCAGCATCTGGCCATTTTACGGGATAAAGGTATTCTGGCTTCGCGTAAGGATGCTAATAAAGTATTTTATCGTGTAGGTGATACACGTACATTGCGCTTGATAGGCATGATGCAGGAAGTATTTTGTTCTGCGGGCATAAAATTGGGCGAATAAGAAAGTATATTATATGGAACAGATGTTTGAGTTTGTAGGTAACCATCCATATCTGTGGATAGGTTTAGCGGTAGTGTCAATGATGTTGATAAAAACCGAGTATGAGACACGGACGAGTCAATCGGTACAGATTATCCCCATGAACGCGATTCGACTAATCAATAACAATGATGATGCTTTGATTATTGATGTGCGCGAGAGCTCCGAATTTGCCAAAGGGCATATTAAAGGCGCAATCAATCTGCCTTTATCCTCATTTAAAGACAAACTATCCAGCATTTCGAAATCTAAGGACACGGCAGTACTAACTTACTGCAACAGTGGGGCTACATCAGGTAAGGCCTGTCGATTGTTAACGCAGGCGGGGTTTAGCAATGTACATAATATTGCTGGAGGCATAAATAACTGGCTGGAAGCCAAGCTGCCTATAACAACAAAATAGTTTTTATTTAATTGGGTGCTGAGATTTGACGCACCATTCTAGAGTGGAATTTTTATGACAGAAGAAAATCAACAGGCTACTGAGCAGCAGTTTGCAATCCAGAAGATTTATTTAAAAGATGTTTCATTTGAGTCGCCAAATGCGCCAGATGTTTTTGCTGATGGTGAATGGAAGCCAGAGATTAATGTTCAACTAAATAGTTCTCATAAAGCGATTGCTAAGGATGTTTATGAGGTGATTTTAAATATTACAGTGACGGCCAAACAAAAGGAAAAAACAGCATTTCTTGTTGAAGTTAAACAAGCGGGCTTGTTCACCATGTCAGGTTTCCCTGAAGAAAACATTGCTGGGATGCTGGGCGCGTACTGTCCGGAGGCTTTATTTCCATTTGCTAGAGAAGCCGTGGCAGATTTTGTCAATAAAGGCGGATTCCCGCCATTATTGTTGGCCCCGATCAATTTTAATGCAGTATACATGCAGCAGGTGCAACAGCAGCAAGCGGCCGCAGGTGTGCAGGAAACGGCACACTAATTAATGACAGTTGATAATCAACAAGATCCCGGGCCGGTTACTGTCTTAGGAGCGGGTTCTTGGGGCACTGCATTGGCTATACATATGGCCAATGCAGGTTCAGAAGTTACCCTGTGGGGTAATGAGCCTGATCACATGGAGCGCTTGCAGCAGCAACGTTGTAACCAGCAGTTTCTGTCTGGGATTGCTTTTCCCGATACATTAAAAATTCAGGCCGACCTTGAGCAGGCACTGAAATCAGCCAGCTGGATTTTGTTAGCGATTCCCAGTTATGCATTCCGCCCCTTTTTAGCTAGAGCTTCTGCGTTAATTGATAAAGACACCGCTGTGACCTGGGCCAGTAAAGGGCTTGAGGAAGGCACGGGCAAATTATTACATCAAGTAGTTAAGGAAGAGTTGCCGCAATGTTCAAAATTTGCTGTTATTTCCGGCCCTACATTTGCTCGAGAAGTGGCACAGGGCATGCCTACGGCTATTACAGTGGCTTCGGAATCAGAGTCACTGGCAAATAAAATTAGCCATTGCTTGCATCATGGTAATTTTCGAGCTTATACCAGTGATGATGTTATTGGTGTTGAATTGGGCGGTGCACTAAAAAATGCTTTAGCGATTGCTTCGGGAATAGCTGACGGTTTGGGTTTTGGTGCCAATGCAAGGGCTGCATTGATTACTCGTGGTCTGGCTGAGTTAATGAGACTGGGTGTGACTATGGGTGGCCGTCAGGAAACATTTATGGGCCTGGCAGGTATGGGTGATCTGGTTTTAACCTGCACAGACAATCAATCTAGAAATCGCAGAATGGGGCTCAAGTTGGCAGAAGGTTTATCAAAGGAGCAGATAAAAAAAGATATTGGCCAAGAAATAGAAGGTGTGAGAACGGCACGTGAAGCCATGCAACTAGCTAAAAAGTATCAGGTAGAGCTGCCAATTATTGAGCAGGTGTACAGGGTTTTATATGAAGGGCTTTCACCGCAGGAAGCGGTTAAATATTTACTCGAAAGAAAACCTACTTCAGAAATACACTAGTCAGTTTCAGGTGTTATTTCAATCCCCTAAAATTGTTTTGGCGTAAAGCTTCATATACAACAATAGCAGCAGTATTTGATAAGTTCAGGCTGCGACTATTTTCAAGCATCGGAAGTCGAAGAATATTCTCCTGAGCCAGGCTAGCGAGATACTCCTGAGGCAGTCCGCGCGTTTCAGGGCCAAATACCAGAGAGTCTCCCGGTAAAAAATTAATATCACTGTAATTTTGTGTGCCCCGCGTTGATATGGCGTAGATTGAGCCGGGGCTGGTATCAGCCAGTTTTGAAATGAGCTCTGGCAATGAAGGGTGTATCTGTACATCGGCCCATTCATGATAATCAAGGCCGGCGCGGCGCAGTTTTTTATCATTAAGATCGAAACCTAGCGGTTCGATAAGGTGCAAATGACAGCCCGTGTTGGCGCATAATCGAATAATGTTGCCGGTATTGGGTGGGATTTCTGGCTGGTATAAAACAATATTGAACATAAGCGTTAGTTTATAGAGGCATGGATCTAATAACATCTAGTTTGATGTAACTTGACCTTTTAGTTGGGTTTTTTGCTATATAGTATTGATGAAGGTGATTTAGAAAATCAAATGCGCATATATGAGTGAACAGAAATTGAATTCAAAAATAGAAGCCGGGCTTGAGCAAAAACAGAAAACAGCGATATTACTCGTTGATGATGATCCGTTAATTGTTGAAAGTTTAGGTTATTTATTACGCAAACATTATCAGGTAATGGTTGCTGATTCGAGAGCAAAGGCGACTAAATTACTGGTTGAGATGGGAGAGCGACCTGCGATTGCGCTGATAGACCTAGGTTTGCCACCTTATCCACATAAGCCTGACGAGGGCTTTGCTTTAATCAAGGAACTATTAGCTCAGCCGGGTGATATGAAAATTCTGGTGCTATCTGGCCAGGATAACAATGTTAATATCCAGCATGCACTAGCACTGGGTGCTGTAGATTTTGTAGCTAAACCTGCTGACCCTCAATTATTACTGGCACGTTTAGATCATCATTTACGTTTACGTGAAATTGAGCGGCAAAGAGCTGTCCAGAAAGATAGTTCCATTATTGGTCAAAGTGCCTGCATGGAAGTGATCAGGCAGCAAATCAAACAATTTGCGGATTCACCATTTCCGTTATTAATACAGGGTGAATCAGGTACTGGTAAGGAAATGATCGCAAAGGCGGTGCATGAGCAGAGTCAGCGCCGATCCGAACCCTTTATGGCCATTAATTGTGCTGCGATAGCGCCTGATTTACTCGAAGCGCAATTATTTGGGCATCGTAAGGGCGCATTTACTGGGGCCAGTCAGGAGCATAAGGGCTTTTTTATCGAAGCGGGCCAGGGAACATTGTTGCTGGATGAAATCGGCGAACTACCGCTTGCCCTGCAGGGTAAGCTGCTGCGAGTCATTGAGAGTGGCGAGTTTTACCGTGTGGGCGAAACTCAGCAATTGAGCTCGCGTGCACGCATTGTTGCAGCGACAAACAAAGTACTGCGAGATGAAGTAGCAGAGGGTAGTTTCAGAGCTGATCTATACCATCGTTTAAGTATTCTTAATGTCCATATGCCTGCATTGCGAGAGCGAGAGGGTGATTGTTTTCTTCTACTAGATCATTTTTTATCGACATATTCAGACTCTGTGCTGCCATTTGTACTGGATGATGAGGCTAGACTTCTTTGGAGTAGCTATGCTTTTCCTGGCAATGTCCGTGAATTACGAAATATTGTTATTCGTTTGGGTACAAAATATCCAGGAGGGCGGATTGATCGCGCGTTATTAGAAAATGAATTAGAAACGCAGCTGTCAGCCAGTGAATTGTCAGAGGCGAGCCATGTCTTGAGTGATGAATTTATCAAACAACAATTAGTATCAGGTGAATTCTCGCTGGATGATTTATTGGCTGAAGTAGAGAGCCGTTGTATCAGGTTGGCATTGGAAATAAACAATAACAAAGTAAGTAAGGCGGCGGATGCGTTACAGGTTAATCGAACCACGCTCTATAGCCGGGTTCAGAAGCTTGGGAAGCTTTAGACATGTATCAGGCACACTTTGGTCTAGAACGACCACCCTTCAAAATTACTCCAGACACCAGTCTGTTTTTCGAGGGTAGTCAGCGTGGTGCCGCATTAGATGCTTTAATATACGCTGTTACCAGTGGTGAAGGTATTATTAAAGTTGTTGGTGAAGTCGGTAGTGGCAAAACCATGCTGTGCAGAATGCTGGAAGTACGTTTGGCAGGTAAGGTTGATATTGTTTATATTGCTAACCCGAGTTTATCGCCCGATAATATTTTGCATGTTATTGCTCATGAGCTAGGTCTGGAGGTTAATAGCAGTAGTAGTAAGTTGGATGCAATGCAGCTGGTGCAGACCTATCTACTAAAGAAGCACGCCGATGATAGACAAGTAGTTCTCTTTGTTGAAGAAGCTCAGAGTATGCCTATTGAAACGCTGGAAGAAATTCGTTTGCTGAGTAATCTGGAAACTGAGCACAGCAAATTATTGCAAATGGTTTTATTCGGTCAGCCAGAACTGGATGAAAAGCTTTCTCAGGCGCATATCCGTCAGTTAAAAGAACGGATTACTCATAGTTTCTACCTTGACCCCTTCCCACCCAAAGATACGCTGGAATACCTTAATTTTCGTTTGCGCAGTGTCGGATATCGTGGGCCGGACGTATTTAATCAGAAAACAGCCAATGCAATCGAAAAATATTCGGGTGGACTAACGCGACGAATTAATATTCTTGCAGATAAGGCGTTGATGGCTTCCTTTTCTGAGGGTGGTCATGAAGTCACGATAAAACACGTACGTGCGGGTGCTATTGATAGTGATTTTAAAAAGAAGATAAATCTACGTATGTGGTTGATAGTAGCTGTAGTATTAACAGGTCTGGCGTTTGCTATGTGGTTGGGTACGATGATTGGCAAATCTGAAGTACATGATGTGGTAACTGAGGCGCCAGTAAATACAGCTATTGAGATGGCTGCCAGCCCACAGGTTGGTGTCGTTAAAGCGTCAGATGCGCTAATGAGAAGTCCATTGGAAACACGATTATCTGCAACAGAAAACTGGTTTGCTATGGTGCCGGATAATCACTACAGCATACAATTGTTTATGACCCGGATTGTGGATGCTGAAGGTGTTGATAACTTCCTGCGTGAGCATCCCGAAATGCTTGATTTTGAACAAATATACATCTATGAAACAATGATTGGTAACATAGAAAGATATAGTGTGCTTTACGGTGATTTTGCCACCCGTCGGTCTGCGCAGGCAATGCTTGATGGTTTGCCTGCCGAGCTGAAAGAGAGCCAGCCATTTTTACGACGAGTCAGTGCGGTACGTAAGGATTTGTCACATAAAGAATAATTGTTAAGCAAGGTAAATTTAAGGAAAAAGGTCTTAACGAATAAACATGGGTGAACGAATGATAAAAATAATTAAAAATGGTTTGGTAGCAGGGCTCCTGTTGCTAATAGCGGCGTGCGGAGCTAGCAATCCTCCTGCACCGTCGCAGGGGCATTTAGGTAATGATATTGCATCGTCCGATGTTATTCCGGAGCCAGTGATTGAAGCTCCAATACTGCCGGAACCTGAACAGAGACCAAATCTTGAAACCTATACTGTGGTCGTTAACCAGGTTCCGGTGCGTGAATTACTATTTTCCATGGCTAGAGATGCTAAATTAAACCTTGATATCGACAGCGATATTCAGGGCAAGGTGACGATGAACGCCATTGACCAGACCTTGCCACAAATTCTGGAGCGTCTGTCGCAGCAGGCTGCAATTAACTATGTACTGGAAGATGAAACCCTGCACATTCGTGCGGATAAACCGTATTTGCATTTGTACAGTGTCAATTATCTAAATATGGCACGTTTGAGCAAAGGCAGTGTAGAAGTCTCGACAGAAATTAGTTCAACAGGAACTACAGAAGGTGGCTCTGGTGGAGGAAACAATTCAAGTTCAACGGTGGAGAATACATCCAATAATGAGTTCTGGAAAACGCTGATAGTAAATTTTGGTGCAATTATTGGCGAACAGATGAAAGTCGGAGCTACAGAAAACAGTCAGAATATTATTGTTAATCGTGAAACCGGTGTCATCGGTGTGCGAGCCACGTTCAGACAGCATAAACAAATCCAGGAATTTCTGGATCGAGTGGTTGGCGGTGCACAGCGTCAGGTAATGATCGAAGCAACGATTGCAGAAGTTAAACTGAGTGATCATTATCAGGCTGGCATCGACTGGTCAATGATTAGCACAGATGCGCTGGGTAATATTACGGATAGTGTTAGTCAAAATTTGCTGGGTGGTAATTTGGGGGCTGCGCCTTTCTTTCAAATAACATCAAGTGGCAGCACTAGTTCGGGTGATCAGATGAATGCAACATTAAAAGCATTGGAAACATTTGGTGATGTAAAAGTTTTATCCAGCCCCAAAGTAATGGCACTGAATAATCAAACTGCCATGCTGAAGGTAGTCGATAACGCGGTGTATTTTTCTGTTGAGGTGACACCCGCGATAACTAATGCAACCACTGGAGCAGTTACTAGTCCTGCCACCATCAGTACCGATATCAATACTGTGCCAATTGGATTCGTTATGACGGTGTTGCCATTTATTGATAGCAATGACGTCGTGACCTTGAATATACGGCCGACTATTTCAAGAATTGTTGATACGGTAAATGATCCGAACCCAGAGTTAGCAAATGCGGGAGTAACCAGTCCGGTGCCTGTAATACAGGTACGTGAAATTGAATCAGTACTTAAAGTAAATAATGGTGATACGGCAGTGATTGGTGGTTTGATGCAGGACCAGGTAAACAAAAAACAAAGCGGAATACCAATTCTGTCTAGCATACCCTGGCTGGGGGCATTGTTTTCTTATCAGGATGATGAATATGTGAAATCTGAACTGGTGATTTTTATTCGTCCTGTGGTTGTGCATGATGCAAGTTTAACGGGTGACTTAAAAGAATATCGAAAATACCTAATGGAAGATTTCGATGCCAGTACAGCTAAGTCAAAGTAATTTGAGGTTGTTATGAGCCTGTTACTGGATGCATTAAAAAAGGCAGAGCGAGATAAGCAGAAAGCACGCGAGGCTGAAGAGAGCGCCGTAGAAAGCGACGCTAACCAGTTGAAAGAACAGGAAGTGATTTTAGATAATCAAGAACAACCTGAGCCTGCTCAGGTTGAGGATATAGGTGAGGAGTTAGAGCTGGTTCTGGATGAGCCTTCTGTAGAACAGATTGCTATCGAAGAACCTGTACAGGAAGAAGTAAATATTGAAGTTGCTGCACCGCCATCGTCTCCACCGTTGGAACTAGAGAAGAGTGCAGCAACCACCACCACAGTTTCCGATGAAGCATTGCAGCTCCTGGTTTATAAAACAAATAAAAGATACCGCCAAAGACAAAAAATAATTTGGGGCAGTTTGTTATCTGCCGCTATTGTTATTTTGTTAGTGGCGGGCACTTTTTATTATTATGGAGTACTCGAAGAAATAGAATCGCTGGAAAGAAAACATAAATTATCAATGCAAGCTGTTCACGCAGAGCCGATAAAGCAACATCAAATAACTGCGCCTGCCGAAGCGGTAGTTAGTGTAAAGGAAATTCAATCAACACAAAATAAATCACCGTCAAAGCAACTAATAGCAGAAAAACGCCACGTAAATAAAGAAAGACCTTCTGTAGGAGCGGGCAAAAATAAAAGTGATTTTTCAGTCAGGCAAACGACAACGAAAGATCCAATAAACGCATTATTAAAAGAAGCATGGCTGGCGTATAACAAAAAAAATTATATTCTGGCTAACGAGCGTTATGAAAGTGTGCTTAGTCGGGAGCCCAGAAATCGTGATGCTCTTCTGGGTATGGCAGCGATCGCAATTAAAACGGCTAATTATAAAAAGGCGAAAGCTAGTTATAGACTATTGCTTAAGCTTGATCCACGCGATCAGGTAGCTATGGCAGCGATGTCAAATATTGATGAGCTATCATCGAGTGCTGAGGATGAAAGTAAACTTAAATTTATGTTGCAACAGCAACCCACTGCTACTCACCTGAATTTTGCCCTGGGAAATTATTATGCAAAACAAGGTAAGTGGCCAGAAGCGCAGGCAGAGTATTTTAAAGCATGGCAGGGAAATAGTGAAAATGCAGATTATGTCTACAATCTTGCAGTGAGTTTGGATCAGTTGGGCAAGAAAAATGAGGCGCTACGGTTTTACAAGGAAAGTTTGTTATTTAGTAGCGAACAAAATGTTGGTTTTTCAGTATCAGACGTTGAAAAACGTATTGAAACAATTTCAGTTAAGTAGATATTTATGGATTCGCTAGATAATAATCAAAAACCAAAAAAACTTTTTGGCGAGCGACTGGTTGAAAAAGGCCTTGCTACCGTCGACCAGATAGAGATTGCATTAACAGAGCAAAAGAAAAACGGTCGTCTGATAGGCGAAATCCTGGTTTCACTAGGTTTTGTCTCAGAATCTGTCATGAGGGATGTGCTAGGACAGGTTTTAGGTATAAGTAGTATCGATCTCAAAACTGTAGTGCCTGATTCATTAGCACTTGAGCTAGTGCCAAAAGAAATTGCCGAGAGGCATGTAGTTGTCCCTATTAGTTATAACCCGGAGACATACCACCTAAGATTGGCGATGAAAAATGCATCTGATCTTCAGGTGCTTGATAGAGTGCATGCTTTAGTTGGTCGCAAGATTGAAATTACACCTTTTGTATCGGGTGAAGGTGAAATTAAGAAAGCAATTGATCAATTTTACGGTTATGAGCTTTCGGTAGACGGCATTCTGCATGAAATAGAGACAGGTGAAATTGATTATAAAAGTCTTGATGCAGTTGAAGATGAATATAGTCAGCCACTGATCAGATTGGTAGATGCGATTCTGGCAGACGCTGTGAAACGTGATTCTTCGGATATACATTTTGAACCTGAAGAAGGCTTTTTGAGATTGCGATATCGTATAGACGGTGTATTAAGGCAGATTCGAAGCCTCCACAAAGATTATTGGTCGGCTATTGTTGTACGACTTAAAGTTATGTCCGGAATGAATATTGCGGAAACACGGATTCCACAGGATGGACGTTTGAGTTTGCAGGTACAAGGGCATCGTGTTGACTTTCGCGTTTCGGCACAGCCAACAACACATGGTGAGAATATTGTTCTTCGTGTTCTGGATCGCGCAAAAGGTATTGTGCCACTTGAAAATTTAGGCTTGCATGAAGATACATTGAATACATTAAAGATGATGATGGCACGGCCAGAAGGAATTATTCTGGTAACCGGTCCAACAGGTAGTGGCAAGACTACAACACTTTATTCGATGTTAAATTATGTCAAATCCGAAGAGGTCAATATCATGACACTGGAAGATCCAGTGGAATATCCGGTTGATATGATTCGTCAGACATCAATAAACGAAGTAGCTAGAATGGATTTTGCAAACGGTATTCGATCAATGATGCGTCAGGATCCCGATATTATTCTGGTGGGCGAGGTACGAGATGAAGACACAGCAGAAATGGCGTTCAGAGCAGCTATGACCGGTCATCAGGTGTTGACTACGTTACATACTAATTCAGCGATTGGTGCCATACCAAGATTGCTCGATATAGGCGTACTGCCCGATATTATGACAGGAAATATCATCGGCATAATCAGTCAGCGTTTAATCCGTCTGCTGTGCAAGCATTGCAAAAAAGAAACATGGTCCGATGTCATAGATAGCAAGTTATTGAAAGTGAATGAGCCAGTAAAGATATACGAGCCTGCTGGATGTGAGCATTGTGAAAATACTGGCTACAAGGGACGTATTTCAGTTATGGAAGCATTAACAATTGAAGCTGAGCTGGATGAGTTGATTGCAAAAAGAGCAACACTGGGTGAATTGAAGGAATGTGCGCGCCAATCGGGCTATAAAACACTAGCTGATGATGCCATAAGAGTAGTTAGAGCAGGGTTGACTTCGTTGCCAGAAGTAGCGCGTGTGATCGATATGACACAGCGACTTAAATAAAATGCCAGATTATAAATTCAAAACAATCGATGAGATGGGAAAAGTGCGAGGCGACACCATGGTTGCCAGTAATCCCATGGAATTGGAAAAGCGGTTGAAGAGTATGGGCTTCGATTTGCTGAGTTTTGATGAACAGGCTAAAGCATCTGGATCGCTATTTAGCAGAAAGAGTATTACGAGAAGAGAGTTAATTAATTTTACCTTTCATATTGAACAGTTATTAAAAGCAGGTGTGCCACTGCTTGATTGTTTGCGGGATATACGAGATAGCTTAGATTATAGTCATTTTACTGATGTGCTACAGACGATTATTGACGACATCGAAGGTGGCAAAACTATGTCGCTGGCGCTGGCTGAACATAAACATATTTTTGATGATGTTTATGTCACGCTGGTCCGTGTTGGTGAGGAAACAGGACTATTAGCAAAAGTACTAAGAGAAATGGCGGAGACGTTGCGCTGGCAGGATGAGCTGGCAGCGCATAGTAGAAAAATTATGATATACCCTGGTATTGTTACTGTGGTTGTGTTGAGTGTTGTGAGCTTTTTGATGATTTATTTGATGCCACAACTATTGCCTTTTATAAAGAATATGGGCACAGAAATACCAACGCATACAAAAGTATTAATCGCGGTGTCGTCAGCATTTGTAAATTACTGGTACATTATGCTGTTAACTCCATTTGCATTATATGGTGCAATTAAATTACTGGTAATCAGTAACCCGAACATTCAGTATCATATTGATCGGATAAAGTTGAAGTTATGGTTGTTTGGGCCGCTGATGATGAAAATTAAACTGGCACGGTTCGCTAATTATTTTGCAATGATGTATAGCTCGGGAATTACTGTGTTGAATGCTCTAAAGATTTCAGAAGGTATAATGAATAATATGATGCTCGAAGATTCGATTAGAACAGCAAGGACACGCATTTCTGAAGGAATGCAGATTAGTGAAAGTTTTGAAGCGACAGGTGTGTTCCCATCAATGATCGTTCGTATGATAAAAATAGGTGAAGACACAGGCGCGATGGATGATGCTTTGCTTAACGTGAGTTATTTTTATAACCGTGAAGTTAGAGAATCAATTGATAAAATTGAACCGGCAATGATGCCTGTGCTCACGGTATTGCTAGGCGGAATAATGATGTGGATTATGTTGTCCGTATTGGGGCCAGTTTACGATGCGGTTGCCAACATAAAAATTTAAGCTGAGGATGATTAAAAACAGTGAATAGAGTTTTTTATTTTTCAGGGCATCGTCTAACGGTTTTTCACTGGGACCTTAAGAAGTTTCATGGTGCATGCTCCTTTGAGCCGGATTTGGAAGGATTAAACAAGTTCAAACAATATTTGAATACTTCCGCAAAATTGCCAGCTAGATTATTAGTTGATGTCATTGAAGAAGACTTCAGAATAGAAATGGCTCCCCATGTTTATGGCAAGGATAAGAAGGCAGTCATAGATCGATTACTTGATCGCTATTATAGGCCCAGCGGGCTATATGTGTATGCGGAAGTAATAGGGCGAGATAAAACAGGACGTCGAGATGACAAAGTATTGATAGGTGGGATTACAAATCCACGCATGATTGATGTCTGGAAGGATGCAATTGAAGAATGTCAAATACCTTTAATTGGCATATGGACCTTACCATTAATTAGTAAAGGTTTGCTTCCGCTAATTAGTGAGAAGCGTAGTGCAGTATTACTGGTTAGTCAGCAGGTGAATAGTAATTTACGACAAACATTTTTCCGAGATGGGAAGATGTTATCCAGTAGACAATCTGTTATTAATCAGGATGAAAAAGATATTAGCAATGTAGGTAAGTATGCTGCACCTGAAGTTGAAAGGACAGTTGCTTTTTTACGTAATCAGAGGTTGATTAATGCTAACGAAGTTGTACATATACATATACTTGGTTCTGAAGAACAGATTAGATCGTTAGAAAGTGAATTCAAGACAGATGCATTAAATGATATAAACATACATAAAATATCTGATGTGCAATCTAGAGCTGGAATAGAAGGATTATCAGGTAAATTTTCAGATGGTTTAATTACCTGGTTATGTACAAAGCAGATTGCATTACAGTCGCATTATGGCGAGGCAAAAGAATACGGCCAGTATTATTACATGCTGGCATCAAAGGGGTTAAAAGCAGCCAGTATTCTTCTTGCCTTATCATCACTATTAATAACAGAATCTAATGTATCAAGTATGATAGAACATGAACGTTCAATGGAATTGTTGGGCGAACAAGCTTCAGAGTATCAGCAGACATATAAAAAACGATTTGAAGAATACGAGCCCGTTTTCGCGAATGCGCGATCAATGAATGCAGCAGTAGACTTGGCAGATCGAGTAGCTAAACATAGTAAGACATCACCGCTCGATTTTATGATTGAGTTGAGTGGTGTGTTGTCCCAGCAGGGGTTAGCAGTTGATCACATAGATAAGATTGAATGGAAGGCGGAACAATATACAGGCATGGATGGTGTTCCAGATGTTATTAAAGAAAGCATTGATGTGACAATCGAAGACCCAATACGACATGTTGGTATTGTTCACGGACGTATTGCTATTTCAGATAAGAATTATCGAGGTTCCGTTTCTCAGGTCAATAGAATTATTGCTGCCCTACTTCAGCATGAGAGAGTGGAGAATGTGGAAGCGATTGAAATGCCAGTTGAAGTCCGATCAGAGAAAGTTTTCAATGATGAAAGCGGGTTAAGTACAAAAGTGCTGACAAGGGAAGAAGAGGGTAAATTTGCTCTGAAAGTGACAATGAAGGAGGTGGAAAATGAATAAGAAGTTATATATTCATCCTCAAATAAGAAAGCCACTAATTCTTTTTGTGTTAGTAACCATTTTTTCAACTATTATCATTGCAGTTTCAGATTTCTATTTGAACAATGCATTTGATAGCCGTGAATCAGCAAATAGAGCCATGAGACTATGGAAGAATAAAATAGATGGCTCAAGAGAGAGCAATAGGATTATCAATGAGTATGAAAAACGATATCTTGATCTAGTTAAAAATAATATTGTCGGTGAGGAAAATAGGCTTAATTGGCTGGAAACAATACAGGCCACGGCAAACATAAAGGGCATGTCATCAGTGAAATATAATGTTAGCAGCCAACGCCTGGTTGAGGACAAAACAGGTCAGCACGCAGCACAAGGATTAAAAGTGTATCGTAGCGATATGACATTGGACATGAAAATGGCTCATGAAGGTGATTTGTTTGAAATGTTAAACACACTGGAAAACAAAGCGCAGGGCCTTTTTATTGTGGATAAATGTAATATTGAAAATTATGGTGCGCCATCTAAAAGTGGTAGTGAAAATATGCATGCATATTGTGAGTTAGCCTGGTATACCTTTAAGTCGGCTGATAATCATGGGCAAAAATAATATGACAAATCAGATAAAAACGCTGTTGTCTTTGAGTTTTGTTCTGTCACTACAGGTCTCGGCGCAGGAATACAGTGAGCAGTCACTAAAAACTCTATTTACCAATCCTCAGGAGAGACAGATGATTGATGGTAATAGAAGTAATCATTCATCAAGTGATCAAGTTCTGGCTACGCCATCTAGTGTACAAATTAATGGCATAGTAAAACGTAGTAATGGGAAAAGCGTAGTCTGGGTTAATGGAAAAAACACCATGGATACTACAATGACAGACGGTATCAAGGTGTATTCAGGTTCAATTAAATCAAATAACAAAGTACCAGTGCTAATTGATGGTAAAAAAATCTATATCAAACCCGGTGAAACCTGGTCAGAAGACACTGGCGTTTCTGATGTTGGAAAATAGTCTCTAACGGCGAGTTAAATCACGTTGTCATGTCCTCCAGAACGTCAGTTAAAACATTAAAGAATCAGCAGGGCATGGCATTGCTGGTTCTAGTAATTACTATTGTTTTAGCGTTCGCTGCCTATTCGTTGTCGGGTCTTTCTGTTAACAAGGTAAAAACCGATAATAAGAAACAAACAAGGATGGCATTAAAAAAAGCCAAAGATGCGTTATTAGCTTATGCCATAAGTTATCCAGAGATTACAGGATCTATTAGAGGCCCGGGGTATTTGCCTTGTCCGGATTTAAATAATAATGGGAAGACAGGGGCAAATGATTGTGAGACTGGCGGTGTTCCTAATGTAGGTCGATTACCATGGAATACTCTGGGTGTTGATGATTTAAGGGATGGTACGGGCGAAAGGTTGTGGTATGCCGTTTCGAGAAATTTTGATTATAGTAATAGCCCAACAGTAAACAAAATAAATTCAGCGACAATAGGAACGATTACATTTAAAGATAATAACAATGTTGTGATATATGATGGAACATCATTAGATGCAGTTGTCGCAGTTGTTATCGCGCCAGGCGAAGCACTAAAAAGAGATAATGGAGTTGTGCAAAACAGGTCAGCAGTTACAGAAAATGATCCGGTTAATTATCTAGATATGGTCACTAGTGTAGAAGATAATGCGAGCTTTCAGCATGGCACTTTGGATGGTTTTATTGAAGGTGAAATAAAAAATGGCGGTGGTAATGTTATTGTTAATGATCAATTTATTGTGATTACTTATGGTGAAATTATGGAGGTAGTTCACAAACGCGTATCAAGAGAAATTAGCAATGTAATTAATACGTATCTTGCAACTTGTGACGCTTATCCTGAGGCCTCCGCATTCGACCCTACTAAAGCATCATATGATAGTGCGGGTTTTGCGCCTCCCGCTGAGTTGAGGCAGGGGCATTTGCCATTGGATACAGCATTTCCAACAAATTGGGGCGATATGTGTGGTCTGAATACGGCGCCTGTTCCCCCTGCATGGTTGAAGGCAGAGAATTGGGATAGAGTATCATATTATGCATTTGCATATCAGAATGCCCCGCCAGCAAATGGTCTTTCATGTGGTAATGGGACAAACCCACCCTGTATGACTGTAAATAATACAAATCCGTTAGTTAATAATGCGCAGGCTCTGATAGTGTTTGCTGGTCGAGATATAACAGGCAACAGGCCAAGCATTGTCATGAGCGATTATTTTGAAGGTGACAACAATGATCTTGACGATGTATATGATGCAGGTGAAGCAGAGGATCACGTTACTGTGGTGACGCCATGAAGAATAATATGAATACGAGAGGCTTTACTCTCGTCGAGTTAGCAATCGTATTGGTAATTATTGGTGTATTGCTGAGTGGTTTTATCGGTACATTGGCATCCCGGATTGAAATTACACAACGTGATAATACAAAAGAACAACTCGAAGATATAAAAACTGCGATTTTGGGTTTTGCTGGTGCACATGGCCGGTTACCCTGTCCTACCACAACAACGGGTGCAGGACAGGAACAGCCAGTTGGTGGCGGTGTTTGTGCATTACAACATGGTTTTGTACCAGGTAAAACATTGGGGCTTAACGGTGCCTACAATAAAGATGGATTATTGATCGATACCTGGTCTAATCCGATTAGGTATAGCGTAACAACTGATAGTGTATTTACTACAGATTCAACGCCAGGAGCTGGTGGTATGAAGGATATGGGAATGGCGGCTTTAACCCCAGATTTAGTTGTATGTGATGGTAATAGCGCTTCTAATGTTGATTGTTCAGCAGGAATAAATAAATTAACAGACAATGCGCCATTTATTGTACTTTCATTAGGCAAAGATGGTAGTGATTTTGTAACGAATATAGCGCCGAATTCAGATCAGGGAGAAAACGCAGGTGAGGCGGCTGTTGTAGCTAATGCAGCAGGAGAAAATCTAGCCTACACAGTGGGTAATAACAGGGTGTTTGTTAGTAAGAGTTTTAGTGGTGTTGGTGCAACTGCCGGACAGTTTGATGATTTAATAGTATGGGAGTCACCTTATATTCTGTATAGCCAGATGATAGAAGCTGGTCAGCTTCCTTAGTTCGTTACCTGCTGCTCCAGTTTAAAACAAACGCGCCCATCAGCATTTTCGTACAATTCCAGTTCAATATTGTGGTTCCTGGCCTGTTGCTGACATTGATATAAGCCAATTCCAAAACCATCTTCTGATTCAAGTGGTGCGGTAAATATAGTCGCAGCTAATTGTTCGGGTATGGCTTTGCCGGTATCGCGTACGGTAAGCCTAACGTGATTACTTCGACATTCCAGAGTTACAGTAATTTCTATATTTTGTTGGAGAATGCGTTTGTTTCGGGCATTTTCGAGCAAGTTTTCAATGATGCTGTCATAAACATCAATGGGTATCTTGAAGTCACATTCAACATTTTCAATGAAGTCAATATTGCGACGGTTATAACGTACCTTAAGTTGATTCCACCAGTGTGAGATAGGCGAAGTTTTAGATGGCTCCGGTTTTGGTGTAGAAAGTTTATCCAGAGTTGTTTTTAATCGTTGTGTCAAAAGAGGTAGTTGCTGTTGCAAAATAATTTGTACATCTTCAAGTCGAGTGTCTTTGTCGAGCGCGATCTGTGTCATGGTTTGCGTTGATTGTAAAATGTTTTTAACATCATGGGTTAGTTTGGATCCCGTTTCATAAATCGCACGTAGATGCGCCTGTTTGATAAGTTGCTGTTCCTGTAATTTTGCTTTGTAATAAAAATTTAAAACACCGAGTAATAATTTTGTATGTAGTAATAGAGCCGGTCCGATAGGGCTATATGCGTATAACGTAATATTTAGTTTATCGTCAGAATAAGTCGTCGAGTGCGCGCTTTTTTTTCCGTATGATTGTTCCTGGTTATGTTCATGCCAGAATATACCGCACACCCAGGGCCGGGTAATCAGGTGTTGAATGCTGGTTTGAAGAAAATGCTCAGGTTTGATCGAAGTATTAGCTTCAATAGCTGCAAGCCTTGAAAGCCACTCTTCAAATGGACCACCAATATTGAGTAAATATTTTTCCCAGAGCTGAGCTAACCCGGAAAAACCAGCACGAGGTGTCCACAGTACCGCAGTGGCCAGAAGAAATAATGCGGCAATTAAAATGGTAATAACTAGTGAATGTAAATAGGGCGTTTTAGATGAAAATGTAGTGAGGACGCTGCCCATGCATAAAAATAGTGTAAGGATGACCACAAAGAAACCGCGGATAAAATCGATGTGAGAGATTTGTGTTTTTCTCGAAGGTATAAAAAGAAGTATCAGTGATAGTGCAAGCAAGGCGAATTCGGTGACTGTTTTTAATTGTTTTGATAGCCCTGATAATCCGAAGAGAGTGGGATTAATAATAAGTGTTAGTTCAAGAAATAGAATAATAACGGCCAGGCCATACGCGGCTCGACCTATGCCTCGAGCAAATATACGTCCAGTGAGCAGGCTAAGCAATAACAGCATCCAGAATGTGCTGATCCATAGATTGAACCATGATATAAAGATAAGAATAAAACCAGTTAGAAGTGTTAGATTAATCCAGCTGAAACTTTGCTCCTGTTTCAAAACAGGCTGCCATAGCAGGAACAGACCAAAATGAGTAATTAAGAAGCTATATGAAAGATAGTTATCTGGACCTATATAAATAGCCATCAATAAACTGAATAGCATCAACCCGAGTAATTGATGCTCAAAATTTGAAAAACGACTGGCTGATAGCAAAGGCATCGTTATTTGCCTACAATTGCCCTTGGTAATATTTGTTTAAATTCCATAAGGTATAGCGATTTCATGTTTTCTAAAGTACTGACGATATCGAAATTTACCATAATTGAGTCGTTGCGTAATCGATTGTTGTGGCTATCACTATTAATGATGGTGATTGGTTTCGTGCTGGTTGAATTTGTTGGTGATCTTGCCATTACTGAACATAAAGCAACTCAGTTAGCAATATTAGCGGTGTTTCTTAGATTAAGTGCCGTTTTGTTAATGTCATTATTTGTGGTATCGAGTAGTTTGCGTGAGCTTCAGGATAAAACGCTAGAAATGATATTGGCTATGTCGATCAGGCGAAGTAGTTATTATTTAGGTAAGTTACTTGGTTATATTCAGCTCGCTGCATTAATGGGTCTGGCTTTTGGCTTGATATTGATAATTTACGCGCCATTTGAGCAAGTTCTGATCTGGTCTGTATCATTGATTTTTGAATTAGTATTGGTAGTGGCGTTGGCTTTGGTGATGTTATTTACCTTTAAACAAACACCAGCAGCATTGACTGGAGTGTTTATAATTTACCTGGCATCACGCATTGTCGCTTCTCTGTACCTGATGTCACAGCATCCTATTATTTCTTATGACAATATTGGGCAGAAGTTTATGGATGGATTTGTTGGCATGATGACCTGGGTTTTGCCTGATTTGAGCCAATTTACCCAAACTGAGTGGCTGGTATATGAAACAGCAGACTGGTCTCAGTTATTGCCTGTATTGGCTCAGACGGTAATATATCTGGGTCTTTTATCAATGATTGCGCTGTTTGATTTTTACCGGAAAAACTTTTAATGCTAAATGCCTTGTTCAATAAAGACAGGCCATTGCGGGATGTGCCGATATCTATAAGTCTATTTTTAGTTGTGGCTCTGGCATTGCAACTGTTATGGCATAACCAGCAAGGTGTAAAAGTAGCTCAGGCTGAAGATCTCCCCGCTCCGCTGTCGGCGGATGCTTACAGTATGGCTTCATTAAAAGAACCCATTGCCATGTCAAAGTTGCTAAATTTGTGGTTACAGGCTTTTGATAATCAGCCCGGTTTGAGTCTTTCATTCCACCAGCTTGATTATGTACGGATTACGCAGTGGTTAGATGTCATTATGGAGTTAGATCCAAGAGGGTCTTATCCTATGCTGGTTGCAGCGAGAGTTTATGGTCGTGTTACAGATAAAACACGGCAGCGTATTATGCTGGATTACATCTACCAGAAGTTTAATGAAAATCCAAACAGGCATTGGCGATGGTTGGCACATGCGGCAACTGTGGCAAAGCATAGTTTGAAAGATATGCATTTAGCACTGGAATATGCACGTGCATTATCAGAAAAAGCTACAGATAAACATGTGCCCTATTGGGCGCGTGATATGCATTTTATTTTATTGGAGGATATGGGTGAAATTGAAACTGCCAAGGTTCTGGTAGGTGCTTTAATTGAAAGTGGTGACATTAATGATCCATATGAGCTGCGTTTTTTGACTGAGAAAATCCGTGAATTGGAGGAAAAATCGACAAACTAAGTCTAAACTGTTGATATTTCGACAGATAAGACGGATTTTTTATAAATAACAGGATTGTATCGCTGGTTTTGTATGTGGCATGATAATTGCTTTGAAAGAAAGTAAGTAAATAAGATTAGTCAAATAATAAAAATTATTAAGGTGTCACTATTATGAGTACGCATACACGAATGAGAAAACAGTTGAACAGGCAAAAGGGTTTTACCCTGATCGAAATTGCAATTGTATTAGTTATTATCGGCCTGTTACTGGGTGGCGTGCTAAAAGGACAGGAGTTAATTAATACTGCACGCGTACGTGCTTTGAATAACAGTGTGGATGGGATTACAGCGGCCTGGTTTAGTTTTCAGGATCGTTACCGCTCGTTCCCTGGTGATTACCTTACAGCCAGGGCAGTTGTTAATTTACCAAAAGTGACCGCCGGTGGTAATGGTGATGGCCAGGTTCTAACGCCAGCAGAGCGTGGTCTTGCCTGGGTGCATCTGCAGGCTGCGGGTTATATTACCGGTGGTTATACTAATAATGCAGCGTCTATTGCTGATGCTGACTTATATGTTTGTAGTACTGTCTTATGTCCAGATAATGGTTTTGGTTCGGGCATGGTTATCGCTCACGGTAAGGTTCAATATGATTCAGTAGCCGCTACAGTTTCTGCACATGAATTAATTACCGGGCAAGGTGTCCCCGTAGATGTATTAGCTGAGTTGGATCGAAAAGTGGATGATGGTGTTGCTGGTGCTGGTTTGATGCAAATAGGCCTGGGTGGTACTACCTGGACAACCGCGATGGCAGCTGCTTGTGTTAGCCTTGTAGGTACTGTTAATGAATACCAGTTGCAGACGCCGAGTGATAATTGTGCAGCGGTATTTAGAAACTTCTAATTGCATTGTATTGGTGTGATATAAAAAGAGCCCTATTAATTGGGCTCTTTTTTTGTGCTGATGCCTAAAGAAATATTATAAGTTTATGAAAGTTATCCAATGTAAAAATTTAATAAAATTCTACGGCTCAAAAAAAGTACTCGATAATATTAGTCTATCAGTCGAACAGGGCGACTTTTTTGGTTTGGTGGGTATGAATGGCAGTGGCAAATCCACTATGATCAAAGCCATGTTAGATCTTGTATCGATTGATGGCGGTGAGATTGAACTATTTGGTGAATCACACCGTCAAGTCTCATCAAGAAAGGACATAGCATATCTGCCAGACCGTTTCTCCCCGCCGCCGCACTTAAAAGGCAAAGATTTTGTACGTTACATGATAGAGCTACAAGGCCATTCATTTGATGAAGAAAGAATTAATTCTGTATTTGATGCACTGGAGTTAGATAAAGCAACAATACAGGCATCAGTGAGTAGTCTTTCTAAAGGAATGACACAAAAATTGGGTTTGGCTGCTTGTCTGTTGAGCGATAAAAAGTTGCTCATGTTGGACGAACCAATGAGCGGTCTGGACCCGAAGGCTAGAGTATTATTTAAAAAAGAATTGCAGAATAAAAAACAAAAGGGTTTATCAGTATTTTTTAGCTCGCACGTACTAGCCGATGTCGATGAAATGGCAGATAACATTGCAGTATTACATGCCGGCAGATTTATGTATGTCGGGAGTGCAAATGGCTTAAAAGAAAAATATAAAACGAATGTGCTTGAAGATGCATATATGCAATGTATTAGTTAATATCAAGCTCTTTTATTTTTCGTGTTAAAGTATTCCTGCCCCAGCCTAGTAATATAGCTGCTTCCTGTTTTCTTCCGCGGGTTTGTTTTAGTGCGGTCTCAATCAACAGACGTTCAACATCTGGAATGATTTCGCTGGCTATCTGATCTTTGCCAGACTGCATAGCATTTTCAGCATAAGCTATCATGCCCTGTTGCCAGCCATTGTTAGTTAATGATATTTGTTTATCTGATTGCAGTTCATCGGGTAGATCAGAAAGATGAATTGTTTTTCCAGATGTCATCACAGCTAACCAGTGGCAGGTATTTTCCAGTTGACGAACATTTCCAGTCCAGTCAAGAGTGGATAAATATTTTTCGACTTCGGGTAGCAATTGTTTTGACTCAATATCAAGTTCCCTGGTGGCTCTATCTAAAAATAAGTTGAGTAATGCGGGAATATCTTCGCGGCGCTCGCGTAAAGCAGGTAGATGTATGCGAATAACATTAAGACGGTGATAAAGGTCTTCTCGAAATAAGCCTTCTTTAACACGTTGTTCAAGGTTTTGATGAGTCGCTGCGATAATGCGCACATTAACTTTTATTGGCGTATGACCGCCAACACGATAAAACATGCCATCAGCAAGTACGCGCAATAAACGCGTTTGCAATTCGGGGGGCATATCACCAATTTCATCGAGAAATAAAGTGCCACCATCGGCCTGTTCAAAACGTCCTTTACGTTGCGCTTGTGCGCCGGTAAAAGCGCCGCGTTCATGGCCAAAAAGTTCTGATTCAAGTAAGTCTTTTGGGATAGCAGCAGTGTTTAATGCAATAAAAGTACGTTCTGATCTCGGGCTATGTTTATGTAGTGAAAGTGCAACTAGTTCTTTACCTGTACCAGATTCACCGGTGATTAATACATTGACGTTGGATTTTGATAGCCGTCCTATGGCACGAAATACTTCCTGCATAGCTGGTGCTTCACCGATAATTTCAGGTAGATTTTTTGGGGCCGGAATTTCGTTGTGAGTTTCATGACGACGAGCGCAGGCACGTTGTGCTAGTGAAATGGCGTCGTCAATATCAAAAGGCTTGGGCAGGTATTCAAATGCACCACCTTTAAAAGCTGAGACAGCGCTGTCCAGATCAGAATGTGCGGTCATAATGATGACCGGTATTTCCGGGTAAGATTCTGACAGGGCTGAGAGCAGCGTCAGGCCATCCATGCCCGGCATGCGTACATCAGTGATGATGATATCGGGTTCAGAGTGTTTAAGTTGATCAAGAATGCCATCGGCTTTATTAAAACTGGTGACTTCCATGCCTGACTGCTCAAGTGCCTTTTGAAGTACCCAGCGAATTGAGTCATCGTCGTCAATAATCCAAACTTTTTGTGTATCAGTCATAGTGTTTGCTCGAAGCATGTATAAAGAGGCAATAACAAAGTGAAAACGGTGTGACCCGGTGTACTGGTAAATTCAATTAGGCCGTTGTGTTGATTAATCAGTGTTTGTGCAATGGATAAACCGAGGCCAGTGCCTTCGGCGTGACCGGTGACCATTGGCAGGAAAAGTTTTTCTTTCAGGTCTTCGGGGATGCCGGGTCCGTTATCGATGACATCAATTTTTGCAACTAGAGGATAAAATTTTTCACCAATGGTGTAATTTCTTAATGGCCGTGTTCGAAAAGTAATCTGGCCATCGTCTGATACCTCTTTGATGGCATTGCGTGTAATGTTGAGAATCGCCTGAATGATCATCGATTCATCGCCATAAATATCAGGTAAGCTGGGATCATAGTCAGCAAGAAAATTGACATTACTGCTTTCAACGCGAACCAGGCTGCGTACGTGTTCCAGTATTTTATGAATGTTAAGTTGGCTCTTATTGGGGATATCTCTCGGTCCAAGCATTCTGTCGACCAGTTTTTTTAATCTATCTGCTTCGCGAATAATGACATGGGTGAATTCACGGTCCTGGTCATTATTAAATTGCCGATCTAATAACTGAGCTGCTCCACGGATGCCGCCTAGAGGATTTTTGATTTCATGGGCAAGCCCCCTTAACAGACTGCGACTAGCCTCACTTTGTTTAAGCAGGTGTTTTTCCTGTTCAATTTTTCGATGACGGCCACGACTAACGAATTCGAGTAGAAGGCACTGGTCACTATTACCAAATTCAATAGGTGAGGCCATATAATCTACGGCCAGCGATTGGCCGGTACGTACAGCAAGATCTTCTTCATACGCAGAAAAGGGATGTTGTGTTTTCAATGAGCTGGTGATACGAGAAAAAAATCCAGCCTCATCAATAATCAGTTCCTGTAAGGGACGCAGTTTTGATCGGGCACGACTTATCTGGAACATCATTTCTGCAGATGGATTCATGTACTCAATACATAACTGTTGATTGATAACAATCACAGCTGAATGCATGTTTTCAAGGATTGTCTGGACAGATTGTTGGGTAGGTTGGGTCATTGCCTATTTCTACTGCAAGTATTGAACCAAAAATGACGAACAGCAAAAAAATATTTAAAATAATATAAAGCCTTAATTATCAATATGTTGGGGTAAATGTAATTAATCATTCATGAATATGACAATAAATAATTTCAATAATTTGATTATGAGTGAAGTATATCGCACCAATATGGTGCAATGATAGTAAGAAAGAATGAAAACGAAGTATGAAGTGTAAGGTTAATGCAGGGTAGAAAAGCGTTTTAAATGGAATTGAATCGAATGGCTCAGGATGGATTTTCCTGAACCGCTAACCAGCTCGGCTTTCAGAGAATGGCTACCTCGGTCAATATCAGGGATAAGAGTGCTGAGTGAGGTTGTTTTAGGGGTCACTACCTGATTATCAATGGAGAGACGGATGAAGTCGCCATTTTTGACATTTAGCTCAGGTTCAATAGATAGAGTTACCGACAGGTTACCTGTGTTGTCTCTGATAATAGAATCATTAGCCGGGCTGAGAATGGTAAAGGCTTTGTAAGCGATCTCAGTATTTTGGGGGGCAGAGTGGGGTTTTGCTACCGGCTTGGGCATGGTCACTGTGTTCGATGTGGGTGTTGGAATCAGTTCGGATTCAGGCTGTTCCTTATCCGAATAGAAAACATTACCATCTTCATCGACGCCGCGATAAATTTCAGCCTGAGCGGGAAGCGAGGCCAACAGTAGTAAAACAATAAAAGCAAAAAGTTGTTTCATGAGTATCAGCATAGCTCGAAATTTTTATTTGTGCACAAAAAAATACCCCGGCCCAGGCCGGGGTATTTTTAGATAAAGACAACAATGCTTTAATTAAACACTGTAGTACATATCATACTCACAGGGATGAACTGCCATGCGGTAGCGCTGCACTTCGGCGGCTTTCAGCTTGATGAAGGCATTGATACCGTCATCGTCAAATACACCGCCAGCCTTCAGGAATTCACGGTCTTTATCCAGCTCTTTTAGTGCTTCGTCGAGAGAGAACGCCACTTGTGGAATTTTCGCTTCTTCTTCAGGAGGCAGATCATACAGATCCTTATCTGCTGCTGGGCCAGGGTGGATCTTGTTCTGGATGCCATCGAGACCGGCCATCAGGATAGACGCGAAACACAGGTATGGGTTTGCTGACGAGTCCGGGAAGCGAACTTCAATGCGACGTGCCTTAGGGCTGCTGACGTGAGGAATGCGGATAGAAGCAGAACGATTGCGGGCTGAATAAGCCAGCATCACAGGTGCTTCGAAACCGGGAACCAGGCGTTTGTAGCTGTTGGTCGAAGCGTTGCAAAAGGCATTGATGGCCTTGGCATGCTTGATCACGCCGCCGATGAAGAACAAAGCGGTTTCGGACAGTCCGCCGTACTGGTCGCCGGAAAACAGGTTGGTGCCGCCTTTGGCAAGAGACACGTGAACGTGCATGCCACTTCCGTTATCACCGACCATAGGTTTGGGCATGAAGGTGGCTGTTTTGCCATAAGCATGTGCAACGTTATGAATGACATATTTGAATATCTGAACTTCGTCGGCCTTGCGCACCAGCGTGTTGAATACCGTGCCGATTTCGCACTGACCCGCAGTACCTACTTCATGGTGATGTACTTCAGTTGCAACGCCCATTTCTTCACAGGTCAGTGACATGGTTGAGCGTAAGTCCTGTAGCGAGTCGATCGGGGGCACAGGGAAATAACCGCCTTTAACGTGCGGTCTGTGGCCCATGTTGTTGCCTTCGTATTCCTTACCGGTGTTCCATGCCGCTTCTTCAGATTCGATCTTGTAGAAAACGCCGCCGATTTCATCGCCCCACTGTACGCCATCGAAAACGAAATATTCATTTTCCGGGCCAAAGTAGGCGATGTCGGCGATGCCGGTTGAAGCCAGGTAAGCTTCGGCGCGTTTGGCGATAGAGCGAGGATCGCGATTGTAACCCAGCATGTCGTTAGGTTCGACGATGTCGCAGCGCAGGTTCAGCGTCACTTCCTCGCAGAACGGGTCAATCACGTGTGATTCGCAGTCGGGCATTAAAATCATGTCCGATTCATTAATGCCTTTCCAGCCGGCAATCGATGAGCCATCGAACATTTTGCCCTCGAGCAGGACGTCTTCATTAATAGTGTGTGAAGGCACAGAAACGTGCTGTTCTTTGCCCTGTGTATCAGTGAAACGGAAATCGACGAACTTTACGTCTCTATCCTTAATCATATTTAAAACATCAATTGCAGACATTGTCTTACTCCCCGAATATCGGATTAGTGTCCGCCAATGCAGCGGGCGGTGTTATAAAAAAGAGCCTCTGGTCAGACGAGTTTAATCAACATGTCTGGCCAGAGACACCTTATGGGAAAAAGCGTATTGTGCATGAAATATGTAGATAATGGAAAGGGATATGTTTTTGTATTCAGCTATTTTAAACGACTATGAAAAAGATGAGTGGGCGCAAAAAAATGGACGTACTAATATGGGGCATAGTTAATGAAATCTCAAAATAGCATGACCAACAGAGTGTACAGAAAGACTGGCTTGTTTGAATTTATCCTGAATTTTTTCAGCGTCATGGAGTGAAGATAAAACTGATATTGGAATAGTAGCCTCGACTGTAATCTGACCATCAAGATAATGCAGAGTAATATCATCAATCGCTTTCAGCTCATGAATTTGAGACCATTCATTGTTAAGTGCAATAATCAATTCGCTACGCAGAGGCAGGTTACGACAGCGTGCTTCCTGTTCATCGTTTTCGGGGTCGATGTGTACGGTGACATCATTGATGTCGTCAAACGATTCTATCAGTGACTTTTCAACGCCCTCAGAAATATGATGACCTTCAGAAACACTCAGTTTAGGGTGGACCAGAATATGTACATCGACTAGTGAGGTATGGCCCATGCGACGAGTGCGTAGCATGTGCATTTCGAGTACTTCTTCATTTTCAAGAATCTTTGCCTTTATCTTTTCAACCATTTCAGGATCAAGTGCAGTATCGACCAGTTCACGGGCACTGTGATAGCTTAGATCGTAACCTATTTTTGCGATCATCATGGCAACAATAATTGCAGCAATAGGATCGAGGACGGGGATGCCCATTTGAGCACCGGCAATACCAATCAGTACGATAATTGATGAAATGGCATCAGTGCGGTGGTGCCAGGCATTGGCAATTAGCATTTTAGAGTTAATGCGAACCGCAACGCGGTGTGTTACATGGAAAAGTAACTCTTTGATTAAAATTGAAAAAAGTGCAATGCCCAGAGTAAAGAAATGAGGAATTTCTCTGAGTTCTTCTTCAAAAATACGGTGAGTGGCATTGTAGGCCAGGCCAAGTGCGACAAGGATCAAAAACAGACCGAGCGCAACAGTGGCTAGAGTCTCGAAGCGCCCATGTCCATAAGGGTGGTCTTCATCTGCTTCTTCACCAGCATGTTTGGCGGCAATAAGTACCATGCCGTCGCTGATAAGGTCTGAAAGCGAATGCAAGCCATCAGCAATCAGAGATTGAGATTGACCGATAGCACCACCGATGATTTTTATGATAGATAGAATCAGATTAACGACAACGCCCCACCATGTGACGCGGTTAATTTCTTTGGTACGTTGATCGAGTGTATATGCCATGGGCTGATTTTGATGGTCGATAGATAATTGCGCAAGTAGCAATTAATAGTGATTAGTTAGTTCTGATCAAGCTCGTAAGGTGAGTTCATATTTTTGAAGGCATTAGCTTTGTCACTGAAATCGACTATAGAGTGAGGGCAAGATTTAATCCATTGCATTAATTTGTGTTTACCGGATGATACATGTTCGTATACAGAAGGTAATAATAATTTACGCATCAAAAAAACAAGTTGTAGGCGATTTTGTATGTCAACAATAGCAATATCATTATGTTCAAAATCTGTAAGAAGTTGGGTTACCAGGTTATTGGGCAAATAAGGCATGTCACAGGGCACAATAAGAACTTGATTGTGTTTGCAGCTGGGTAAGGCTGAAGCGATACCGGATAGCGGGCCATGTCTGCCACTGGCGTCCGGAATCACAAGCGGTGAAAACTGCCGGTATAGCTCAAGATTTCGGTTAGCACTGATGACAATATCATCAACCTGATGTTGTATGGCATTAATAACATGCGCGACCAGTGGCTGACCCCGGAGTTCAATCAGGCCTTTATCAGCGCGGTTGACGCGCTTGCCTTCGCCACCGGCGAGGATAATGCAACTGACAGAAGGTTTGCTCATATTAATCGCGGCGTAGTGCCGAATCTCCGGAAATAGTTGTTGGATGTTTCAGTACCACCCAATAGGTTGAGACAATAAAAGATGCAATAGTTGCAATCTGTATGACCATGGCGTTATCAGTGGACAATACACCCATAGACAGTGCCGAGAAGGCGATCAGCAGTGAAAATTCACTGGATTGCGACAGACGAGCGGCGAGCTCTTTGGCTAATTTAGGCGATTCACCCGCCTGGGCGAAGGCAAAGCGGAACACCCAGGCTTTAATCGGTACCAGAAACGCACCAAACAGAATGGCCGATAGAATAAGCCATATATCCATGTTTAGATTAAGTGCTGCGCCGACCGCAAAGAAGAAAAGAATCAGAAAGAATTCCCGTAGCGGCTTGAGATGTTCGGCAATAGCACGTGCCGCGATGCAGGAACCGATCGACAGGCCAGCAATAAAAGCACCCAGCTCGTACGAGAGCCCGAGGACGAAGGCCAGCTCTGCCCACAGCAGGCACCAGGCCAGCGTGGCGACAAAAGTGTATTCCTGAATGACATCAAACTTTAACAGCAAGGGCGTCATGACAAAGCGGACGCCGAGAAAAGCTAACAGGCATAAAGTACTCAGCTTGGCGAAGAGGACAAAGAAAGTAATCCAGAGATGCTCGTTCTGGTCACCGGTCAAAAAAAGAATGACAAGAATTGCCAGTGCATCCTGCAGTAGAAGGACACTGGTCATAATCTCGCCGGTACGTTTGTGGTGAAGCGTGGTCGTTGGGATTAATTTAAGCCCGATCACTGTGCTGGAGAACATCATGGCGCCTCCGAAAATCAAACAGGCAGTCAGGTCAAAGCCAATCAGTAGGGCGAAACCGCTGGAAATTAGCCCAAAGGTTAATGATGTACCGAAAGTCAGTAGCGAAGTTTCCTTGAACAGACCGATCAGCTTTTCAGGCTGTAGATTAAGGCCGATGAGAAACAGTAACAGAATGACACCAAAATGAGATATCTGCTCGATATGGTCAGTGGTCTGTATAAGCCCAAAGCCACTGGGGCCAGCGGCCAGGCCAATGGCAATGTAGGCGATGATGATAGGTTGCCTTGCATACAGAAATAAAGTACCGAGCACAGCGGAGCCGATAATAATTACACCAAGATCAAAAATGATACTTTCAATATTCATTTGTTATCGTCTGTAATTGGAAGATCATTAAAGTTATCTAGCTCAACATATAAAGTGTGCAGTATAGTGTGTACCGGTAAATTTTAAATACATCATAAGCGCTAATAACACTTAAAAATGAATGTTTTAACAAAGGGTATTCATTATGCAATTACTTTAAAAAATATATTAACCACCGATGGCTGCCAGTGACGGAGGATTTGTATTTTGCAGCTGAGCAAACTCAGGTAACGCGAAAGTTTTTAAATTGCCATGGATCTTTTCTATCCACATCTTCGCTAAATAGTTCCTCCCTGTCATTTAAGGGTGTCCAGTCACTATAGATACCAACCATATCGCCAAGATACGGTCGAGTGATTTCCATTACCAGTTCATAATCAATATCGTCGGGCTCAACTATACCTGCATCTGGGTTGCGCAGTGACCAGACAATGCCCGCCATAACACTGGCAACGACTTGCAGGCTGGTGGCATTATTATAAGGCAGCAGCTGCCGTGCTTGCTGAATCGACAAACGAGAGCCATACCAATAGGCGTTTTTACTGTGGCCCATGAGTAGCACGCCCAGTTCATCTGTGCCTTCGGTGATATCATCTCGAATAATCCGTTTACAATCCTGTGCACGCCAGTTTTTGCCGGCGATTTCATGCAGAGATAATACGGCATCATCGCAAGGGTAGTATGCATAGTTGACTGTTGGTCGATAAAGTACCTGTTCATCTTTTTTAAGAGTGAGATGGTCTGCAATTGAAATGGATTCACCATGCGAGATGAGAAAGCCATGGTAAGATCCTTCCAGTGGAGTCCAGCTGCGAACGCGTGTTGCTGCACCAGGCTGGTTTAAATAAATCGATGCAGCGCAGCTATCAGGGTGATGTGCTGCATCGTCAGGAAAATAACGCTCGTGTGTACCCCAGCCTAGTTCTGCTGGTTGTATTGCTTCCGAAATAAAACCGGAAACCGACCAGGTGTTAACAAATTCGTTGCGCTGTTTGCGTTGGCGAGTCGACTGGGTGTCACGCTCGGCAATATGAATAACTTTTATGCCAAGCTGCTGTGCCAGTGCGGCCCAGTCAATGGCGCACTCAGAGTTTCCAGGTAAAACATTTGTGTCTGTTGCAATATTGATCAGCGCCTGTTTGACGAAGGCCGAAGCCAGACCGGGATTAGCGCCTTGAGTGACGACAGCGGTTGGTCCGCCCGGGTGATTACGACGGAAAGCCAGAACTTCTTCACGTAATGCGTAGTTAGAGCGTTGCGATGCCGATTTTAATTTATTGGAATACCCTCCGGCCCATGGTTCGATGCAGGTGTCCAAATAAAGCGCGCCGCAGGAGCAGCATAATTCAAGTAACGCCAGACTTGATACGTCAACTGAAAGATTGAGAAGAAAGACATCCTTGCCCAAGAGTGGTGCCAGTGCAGATTGAAAATTATTTTGGGTTAAAGTCTGCTGCTGGAAATTAACAGAGAACTGCCGGGCAATCGCTTCCCCCTGTTGATCAGCGGAAATAATTTTTATTTGTTCCGCACGTATGTCAAGGTGACGAAATAACAGTGGTAACAGTGCCTGTCCGATACTGCCAAAACCGAGCATGACCAGGTGGCCGGAAAAACTTGCATATTTGCTTTCTGAATTCATTGAACACAATCCCATGTATAGAGCTCAGGTTTCAAATAAAAGCGTCCGTGCACAAAAGCAGTTTGGAAATTTTTTAGTCAATCTAAAATAAATCCAGTAACCGGTAATATAACATGCCTAAAACCAGTGCAGGGGTGCGCAATGTTTCTCCTCCGGGAAAGGCATGATGTTTTATACGTGATAATAAATCGAATCGCTCTGCCTGTCCGGCGATAGCCTCGGCCACGAGTTTTCCGGCGATGCCAGAAAGTGCCAGACCATGTCCGGAAAAGCCCTGCAAATAATAAATATTGTTGCCCAGACGTCCGAAATCCGGCGCCTGATTCATAGTGATATCCACGAACCCGCCCCATACGTAAGACACTTTAAGATCGGCGAGTTGAGGAAACACCGTCAGCATGCGTTTTTGTAATCGCCTGGACAAATTATAAGGCGTCAATGTGCTGTAACTTTCACCGCCACCAAACAGCAGTCGATGATCTGTGGTCAGACGAAAATAATCGAGAATCAGGTTGGTGTCGAATACCGCCGCCCGATGCCGTATCAAAGCATCGGCACGTTCCTTGCTCATAGACTCGGTCGTAATGATATAGGTGCCCACCGGCATAATGCGCTTCATCAATTCCGGTGCGATCGTCTGACCATATTCACCCAGGTAAACGTTACCAGCCAGCACAACAAAATCACAGACAACTTCACCGTTAGCCGTCTTGACCACAGGTCGGGCGCCTCGTGCGATATGCGTCACTGCTGAGTTTTCAAAAATGTTGACACTGGCAGCGCGCGCAGCAGCGGCCAGACCAAGGCAGTACTTCAAGGGATTTAAATGGCCGGAGTGAGGGTCGAATGCTCCGGAATGAAATTGCTGGCTGGCTATCCAGTTGCCTATTTCGCTTTTATCGATCCAGTGCATCGAATAATCATAGGCTGTGGCTACATGTTCAACCCAGGTTTTTAAGCGTTTTGCCTTTCTGGCATTGACCGCCAGGCTGATCTGGCCCGGCACATAATCACAATCAATCGCATATTGGTCGATCCACTTCTGTAACAAGTGTAAGCCTTCGACTGAAATGTCCCATGCGCGGCGTGCATCGGTGCTGGAGAATTGTTTTTCAATGGCTTCCAGTCCGGAAAAGCCAAAGCCAACGAGTGACTGGCCACCATTTCTGCCGGAGGCGCCCCAGCCTGTTCTTTGGGCCTCCAATAAGGTAACAGAGTAACCGCGTTGCGCCAGTTCAAGTGCCGCGGCCAATC
>Ga0224496_10000062_pt1 | contig 78104 bp, 62 predicted proteins | sample SF_Jul11_sed_USG_2_FD_168127 | JGI IMG/M metagenome (GOLD analysis project Ga0224496, IMG submission 168127) | Sediment microbial communities from San Francisco Bay, California, United States - SF_Jul11_sed_USGS_8_1 | ecosystem: Environmental > Aquatic > Marine > Sediment | place: USA...
GCCATGAGTTGCCACTCGATAAACTGGTCCGGCGTAGCGGGAAGTTTATCTCCCTCCTCTTGCCAGTTTTTCCACCAGGCCTTATAATCATTGGCGGTAAATTCGACGCCGTTCAGAGTTACCAGCGGCTTCTCCCCCCAAAACCAAGCATGCGCAGGAGTAGGCAGACAGAAAAAACCTGCACTCAGGGTGAAACAGATAGCAGCTATAAAACATCCAAACAAGGGACCAGACCCTTTTTTTCCCATAACGTCAATATCTCCTGAACTACTATTTTCGACAAACCGGTTATACTGTTAACCAGTCCAAAATGGAGCATTTTCCGATACTCCTCACCTTCGCGTCTATGAATAGTGGCCACCAACAATTTGCCGGTGGAACCATCATAGATACACACCCTTACCTCGACTTTCGGTTCAACCGCCTTGCCCCTTACCTTCTCTTCCATGGACAAAATCTCCCCCCCGATAACCCGTTCCACCCCGAGCCGGGAGGCAATAATCTTGATCTGCTCCGGGGTTGGTTTCACCCATGGCGCCAAGTGCATTTGCCGGTAAATCTTGCGAATATCACCCTCAAGCGTAACCTGCCATGATCCCGCCTGGACAAGCTGCCCCATAAAAATTCGATAAAAGAGCCTTCCTGCCTGATTGTAACCAGTTTTACTGGAAAAAGGAAGAACAGCCACGCTACAAACCACGCCATAGGGGGCAGGAGAAAACTCCTGCAAATAAGGTCTCTTGTCCTTTACCAGATCAAGACCGACACAGGCGACAATGCCCTGCCCCATCAACAACAAAGAAAACACCAAGCCGACCCGTTTCAGAAACCGGGGCAAGCCACTAAAAGCTACTGCTGCTGTAACCCTTTTAAAAATCATCTATCCCGCCAACTTCCGGAGCAATAACCTCTTCCTCCACCTGATCTGAAGAATCCTGGGGAATCATCCCCAGCAAATCCTCAAATTTCCTGGTAATCTTGCCCCCGAAAATATCCTGCGCGACGAGCACCAACCTTAATTTCCCCTGGTTTTGCCCGGAGGTGGAAGATAAGATAAAACTATAAGGCAGACGATCCCCAGTGGCCTCGCGAATCACAACTCCATCTTGACTGAGAATCTCCGCCCGCCAGTAAGACAAGGGCACATCATTGCCGTGACGCAAATCAATAACAAAATCTTTATCCTGCAATTCAACGGCTATCTCCAGTTCAGGCGCCCGTCTGAAAACCTGAACCTGAGCGGGGACGGTCACTTCATTTTCAGCCCGATCCCAGGCGCTGAGCTCAATAGTATAATCGCCGTCCGGCACAAAATGACCATCAGCCAGTTTCCCATGCCAAACCAACCGCTCAGGCATTCCATTGCCGTGGTCGGCCATCAGGACAACTCCATCCTTGTCTAAAATGGTCATCTTCCAATGAGAGATAAGCTCACTGTCGAGCAGGATGGGTACGATATAGACCTTGTCCCGCAACACGACCCTGTCTTTAAACTTCGGCCCCAGAACCTGCAGTGAAAGCTGGGGCACGGTTCCGTCAACAAGATAGCTGCCGACAAAAATATTTTCACCATCCGCTCCGGCGCCTGAAACATTCAGGGTCACCGAATAACGGCCATCATTATCCGGCGCCCGCCACACAGCCTCATAGAGCTCTGCATCTTCACGAAATACGGCCTCAACCTCCCGGGTTCCGACCGACAACATAACTTTCCTTTTGCCGAAAACAGCCGGGCTGCCAAACAGCTTAACCCGGCATGTCACCAGCCCGCCGGGCCTCAACACCGCCGGGGCCAAGCTGACATTATCAACCAACCGTTGTACCTGTTCGCTGGTTATGGTTGTAAAACTTTTAGGCATGGCCGCCAGCAACCGCTGGAGCGCCATGGCCTCGATATCCGCAAAGGTCTGGGGCTCTGCCAGCCCCAGCAGGTGCTGAACGTCAACCGTGCACAACTCGCCGCTGCCGGCCCATATCATCCGCACATCCGCCGTTCTAATCAACATGGCGGACAGCCCGATAGCCGATGGGGCTTTCTGGCGCAGCTGATTCACCGAGCCGAACAAAATAAAATCGACCCCCAGCTCTTCCCTCAGTTTAACCACATTGGTCGAATCGAGATAACCGAGCCAGCGGATTCTATTGCGCACCATGAAGTCAATAACCGCATCTTCGGAAAGAACGGTATGCCCCCCCTGCCGCAGAGCCGTAATCAGACTTACGGTCAGTGACTGATTATAGCCGTTAACCCCCTGACTGAGATCCTCGATCGGCATAACCGCCAATGTTATCTTTTTTGCAAAAACAACCCCTGGGGTCATCAACAATGCAATACAGAGCGCAAGAAAGAGCCTGCTATGTCCGGCTTTCAAAACCATTCGTAAACTTTATTAAGCCCCCCCTCGAGGAATGGTATCCAACAGATCATCCACCAAATCGAGAATAACCTCAAAAGTACCCTTGGCTCCCACCCCGAAAAGACGGCGGCCGAGAGAATCACCGCTACCGTTTCCAGTGGCCTGCCAGACAACCAAACCACTCTGGGTATCAAGTAAACGAAGGGTCAAAGTCATTTCCGAGGCACCGGACGAACCCTTACCGCTTTCGCCGACCTGATCAACCACTCCCAAAAAAATTGCCTGGACACTCAGCCGCTGACCAAGACGACGCAAGGCCTGCGGGTCTAAAGGTTCACCGGGTTGAACATTTTCCTCCCGCAGAATGCTGTCGACCACTCCCTTATCCGCCACATCGAAAACCCTGGACGACAACATCTGGGTTATGGTTATATCACGCACCATTTCAGACACATATTGATCTTTGCTGTTGTTGGAAAACGGCAACACCGCAATTTTTTTTATAAACCCGAAATCAACATTTTCGCGAAAAAAAGGCTGCGCTCCCCCAGCTGTTTGCAAAATGCATCCATTAGCAAACAGCATCAAAAACAAAACACTAAATCTACCGGCAATAATCATTTTTTTTAACATCGTTTTTTCCTTCTTAAACTTCCGCACCAGACACAATCCCTAATCCTCAGCACATCACCCAAACAACTTAAACGACGACCTTGTCACTGGGTAGAAAAACGGGCAAAAACACGGCCCGCCATCTGCCAGGTCTTCTCGATGCCGGTGTCGGAGAATGATGCGTTCCCTTGAAAATCAAAATGGTTACTTAACTTCCAACTCATAAAAAAATTATAGCCCTGAGTTATTTGATCGCTGGTCTTACCGTAATTATAGCCCAAACTTGTTTGAATTTTGCTGGTGGCGGCCAAAAAGGCGGAGAGACTCAAAGTTCGATTAACCATGACCGAATCGGCCCAACTTTGACCAACCCCGGCATTGAGAGAAAGCATGTCTGACTTGCGCCAGTTTACACTGAAGGTTGCATCCATACTATCAGAGGTTGTTGTCGCATGTGCTTGCCTATATGACCCGTTAAAACTTGCCGTCATCCTCGGAACCAGCCGGGCCGTCAAATTCAGAGTTGTATCATAACTCTTACTTGAGGATGAGTCATTCTCATTCTTACTATCGCTATAATTCAAAGCCAGACGCCCACCTAGATCGGGATAAAGCTGGGCGGATGTCGATATGCCAACCCCCTGGCTGACATTCTGCAACACCCCGTCATCATAATTCTCGGTTCGGGTCAGACCGAAATCCATATTCAGAGTTGGTAACAATACCGACCCGATATTCAAACTATAGTTTCGCCCAACAGACTCAGGGGAGTTTCCTGATTTATCCTGGCTCTGACTTAGCGCCAAAGAGGAGTTCAAAAAATCAAAAGGCTGCCACCGCAATTGCCCTGAGTGTGAACTCTGCTCGCTGGTCAAGCCGGAATAAAGGTCGCTACTGTTCATGGAAAAAGCATAGCTCACCGACATGGCCGGAGAGAAGGTGTAGCCTAAATTAATATCAGTACCCATAGAGGTCTGTTTCTTATCCAGGGTCACGGTTGAAGCGGAACTTAAAACCTCGTCATAGATCTCAATTTCGGTAAAATCAACCTGAACAGCGGCGGAACTACTGGTGACGACAAACTTCAACCAGCGGGTCTGCAGGCTGGACACCGTAAACTCAAAGCGACGCTCAGCGGAATTATACAAACAGGATGGGGAGAGCACGGTGAGATTAGCGGTATTAAGCACCCAATCGGTACCATTGACGCTGGTGTAAAGATCAAAGGTAAAAGCGGCAACGTTGGCGGCTTCATCCTCATCGGTATAGAGATAGATCAGATCAACTTCATTATAGTCAACGGCAAAGGCGATATTAAGAGGCGGCGGCTCAGAGCCATCGGTAAAAACATCCCCCGGCGTCTCTGTATTGCCGTCGCGCAGAAAGCTCTTGGAAGTAAGTTCCCCGACCGAGGAGATAAGGGGGGTGTCGTCGGTGCCGGCCAACACCTGGGAAATAACCTGTTTTATGTCGGCCGTACCGCCTGAGCCAACCGCTGCGGAAGACGCGCTTGTATTCAGGCCAAACTGCTGGGATGCCCCCAATCTGAGCTTATTATCCAGAAATGTTTGATCCGTAACCAACCTGGCCATGTGGTTGGTGTTTTGCTGATTGGTTTGCCGCACATTATTGGTTGTATCGGACAAATCAAAATTATAATTGAACTGACAATACTTTAAATCCCAACCGATATTGGCGCTCTCATCATAAGATTCGGTGTCAACCACGCTCGGCGACCTGTCATCCTTCCTGTAATCTTCACTGTAGGACAATCTCAAGGTGGGCCAAAAAGGTTTATTCCATTTACTGCTCCACGATGATTGCCATGCACTGGATTGGGTATTGGCGGAGGAGGAATTCTTACGTTGACTGACCCGGCCATCAAGGTCAAAGGAAAAAAGGTAATTGTCCAGAGTCAAACCCAGGGAGGGATCATAACTCTCGGTAATCACCCCCTCATTGCGCCCCTGGGAATATCGAAAAGACTCAGAGAGCTTCATGAGTTCAGTAAGTCCCTGGGAGAGGCTGAATGAATAATTAACCCGTTGCTGATCAGTGGCCTCCTGCCCTTTGCTCTTATTATGGAGCCATTGGCCGGAGAGATTCTGCGAAGCAAAAATCTCTCCGGGGCCAACCACGAGCAAGATCAGCAGCAAGAGCAGGCCGAAAAAAAGAGAATTAACATATTGTCCCATTTTTCCAACCTTCCCCTTTAATAAACCTTACTACTCGAACTCTATTCCCCTGGCCATAACCATAATTATCAGGTCTCCCTTGAGAGATAAGGTCAACTCCAACAACAAACCGTTAATTATCCATCAGCAAAAAGATAAAAGCGCAAGCCTTAAATACTACCTGCTCGGCTTTATCTTGGGACTGCTCCGGTCGTATGATTTGGGGGCATGACAACCCACAACACAGGTGCCGCCGGTTGTGGTTTTGGTAATTGAAATCGGATAGGACCAAGCGCCAAAGGGGACGTCATAACGGATATGCTTGGCCTGGTTGCTGGCATGGGGATCATGACAGGCAACGCAGTTTCTGCCTTTCTTGCGGTTCACATGGAAAAAATGAAGGTTGTACTCACCATCGCGAAAGTTGGTGAGGGTCTTGGTGAATTTCTTTTTTGCTATATCTTTATTATGACAGCCGAAGCAAAGATCATAATTGTCCGAGTCGTAATCCTTATAAAACTCCTCGGGAAAGTATCGCACTAAAATCCGACTATTTTTTGAGCCATGCACCTTATGACAGGCCATGCAATCACCGGTCTGCACCGGTCCATGGCGAAATTTACTGCCGGCAACATTATCACTCAACTCATCATGGCAGGAGAAACAGAGTTTTTCGGTGGAGGCGGCCAACAATGACCGCTCATTGGAGGAATGGGGCCGATGGCACGAGGTACACTTGCCCTGGGCGACCGGCTCATGTTTGTACACCGCGGTCTCGATATCGTCAAAAACCTTGGGGCTCAACTTTTTATGACAGCCGGCACAGAGGGCATCCGCTTTTTTATGAAGTTGAAAACGGGTATCGGAACTGTGCGGGTCATGACAAAGGTTACAATCTTGACCAACCGGTTTATGAACATGCTTCATGGTGAATTCATCCTGCCGATCCTTATGACACTGAAAACAGACCTCGCCTTTCGCGGAGGGCGCTATGAGCAGACTGGCATTTTTGCTGGCATGGGGTTGATGACAGGCAATACAATCACCGGCGCCTACCGGGCCGTGCCGGAATTTCTTGGTAAAAATGGCGGCCTCATGACAGGTGAAACAGAGACTGCTGACACTGGTCCCGTTGCCGCGCAGCTGAAAACGCATCGCGGATTCATGGGGATTATGGCAATCGATACAGCCCTCCTCAACCGGGGCGTGCACAACCTCGTTTTTGAACTCTTCCCGCTTGGCCTGGTGGCAGACCAAACACAACTCCTGGCCGGTGCGCTCAATGGCCATCGGCTCGAAGGAGCCATGGGGGCTGTGGCAGGAAATACAGATCCCGGCGCCAACCGGGCCATGAACATGGGCGGCCTTGCCCATCTTGCTGTGACACCCGCCGGTGGTACAGTTGGCCCGAACGGGAATTATCCGCTGGTAATCAAATTTGCCCCGCCGAAACTTGTGACATTCTTTACAGTCAAGCGACGCGGGGGAGGCATGAACAAAAAACCTCTTAAAGCCTTTGGGGGCCTTGCCACCTTTGGCCGCATCTTTGGAGGAGAGATAATAAACCTTGACACTCTTCTGTAACTTGCCGGCGGCTAGCTCGATAACGTTCTCACCATCTTTCAAGTGAATCAACGAGCCGAAGGAACCGCTGTCAACCTCGATAATACCGTTGGGGTTCTTATTGCCGACCCCTTTGATCGTTACCTTGGTCGCTTCGCTGTCAATCAGGCGCCCGGCTAAAAATAAATCCTTTTCAGAAACCCAGACCATATCCGGGGGCGAGACTACGACCAACTGAGGGATTGCTTGCGGAGGCGCGGCCAACAGGCGCGATGGAAAAGAGACTGAGCCGAGCAGTATCATCAAGATAACGATGACTAAATCAATCAGCCGAATGCCGTGTCCTGAACCAAAACCACCCTGCGCCACTTCCTTTGCCAAAACCTATCCTCCCACTAAAAAAACACCGAGGCTTGGCTGACCATCGCCTTCCACCCCTCAAAAAACATGCTGATTTCGTTAAAAAACCGCGCCGACAACTAAGCCGACGCGGTTTATATTTATTACACTATCAAGATTAAGTCAAACGATTAACTATTATCCTTGGTAGTATGACAGGTGAAACAACCGGTATTACCAGTGACGCCGTTATGCGCATCCATGGTGCTGTAGTTCCAGCGCAACAGATCGGCGTATGGCGAACCATGGGCCCGATGACAAGAAACACAGACCACAATACCGTTACCGGCGGTTTGCACGTTGGTGTTCACCAAAGTAGTAACCACGCCACTGGTAAGAACGGAAGTAGCCACCGGAGCCTCAACCGAATAGGTGGTGTAATACTGATATTCCTTATTGGCCTTGTCCACGATTGAAGAAAGATCGAAATCGGTTGGATGCCTTACCCATGGTGAATCCATGGCGCCGGCATAGCTGATCTCGCCGGCACCGGTATGAAAGGTGCCGTGACACTGGGCACAGAGAGCACTGATGGTCCCAGCATCATCAGCGGTACCATTATCAGTACCCCGATCAACCCCGTAATACTGGTTATGATCGCCAGCCCCATTGGTATACTCCCAGTTGGTGTCTTCCTTACCCAGAATCCCGCTCAGGAAACGATAACTGCCGGCCAGAGATAGGCCGTTAACAGTCGAGTCATTGCCATGATGGGCGCCGGACATCGCGGTAAACTGATCTAATTCAGTCTTTTTCCCATGGCATCCGGCGGTACCGGCGCAGGTGATCTGGGTGGCCAAAGCGGTGCCACCGTTACCCGGAGGGGTGATCCCAAGGGCACCATCGCGTGTGGCAATACCCTGGACGTTATGGCCGGCAGCATCACTGCCATCGGCAACCCACTTGAAGTTACCTCCGGCAAGGGTGTTGGTGCCATAAGCCGCAGTTGTACTAATGACATAGGGAATATCGTTAAGGCCATCATTGGTTCCGGTATGACAACCGACACAACCGCCCTTGGTCAAGGCCCTGCTCACCCCGGCGGCAACAACGTCGACACCGTCTTGGCTGTTATGCATGGTATGACAACCTGAACAAACCCCGGAAACCCTGGCTCCGGCAACGGCCGGCAGCATCCAGATCGCCCCCACGACGCTAGCTGCAACAACTATTGATTTTGTACTAATAAGCTTTTTCATCATTAACTCCTCCTCACTTTTTCCCTCGTTTTCTTCTTCCCAAGATCACCGAAGGCCGCCAATCGGCATGCCAACTTATTTCTTCCCCTAACTCCTCCCCTCAATTCAGCTTTTAAAAAATCACTCGGTAACTCTTTCCCAACAACCTTCCCTGCCCCACCAACCCTAATTATTGGGGTGGGACCCCGGTGACAGCGACTGGAGGGTAGTTGTCATCTGTCACCGGGGGTGGTGAGGTGCCCTTTTTACAGGATTAAAAAATTAATCCCATAACTAATATAATACTCTTTAAGCTGGAGTGCAAGAATTCTTTAAAAAAAACTCAACTTGCAACCCCCTGTTTTCATTGCCTCATTTTTCGAAGCATAACCAAATCATAACCTTATCTATTTCACGTTTACCTGACAACCATAATTTAAAATTGCAATTACCATACCAAACAACATACCCCAATTACGATTACAAGCAAACCACGCACAAACAACAAGATAGAACTAACTGCAACACGGCGCCCCTCCTCCCCGCCCAAACAGCAGCCACCCACAACGCCAGAAGCTGGCCACCTCGCGACCAGTTTCTGACCACCCAGACCACCGCCCCTCACAATCAAACAAAGGGATTAACAATATTATAATCCGCTATTTTTTTGCGCAGGGTGGTCGGCGAAATAGCCAGACGCTTTGCGGCTTGGCTGATATTCCACTGCAAGTCGGCAAGAGTTTTTACAACATGCGCCCGCTCCGCCTCGGCAAGGGTAACCGGCTCAAGGGACTCACCCCCCCCGGCCTCCGGGGTCACCATCCGCAGGTCATCAGCCGCCAGCATCGCATCGGTGGACAACACCACCGAGCGGGTCAAAACATTTTCCAACTCCCGCACATTGCCGGGCCAGTCATAGGCCATCAACTTTGCCATTGCCCCTTGGCCGAGAACAGGCTTGCCGCGCTGAAACCTTGAGGCAATCCTGGCCAGCAACACTTCAACCAGCAGCGGAATATCCTGCCGCCGCTCACGCAGGGCCGGCAGAACAAGCGCCGAAACACTCAAGCGATAATAAAGATCCCGCCGAAAACGGCCCTGGCGGACGAGCTCCTCAAGGTCACAATTGGTAGCAGCCACCACCCTCGCCTTAAAGGGTATAACCTCAAGCCCACCCACCCGCACAAACTCCTCTTCCTGCAGAACCCTTAACAGCTTACCCTGTAGATCCATGGGCATATCGCCAATCTCATCGAGAAAAACCGTGCCCGCCTTGGCATATTCCAGCTTGCCGATCTTGAGCCGGTCAGCTCCGGTAAAGGCGCCTTTTTCATGGCCGAAGAACTCGCTCTCGAGCAGGGTCGAAACCACCGCCGAGCAATTTACCGCCACAAAAGGCTCGTCCGGCGAACTGGCCCCATGCAGAATCCGAGCGGCCAACTCCTTACCGGTTCCTGATTCGCCGCCGATTAGCACCGTCACCTTGCTGCGGGAAAGCAGGCCGATGGCCTTATGCACCTCAACAATCAAGGGATGGCCGCCGATCATCTCGACCTGCCCCTGCTCCGCCCCCATGCCCACCGGCTCCTTGCTCGCCCCCCCGCCCTGGGCGCGATGCCGCGCCACCCGCTCGATCAACGCGGAGATATCATCGAAATCAAGGGGCTTGCGCAGATAATCAAAAGCACCGTTCCGCATGGCCTCAACCGCCGCGTTATTATCTGCCTCGCCGGTCATTATGACCACGGTGGGCAAGGAGGAGCCGGTCAAAAATTGAGGTAAGGCCTTCAAGCCGCTCTGATCCGGCAGATTGAGATCAAGCAGAACTAACTCGGGCACAAAGCCCTCAACCTGGGCGAACCCGGAATGAACATCAAAAGAGCACCGCACCTCATGGCGCTTAAGCCCTAACTGCAGCTGCAAGGAGCGACAAAGCGCCTGATCATCGTCAACAATAAGTATTTTCATTACCGCAAACCTCCCAGCCACACCCCTTCCGAAAAAATTCAAGTAGAGAGTATATATAAAGATACAGCCAACATAAAAACACTTGAAGAAATTACCATAAAGCAAATATGGGTTATACCCCACGAAGGCCAGGAAAAAAAATAAAAACAGCCGATATACTTCGCGGCTAACTAATCAAGTTGAGCCCCATGCAGTTTACCTCTTATCAGTATCAATCTCGCCCCTGCCCGAAACCCCAAGCTTGAGTTTAACATTTTTTCACGAGAGCGGATTTCTTCGCGACCAACACCGCGACCCACATCTATCTATTTAATTTTACAACAGAAGTCAGCAATCAGCAAAACAAACAGCCCCCAAGCAACCCCCAGCCAAGCCAAAGTTAACAACCAGCTGCAACGACGGTATCATTATCCTTTTTTTTACAATAAGCTATTGATCATTCATTAAATTAAATGTATAAAATATTGAAATCTGGCAATAATCCCCTAACTCTTCCCAGCCAGAACACTTTTAAACAATCACCTCCCATGCTCAAACTTTACCTTTTATTTCACGGCATTAGGGGAAATTGCGCTTTGTCACCCACAAGAAAACGAGGTTACAATTGAAAATTAAATATAGCTTTCACACTGTCATTTTCTGTTTTTTATTTACTTTCTGCGCATTCATTACCACCGGTTCGGCCGAATCTTTTCCCTTCCGCTCGGTGAGCCCTGGGGACACCTTGCCCGCGACCACCGTGACCAGCATTAATTCCGGTAAAGAAATGACGATCGGTCAGCACACGGGGCGGCCCACCGTCCTCGTGTTTTGGGGCGGAGATCTGCCCACCAAAAAACAACGGGCCATCACCGCACTCACCCAGCTCCATGAACTTGCTCCGTTTTTGAAAGAAAAAAAAGTTGACATGGAAATCATTAATGCCCTGGGTGACACTTCGGCGACCATCACCGAAGTAACCTCGGCCGCCGGAATCAGCGGTGAAACCTACGTCGACCAGGATCAAAAGACATACGGCAGCCTGGGGATTTTCGTAATGCCGGCAATCATGCTGGTCGACCCGAAGGGTAAGATCGTAACCGGGATGGGGTACAGCCACAACATGATCCCCAGACTCCAAGGAGAAATAGAAATATTACTCGGCGAAAAAACCAGGGAACAACTTGAAAAAGATCTCCACCCCACCATGGTCGACAAAAGCGAAGAAGAAAAGGACGCCAACCGGCACCTTAACATGGGAAAAATCATGACCATGCGCGGCCAGCTGGAACCAGCGGTCCGGGAATTCAAATCAGCCATTGAAAAAAATCCCAAACTCGGCGCCGCCCAGATTGAATTGGGCTGCCTCTATGTCCAATTGGACAACCTGACCGAAGCACAGAAGGCCCTTGACCTTGGACTTGAGATGGAACCAGGCTCCCTGGAAGGGGAGATCTGTTATGCCCAGATTCAGGCCAAGCAGGGCAAGGTGGATGAAGCGATCGGCGATCTCCAGGCCCTTTCCTTCCGCAATGGCCGCAACCCCGACCTTCATTATGTTCTCGGCACCTTATTGGTCCAAAAAGGCGCTTTCGACAAAGCGGCCGCCGAACTAAGCAAGGCCTATGAACTGCTGAACAAACAGAAAAATTTTGAACATTAACCACGAATAACAAAAACCGGTCCAAGGCAAGAGCAGAATAAAGACAGACAAAGGTTGACAATGAAAATTCCGGTTATACCCACTGTTGGTAACCAATTCGCGCAAACCGGCATGGCCATCGGCCTGCTGGTTTGCCTTTTTTTTAGCGCGACTCTCCTGTCACCCCGGCCCGCACTTGCCGAAGAACCGGAAATTCTATCTCCGCCCGCCGATGCCATCATCTATGCCAGGGGACCGCTCACCCACGTCATAGTCCGGCAAAAAGACACCCGCACCGCCAATCAGGTGCGAATCAGAACAAGCGACGACACCCTGATCGCACCGGTAAGAATCCAACCTGGAAAAGATTACTCATACATCCATTTCGAGGTGCCGCTGATCCCCGGCAAAAACCTTTTTGAAATTACGCCCTCCGGCAAAGAACTTTCCGTCAAATATCGACCGCTGCGCTCATTGTTAAATGCCAAGTTCAATGCCAAGAATGTCTACCTCTTCCACCGCACCGAAGCAATCCCGGCCTCCTGCAGCCAATGTCACAACCCGGATAAGATCAAACCGCTCGAAGGCATCAGCGGCCAGGCTCAACCGCTGTGCTATTCCTGCCATAAAAACATCCTGGACCAAGCAGTATGGAAACATTCGCCGGCGGTCAACATGCAGTGCCTCGCCTGCCACCAGAAATCCGAGTCACCGCTGACGATCTCCATTCCGGAAGGCAAAGTGGAATCAACCTGCTTTAAATGCCATACCAACAAAAAGTCATGGCTGGCCAAGAACCATATCCATGGCCCGGTGGGAACCGGCGACTGCACGGTGTGCCATAATCCCCACGGCGACAATTACTATTCCCAACTCTGGGCCGACGGCAAGGCGGAACTCTGTGTCGCCTGCCACACCGACAAGAAAACATTAATCGAAGATGATAGCCCGATCTATTACATCCACGGCATTCTCAAAGGCGCAGGCTGCACCATCTGCCACAGCCCCCATGCCACTGATATTCGGTTCCAGCTTTACAAACCGATCAACGAACTCTGCACCAGTTGCCACACCGCATTAAAGGGGGTCACCAAGGGCCACCCGGTGGGCGGCCATCCGAACACCGGGGTAAAAGACCCGCGGCGGCCGGAAAGAATGCTGGCCTGCACCAGCTGCCACAATCCCCATGGCTCGGACTTCAAGTTTCTACTCATTGGTGATATCTTAGGCGGACATGTGTGCAGTCAATGCCATAACTAAGGAAATACGTTTGATGCCGAACTCCGACCAGCAGCAAACAGCAACCGCCACCATAACGCCGCGGCCCCGCAAAGCTCCTCGGTGGTATGGACTGCTGATCTTGGCGCTTACCTTTTTGCCGGTTCCGTCTCTCCATAATCCTTGGCCCGCCCAGGCAGCGGAAAACGAACCGGGCCAGCAGATGGTCAGCATTGCCACCATCCTTACCCAGGACATGGAGGGCAAACCCCTCCGCTTTCCCTCGGCGGTGGCCTTTGACAAGGACCAGGAAGAGCTGTACCTGATCAGCAACAGCAAGGACGGCATTATCGTCTATGATAATGACTTTTTCCCATACATCGCATTGGGCAAGGGAAGAGGGATCACCGCCCCGACCGGTATTTTTTTCGATGGGCAAAGCGGAGATATTTATATCTGCCAAGATTTGGCGCCACCAAAACCGCCCCGGCTGACCATCGTCAACAGCGCGTTTTTTCTGCGTAAAGAGATAACCTTTAAACAAATGCCCGATGGCGGCAACTTCAGCCCCAAATGCGGAACGATCGGCAAAAACGGCAACATCTATCTCGCCGGCAACAACACCAAAGGCGTTCTTGTTCTTGACAAGGACGGCAACTATCTCCGCTGGCTGAAACCGCTCGACCTGGTCCGCGCCCCAACCGCAAAAACCGACGAAACCGCCCAGGAACCAAATGGTCTAACCGAAGTTTCGCAAAATGAATTGAATCTAACCGAACCCTCTCCTGAGGCAAAAGAGGCCGACGAAGGCTTTGGCCTGCCTGAAAATCTTCGCCCGAAATCAAGCTCCATGGCCCCCCCCAGGAAAGACGGTCGCGAGATGGCGCCGGTACAAATCGTTAATGTAACTTCCGACCAGGATGGCCATCTCTTCCTGCTGAGCGAAGACACCAGCAAAGTTTATGTCTACAGCCCCTCCGAAACCCTGCTCTTCTCTTTCGGCGAAAAAGGAGGCTCCGGCGGCAAAATGAGTCGCCCCCGGGGAATCGCCGTCGATGACAACAAAAAATGCATTTATGTCGTCGATTATATGCGCCAGACCATCCTGGTTTTTGACATGGGCGGCAAGTTTATCTTTGAATTCGGCGGGCGCGGCACCGGCCCCTTATGGTTTAATTTCCCCACCTCGGTCACCACCGACCGTCTTGGACGAATAATTGTGTCCGATCTATTCAATCACCGGATCCAGATCATGAAACCGTCTTTCGACATGAGCTTTCCTCTTTTTTATGACGCTAATAAAGCCGAAAACAAGCTGAAAGAAGAAACGGAAGGGAGCCCCGAGGAAATCGGACCCGCGCCTCAAGACGACTCTTCAATATTTTTCAAAGACAACGATTAACCCAAGAAAAGCCATTGGACCTGATTGTCGGCAGATAGTTTGAACATAAGGCCGTGCCGGCCAACTCTGTAAAAAACAAACAGGGCCGGCGGCAATTACAAGTTTTCACCCAAAAGGATGTTATTAAAAATTTCATCTTGCGTTGTTGCCTCCTATATGTAATCACATTAAAGGTGATCACATATAAATTCCCCCATCTATTCTCACGGACGTCCAGCATAAAGACCAAGGTCTTTATCTGTGTTTTTATCGCCCTTGCCGGATACTTTATCGCCACCCTTTCCAGCTTCTACGCGAGCAGCACCCAGATCACCCGGCTCACCCGGCTGCAGAACGTTTATTTTCCCCTGGCGATGATGGCCGACGACCTGGTTTCCTCGTTTAAAAAACAAACGGATCTATATAATGATGCATTTATTTCCGGAGAGACCGGAAAAATAATTGAGGCGGAGCTTATCAGCAATACCGTATCTCAGTTATTCGACCACCTGGAAAAAGTGGTGGCCCACGACCCGACTCTTAGCCATGAACGGATACAGATTCCTGAATTAAGAAATAGATACCGCGATTTTTATAAACTTGCCGCCAAGATCTCGCCGAGACGCAAACCAAACACCGCCGCGGATCTGCAACAAAAAAGACTGACCTTAGTCAACATGCAGAACACGCTGCTTAGCGACTTTAACGATCTTGCCCACCATTTTTCCAAAGTTACCGAACAGGCCATTCAAAATGAAAAGCGCTTTTCTCAAGCCAACAACATCTTTCTCGGCATCTTTTTCGTTTTGGTCTTAATCGTTGCCGCCCTGTCCAGTCGCTGGTTTGCAAACCAACAGTTGATCACCCCCCTTGCCCGCATCCAGGAAATGGTTTCCCGCTTTGCCCGGAACAAGACGGTCGCGCCACCGCCGCCCCATGGCAACCGCAATGATGAAATCCATAAGCTGGCCACCTCCTTCTGGAACATGACCGAAGAACTCAAGCAGACCATGGTTTCCAAAAACTACGTCGACAACATTATCAAACGGATGACCGGCCCCCTCATGGTGCTGTCCCCAAATCACTCGGTGATAAAAACCAACGACAACTCGGCAAAACTGCTTGGTTTTTCTGAAAAAGAGATGTTGGGCCGCCCGATTACCGATTTTGTGGCGGAGGAGTCGCTTGAGTTGTTTGCAGAACAGGGGCTCCAAACCCTGGCCTTAGGGGAGGACGTCATTAATCTGGAAATATTTTTCCTTAAAAAAGACCACACGACAATCTCGGTTTTATTTTCGGGCTCTGTTATGTTTAACAATCTTAACTTACCCGAAGCGGTGATCTGCGTTGCCAACGACATTACCGCCCACAAAAAAGCGGAAGAAATGCTGCGCAAAATCGAGATAGAACAGGCACTGGCCAAAACCGCCACCCTGGCAGCCATCGGCGAGTTGACCTCCAGCATCGTTCACGAGATGCGCAATCCCCTCTCGTCGATCAAGATGAACACCAAGGCCATCCACCAAAAATTAGTGGCAACGGATGACGTTTTTGCCGAACTTGCGGCAATAACCATCCAGCAATCCCTTCGGCTGGAAAACATGCTCAATGACCTGTTGAGCTACGGGAAACCCTTATCCCTTCAAATAAGCCCGATCACGGCCGAAGAACTGATCAGCGCCACCCTGAACTCGGTGGCCCAAGAAAAAAACGAGAGAAAAATAGGGGTGGAAATCAGCAATGAACTAGGCGAACGAATCCTGCATCTGGACAAGGAGCTTTTCACCAGAGCGCTGTCCAACCTGGTATTAAATGCCATCCAATGGTCGCCGCCGGAAAGCAAAGTGCAGGTCTTGATCTCTGCCGCCGACAACCCCTGCCACCAATCGGAGCAGTTAATCTTTGAGGTTAGAGACCACGGCCAGGGAATAAACGAGGAAAAGAAACAGCGCCTCTTCCAACCCTTTTTCACCACCCGCAGGGATGGTATCGGCCTGGGGCTGGCCAATGTCAGAAAAATCGTGGACTACCATGGTGGCAGGGTAACGGCGGAAAACAGCAACAGGGGCGGCGCGGTATTCACCATCATGATTCCGGCGGAGATAGCACAACGCCGCCTGCCGTCTTAAAAAAACGCGGACGGGTCAGCCGGCGGACCTGCGAAAAACCTGAACGCCACCCAACACCCTCCCCCCGCTGTCAAGCAAGGGAGAAGCACTGATACTGGTCCCGATTTTATTGCCGTTGGCGTGGGTAATTTCGATATAGCGGTTTTCAACGGGCTTGCCGGTACGCAGGCTTTCGGCCATGACACACTCATCTTTGCCGCAGCAGTTCGACTTGAACACTTCCTGACAGGTCTTGCCGATGGCATCCTCGCGGCGCCAGCCGGTCAACTCCTCGGCTGCCCGGTTAAAGGATGTAATTCTCCACTTCTGGTCAACGGAAAAAACCCCGTCGAGGATACTGTCGAGCACAAAGTCGGAAGGAGTGGTTTCCCCGGTTACCGGTTGGGAAACATAGGTTTTGGTAAGAACCGGCAGAGGAATGGGCCAGTCGATTTTACGCTCAAAGGTGATTCCGCACCTGAAATCAGACCCGCCGTTGATCGGCTTGACCCAACAGATGCGGCCATGGACATACTGCACATCCATCGAGTAATCATCCGGCCACAACTCCACATCCATATCGACCGTCACCGGCGCATTGGTCTCGACCAGAATGCCGGACGAATGGATATTATAACTCCTGGCCGGATAGGTATGGCTGGCGCTCTCATCATCCCGCAGGCGGAACTTGAGCGTAAAAGGCATACGAACCACGGATCGCCGTTCATTAGCTTTATTCTGCACAGTATTCACACCTCCTTATCCAGGTTGTCACCACAAACACCATGAACTTTAAAAGCAAGAGGTCCCGGTAGACAAAAGACTAGCCTGCAAAACAAAAAACCGCAACCCTCCCTTGGCCGAGCAGTTATTCATTGCCATAAATACCCCAGATCAACAAGAACATGCAACGTCTTGATTTAAGCGAGTTAACCGAGCCAACATCGCCCATGATCGGCCACCATTTTTCCGGGGCGCGCCATCACCTGGCTAAAAAAAGCTCGCCGCCTCAACCCGTTTTCCCGGATTCGATCGCAGCCAAAACCAGGGAGGCCAGCCCCTTGATAAAGCGTGGCCGGGTATTCAAGGATTCGACCCGGGTCAGACCAAGCCCTAATGACTCAGCAAGTTCCCGGTATTGAATATCGATCTCATAGAGAGTTTCAACATGATCGGAGATAAAACTGATGGGCACCAGCAGCACATCTTTGACGCCGCCCGCCGCAAGCTTTGCCAGCATATCGGGAGCTGAGGGCGACAGCCACTCGACCGGGCCGCTCCTGCTCTGAAAACAGAGATTCCCCTTCTTGCCGGTAATCCGCTCCACCGCTGAAATAGTTTCTTTAATCTGGTCAAGATAGGGGTCGCCATCCTTGATAAATTGCACCGGCAGACTATGGGCGCTGTAAACAACCTCAACCTCCCGGCCTGTTAACTTAGCCAGCCCCTCGTTGATGGTGGCGGCCAACTCCCCGATGTAATCCGGCTGGGTCGGCCACTGGCTCACCTCAACGATCTCAAAGGAGCTGTTCAGCGTTGACGCCGCCTGCCGCAAATCATCCAGGGAAGAACCGGTGGTGGCTTTGGAGTAATGGGGATAGAGGGTCAGCGCGACGATCCGGGAAATGCCGGCCTGGGCAAACATGGCCAAGGTCTCCCGGGCCGAGGGATGCCAGTAGCGCATGGCCATCCGCACCTTAAAGGCACCATGCTCGGCAAGCAGCTGTTCCATGGCCTGCCCCTGGGCGCTGGTTATCCGGGCCAGGGGAGAGCCACCGCCGATGAGCCGATAGGATTCCCGGCTTTTCGGGGCGCGTTTTGCCGCAATTTTTTTGGCAATGAATTTCTGCAGAAAGGGAAAAGGGCTTAACCTGATAATCTGGCGATCGGAAAAAAGATTAAAGAGAAAAGGCTCTACATCATCAAGGGTGTCTGGTCCGCCTAAATTGAGAAGAACAACACCAATTGTTTCAGACATCAATTTTTCTCCTCTGTCCCGCCCTATTGCTACTCTTAAAAAAAATCACAGGCGAAAGCCACCCAGATCAAGGGCATGACCGTTTACCAAATCGACAACCTCATGGGGCGCAAAGTGAAGAGAGCTGAACAGCTGCTCCTCAATCTGATGAGCGTGTTGAAAGTTGCGGCGGATCCGCTCGCCCATCAACTCATCGCCATTGCCGTAGCGCTCGATGATATATTCCAGCCGCGCCCCTAATGCGACAATCTCATGGTGCAACACCCGCTTGTCGGCATAATACACAATCTCTTTTTCGGTGCAGCAGCCGGATTCCACCCCGTTTTTCAAGACCACATGCTCGGCCACGATATCGGCCAGCTCATCAAAGCCATGCCGCAGGCAGATCTGACGCCCCACCTCGTCATGACGCAGATCGGAATTCAGGGTGGGGGTTTTGGCAATGTCATGGAGCAGGGCGCCGCTCACCGTCAACTCCAGGGAAAGCGGCAGCCCGGCTTCAATCGCCCCCTTGGCGATCAAGCCGGCGACCCGGCCCACCATAACCGAATGCTCCCTGATGTTGGGGAGCATCTCGTAGAGATCCATGAGCTGGAAACATTCGGCCACGGCTGGAATCATCGACTACCCTTTGCGGCTGAGCCGATGCACGGTCTCGACAAAGAACTTGGCCTTGGCCGGCGGAATTTCGGGAACAATACCGTGGCCCAGATTAAAGATGTGCCCCCGGGCGCCCTTGGCCTGATTGAGAATATTGGCAATTCGCTCTTCCATCTTCTCTTCCGGCAGCAGCAGAGCGATGGGGTCCATGTTGCCCTGCAGGGAAACCCTGGAGCCGACCACCTTCACCGCATCGTTAATATTGATCCGCCAGTCAAGACCGAGGACATCGGCGCCGCTCTCCAGGGACTGGGGCAGCAGGGTGGCGCCGTTGTTGGCAAAATAGATGATCGGCACGGTAACCCCGCTCTCTTTAAGGGCGGCAATGATCCGCTTGACATAGCCGATGGCGAACTCGGCAAAATCACGGGGGGCGAGCACCCCGGCCCAGGAGTCGAAAATCTGCAGGGCCTGGGCGCCTGCCGCGGCCTGGGCCTTAAGATATTCAATGGTGCAGTCGGTAATCTTGTTCAGCAGGTCCGCATAGAGCTGCGGGTCGGTGTACATCATCTTCTTGGTCTGGAAATAATTCTTGGAGGAGCCCCCTTCAATCAGATAGGTGGCCAGGGTAAAGGGCGCCCCGGAAAAGCCGATGAGCGGCACCCGACCGGTCAGTTCCTTACGCAGGATCCGAATCGTATCCATAACATAGCCCAGATCAGCCTCGGGATCGGGGATAACCAGTTTATCAACGGCGGCCCGGCTCCGGATCGGCTCCAGAAAAACCGGCCCCCTTGCTTCCTGAAACTCCAGGGGCGCGCCCATCTTTTCCAGGGGAACCAGGATGTCCGAAAAAAGAATGGCCGCGTCCACCCCTAAAATATCAATGGGCTGGATGGTGACCTCGGCCGCGGCCTCCGGAGTTTTGCACATCTCCAGAAAGGTGTAATTTTTGCGGACCGCGTGGTACTCGGGCAGGTAGCGGCCTGCCTGGCGCATGAGCCAGACCGGGGTATGATCAACCGCTTCACCGCGGCATGCTTTCAAAAAGGTATCGTTCATTTAATACTCCGTTTTATTAGGGGATAACCAGATCCTTCCGGCCTATTTTCTCATCTTGGGCGGGACATAGGTACAGAACGGCTCTTCCGCCATGTAGTCGCCGGAAACCGCATAGGCCCGGGCCCGGCAACCGCCGCAGACATTGACATATTCACAGGAGCCGCACCGGCCCTTGTAACTCTTGAAATCGCGCAGGTCATGGAACAGCTCAGAATTTTCCCAGATATCCTTGAACGACTGCTCCCGGACATTACCGGCCGCCATCGGGAAATAACTGCAGGGCAGGACATTGCCGTCCACATCGATCAGGGAGATGAGCTGGCCGGCCAGGCAGCCCTTGGCGCCGCCGGTGGAAAACTGCAGGGTGCGCCGCTTGAAATCATCCCCCTGCTCCTTGGCCTTCTGCAACACGACCCGGTAGTAGTTGGGGGCGCAGGTGGGGCGGACCAGGATATCGCTCTCGCCTTTTTCCATCTCATAATGCCATTCCAGCAGCTTTTCATAATCATCCGGGGCAATGAGCTCGTCCATGATATCCTCGCCGCGACCGGTGGGTACGATCATGAACATATACCAGGCCGTGGCGCCGATCTCCTTGGCCAGTTGATAGATCTTGGGGATCTCATCCTGGTTGCGCTTGGTAAAGGAGGAGTTGATCAGAAAAGAGATGCCATGCTTTTTGAACAGACGGGCGGCATTAATGGTCCCGTCGAAGGCGCCGACCTGGGATCGGAAATCATCATGCACCGCAGCGGTGGAACCGTCGAGACTCAGAGAGACCATCTTGATCTCAGCCTCTTTAATCTTCGCACAGATCTCCTCGGTGACCAGGGTGCCGTTGGTGGCCAGACACATGCGCAGCCCCTTGCCGCCGCCGTATTTGGCAATATCAAAGACATCCGGCCGCAACAGGGGCTCGCCGCCGGAGAGCACCACCACCGGTTTGGCATAGGAGGCGATATCGTCAAGCACCCTTTTCGCCTCGGCAAAATCAAAATCAGGGTGGCCGGCCGCCTCAAGCTCGGAGGACGAACGACAATGCACACATTTCAAATTACAACGCCGGGTTATTTCCCAGGCGATCCATTTCGGCTCAAAATCCACGATAACTCCTTAGGGGGTATCTACCATATTACAGTCAGATAAGCGTTCACTTACCATTCGGCACAAGCTACCATTATACCAATCACTGACAAAAGGACAACCGCCATTTACAGAAGATCGGCGGCGGCGGCGGCCATGCTGCTCCGTTCACTCTTGACCAGGGTGATATGACCATGGAAAGCCTGGCCTTTCAGGCGCTCCACCGCATAGGTCAACCCGTTACTGCTGGAATCGAGATAGGGATTGTCGATCTGATAGGGGTCGCCGGTAAGCACCATCTTGGTACCCTCGCCGGCCCGACTGACAATAGTCTTTACCTCATGGGGGGTCAGGTTCTGGGCCTCATCCACGATCACGAACTGGCGGGCGATGGAACGGCCGCGGATATAGGTGAGCGCCTCCAGTTCCACCACATGGCTGTGGAGCAGATGATCAACCTTCTGCTTGGCCGACTCATCCTTATCCAGATCCTTGTCATGCTCCTTCTTTTTGGCGCCGTCAGCCATCAAAAAGGTGAGGTTATCAAAAATCGGCTGCATCCAATGGGCCAATTTCTCATCCTTGTCACCGGGCATGTAACCAAGATCCTTGCCCAGCGGAATAATGGGCCGGGAAACGAGAATCCGGTCATAGCGCTTGAAATTAATGGTGCACTCCAGGGCTGCGGCCAGGGCCAACAGGGTCTTGCCGGTGCCGGCCTGGCCGACCATGGTCACCAGCTCGATCGCCGGATCCATCAGCAGCTCAAAGGCCATGCGCTGTTCCTTGCTGCGGGAGCGGATATTCCACACCGCGTCAGCCTGCTCCTGAAGAGGAACCAACATTTCTCCGTCACGGGCCCGGGTCAAGGCGGTATGCTTCTCGTTGCCCTCGTCGATCAGCAGCACAAACTCATTGGGCATCAGATCAAGCCCAGGATAGACCAGGCTTTTCTCCTGATAGAACTTATCAATAAGCTCACCGGCAACCGTCACCTGTCGCTGTCCGGTGAACAGCTCGTCAAAGTTGACCTTTTGCTTTTCAAAGTCCATTACCCCGATGCCCAACGCATCGGCCTTGAGCCGGGCATTGATATCCTTGGACACGAAAATAACCTTTTCCCCTTGCTGGAGCAGGGTATAGGCCACGGCCAGGATCCGGTTGTCGGCGACATGCATGTTCAGACCGGGATCAACGCATTTGCCGCCGCCTTCGGTAAAGATCCGCAGAACGCCGCCGCCCTCCATATCAACCCCCTTGGCCAAATTACCCTTGGTGCGCAACGAATCGAGCTCTCGGATAACCTGGCGGGCGTTTCGGCCCAACTCGTCGTTATGGGATTTGAATTTATCAAGCTCCTCGATAACCGACATGGGCAACACCACGACGTTATCGGAAAAGGAATTGATCGAATCGGCATTATGCAGCAAGACATTGGTGTCCAGAACAAAATATTTTTTCACTTTATGCTCCTGGTTGGACCGGGCAACCACAAACTGTCAGCCGCCTGCCGGGAATGATAATATAAGGAAATAAAAGGAATCGCATTGCCTCCAAATTAGCCGTTTTATGACTCTTATTGCAAGAAAAATGATACCGGCCAAACAGATGAGCGCCAGCACTTGCTTTTTCCATGCCAATTAACAATTGACTGTGCTATATTAACCACCCATGAAAATCGCTCTGATCCAAACCAATCCCGTTATCGGCGACTTTGCCGGTAACATTGAAACCATCAGCCGCCGGCTCGACAAGGCCAAGGAAAAGGGCTGCGCCCTGGCCATTTTGCCGGAGCTGGCAATCAGCGGCTATCCCCCCCAAGACCTGCTCGAGCGGCCCGCCTTCCTCGACGACCATGATCGGGCTTTCGACAATCTGGTGAAACAGACCAGCGGCATCGGCGTGCTCTGCGGCCTGGTCACCCGCAACTTGGAGCACATCGGCAAACCGCTGTGCAACAGCGCGGTGCTCTTTTGCGACCAAGAAATTATTGCCACCAGCAGCAAGCGGCTGCTGCCCACCTACGATGTTTTCGACGAGTCCCGCTACTTTGAACCCGGCCAGCAGAGCAATACCGTGCAATTCAAGGGACTCAACCTCGGGCTGACCATCTGCGAGGATATCTGGAACGACAAGAATATCTTTTCCCGCCGCCTCTACCAGGTGGACCCGGTCGGCGCCCTGCTGGCCGGCGCGAAAGAGCATGTCGATCTGTTGATCAACATTGCCGCCTCCCCTTTCAATCTGGGCAAGGCTGAAATCAAACGGGAAATCTTTGCCAATATCTGCAACAAGTATGGCCTGCCCCTTATCTATGTCAATCAGGTGGGCGGCCAGGATTCTCTGATTTTCGACGGCGCCAGCCTGGCCATGGACCAGACCGGCAAGGTGGTGGCCAGAGCCGCCAGGTTTAAAGAAGATCTGGTGGTGATCGACACCGATACCTGGCAGGGCGACGACCACAGCAACCCGAAACAGGACAACCAGGAAACCGCCGACGTTTACCGGGCCCTGCGGCTGGGCACCAGTGATTATCTGCGCAAATGCGGATTCAGCAAGGTGATTATCGGCCTGTCCGGCGGCGTGGACTCGGCCCTGACCGCGACCATTGCCACCCATGCCCTGGGCCAGCAAAATGTCCTGGGTGTCGCCATGCCCTCACCCTACTCCTCCCCCGGCAGCATTGAGGACGCGGAACAGCTGGCCAAGAACCTGGGAATCGAGTTCCGGATCATCCCGATCGCCGACATCTTCAACAAATACCTGGACACCCTGGCCCCGATCTTCGCCGGCCAGGAGCCGGATGTCACCGAACAGAATATCCAGGCCCGCATCCGCGGCAACCTGCTGATGGCCATCGCCAACCGCCAGGGCCGCCTGGTGCTCTCCACCGGCAATAAATCGGAAATGGCGGTGGGCTACTGCACCCTGTACGGCGACATGAGCGGCGGCTTGGCCGTGATCTCCGATGTGCCCAAGCAGCTGGTTTACGAGCTGTGCCGCTACATCAACCATAAGCACGAAATCATCCCCTGGTCCACCATCGACAAACCGCCCAGCGCCGAGCTGGCCCCGAACCAGAAGGATGAGGATGATCTGCCCCCCTATCCGATCCTCGATCAGATTCTGGCCGCCTACCTGGAAGATAATCTTTCCAGCCGGGAAATCATCGCCATGGGCTTTGACCGGCAAGTGGTGGAGGATGTCCTGCGCCGGATTCGCATCAATGAATACAAGCGCAAACAAGCGCCGATGGGCCTCAAGGTAACGACCAAGGCCTTTGGCTATGGCCGCCGCTACCCCACCGCCGAACGATACCGGGAAGGGTTATGACCATGAAGCCCCTGGCGCCGCGCTGGACAATTCTACTGCTGCTTCTCATTGTGCTGGCCCTGGTCATCCGCGAAAACATGACCAAGCGACCGGATCGCCTTTACCAGCTGGCAAGCGGCAAGGTGGAGATGTGCCTGAGCTGCCATAAGGATGAACAGCCGGACCCGGCCCATGGCCGCGAGGTGTTGGGCTGCGCCGCCTGCCATCTGGGGAACGCCTTGGCCATTGACCAAGAAAAGGCGCACCAGGGCATGGTCCTCAACCCCGGCGACCTGCGGGTGGTGGAACAAACCTGCGGCAGCGAAGGCTGCCACGCCCCGGACGTCAAGAAGGTGAAAAACTCGCTGATGGCCACCAACCGCGGCATCCTGGCCACCCTGCGCTTTTACTGGGGCGAGGCCGATACCCAGAACGGCGACTTCTCGGTGGAGCAGCTCCTCAACAGCCAGGAAAACTCCCTGGCCCTCGACTATTTCCGCAAACTCTGCGCCACCTGTCATCTCTGGAAACAGCGGGGCGATCTGCCGGACAAGCCGGAATACGGGTTTTTCAATGAAAAGGGCGGCGGCTGTACGGCCTGCCATTACATCCGCCCCCAGGCCCCCACCGCGATTAAACCCTGGGAAAGCTTCTTCCGCTTCGGCTCCCAGAAGAAAAACCCCCACCCCCTTATCACCCGCAAGGTGCCCATGGAAAGCTGCATCCGTTGCCACAACCGCAGCGGCCGGGTCGGCACCTCCTATATCGGCATCTATGAAGGGGAAAACTACGGCACCCCCTATGAGCAGGGCGGCCCCTCCCAAAAAAGACTGCCCGGCGACCGCTTCTATCAGGAATTACCAAGCGACATCCACCACCAGAAAGGGATGGCCTGCATCGACTGCCACACCCGGGACGAGATCATGGGGGACGGTGAACGCTACGCCCATTACGAACAGGCCCTGGAAATCTCATGTAAAATGTGCCACACCAGCAGCACGCCGGGGGTCACCGGCAAAGGCAAAAAAATCAACAACCTGCAAACCAACGCTGATGGCAGCCATGTCCTGGTCGGCAAGCTGACCGGCACCAAGCATCCATTACGCCCACCCAAAAAAGATGTCTGTGACTACCCGGGCCACAAACGGATCAACTGCGAATCATGCCACTCAAGCTGGATCCCGCAATGCTATGGCTGTCACGCCAAACGGGACATGCGGGAAAAACACCTGGACAAGCTCAGCGGCGAGGAGACCCCGGGCTGGTGGGAGGAAGGCCGCTCATATCTGCGCTACGAAAGACCGATGCTGGCGGTGTGGGGGGATGAAATCGTCACCGTCACCCCCGGCTGCCAGGACATCGTCACCCTGATTGATGAAGACGGCCAAACGGCCGGCGGCTTTACCCGCCTGACCATGGCCGCCCTCAATCCGCATACCACCCAGACCAAGGGGCGCGACTGCGCCGGTTGCCACACCTCGACCAAAACCTTGGGCCTGGGAGAAGGCACGGTCTGGAAAGAAAACGGCCAATGGCGCTTTGCCCCGCTTGACCAGGGGATCAACACCGCAGCCGGCCGGACGCCTCCCCTGGACGGTTACGTGGACATCGAGGGCCAGCCGCTGCAAAACAGCGCTCGCCCCGATCTGCGTCCCTTTAACCGCGAAGAACTCGCCGGCATCCTGCGGGTGGGACTCTGCCTGGACTGCCATCAAGATTATGCCGATAAGATCTATAAAAAATATGACCGTGCCAAAAAATGTCCGGTCTTTGACGAAGAAAACAACGTTGCCATAAAATAGAGCGCATGACTCCCTTAGACAGCGACCGCCTGCCTGGCCGCTGTTTTTCACCCCCACCCACGCACCGGCCGGGCCGCAACAGATCGTTAGGCCTGGCCAATAAAACCTTTTGCCTTTCCAGATTATTGCTTCTGATGATATAATAAATACTCGCGCAACAACTCACTGATATTTCGCACTTTCAACCGAACCTTATTAATAGGGGCTACAAATGAAAAGAACGATTTCCGTCTTGGTACTTATCGCAGCACTGCTGACGGCATCATTCTTCACCTTTTCCCCAGCCTCGGACCAACCAAAACAATTCACCATCGGCGTGGTCAATCCCAATCACGGCACCCAAGCCATCCAGCAAGGCTTTATCAACTATCTGAAAAAAGCCGGCCGAGAGCAGGGCTGGGAAATCTCCTTTCAACAATGCGAAGCAGCCAATGAGGTAACCCCGGCCCTGCAGCAGATGCTCGCGAAAAAGGTCGATCTGATCTTCACCGTCACCTCACCCGCCACCATTAAAATGAAAGAAATGACCAGGAGCAACAAGGTGCCCGGCATCTTCGCCCTCTACAACCCGATAAAATCCGGAGTCATCAAAAACCTTGCCCGGCCGGAGGATAACCTCACCGGCGTTCAGATCAGCGGGAGCGTGCCCAAGGCCCTTGACTGGCTTTTGAGCTTGGCCCCGGCCACGAAACATATTTTCGTGCCCATCAAATTCGACACCGAGGCGGCGCATCAAAGCCTGGCGATTCTCAGCAAAACCGCAGCCGCGGTCGGCATCAAAATCACGGTTGCCGAGGTCGACAGTGAACAGGAACTAAGCGCAACCCTTGCCGATATCCCTAGCGATGTCGACGCCATTTTCGTAATGCATTCAATTTTAATCTCGACCCACGCCGACAAAATCGCCGCCGCGGCAATTGCCAAAAAGATCCCGACCGGCGCCGCCATCGGCAAAAGCGACCAAGGAATTCTTTTCTCTTACAGCCCAAGGCTTAACGATATCGGCAGACAGGCCGGTCGCTTGGCCATGATGGTTTTACAAGGGGAAGCGCCGGCCAACATTCCAACGGAAAAGGCCAATTATTTTCTCGGAATAAACATGGATACCGCCCAAAAGATCGGGATGAAGATCAGCAACGACATCCTGATCCAAACAGATTACCTCATCCACAACCAGGCTCAGTAATGAAAGACAGTATCCGAAAATGGTTGATAACCCCGCTGCTGGCCTTTGTCGTCACCTGCCTGCTGCTGGGATCTTTTCTCGCCTGGCAGAACTATCTTTCCGAAAAAAAAATGATCTTGCAACAACAACAGAATTTTACCGCGCTGGCCGCCGACAATATCTCACTCTTTCTGCACGAACAGAGACTAATCATCCAATCCATGCTCAACACCAATTACCTGCCCGGCATGGAAAAAAAAGAGCGGGAAATAATTCTTGCCAAATTTTTACGCTCGATCAAAGATGTCAAACACGGCCCGGTTTTCAACAAAACCAGCATGCTTGACCGGGACGGCCGGGAAACAATCAGGATTTCCCGCTCCCAGCTGATCCGGGAAAGCGACCTCACCGACTGGGCCTATGCCGAAGAATTTATTGTCCCGACCACCACCGGCAATGCCTACTACAGCCCGATCTACTTTGACCCGGAAACCGGCGACCCGCTTATCAAGTTAAGCCTGCCGCTGCTTGAGCTCTCCTCCGCGGAGATCAAAGGGGCGTTGGTAACCGAGATCAACCTGCGGCTGATGTGGCACCTGATCAATGCCTTGCGGATCGGTAAACAAGGCGCCGCCTTCATCGTCGACGACCATGACCGGGTAATTGCCCATCCGAACCGTTCCATTGTTCTCAAAAACACCGTTTTTCCGCCCCCGGCAACAACCACCATCATGCCCGGCCTCCTGCACAAAAAAGCGGTTATTGCCGCGGAGCAGATCACTTACGGCAACCAGAAGCTCTTTTTCATCACCGAATTGCCGGCCGCCGAGGCCTTGCAGCATATAACCAGGGCCATAACCATTTCCGTGATTTTTCTGTTTTTCATATTCCTGGGCGCCCTGGCCCTGGGGGTAATCCTGATCAAACAGATCATTCGGCCGATTGAAGCCCTGGCCGGCACCGCCCGCAAGGTCAGCCAAGGCGATCTTAATCAGAAAGCCGCAACGGACAGAAAAGATGAGCTCGGCGAACTGGCTGAATCCTTTAACTTCATGCTCACCCGGCTTTCCTCGACCATCTCCGACCTGAAACGGGAGAAAGATTTTATCCGCAACACCATTGAATCGCTGACCCAACCGTTTTACGTTATTAATGTTAAGGATTACACTATTAAGCTCGCCAACTCAGCGGCAAACTTCGGCGAGCTCAAACCGACCGACACCTGCTACCGACTCACCCACAAGACCGACACCCCCTGCGAAGACAAAGACCATCCCTGCGTGATCAAAGAGGTGCAAAGAACCAAGGGGCCGGTGATGGTCGAGCACCGGCACCTAAACCAAAAGAATGAAATCTCCACCTTTGAAGTTTATGGCTACCCCATTTTTGACGAACATGGCGAAATCAGTCAGGTAATTGAATATAATATTGATGTCACCGAGAAAAAAAGCCTTGAAGCCCAACTCATCCAATCCCAGAAACTTGAGGCGATCGGCAGTCTCACCGGCGGGGTGGCCCATGATTTCAACAATTTTCTCTCCACCATCATCGGCTACAGCCAACTTGCCCTCACCGAGCTTAGCGAAGACACCCCCTTGCGTCGCCGCCTTCAAGCCATCTTCCAGGCAGGCGAAAAAGCGACGATCCTGACCAAGCAGCTCCTGGCCTTCAGCCGAAAACAGGTGATGGAGATCAAGGTGATCAGCCTCAATGAACTCATCGCCAACATGGTAAAAATGCTCAAACGACTGGTTGGTGAACATATCGAAATCCAACAAAAGCTTAAAGAGAACATCGGCAATATCAAGGCCGACCCGGGCCAAGTCGGCCAGATCATTATGAATCTGTTGGTAAATGCCCGGGACGCCATGCCCGATGGGGGCACCATCTTCCTGGAAACCGACTCGATTAATCTGGATGAAAACTACTGCCGGACCCATGACAATATCACCCCCGGCGCCTATGTCGTCTTTGCGGTAACCGACACCGGCTGCGGAATCGATCCGGAAATCCAGGATAAGATTTTCGAACCATTTTTCACCACCAAAAAAAAGGGCGAGGGAACCGGGCTCGGCCTGTCAATGGTATATGGGGTCATCAAACAGCTCGGCGGCCATATCATCGTCTACAGCGAACCGGGCAACGGCACGACTTTTAAAATATACTTCCCTGAGGTTATGGAAGAAAAAGAGACCATCGTCGAGGAAAAACCGCCGACCCTGCAACAGGGAACCGAGACCATCCTGGTGGTTGACGACGAACCCACCATTCGCATGCTTGCCCATGACATCCTTGCCCCTTTGGGTTACGATGTCATCATCGCCGAATCAGGAGAAGCGGCCTTGACTAAGGCCCAGGCCGCCGACCGCCCCATTGACCTGCTGTTAACCGATGTGGTAATGCCGGGCATCAACGGCAAAGTGCTGGCCGACAAACTTGAAATCATGTTCCCAGCCATGAGCACTATCTTCATGTCCGGTTATACCGATAACATCATTACCCACAAGGGAGTACTCACCCCGGGCACCACCTTTATCAACAAACCGCTGGTACCGATTCAGCTCGCCCATAAAATCAGACAAATTCTCGACGGCAAAAAATAACCCCCGCCCCGGAGAAGCGCGCCGCCCTTGATTGTCCGTTTCATAACGGCCTCTCCCCGCCCGCTTGCTTGCGGGGCCAAGGGCTAAGTAAATTTTCATTGCACCTCCCGATCATTTCCGGCATAACTCCCCTTGAAATTTTACCGGGAATAAGCTTGATTACATAAATACAAACTTTTTATAAAGATAAAGACCAACAGCCACCCATTACCGCACACCAACGAGGGTTACACCATGATCATAACTCCGGTTGCCACTTCATCCGCAGAGGGCAAAAAGATCCTCGGCCAACTTGCCGACCGTTTCCAGCTGGCGGATACCCAATGCCGACAGGGCGTTACCGAGATCATCGCCGACATCAGGCAACGGGGCGACGAGGCCCTGATCGAATATATCCGTAAATTTGACGCGCCGACCATTACCGCCGATAAACTGCGGGTAAGCGAGGAGGAACTCCACGAAGCGCTTACCCTGGTCGATGAAGAATTCCTCGATACCCTGGAACTGGCCATCGAACGGATCTATGCCTTCCACGAACACGAAAAAGAGCAATCATGGATGGTGACCCGGGAAGACGGCACCATCACCGGCCGGCTCGTCAACCCGGTGGACTCCGCCGGCCTCTATGTGCCGGGCGGCCAGGGCGGTAAAACCCCGCTGGTGTCCTCGGTGCTGATGAACGGCATTCCCGCCGCCATTGCCGGGGTGGAAGAGAGGATCATGGTCACCCCGCCCGATGAAAACGGCAAAATCAACCCGGCCCTGCTGGTCGCGGCCCAGGAGATCGGGATCACCGAGATTTACAAGGCGGGCAGCGCCTGGGCCATCGCCGCCCTGGCCTACGGCACCGAAACCATCCCCAAGGTCGACGTCATCGTCGGGCCGGGCAACCAGTATGTCACCGAGGCCAAACGCCAGGTCTCGGGCCGGGTGCGGATCGACATGATCGCCGGCCCCAGCGAGGTGCTGATCATCGCCGACCAGACCGGGGTGCCGGCATACATCGCCGCCGACATGCTGGCCCAGGCCGAGCACGATCCCCAGGCCCTGGCCATGTGCATCACCACCGACCAGGCCATGGCCGAGCAGATCGTTATTGAACTGGACAAACAGTTGCTCGAGTTGAGCCGGGCCGAGATTGCCGAAAGATCCCTGCGCGAACGGGGCGTCATTCTGGTGGCCGAGGATCTGGAGGAGGCGATCTGGCATGCCAACAAAATTGCCGCCGAACATCTGGAATTGATGATTGACAACCCTTTCGAGTGGCTCACCCGGATCAGGCACGCCGGCGCCATCTTCCTGGGCAGGCACACCCCGGAGTCGGCCGGCGATTATCTGGCCGGCCCCAATCATGTGCTGCCCACCATGGGCACCGCCCGTTTCTCGTCCGCCCTCGGGGTGGAAACCTTTATCAAGAAATCAAGTCTCATTGCCTATTCGCAGGAGGCGCTGATCGCCGACAGCCACCACATTCAGAAGCTGGCCAACCTGGAGGGACTGACGGCCCATGCCCGGTCGGCGGCCATCCGCACCACCAAAAAATAACCAAGGAAAAAGTATGCGCAACTCTATAACAATCGTCCTCGTGGCCGCCACCCTGCTGCTGCTCATCGGTTGCAGCAAGGTCAACCAGGAAAACTACCATAAACTCAAGGTCGGCATGAAATACGCCGAGGTGGTCGCCCTGCTCGGCAAGGCGGATAACTGCAACGAAGCCCTGGGCAGCAAAAGCTGCATCTGGGGCGATGAGAACAAAAACATCACCGTTAACTTTATCGGCGACACCTGCATCATCTTCTCCAACACCGGTCTCCAGTAAAGAGCCGGTCCGCCATGGCTTTCACCTTATCCGAAGTGGTGCCCTGGGGCAGAACCTTCGACGAATACCTAGCCATGTTCGCCATGAGCCCGGATGATCTCGCCTTAAAAATTCTCGGTTGCGGTGACGGCCCGGCCTCGTTCAACAGCGGCCTCACCGCCAGGGGCGGCCGGGTCGTCTCCATCGATCCGCTCTATGCCTTTACCGCCGGCGAGATCAGCCGGCGCATCGACGAAACCTACGCGACGGTTATGGCGCAAACCCGAAAGAACCGCGATGAATTTACCTGGCAGACCATAACCTCGGTCGAGGAGCTGGGTCGATTGCGGCTTAGGGCAATGGCCGATTTTTTAAAGGATTACGCCCCGGGCAGGCTTGCGGGCCGATACCTTGCAGGCGGCCTGCCCCAGCTGCCCTTTGCTGATCATCAATTCGATCTCGCCCTATGCTCCCACCTGCTCTTTCTCTACAGCGCACAGCTATCCGCAACCTTCCACCTGGAATCGATCAAAGAGCTTTGCCGGGTTGCCCGACAGGTAAGAATTTTCCCCCTGCTGGAATTAGGGGCGAAACCATCCAGACATCTCGATACTGTTTTTAACAAATTACAAAATCTTGATTATCGGGTAAAAAGAAAAAAAGTACCTTACGAGTTTCAAAAAGGCGGCAATGAAATGATGATCATTTCAGCAGCCCGGCATCAAGGGTGAAATAAGTTCCCGCAAGACTCCCGAGGTGCCTAAATGCCGGCAAACTCCAGGCAAGGGGAGCGCACCATGGCCAAGAACAAGGCGAATATCGATTTAAAGCAATCCTTTGAAAAAATCAGAAACGACCTTAGCCATTTTATCGATCTCTCCCAGCAGGAGGATGAAAAATCCTGGCTTGACTGGATCGCCTCCATCACCACCAAAATCGAAACCAAGTGCTGGGAAAGAAAAAACTGCAAAAACATCAACTGCCCGGCCTACAAAAATTCATGCGGCCGATGCTGGATCATCGCCGGCACCATGCTGCCGGGCGCGATTCATTGTGATTTCGCCCAGAAATATGAATCCTGCAAAACCTGTGAAGTTTATCAGGATGCCGTTTGCCGTGATCCCATCACCGAAATCGAAGAGCACCTGTTCGTGCTGGTCCACAGCCTCAGGCAACGCCAGCAGGAATTAAAGGAAATAGCCACCACCGATTTTCTAACGGAAATCCATAATCGGCGTTTTTTTGACTCATACCTCTCCCATGAATATGAAAAAATTAAACGTAACGACACCTCCCTCGCCATCATGATGATCGACGTTGATTTCTTCAAGGAGATAAACGACTCCTATGGCCACGGCATGGGCGACCAGGTCTTAAAAGAATGCGCCCAGATCCTGCTCAAGGCAACCAGACAATCGGACATGGTCGCCCGTTACGGCGGCGATGAATTTATCATCGCCCTGCATGAAAACCAACAGAATCAAAACCATCCGAGCGTGCTTATTAAGCGGATTGAAGAATATCTCGCCCATAGAAATTCATGTAAGGGCAAAAACGTGCCGGCCCTCTCCCTTAGTTTCGGCTATGCCATCCTTACCAAAAACAAAGATATTGCCGAGACCATCAAGAAAGCCGACGAGAACATGTATTCGGATAAGGCCCGTCGAAAAACCATGCAATGAGTTATCGGCCGGGACCGGCTCATCCCCCCGCCAGGATTAAATCCATAGATTTACTGTCGGGATTAAAGTTTCCATGTTATAATAATGCCGATTCCGGTGGCCATCCCTTTTTGGTTAGATAACCTGTGACCAGACAATCCGGCGTTTTGTCCGCATGAAAAACATGCGCAACCTAAAAAATAATACGGATGGCAATCCGCTCCATATGGAAAAAATACCAACCCCGTCATTTCGTATTCTTACGGTGAGTTTACTCGCAATTTTTATCGCTGAGATCTTATTCTCCTTCACGATTCATGCCTTAAACATCTCCTCCTCCGTCAAAATATTACTCGAGGCCTCACTCCTGATCACCCTGCTCTATCCGGCCCTTTATTTCCTGATCTTCAAACCGTTAAACTCCCAGATCGCCCAACTTGCAAAAAGCAAAACCAGCCACGAAACCATGCATAACATGCTCCTTTCCGTGCTGGACAGCCTGGACGCCATCGTCTATGTGGCGGATATCAAAACCTATGAATTGTTATTCCTCAATAAATACTCCCGGGATATCTTCGGCGACACCATCGGCAAAAAATGCTGGGAAACCTTACAGACCGGCCAAACCGGCCCCTGCGATTTCTGCAGCAACGACAAGCTGCTCACCGAATCCGGTGAACCGAAGGGCATGTATCTATGGGAATTTAAAAACACGGTAAATAATCATTGGTATGACATCCGGGATCGGGCCATTAAATGGATCGACGGCCGCACGGTCAGGCTTGAAATCGCCACGGATATCACCGACCGCAAAAAAGCCGACCACGAGAAAGAAAAGCTGATCGACAAACTACAAGAGGCGCTGAACCAGGTTAAGACCCTACAGGGCATTCTGCCCATCTGCTCACACTGCAAAAAAATCCGCAGCGACCAAGGCTCCTGGAGCCAGATCGAGGCATACGTGACTCAGCACACAACGGCTCAATTCAGCCACGGCATCTGTCCGGAATGTATGCACCGCCATCACCCGGAGATCCACGCTAAAATGTATCCATCCGGCTCCGCCCGGGCCAGCAAAACCAACCCGGAAAATTAGGCCGCGGCAAAACCAGGTACTCATCTTCAGCAGACGCCATGCGCCATCCGCACTATTCACCACGGAAAACAGGCATGACGCCTATAGCTTATAGATAAAAACAACATGGGTTATAAAATGCCGGTAAAAACTGTGACGAATCGGGCCGAATAAGTTATTTTCAAGCCGTAAACTTTTTTTTAAAAAAAACGTGACCCATTGCCTTGAGGACGGCGGCATGGGCTTCACCTTAGCCCTAACGAGAACAAAGAAATGACCTTTTCCTGTAAAAATTATGATTTCAGCAATGATTGCTGCCGAAAATTAAAATGCGAATGCATTCCGGGCCGACGTGGTTGTGTTCTCGAAGGCAGGGTTACGGTGAGCGAGGAGCTTGACAAGCGAATCAAAGAACTCGAAAAGACCAGAAAAGCAACAAGTTAACCACCGCCGACAAAAAAAATAAACAGTTGGCCGGCCGCCAACATTCGATATAAAAAGATGAAAAAATACAGATTACTTATCAATGGTCAAAATTTTCTTATTGAAAGCGATGGTAAGCCGCGGAAACATGGATTTTACCAAAACTTCTTCATTGAGGCCGCCAACCCCAAACAGGCGGAACTGATCGTTACTTCACGGTTATGGCATGACAAAGAACTTACCAAAATAACCCTGAACAAAAAAAAAGACCCGCCCAGGATCAAACTCTGCACCTTCTGGGAGCTTGATATCCTCAATTATGTGGGCAAGCTCAATACCGACCGCAACTTTTACCTCGAAAAACGATGGTGGCAATTCTGGAAATAACCGGATCAGGGACATCCCTTAAGCAAATGAAGAAACAATCCGAGCAAAACATGCGGACAGGCTTCGGCAACCTGCCCCCGGACCTGGTCCTCAATCTGGTCGAGAACGCCCTGGCCACCCGCTGCACCAACATCTGCCGCCCTCTGAACAGCTATATCAACCGGGTCTATGAACTGGAACAGGCCGACGGCCTCGGTCTGGTCGCCAAGTTCTACCGGCCGGGCCGCTGGTCCCACGAGGCTCTGCAAGACGAGCATGATTTCCTCATGGATCTTGCAACACATGAGATCCCGGTGGTTGCCCCCTTAAGACAAATAAACGGGGAAACCCTGGGCTGTCACCAGGGCATGTTCTTTGCCGTGTTCCCTAAAAAAGGGGGCCGCAGCTTTGATGAGTACAGCGACGAGCAGTGGCTGCAGCTCGGCCGCCTGCTGGGCCGGGCCCATGGGATCGGCGCCCAACGGACCCCCAGGGATCGTCTCAGCATGGCCCCTGATCGCTCAACCCGGGCCCAGATCGATTATATCCTGCACGGTGATTTCATGGACCCTGATCCGGCCCGGCAATTTGAGTCGATCACCAGGGAACTGCTCACGGTGATCACCCCCCTGTTTGACAATATCGAGATGATCCGAATCCACGGCGACTGCCATTTCTCAAACCTGATCTACCGGCCGGACGAATCATTCTACCTCATCGATCTCGACGACATGGCCGTCGGCCCCCCGGTTCAGGATTTCTGGATGCTGCTGCCCGGCTACCTGAACGATTCCCTGGCCGAAATCGACATGTTCCTTGAGGGCTACGAAACCTTCCGCGACTTTGATCACCGCAGCCTGCGCCTGATCGAACCCCTGCGGGCCATGCGCTATATCCATTATACCGCATGGTGCGCCCACCAGTTTGCCGAGGACGGCCTCTCCCGGGTGGCCCCCGATTTCGGAAGCCGGGACTACTGGCAACGGGAGATCCGCGACCTGACCGAACAACTTGAGCGGATCAAAGAGCTGCCCGAACCAATGGGCAACTTCTGCTGATTATGGCCAACAGCTTGCGAACCGGCGATTGACGAGCAACATAGCACAGGACCGATTATTGATGAAGACAACCCCCCTGAACAGCCTGAAAAATATCTTCGGCTATCAAGCCTTCCGCCCGCCCCAACAGGAAATCATCGAAGGCCTGATCCGGGGCGAGGACGCCTTTGTCCTGATGCCCACCGGCGGCGGCAAATCGCTCTGCTACCAGATCCCGGCCCTGCACCGGCCGGGGGTGGGGATTGTGGTCTCGCCCCTGATCTCGCTGATGAAGGACCAGGTGGACGCCCTCAATGCCTGCGGGGTCAAGGCCTCGTTCTATAACTCGTCGCTGAAAAGCATGGAAGCCCGCCAGGTCCTGGCCAAGCTGCACGACAATGAACTCGACCTGCTCTATATCGCGCCGGAACGGCTGTTAAGCGAGGATTTTCTTGAACGGCTCAAGGAGATCCCCATTGCTCTTTTTGCCATTGACGAGGCCCATTGTGTTTCACAGTGGGGCCACGATTTCCGGCCCGAATACTGTAAGCTTGGCCTGTTGCGCCGCCATTTCCCCAAGATTCCGCTGATCGCCCTCACCGCCACCGCCGAGCCCCACACCCGCGCCGACATCATCGAGCGGCTGAATCTGGGCCGGGCCCAATGCTATATCGCCGGTTTTGACCGCCCCAATATCCGCTACACGGTAAAACCCAAAAACAACCCTTTTCCCCAGCTGCTCACCTTTTTAAAAAGCCGGGACACAGAGGCGGGCATCGTCTACTGCCTCAGCCGCAAACGGGTGGAAACGGTGGCCGCCAAACTGGCGGAAACCGGGGTGGCCGCCGCCGCTTACCACGCCGGCCTCTCCGCCGACCAACGGCAACAGGTCCAGGACGACTTTCTTCGCGATGAGATCAGGATCATTGTCGCCACCGTGGCCTTCGGCATGGGCATCGATAAATCCAACATCCGCTTTGTCGTCCATTATGACATCCCTAAAAACATTGAAAGCTATTACCAGGAAACCGGCCGGGCCGGGCGGGACGGATTGGCGGCGGAGGCCCTGCTGCTCTTCGGCTACGGCGATATTGCCATGGCCCGGGGGCTGATCGAAAAATCCCTCAATCAGGAGCGCAAACGGATCGAATTGCACAAACTCAACGCCATGGTGGGATTTGCCGAAGCCACCGGCTGCCGCCGCCGGGTCCTGCTCGGCTACTTTGATGAACGACTGGACACCAACTGCGGCAACTGCGACATCTGCCTCAATCCGCCGAGCGTAACCGATGTGACCGAAAACGCCCGCAAGGCCCTTTCCTGCGTTTACCGGGTCGGTCAATCCTTCGGCATGGGCTATGTGATCGATGTGCTGCAGGGCTCTAAAAAAGAGCGCATCCTCAGCCTCGGGCACGACCGCCTCTCCACCTATGGCATCGGCCGCGACCAGGACCGGCAATACTGGTCCGCCCTGATCCGCCACCTGATCCACCACGGCTACCTGGAACAGGATGTGGGTAATTATTCGGTACTCAAACTCACCGACCTGGCCAAGCCGCTGCTCCGCGGCGACCAGTCCCTGACCATGGCCATGCCCCGGGCCACCGAAAAAAAAGCGGCCACCTCAAGCCGCCGATCACCAGGCGCCATCGACTGTGATCAAGAACTGTTTGCTCAACTCAAGGTTCTGCGCAAAAAAATAGCCGACACCGCTGGCGTGCCCCCCTTCGTTATTTTCAGCGACGCCTCCCTGGCGGCAATGGCCGCTTTTCTGCCCACCAACGATGCCGCCTTCCTTGAGATCCAAGGAGTCGGCGCCCATAAACTTGAAAAATACGGCCCGGAATTTATGACCGAGATCATAAAGTTCAACCACCTCGGCAAAGTATAATATCTTAAAATCATTACAAGAACATGCTTGCTCGACCTTGTAAATTTTATTACAACTTAAATATCATCAATCTAAAACAATAAGAGAACAACCGACTATTATTTTAGATTGCGGGTATTAAAATCACCCCAAAAGAAACAAGACACGTTAACAACTTGATTTTACGTAAGGACAACTTGCCTATTTTTTAATCATATGGGGAACCGGATGTCGCTTGCCTTGACTAACAAGAACCACATTCTGACTTTAGTCTTTTTTTTGATTATCCTCGCCTTTCACCCGGCCCAGGCCCAAGAGCTCACCCCGATTACCAACGATCTAACGGAACTAAGCCTCGATGAATTAATGAATGTCACCATTGTTTCCGCCGCTAAAAAAGAGCAAAAAATATCCCACGTGGCGGCCTCAGCTTTTGTTATCACCGATGAAGACATCAAACGTTATGGCTACCGCACCTTAGGTGAGGCCCTGCAAAGAATCAGCGGAATGTACCTAAGTTCCGATCGCAACTATGATTATCTCGGGGTGCGGGGCTTCAGCCTGCCCGGCGATTACAATTCAAGAATCCTGGTCCTAGTTGACGGCCTTAGAACCAATACCATCTTGTACGATCAGGCATATATTGACGCGACTTTTCCCATCGACGTTGAGTCCATCAAAAGAATTGAAGTGGTTAAGGGGCCCGGCTCCGCCCTTTGGGGAAGCAATGCCTTGTTCGCGGTGATCAACGTCATTACCCAAAAAGGCAATGATCTTGACGGGGGCCGCCTCATGGTGGAAACCGGCAGCCATGCGCGCCGAAAAGCTTATCTGGAGTACGGCAAGATTTTTGCGGGCGGGCTCAACTTATCGGGCAGCATTGCCGCTCTTGGCTCAGACGGCGAAAATCACATTTATTTTCCGGAACTAGATCAGCCCGGCTTCAACAACGGCCTGGCTGAAGGAGTCGACGCCGAAGAGGCATATAAAGGCTATCTGACCATATCCTATAAAGACTTCGGTCTGCTGTTCAATAAAAGCCGGCGAACCAAAACCGTGCCGCCGGCGGCATGGGACGGGGCCTTCAACAACCCCGCCGGCTACACTGTGGATGAAGTGTCAAACCTTGAGATAAACCATCAAAAAAATATTGCCGACGGCATGAATGGTCGGCTCTTTACCAGGATTTACCATAACACCTTTGAGTATTACGGCGATTACCCCTATTTTGCAGACGGGGGCTGGCTCGGCAGCTATATCGTCAACAAAGACCAAGGCTCGTCAAAACAATGGGGAGGCGAGATTCGTTACGGCCTGGATCCCCGGCCGGAGCTCGCCGTTACCATCGGCCTTGAATACATGAAGAGCTGTGAGATAATTCAGAAGAACTATGATGACGCCCCTAATTATTCATTGGCTCTTGATACCGGCGATGCCGGCGCATACCATACCAGTGCCTATTATGGACAGGGAGAATACAGCATCCTCGACAATCTACAGCTGATCGCCGGGCTCAGAGTGGACGACTACTCGACCTTTGGCGAACAATTAAGCCCCAGGATCGCCCTGCTTTACTCACCCCGCCTGGCAACCACCCTGAAATTACTTTACGGTAAAGCCTTTCGCGCCCCGAACAACTTTGAAAGTTTCTATGAAGACGGCTACGCCATGACCGGCAACCCTAGCTTGCAGCCGGAAGAGATTAAAACCTGGGAACTTGTTTTTGAACATAATTTCAGTAACCATACCCGGCTGGTCGCCAGCCTCTTCCGCTTTGAGGTTGACGACTTAATCAGTCAGGTAACAATCCCGGCCCTCCCTGATGATCTTCTCCAGTTTCAGAATCTAAGCGGCACGGTCAGAAGCGACGGGGCGGAAATCCAGCTGGAATCACATCTTGAAAACGGCATCAGCGGATTTTTAGGATTAAGCCTTGCCGACACCAAAGAGCTGGCCCAGGATAGCCGCCTGAACAATTCGCCGACCTTTATCATCACCGGCGGGGTATCGGCCCCCGTTTACTCTGAAAAGCTCTATATCTCGACCAATTTTCAGCATCTCAGCCGTCGTACCTCGCCGACCGTGGATGTCGAGGCCTATACCCTGGTCAACCTGGCGATAACCACCGGCAGCCTTCTTGGCAACATCGATCTGTCTTTTAACATCTACAACCTGTTCGATCAGACCGTTAATGTCCCCGGCGCCGGAGAACATTACCATTACGACCCCAATACCGACGAAAACATTTTGTTCAATATTCCCCAGGACGGCAGAACCTTTCGCATGCAACTTTCATACAACTTTTAAAACAGGCCGAAGATACCCTTGAAAAAATCCCCACGCGCCATAATCCGAACCATGCTGTGCCTGACCACGCTGATGTTGCCGGGCATAACCGTGAGCACGGCGGCACCGGCCGGCGCGGGGGAAAAAGCCATGGCGGAGTATGAAGTCAAGGCGGTGTACCTCCTGAATTTAGGCAAATTTACCCAATGGCCGCAGACCGCCTTTACCGAACCGGAACAGGAGCTGGTGTTGGGCCTGTTCGGCGAAGATGTTTTTGGTGAGGCCCTGGAGTTGATCACGGCTAAAAAAATCCAAGGGCGAAGGCTGATTATAAAAAAATTGGGCAAGGGCGGCGATCCCCGCGGCTGCCATATCCTGTTTATCAGCGCCTCTGAAAAAAGGAGGCTTAAACAGATTTTGTCACTGCTGGCCGATCAACCGGTCCTTACCGTCTCGGATATGAGCGGATTTGCCGAAGAAGGCGGCATGATCGGCCTCAAGGAAATGGACAATAAAATAAACATCATCATCAACGTCATGGCGGCAAAAGAAGCAGGCCTGATCCTGCGATCGCAACTTCTTAACATCTCAACCATAATCAACAAGGACAACCCGCTTACCCGATGATAACACAAAAAATCAAAGATATGCCGATCACCCACAAACTGATGGCGGTGATCATGTCCACCGTCACCATCGCCTTGCTGCTGTCGGCCATCGCCTACTCTGTTTTCGAAACCAGCAACGAGAAAAAAGAGATAACCGGCGAACTATGGAACCTGGCCGAGATTATCGGCCGCAACAACACCGCCGCCCTGATTTTCAAAGATCATGTGGCCAGCAGAGACAGCCTGGCCACCTTGAAGGCAAATCCCTGGATCGTCTCCGCCCATATCCACTCCCAGGATGACTTAATCTTTGCCAGTTACTTTGCCGAAGACTTCTCGGATCTGGAAATAAAAAAACACCGAGAAATCAGGCAAGAAGCCCCATTTTTCGGACACCACCAAGACAATGGATACATGCACCTCAGCCGCCCCATCATGCTTGACAAGGAACAGATCGGCACAATTCACCTCATATATGATATGCAGCACCTGACCCAAAAACTGCGCCATTATTTTTTGATCGCCGGCTCCATCAGCATCCTCACCTTTATTATTGTTTTTTTTGTTTCGGTTCGAATGCAAAAAATAATCTCCGCCCCCATTCTCAGCATCATGCATACCATCAACAAGGTAACCAGAAACAAAGACTACTCAACCAGAACCATCAAGGTCAGCAACGACGAACTCGGCACTCTGGCCGACGGCTTGAACAACATGCTGGAACAGATCCAGATCAGGGACTGGGATCTGGCCAGTTACAACTTTCAACTGGAAAACAAGGTCGAGGCCCGCACTGAAGAACTGAAAAAATCAAACACGGAACTGGCCCAAACCATAGAAAAGCTGAAAACCGCCAAAGAGAAAGCGGAAACGGCGAACATCGTCAAGTCGGAGTTTCTTGCCAACATGAGCCATGAGATTCGTACCCCCATGAATGGCGTGCTGGGAATGGCGGAACTGCTCAGTCGAACTAACCTTGACGATGACCAAAAAAACTACACCGAAACCATTATGCGTTCCGGCCGGTCATTGATGAGCATTATTAACGAAATCCTTGATTTTTCCAAGATAGAAGCCGGCAAACTGATTCTTGAAAATATCGACTTCCGCCTCCGGGAGGTTATCGAGGAAACGGTCAACCTGCTGGTGGAAAAAGCCCACAAAAAAGGCCTGGAACTTATTTTGGCAATCCCCCCCCAAATTCCACGCCTGGTAAAAGGCGATCCTGAACGCCTGCGCCAGGTTCTGGTAAACCTGATCGGCAACGCCATCAAGTTTACCGAGCAAGGGGAGATCATCATCCGAGTCTCCACCGACCAAGAAAGCAACATCTTTTCCTTTGCGATCAGTGATACGGGGATAGGCATTGCCCCGGAAGCCATGACCAAGATCTTCGATTCCTTTTCCCAGGCAGACACCTCCACCACCCGCAAATACGGCGGCACCGGACTGGGGCTGACCATCTCCAAGCGGCTGATCGCCCTGATGGGCGGAGAAATACATGTCGACAGCGCCCCGGGCCGGGGAAGCACTTTTAGATTCACGGTGAACCTGACCAAAAACTCCCCGGAACATGATCTCCCTCAACACCATGCCCTGCGGGGCAGGCGGTTATTGATTGTTGACCCCAATCAAACCCGCCGGGAAATTCTGCAGCAGGACAGCGAATACTGGAACATGTCCAGCGATTGCGCCACCAGCCGTCAGCAAGCCGTGGAAATGGTCATCAGGGCCGGGGTCGCCCAAAAACCATACGACATAGCCCTGATCGAATCCAATCTTATGCGAGAAAACGATTTTGCCCTGATCGAAGAACTGCAGTCCAGCCCGGTCACCGCCACGGTTAATCTGGTGGCGTTAAACTCAAAAATAGATGAGAGTAAAATCGAACACCGGGCCATCAAGCACACCATCCCCGCCCCCCTGTCCAATTTCGACCTCTACCTCTGTTTTATCAATATCCTGAGCCCGAAGGATTTTCAGGCCATACAGAAACGAGATAAAACGCGACCGGTCGCCGCCTCCTTTGCCGGAAAAAAGATCCTGCTCGCCGAAGACAATCCCATAAATCAACAGGTGGCCACAAGCTTTCTCGATATTTTCGATTGCCAAACCGAGGTGGTCGCCAATGGCGAAGAAGCCATTGCCGCCTATGACCGGAACTGTTACGACTTGATCCTGATGGACTGCCTGATGCCGAAAAAAGACGGCTATGAGGCCACTGCCGCCATCCGCAACATGGAAGAAGCAAGAAAGGACGACAGCCACATCCCGATCATAGCGCTAACCGCCCATACCCTGCAGCACGCCAGAGAAAAATGCCTCATCGCCGGCATGGATGACTATCTGTTCAAACCCTTTACCACCAAGCAACTCCAGAGCATCCTTGAGCGCTGGCTGCGGGGCGATGAGGACAAGGTGTTGCCTGAGCGCCGATCAACCTCGGAGCAAACAACCGATGAGCGGCAAGGGGCCGAAACAACGCCGGAGGACCAGGATCTGCTCAACCGGGATATGCTGCAACAAATCAAAAATGTACAGCGGCCAGACGCTGAAGATCTGCTGGCCAAGCTTATCACCATGTACCTGGAAAATTCACGGGAAACGATGAATCTTCTTCGAGATGGGGTTATGACAAACAATGCCAAGGCCATCCGGGAGGCGGCCCATGATCTAAAATCGACCAGCGCCAACCTCGGCGCCACCAAACTGGCCGATCTCAGCCTGCAACTCGAAATCCTGGGCCATGAAAACCGGACCGATAAAGCGAGCGAGATTTTTATCGCCATCCAACAAGCCCACGATATGACCTGCCAAGCCCTTGATGAGTTGCTGCGCCAAAATCAGACCCCCTGAGGAGCAGAGCCGGGGATAATCCGCCCCCCCAATCGTCAGGCTCCCCCCCGGCCTTGGCCACAGGAGGGCCGATCTCCTTTTTTAGGCGATGCTATCCGGTATAATTGTCTTGTGTTTATAAGGGGGCAGGCTATATATTTCAGACCCCACCCCAAAGAAAACCGAGGCAAAACATTATGAGCGACGAGAGACTGATCGACATTGAGATAAAAATCGCCTTTCTGGAAGATACGATCCAGGAACTCAACACCGTGGTCTGCGAACAACAAAAACAGATCGACAGGCTTGAGGCGACCTGTAACTTCTTGCTAAAACGGGTAAAAATACTCTCCGAAGCCACCGGCGACAATATCCCCAATGAAAAACCGCCCCATTACTGATTACCTCAGCCATTCATGACAATTTCCAACAAACAACTGCTCCCGGATTATGAATTACTCGACTGCGGCGACGGCCGCAGGCTGGAGAGGTTTGCCCAAATCATTGTCGACCGCCCCGCCCCCCAGGCCGTTTGGCCGAAGAGCAAGAATTGTTTAGACTGGCCCCGGGCCCATGCCTATTATGAGCGCCCGGCAACCGGCAAGGGGGGCTGGCGGACAGGCTCTTTTTTCCCCAACCCGTGGCGGCTGCCCATTGATGAGATAATCCTGGAACTAAGGCCGGCCGCCAACAATCAGGTAGGAGTTTTCCCGGAACAACTTCCCAACTGGCGCTGGCTGAAAAAACGGCTCTCCGAAGGCAAAGGGCCGCTGCGGGTGCTCAACGGTTTTGCCTACACCGGGGCGGCCACCCTCGCGGCGAGCAGCGCCGGCCCACATGTCGAGGTCTGCCATGTGGACGGCGCCAAAACCGCGGTGGCCTGGGCTCGGCGCAATGCGGCACTTTCAGGCCTGGCCGAACGGCCGATCCGGTGGATCGTTGATGATCTGCTGAAATTCATGGGCCGGGAGATAAAACGGGGGCAAAGATATGACGCCTTTATCCTCGACCCGCCCGCCTTTGGCCGGGGGCCGGGGGGCGCCTGGCAGCTGGAACGAGATCTGCCCCGACTGCTCGACTGCGTGGCGCAACTGGTAAGTTCCAGCCCCAGCTTCATCATCCTCAGCTGCCACGCCCCGAACCTGCGCGCGAATGACCTGCTGAAGATGCTCCAAGCGATCCGGCCGTTTCAGGACCGAACCGGCGAGGCCCTGGAGCTGACCATTCCGGCCGCCAACGGTAATGCCCTGCCCTCCAGCATCTGCGGCAGAATCTAGCCGCCGTTAACGATGCGGCTAAGATTGCAGGCCGGGCGCCCCCTCAAGCCATTCAGGCATATTGGCCGGCACACCAGCCCGAAGACCAGGCCCACTGCAGGTTATAGCCGCCAAGCCAACCGGCGACATCAAGCACCTCACCGACAAAATAGAGCCCGGCCTGCTCCCGGCTCTCCATGGTTTTGGACGAAATCCCATCGCAATCAACCCCGCCCAGGGTCACCTCCGCGGTCCGGTAGCCCTCGGTGCCGCCGGGCTTGATCCGCCATTGCTGCAGCAGCTCGGCAACCTGCTGCAGGCGACTTTGCGAGATGGCCTGCAAGGTACTTTCCAAGTCCACTTCATCAATAAAAGCCGCAATCAGCCGTTTGGGCAAGAGTTCGGCCAACACCGATTTGAGTTTACGCTGGGGCCGCTGCGCCTTCGCCCCTTTTAGCAGGGCAAGCAGATCAAGCCCGGGCAGCAGGTTGATCACAATCTCCTCCCCCGGCTGCCAATAAGAAGAAAGCTGAAGAATGGCGGGCCCGCTCAAACCCCGATGGGTAAAGAGAATATTTTCCCTGAAACTCCGGCGCTGATTGGCCGCCTCACATAACACCGCGATCCCGGCCAGGGGCGATAATTTTTCTTTGTCCGCCGGCTGCAGGGTAAAGGGGACCAGCCCGGCCCGGGTCGGCCTGAGTTTGAGGCCGAACTGCTCGGCAAGCCGGTAGCCGAAAGGGGTGGCGCCGATGGCCGGCATCGACAAGCCGCCGGTGGCCACCACCAGGGAGTGGCAGCGCAACTGACCCCAAGCGCCGGACACCCTGAACTCATGCTCCCCGCATTTCTCGACCCCGGTGATGGTCGTGTTAAAGCGAAAATTCACCCCGGCCCGGGCGCACTCGCCGAGCAACATATCCAGGATCTCCCGGGCATTCCCGTCACAAAAAAGCCGGCCCTGCTCGCGCTCATGAAAGGGGATACAATGCAGCTTGACCAGATCGATGAAATCCCATTGACTGAAACGGCTGAGGGCTGATTTGCAGAAATGGGGGTTATGGGAAAGATAATTGGCGGCGTCAAGGTGGTAATTGGTAAAATTACAACGGCCGCCGCCGGTAACCAGTAGTTTTTGGCCGGGCCGGGCCGCATGATCGAGGACCAGCACCTTGCGCTGCCGCCGGCCGGCGGACAACGCGCACATCAAACCGGCAGCCCCGGCCCCGATAACTATCACATCTGCTCTTTCCATCATTGCTCGTATAAAAATCCAGTTATTGCTTTGGCGCGGCAACAGGCCTTGGCTGCTTTTATTTTTCAGGATCCGGCCAAATATGGCTGGACAGTACCCCCGGTAATTTCTAATATAATAAAATATATAGAAATGATCTCGAAAAACAGCCTTACCGACAATTCAGTCCCGGGGATGACAGGATGGACAATGATAAACTTATAACTCTTTTGGATGAAAGCATCGTTCTCGAGATGAATATGGCGTCATTATACCGGATATTTCAACATGAATTTGCCGATGACGCCCTTTTCTGGGGACAATTGGCCGAAGAAGAACTTGGCCACGCCGCCTTACTCAGATCGGTAAAAGAACACCTGGGCACCGATTGCGATGAATTGCCCAAAATCTTCCTCTGCGAATCATTGGACAAAATCAAGGCCACCAACCAAAATATCGCCGGCCAGCTCGATAAGATCCGCGCCGACTGCCCTTCCCGGCGCAAGGCCTTTGATCTGGCCTTTGCCCTTGAAAACTCCGCCTGCGAGATCCATTACAATTATTTCATGAACAAAATCGCAGTGTCGCCGGTGGAAGAAATTTTGCAGGAGCTCAACCAAAACGACAAGGACCACGCCCAGCGAATCAGCAAGTACATGGCCAACAACAACATCGACATGGATTGATAAAATGACCAAGGAATACAAGATCGAGGTCGTGGTGGAAGGGGCTTTGGGGACTCTTTTTCTCGGCGCCAGCAAACTACCGATCAACAAGATGGAAGAAGTGATGAACCAATACGGCGCCAAAGGCTGGAGCCTGGAGTTCATGGTGGTCGAGCAGAAACGATTCATGCTGTTCTGGCAGCGCGAGGCCGCAATCATCACCTTTTCCAGAGAAACTTGACCGCCGCTCCCCCTGAAACCATGCCCCCGGCCAACCCATCACAAAAAAACGACCGCCTGCTCCGGATCGCCACCTACGCCTCCAGCTCCACCGCCATCCTGCTGATCGGCGTAAAAGCCGCGGCCTGGTTTCAGACCGGCTCCTTGAGCATCATGGCCTCATTGGTGGACTCGCTGATGGACGCGGCCGCCTCTATTCTCAACCTGCTGGCCGTCCGCTATTCCCTCAAATCGCCGGATGCGGATCATCAATTCGGCCACGGCAAGGCCGAGTCGCTGGCCGGTCTGGGCCAGGCCTCCTTCATTGCCGGCTCAGCCATCTTCCTTATGATCCATGCCGCGGAAAGGCTCAACAATCCGCACCCCATAAAAGACATTAATATGGGAATCGGGGTCATGCTCTTTGCCATCGGGGCCACCCTGATCCTGCTTGCGGTCCAGGGCTATGTTATCCGGCGCACCAATTCCACGGCCATCCGGGCCGACGCCCTTCACTACCAAACCGACCTGCTCACCAACATCAGCACCATCGCCGCCCTGTTCTTTGTCGCCTCGGGCTGGCCCATCCTCGACCCGCTCTGCGCCGCCGGCATCAGCATATACATCCTGTACAGCGCCTGGCATATCGGCCACGAAGCGATGCAGAATTTGATGGATCGCGAACTTGACGACAAAACCCGCAAGGCGATCTGCGACATCGGTCTGGCCCATGAAACCGTACTCGGGGTCCATGATCTGCGCACCCGCCAGTCCGGCCAGACCATGGTGATCCAGCTCCATCTGGATCTGGCTGAAAATCTCCCCCTGGCCGATGCCCATCAAATTGCCAAAGAGGTGGAAAAAAAAATTATCGAAAGCTTTCCCACCGCCGATGTCATCATTCACCAGGATCCGGTACCCCCCGAGCACTACTTTTGCAAACCGCAATCCGGCAACTGAGCAACCTCCCGCTCCGAACTTAAAAAAAGAAGCATCCCGGACCTGACAGACAAAAGAGAACTTGTTATAATGGCTCGTAATTTTTAAGTAATTTATTTATCGACCTATCTACTTTCTGTTTGTTGCGCAACAATGCGCGGATAACACCATGGCCGAGTTTAAACCACAACAGTACGGTAAATTCATCCTCCTCGATCGCATCGCCCGCGGTGGAATGGCCGAACTTTATCGAGCCAAGAGCATCGGCTCCAAGGGTTTTGAAAAACTCGTGGCCATCAAGAAAATTCTGCCCCACCTGGCCGACCAGGAAGAGTTTGTCGCCGCCTTTATCGATGAAGCCAGGCTGGCCGCCTTCCTTCAACACCATAATATCGTACAGATTTTCGACTTCGGCGAGATGGCGGGCAGCTATTTCATCTCCATGGAGTATCTTTCCGGGTTGCCCCTGCGTACGGTCATGAACAAGGCGACCAGCAGCGGTCCCCCCTTTGACCTCCGACTCGTTTTCTACATCATTGCCCAAATATGCGCCGGGCTCCACTATGCCCACAACCTGAAAGACTTTGCCGGCAGCCCTCTCAATATCATCCACCGGGACATGGGCCCCCAGAACATCTTCATCACCTATGACGGCCAGGTTAAAATTATCGATTTCGGCATCGCCCGGGCGGCCAGTCATAATTCGGCGACCTCCCTGGGCTCGCTCAAGGGCAAGCTGTCGTACATGTCACCGGAGCAGGCCGGGGGACTGGAGATAGATCACCGCTCCGATATCTTTTCCGTGGGTATCAGCCTGTATGAACTGGCCACCGGCCAGCATATGTACACCGGCGACTCTCAACAATTATTGGGGAAGGCGGCCAATGCCTCATTTACCCCGGCCCGGGAAATAAGAGAAGATCTGCCGCCGCGGCTCTACGCCATTATCGATAAGGCCCTGGCCAGAAACCCGAACCTGCGCCACCAGTCGGCGGAGGAGATGCAGGCGGATATTGATGATTGCGCCCGGCAATACAGCAACCAGGCGACGGCCAAGGATCTGGCCTCGTTCATGGCCGAACTTTTCCGTGACGAAACAGCCCTGGAAGAGCAAGCCCTCTGTCAGGCCGCCGACATCGAACTGCCCTACCCGGAAGATGCGGCCGAAGCCACGGCCACCCTCGCCCAGGAGGAAACAATCTTTCTGCCCCTCTCTAAACCAGCCACGCCCCCCTGGCGGCTGATCTTACTCGGCGCCCTGCTGATCACGCTAACGGCCGCCGCGTTATGGCTGCCCAAGGTCCGCGACCCCCTTGAGCATTTCCTGGTCACCCGCCTGGAGCAATCCGGGATCATCTCGTTTCCCGCCGCCCCCTCCCACGCCACAGTGGACCAATACGCAGCGGCCAAAGCATTCTTCACCACCCTGCTTGCCGACCAAGATCCGCCTGCCGGCGCAAGGCACCTTCCCTCACCGGATCTTGCGGAATTTGAAAAACACGCCAGCTTTCTCGTGGGCAACAAGCCGGAAGAGGCCTATGAAATTTTAAGAAAACTTACAAAAAAATTTCCAGAGACCGCCCTGGCCCACTTCCTGCTCGGCCGCCTCTACACCTTCCGTCAACAACCAGACCGCGCCATGGATTCCTATCTAAAAGCCACCGAGCTCGACCCAAAGCTGACCGAGGCTTTTTTTAATCTGGGCTATCTCTATGCCAAGAATAATGATTATCTCACCGCGGAAAAAATGTATACTCAGGTGATAAGGCTTGCCCCGCCGTACCGGGACGAGGCCCTGTTCAACCTGGCGATTATCAAGAAAAATCAGGGCGATAACGCCGCGAGCCTCAATTATGCCCGCCAGGCCGTGGTGGCCAACCCAAATAACCAACAGGCCGCCAAACTTATCAACCGACTTACAGAAACGCGGTAATGGATAACACGACCCCTGCAACTTTCCCCGTAACCTGGATAACGATCATGGCTCTGCTGCTGAGCCTTTTCGGCTGCATGCACACCGGCAAAGAGAGCTGGCCGCCGGTGCAGGCCCGGCAGAAGCTGACGGTGCACGTCGTCCAGTGGCCGGGCGAAACCTTGCCGATAATTGCCCAATGGTATACCGGCAACAGCCGGAACTGGAAAGAACTCGTCAATGCCAACCCGAATATCGTGCCCGGCCGCCTGGCGGCCGGCGATCGCATTATTGTGCCGGCCAAGCTGCTCAAAACCACCAAGATGATGCCGAAAGAATTCATGCAGCCTCTGCTCGCTCCCTCATCTCCGCAGCCATCCTCCCCCGCCGACAAGGCGCCCTCAACCCCGGATAAAGATGAATTTGAACTCTTCGGCCCTAAATAACAACCTGAGCCGGCCCTGGTTGCCTTTGGCCGCAGCCCTTCTGCTTGCGCTGTTTTTCGGCATCTTCCGGCCGACGCCAAGCATGGGCCAGACCGGCCGCAACCAATTAAACCCAGCAGAGCTCCGGCAATTACTGCAGACCAGCCGGGTCATCTCCCACCGCAACCTCGACCGGCTCGACCTCCACGGCTTGACGCTTAATCACCTCCGAATTGATAACTCCAGCCTGCAGCAGGTCAACCTCGAACAGTGCAAACTCAACAATGCCATCATCATTGACAGCGATCTCCAGCAGGCCAACCTGCTCAAGGCCGATCTTTCCGGAGGTAAACTGCAAACCGTCAACCTCAACTCGGCCAGGCTTGATCACGGGGATCTCAACCGGATCATCATCATCAAAGGCGACCTGCAAAAGGCCCAACTACGCCAAGCCAATCTCAGCGGGGCGGTCATTGCCGATAGCAACCTGACCGCCACCAACCTCCGGGGCAGCAACCTGAGCAACGCCGATCTCCGGGAGGTGCGCCTGGACCAAGCCGACCTGGCGGGCGCCGATCTCCATGGCGCCAGCCTGACCGAGGTCCAACTGCAAAACAGTGACCTATCCCAATGCAATCTCAGCGGCGGCAACCTTCGCAACATCGACATGGGCGACCGCAACGGCAAGGGTGCCAGCCTGGTTGAGGCAAACCTCAATCACATTTTTATGCACAACGTCAATCTTGAGCGGGCGAATGGACGGGATGCCTACTTTTTTGGGGCATATCTGCAGAACTGTTCATTTAAGCAGGCTGATCTGAGCAACGCCGATCTGGACAATGTTTCTCTGATCCAAGGCAATTTCCAGGATGCGGATCTTCGTTTTACCTCCTTGGCAAACGCATCATTAAGAGACAGCAGTTTTTCCGGGGCAAACCTCAGCGGCGCAAACCTTGCCGGCGCCGAGTTGAGCCGGAACAATATGGAAAACACCCTGCTGGTAACAGCATCTCTTCCCGACAGCAGCCTGACCGAGGTAAACCTGGACAAGGCCAACCTGACCGAAGCCGATCTGCAACGGGCGACCATTCGCGACTCCCGCCTGAACCGAGCGGATCTCACCTCGGTTAACCTTGATAAAAGCCAACTCAGTAAAACCCAACTCAACCATGCTATCTTAAAAAATTGCCGAATGTCCGCGGCCACGCTTCAGGCGGTGGCTCTGATCGATTCTGATCTGATGGGGGCAAACCTGAGCCGCTCCTTGTTTAATGAAACCGACCTTACCGATTCCCGGCTGAGCCGGGCCGATCTCAGCCGGGCCACCTTCAACAACTCCAATCTGAAACGAGCCGAGCTCATCAACGCCGATCTCACGCAAACCAGCTTCATCAACTCAAATCTCAGCTACGCCGATCTTTCCAACGCCCTGTTAGTCAAAACCATCTTCACCGACACCCTGCTCTATGCCGCGATCTTTAAAAACGCGAGCATGGCCGAAATAAACCTCAGCGGCCTCAACCTGCAAAACGCCGATTTGACCGGGGCGGATCTCCACAACGGCCTGTTGACCAATAGCGATCTAAGGGGCGCCATTTTAGAAAACGCCGACCTCCGCGGCTGCAACCTTGCCGGGGCCAACCTGACCAACGCGAATCTGGTCGGCGCCGATCTCACCGGCAGCATTCTCACCGGGGCGAAATTAAATGGCGCCAACCTGAGCCGCGCCCGTCTGCAGCAGGCTAATTTACGCAACAGCATCCTCAAGTCGTGCAACTTCAACCAGGCCGACCTCAGCGGGGCCGACCTGGAGAATGCCGATCTCAAGTACGCCGATTTCAACAACTCGATCCGCACCGGGCTCAAAAACATGGCCAAGGCCTTCAACCAAGACAAGGCCAAGGGGTTAACCGACCCCGACCCGGTCACCCCATAAACAAGGTCACGGCTGGTTGCGTGCGCGACACAAACCCAACCACCGCCATCCCCCTGGCAATTTTTTGCATTAAAAATGATAATCATTATTGACTCCCGCCTTTTGATTTGTTATGAGTTTGAGTCCAGGGGGAAAACATGCTCATAATCATCGTAAATCAGTAACTTCGCCATGACACTGCAAGACGGAGTTACAAATAAAAAAATCTGGTTGCCCTTCACCATCAATATCAGCATGGTCATTCTGCTGATAATACTTGGTATTTTCATCGGCCTGTTCATCAACAACAAACGGCTGATCGAAGCGGAACTGGAAACCAGGGCCCGCTCCCACTTCAACAATATCGTTCTGACCAGACGCTGGAATGCGCATTACGGCGGAGTATATGTTGAAAAAAAAGCAGGGGTCGCCTCTAACCCCTACCTGAAAAATCCGGATATCGTTACGGCGGACGGCACCGTCTACACCAAAAAAAATCCGGCCCTGATGACCAGGGAAATCTCGGAGTTGGCGGCAACAGAGGGGGACTATCAATTCCATATCACCAGTTTGCAGCCATTGAACCCGGCCAACAAAGCCGACGAGTTTGAAACAAAAGCACTGAAGTTGTTCGAACAGGGTGAAAAAGAGATTTTCACCAAGGAGCGCCGCGGCGGAAAAAATATTTTCCGCTACATGGCCCCCCTATACACGGAACAAAGCTGCCTGGAGTGCCATGATCAACAGGGCTATCGGGTCGGCGACGTCCGGGGCGGCATCAGCCTTCATTTTGATATCGGTGATATTGAAAGTCTCCTGACCCACAACCGGCAGATCCTTATTATTCTCTACCTGCTAACATCGATTTTATTGCTGGGAATCATATACCTGCAGATAGCCCAACTCTTCAGAAGACTCAGGGCGGCCCAGGAACAAATAAGGCTTATGGCCATTACCGACGACCTGACCGGGCTCTACAACCGCCGCTATTTTTTCAGCAGGTTCAACACGGAAATCGCCAGATCCATTCGCCAGGACCATAGCTTGAGCCTGATTATCTTTGACCTGGACCACTTCAAAAAGGTCAATGACACCCATGGCCATAATGTTGGGGACATCGTCCTCAAGCAAACCGGCGCCATGCTTTATCAGAACTGTCGCAGAACCGACATTGTCGCCCGCTATGGCGGCGAGGAATTTATCATCCTGCTGCCGGACTGCGACCTGGAATGCGCCGTGCACACCGCGGAAAAACTGCGGCAGATCACCGAGAAACAAACCTTTACCGTCAACCGCACCACCGAAATCACCATTACCGCCAGCTTCGGGGTGGCATGCTTCAGCAAGACGGACATTTCGGCGAAGGATAGCGCGGAACAACTGGTTAAGATAGCCGATCTGGCCCTGTACCGGGCCAAGGCCAAGGGCCGCAACCGGGTGGAGACCGCCTAGCCGGGGCGGCCGTACCCGCCGCCGCCCGGGGTTTTGATCACGAAGCAATCCCCGGCCCCCATCTCCACCTGATCGGCATAAGAGAGCGCCTGCCTGGCCCCCCCGACCCGCTCCACATAATTTTCCCCGGACCGACCTGCTTCACCACCCATTAGGCCTTGGGGCGCTTGCCGGCGATTATTGGAGATAATCGCCGCGCTCATCGGCTGCAGAAACCTGATTTTCCGGACCAGCCCCTCGCCGCCCCGGTAGCGACCGGCCCCGCCGCTGCCTTGCCGCAGGGCAAAGGATTCCAGCAACACCGGAAAGCGGAACTCCAGCACCTCGGGATCGGTGAGCCGGGAATTGGTCATATGGCTCTGCACCCCGGAGGCGCCGGCAAAACCCGGACCTGCCCCGGCGCCGCCGGCAATGGTTTCATAGTACTGGAAGTTAGCATCGCCAAAGGTGAAATTGTTCATGGTGCCCTGGGAGCAAGCCACCGCTCCGAGGGCGGTAAACAGGGCATCGGTCACCGCTTGCGAGGTTTCCACATTGCCGGCCGCCACCGCGGCGGGATAGCGGGGATTAAGCATGGTGCCTTCCGGGACGATGATCGCAAGGGGCACCAGGCAACCGCTGTTAAGCGGAATCGCATCCCCCACCAGGCAGCGGAACACATAAAGCACCGCCGCCTTGCACACCGCCAGGGGGGCATTGTAGTTTGATCCGAGCTGGGGCGAGGTGCCGGTGAAATCGATAGTCGCCGTCCGCTCCTGTTTATCCACCGTCACCTTAACCGCGATCCGGGCGCCGTTATCCATCACATACTCGGCCCGGCCATCGGCCAGGCTAGCGATCACCCGCCGCACCGCCTCCTCGGCGTTGTCCTGCACATGCTGCATATAGGCCTGCACCACCGGCAAACCATAACGTTGCTCCATCCGCCGCAGCTCGGCAACCCCTTTTTCATTGGCGCCGAGCTGGGCCTTGAGATCGGCCAGATTCTGCTCAGGGTTTCTGGCAGGCCAAGGATTAGCGGTCAACATTCGCCGCAGCTGAGCTTCGCAAAACCGGCCCTGATCCACCAGCTTGAAGTTGTCGAACATGACCCCCTCCTCGTCCACCGTAACCGAAGCGGGGGGCATGGAACCGGGGGTCAGGCCGCCGATATCGGCGTGGTGGCCCCGGGAGGCCACATAAAAAAGCAGGGCGCCTTTTTGCTCAAAAACCGGGGTAATCACCGTGATATCGGGCAGGTGAGAGCCGCCGTTATAAGGGGCATTGGTCATATAGACGTCACCCGGCGCCATGGTCCCCTGCCGGGCGGCGATAACCGCCTTGACACTTTCGGCCATGGAACCGAGATGAACCGGCACGTGGGGGGCGTTGGCCACCAGGTTGCCGTAACAATCGAAGATGGCGCAGGAAAAATCAAGGCGCTCCTTGATATTGACCGAATGGGCGGTTTTGGCCAGCACCGTGCCCATCTGCTCGGCAATGGCCATATAGAGATTATTGAAAATCTCCAACCGCACCGGATCCTTGGCGGTGGCGGCGAGCGGCGGCCCGGCCTTGACCGCAACCCGCTCCAGCAGTAGATCAAGGCCCCCGGTAATTGCGGCCCGCCAGCCCATCTCCACCACCACCGTGCCGTGGGCCTCGACAATAATCGCCGGGCCGCTGACCCGATTGCCGGGGATCATGCGCTTCCGTTGCAGAACCGGGGCCGAATGATAGCGGCCATTGCTGAAAAAACGGCAGGTTTCAAGTAAGGCCGCCGGAGGCAGTGGTTGGGTTGGTTGCGGTTCTTGATCGATCCCAGGGGCCTCCTGCGTCCGGCCGACGGCTTCCACCACCAGCGCCGCGACAATCAGAGGTTTGTCCTGATCGACAAAGCCGAATTGCCGCTGATGCTCTCCGGCAAAAGAGGCGACCATGGCCCGGGGCGAATCATAATCAACGAGCAGGGAGGTGTCGGAGCCCTGATATCTCAGCTGGGCCTTGCGGGAAACCACAATCCGGTCCCTGGCCACCCCCTGCCCGATCAGCTCGGCGCAGGCCCGATCCGCAAGCAGGGCGCAACTTTCATCTAACTCTGCGGCAAGAGATGCGACCAGCCCCTTTTCCACCGCCTGTTCCGCCATGGCCGAAAGATCGGCCAACCCCATACCGTAGGCGGAAAGCACCCCGCTCAAGGGATGAAGCAGGATAGTCTTAATGCCCAGGGCATCGGCAACCCGGCAGGCATGCTGGCCACCGGCCCCACCGAAACAGGTAAGGGTGTAGCGGTCAAGGTCATGGCCGCGCCGGGTGGAGATTTTTCTGATCGCATTAGCCATGGCGTCCACCGCAATGGCGAGAAAACCGTCCGCCACCTGCTCCGGGCTTTGCAGCTCACCGGTGGCCGAGGCGATCTCCGTGGCCAGGGCGGCGAACTTGGCCAAAACCCCAGCGTAATCCAAGGGCTGGTCCGCCGCAGGCCCGAAGAGGGCAGGGAAATAGCGGGGCAGAATCTTGCCGCAGACCACGTTGCAGTCGGTCACGGTCAGGGGCCCGCCTTGACGATAGGCGGCCGGGCCGGGAGCCGCCCCGGCGGAATCGGGGCCAACCCGGTAACGGCTGCCGTCAAAATGCAGAATCGAGCCGCCGCCGGCGGCCACGGTATGGATATCCATCATGGGTGAGCGCAGCCTGACCCCGGCCACTTCGGCCTCAAAGGCGCGCTCCAGCTCGCCGCGATAATGAAAAACATCGGTGGAGGTGCCACCCATGTCAAAACCGATAATCTGCTTAAAGCCGGCCAGCTCCGCGGTGCGCACCGCCCCCACCACCCCGCCGGCCGGGCCGGAAAGCAGACAATCCTTGCCGGCGAACAGCCGGGCCCGGGTCAGGCCGCCGTCGGACTTCATGAACAGCAGCCTGGTGTCGCCCAGCTCAACCGCCAGCCGCTCAACATAACGGTAGAGCACCGGCGAGAGATAGGCATCGAGCACCGTGGTCTCGCCCCGGGCCACAAACTTGATATGCGGGCTCACCCCATGGCTCACCGACACCTGGCTAAACCCGACCTCCGCGGCCAGAGCCGCCACCAGTTGTTCATGCGCCGGATAACGATAGCCATGCATAAACACAACCGCCACCGCCCTGAGCCCGGCCGCAAAAGCCTTTTGCAACCCGGCCCGCACCGCGGCCGCATCAGGCGCGGCCAGCACCTCGCCCCGGGCCGTAACCCGCTCATCCACCTCCAACACGTCATGGTAGAGCATCCGGGGCAGCACGATCTGCAGGGCAAACAGAGAGGGCCTGCTCTGATAGCCGATGCGCAAGCCGTCTCCAAAGCCCTTGGTGGTTACCAGCAACACCGGCTCCCCCCGCCGCTCAAGCAGGGCGTTGGTGCCGACGGTGGTGCCCATCTTCACCTCGGCCAGCAGGGAGCGGTCGATGGCCTGCCGATCCGATAAGCCCAGCATGGTCCGGATGCCGTGCAGGGCCGCATCATGATACTGAGCCGGATTTTCAGATAAAAATTTCCCCGTGACGATTTCCCCGTCCGGCCGCCGGGCAACCAGATCGGTGAAGGTGCCGCCCCGATCGATCCAGAAGGACCATTTATTACCAAGCTCTCCTTGCTCTCTTTTCACCCGCCATTACCTCTTTATGCAAATAACGATTACCGCACCCGGTCATAAATCCCGGGGCACAATACTCTGCAAAACCTGCCGGCCGCCCGCCCGCAACCTCAATCCCTTGTTTTAATTTTTTTAAACCACTAAAAATAAGTTAAGGGGAGTAAAAATTAGAATTTATCTTTTATTGCAATATGATATACAATATTTGGTAACAAACTTTCATTTAGACACGAGGAGAAACCATGCCCGAGCAGAATAACGACAATAAAGGGTTGCTCGATTTCCTTAATTGCAACTCCCATAACTGGGGGGGCTGCTTTATCAGAAAATGTCTTGATACCAGCATCACCGGCAAACTCCTGGGCATGCTGGTGGTTTCCCTCCTCGGCTTTACCGTGGTCTGCGTTCTCCACAATATCGCCCTCCATAACATCAAAATCCGCAACCATGAAATAAAGGAAGTAAGCATCCCCCAATACAAGGTCAGCCAATTTATCCTGCGCAGCATCAACGGCTTCAAGATCTCTCTGCTGCACATCTTAAACGAACCGGAACTCAACGTAGACAATAAAAATATCCTGGCCAACCAGCAACGGCTGAAAGAACTGGAACGGATGCTCATTGCCCTGAAAAAGGGGGGGGCCTTGCTCGACGTGGCCAAATCATCCCAAAAGACATTGGATGTTATCAACCTGATTCCCTCCACCAACCCACAGGTGCTGGCCCAGATCGAATCCATCGACGAAGAGTTTGTCGAACTTTCCGAAAACTTTCAACTGCTGATCAAGGCCTTTACCCAACCCGGCGCCCAGACGACCCGAGATGAAACCCTGGGCGATGTGATCGGCAATCTCAACGAACTGCACGAACAGCTGACTACCCTCGCCCTGCTGACCAATACCCTTTACAATAAAAACCTCAAGGAAACCGAGGAAATTATTAACAGCTCCCAGCAGCAATCCATCCTGATCAGCCTTATAATCGCCGTCATCCTCACCTTAGGCACCATCCTCTACATCATGCTCATCGTCGCCCCTTTGCGCGATATCCTTGAAAAGATAAAATTCATCGCCAAGGGCGAGGGCGACCTTTCCCACGGCATCGAAGTGCGGACCGACGACGAAGTCGGGCTGTTGGCCCGGCAACTGAACACGCTGGTGGACAACATCTTCAGCCTCAACTCGTTCAAAGCGGTCATCGAAGAAGAAGAGACCACCACCGATGTCAATTTGCGCCTGGCCAATCTCCTGAGGGAACGCTACGGGTTTGACAAGCTCTTTGTTTATGAGGTCACCGGCAACAAGAACAACATGAGCATCGCCTACTGCTCATCCAACAAGGAGGTGTGCAGCACCGATATCCTCGACGACAGCAACTTCTGCCGGGCCAAACGCACCGGCCATCCGATTTCCTCTTTCCAGTTCCCGGAAATCTGCAAGAAGTTCCCCTACGCCGACAAATTCGAGCACCATTGTATTCCCATGATCGCCAATGGCCGGGCCGTGGGCATTGTCCAGTTTCTCCATGAAAAAAACCGGCCGGCCTCCGAGCTGGAATCTTTTGAAACCAGGGTTAAGCGGGCCAGCCGCTATATCAAGGAAGCCACCCCGGTTATCGAGGCCAAACGGTTTGCCTCCGCTCTGCAGGAAACAACCCTGAAAGACCCGATGACCGATCTCTACAACCGCAGATTCCTGGAGACCTACAGCGACAATCTGGTGGCCAGCACCTTGCGGCGCGGCTCAAAAGTCGGGATCCTGATGTGCGACATGGACTTTTTCAAGGAGGTCAATGACAACTACGGCCACGAAAGCGGCGATATCGTCCTGATCAAGACCGCGGAAATCCTCCAGCATTGCGTAAGGACCGCCGATATCGTCATCCGTTACGGCGGCGAGGAATTCCTGGTCCTGCTCACCGATGTGCACAGCAACGAGGATATTGCCGAACTGGCGGAAAGAATCAGGTCGATCATGGAGAGCACCGCCATCAAACTGCCGGAAGGCAGCCTGAAAAAGACAATCAGTATCGGCTACAGCCTGTTCCCGGACGATACCGATGCCTTCTGGGAAGCGATTAAATACGCGGATGTGGCCCTTTACCGGGCAAAAGAAACCGGCAGAAACCGGGTGGTTGGTTTTGACAAGGAGATGTGGGACCAGGAAAAATATTGATGCGGCCCGGCTTGCCGGCCCCCGGAACTGAGCGGGGGCCACAAACTTTTACAGTACAGCCGGACCCGCCTGAGCCGGCAACTCAGGCGTTCTTCAACAGGGCGGCGATTTCTTCGGAGGTCAATACCTGGCCGTAATTGTCCCAATCATCCAGGACATCACCGATATTCTTGCCATAGGCCCCATGATAATTTCGGGCGGCGGCCTTCATTGAGCCCTGGGTCGTTTTTTTAGGCGGCTCAACCAGATTGCCGGGCATAACCCCCTTCATATCGCGCACATGGATAAAAGCCAGGGCCGTACGGCAGGCCAGAGGTATCCGCTCCGGATCGTTAAGAGCCATGGCCCGCCAGCAGATTTCACACTTGACCGGGATCGGTCGACAGCAATGCCCTTCGGATTTAGCCAGCAACCGGCGCATCTTGGCGCATTGCAGCTTACGCCATGGCGCGCCGCCGGCCAAGCGCCAGTTTTTCCTCTTCCGGCGGACAGAGGCAGATGCCCCTTTATTGAATTTCAATGAGTCCCCCCCTCATTTCATTCCACAAACTTGAGACTTTATACTGCGACCGGAAGGCTCATGAGCATAAGCCCCCTGGCATAATGGTTAATCTGCGGCTGAAGCCATAAACCGGTTTAAGCTTCGCCATATCAGCAAGATGGCATCTAGCTGATTTTCTTAAAAAGATTACTTCCATTGCCAGGCATAACTTTAACTCCTTCGATCGAGGGGCGCAAGGGGGGATTAAAAATAAACCAACCCGGGAAAAGCTTTGCCGCTCTGCCCTTTTCAATCAGTGAGCCCGGGTGGCTGCTTGCAAAGAGCATAAAAGCGTTGTAGAAATACAGGCCTTCAACTATAAAGTCAGAAAAACGGCTGGGAGATGGAATCACCATAATGACGCTAAACGAAAAAACAAAGCTGCTAAACCAGGGGCTGGCCATCCTTAACCTCGACCTTGGGCCCACGGCCATCGACCAGCTCGGGGTTTATTGCGATGAACTGATCAAGTGGAACCGAAAAATCAATCTGGTGGGCAAGGCGGAGCTCAAGGAGCTTATTGAAACCCATTTTCTCGATTCCCTGACCCTGTTACCGCTGATCACCGCATCGCCCTTGGCCGACATCGGCACCGGCGCCGGCTTCCCCGGCCTGGTCCTTAAAATCGCCCGGCCGGAGCTTGCCGTTATCCTGGTGGAACCGCGCCAGAAACGGGTTTCCTTTCTCAACCACATCATCAGAACCCTGGGCCTCAAAGAGATCGAAGTCCGCTGCGGCAGGCTGGAAAAGGACAGCAACCTGGTGGCCGGCAAGGAGTTGAGTGCCCCGCTCATCACCAGCCGGGCCTTTACCTCGGTTGCCGACTTTTTGGCGCTGGCCGACCCGATCAACCCGCCGGGGGGCAAGATCCTCTGCATGAAAGGGCCGCGCGCCGAAGAAGAAATCAAACAATGGCAAGAGGAACAGCCGATCAGCCCCTATCGCCTCAGCCAAACCATCAGCACGGCCCTGCCCTTTTCCGGCAACAGCCGCAATCTGCTTATCTTCACCAAACAGGACGATTAACCATGGCCCCCTCCAAAACCCCGGCGCTCATGTTCCAGGGCACCTGCTCCAATGCCGGTAAATCAGTGCTCACCGCCGCCATGTGCCGGATTCTGCTCCAGGACGGCCTGCGGGTGGCCCCGTTCAAGGCCCAGAACATGTCGCTCAACTCCTTTGTCACCCGGGACGGCGGCGAGATGGGCCGGGCCCAGGTGGTGCAGGCCCAGGCCGCCCGGCTCGATCCGGATGTGCGAATGAACCCGGTATTGCTCAAACCCTCCAGCGACACCGGCAGCCAGGTTATCGTCATGGGCCGGCCGGTGGCCAATATGAAGGTGAGCGAATATGTGGCCTACAAGGGCCAGGCCTTTACCGCGGCCCAGCAGGCCTACGATTCGCTGGCCGGCGAGTTCGAGGTCATGGTCCTGGAAGGGGCGGGCAGCCCGGCCGAGGTCAACCTCAAGTCCCACGACATCGTCAACATGGCCATGGCCCGTTATGCCGAGGCCAAGGTGCTGCTGGTGGGGGATATCGACCGGGGCGGGGTCTTTGCCTCCTTTGTCGGCACCATGGAGATTCTCGATCAGTGGGAACGCGATCTGATCAGCGGCTACGTGGTCAACCGCTTCCGGGGCGACGCCTCCCTGCTGGATGACGCCTACAGCTATATGAGGCAAAAGACCGGCAAAGAGGTGCTGGGCACGGTCCACTACATCCACGGCCTCGGCATCCCGGAAGAGGACTCGGTCAATTTCAAGGCAGGCCTATTTTCACCCACCCGGCCCAGCGGCGACCATATCACCATCGGCCTGATCGATTTGCCCCATATCTCTAATTTCACCGATTTCGAGCCCTTTCTCGCCGAGCCGGATGTCCATATCAAGATCGCCAGAACCCCGGCCGAGCTGGCCGAGGTCGACGCCATCATCATCCCGGGCAGCAAAAACGTGATCAGCGACCTGAAATGGCTCAAGGAAAAAGGGCTGGCTCAGCAGATCAAACAGCTGGCCGGCGCGGGCCACATTGAGATCATCGGCATCTGCGGCGGCTTTCAGATTTTAGGCAAAGGCATCGCCGACCCGCATCAGATCGAGTCGGCCGGCGAAAACCTTGAAGGGCTCGGATTGATCGATCTGACCACGGTGCTGGAGGCGGACAAAACCCTGACCCGCCAGGAGGGCACCCACCACGCCTCCGGGCAAACGGTGCACGGCTACGAGATCCACCACGGCCAGAGCCGTTCGCAGAATACCCGCGAGATCCTCACCTTCAGCAACGGCGAGAGCGGGGCGATCTCCATTGAATCCGGCAAGATCTGGGGCAGCTACCTGCACGGCATCTTTGACGCCGACCCCTTCCGGCGCTGGCTGATCGACCAGATCCGCCAACAAAAGGGGCTGGCCCCCTTGACCACGGTCCAGGCCGCCTATGACCTGGAACCGGCCTTTGACCGGCTGGCCGAGCTGGTGCGCAGCCAGATCGACATGGGCAAAATCTATCAACTGCTGGGGATATAATGGCCCTTACCTATCAGATCCTGCTCGCCGTGCTCCTGGACCAGCTCCTAGGCGACCCCCGGTGGCTGCCGCACCCGGTCCGGCTGATCGGTGCGGCCTGCAGCCGCTTTGAAAAAATCACCCGAAAAATCCTGCCGCCGTTTGGGGCCGGCCTCACCTCGGTGCTGCTGGTGCTGACCGCAACCGCCCTGACGGTGCACGGCCTGCTTTTGGCCGCCAACCTGATCCATCCATCCCTGGCCACGGCCATGTCCGTCTACCTGCTCTACACCACCATTGCCGCCCGCGACCTGACCCGCCACAGCAAAGAGGTCTACCAGGCCCTGGCCAAGGATGATCTGCCCGAAGCCCGCAGGCGGGTGGCGATGATCGTCGGCCGGGATACGGCGGCCCTTGATCGGCAGGGGGTGGCCAAGGCGGCGGTGGAAAGCGTGGCCGAGTCCATGGTCGACGGCATCACCGCCCCGCTCTTTTTCGCGGTGGTGGGCGGCCCGATGGGGGCGATGCTCTACAAGGCGATCAACACCATGGATTCGATGTTCGGCTATAAGAATGAACGATATGAAAAATTCGGCTGGGGTCCGGCCCGGCTGGACGATCTGGCCAACTTTATCCCGGCCCGGCTCACCTCGATGCTGATCCCGGCGGCGGCCTGGCTCCTGCGGCTGGACGCCAAACGGGCGCTCTACACCCTGGCCCGCGACCGCCTCAACCACAGCAGCCCCAACTCGGGGCACAGCGAGGCGGCGGTGGCAGGGGCCTTAGGGGTGCAGCTCGGCGGGCCCTCCATCTACTTCGGCCGGCTGGTTGCCAAAGCCACCATAGGCGATGCCACCCGACCCATCGAACCGAGCGACATCCTGCGCAGCAACCGCCTGGTCCTGACCAGCGCCGCCCTGGCTCTGCTCTTCTTGCTGGCCATGCGCCTGCAGATTTTCACGCTGCTCGACCGCGTATTTTAAGCTGCGTAAAGATTGCCCAAACCAGAGCCCGGCACAAGCTTGGCGTCCGCCATGAAAGAGAAGTTAACCGCTGGTTCCCGGCTTTTACAAGGGGCAAAGATCATCCTCTTCTCCAACAAGTTAATCCCCCTTTGGCAAGGTAATTAGAGCCGCTTATCCCCCAACCAAAAAATCGACAAATCTTCGCCCGGCAGGGGTCAATCAGTCCTACCAAAAAAACAAGATAACTACTTGTAATTACTACCAATCACCAACCACACCCTTTTCCGGCCCCCAAAGGCGGATAACAAATTTTATTGACTTTTTATAAAGCGGAATATAATAGGCTAATCCTTTTTTTTAGGGTGCTTTTTTTAACGTTTTTAACAGTGTTTTTTTTGAGAACAAAAAAGAAAAATTTTTCCATCAGGAGAAAAAAACATGGCCCTTAAAACCATCCCCATTGAAGAACCAGAGGAGCCTCCCAGCAGTTGTCATCTGACGATCTGCCCCCCCCTGACCTCCGCCGCTTCTCCGGCACGGTTTCCCGCCCTTTCACGCGCCAAATCCTTCCGCAACCGACACTTTCCCTCTTCGACCATCGACGAATGGAATGACTGGCGCTGGCAATTAAGAAACCGGATCACCACCGTTGACCAACTGGAAAAAATCATCACCCTCACCGACAGCGAACGACAGGCCCTGCAACGGCACGACTCCACCCTGCCTTTTGCCATCACCCCCTACTACGCGAGCCTGGTGGCCAAGGACGATTGCCAGGATCCTATCCGCCGGGCGGTGGTGCCGGTGATCAACGAGCTGATGGTTTCCCCCGGCGAGGCCCATGACCCCCTGGGTGAGGACAGCCACACCCCGGTGCCGGGGCTGGTCCATCGTTATCCCGACCGGGCGCTTTTTCTGACCACGGATTACTGCTCCAACTACTGCCGCTACTGCACCAGGTCGCGGATGGTGGGCCGTTCCCAGGACACCACCGCCATCAAGGCGCGTTGGGAAAAGGCCTTTGTCTACATTGAACAACACCGCGAAATCCGGGACGTGCTGCTCTCCGGCGGCGACCCCCTGACCCTGCCCGACGAGATGTTGGAGTATCTCCTCAACCGGCTGCGCGGCATCGACCATATCGAGCTGATCCGGATCGGCACCAAGGTCCCGGCCGTTCTGCCTCAGCGGATCACCGGCCGGCTCACCCGGATGCTCAAGCGCTATCATCCGCTGTGGATCAGCATCCATGCCATGCATCCGGCCGAGCAAACCAAAGAAATGAAAAAGGCCTGCGAACGGCTGGCCGACGCCGGCATCCCCCTGGGCAGCCAGACGGTGCTCCTGGCCGGGATCAACGATAACGTGCCCACCATGAAAAAGCTGATGCAGGGTCTGGTAAGAATGCGGGTTAAACCCTACTATCTCTATCAATGCGATCCGATCACCGGCTCCGCCCATTTCAGAACCACCGTGGCCAAGGGCCTGGAGATCTATGAAGGCCTGCGCGGCCACACCACCGGCTATGCCGTGCCCACCTATGTCATCGATGCGCCGGGAGGCGGAGGCAAGATCCCCCTGCTGCCGGAAACCTGCCTTGGCCGCGACGGCAATGACGTGCTCCTCAGAAATTACGAGGGCAACATCTATCGCTACCCCGACGCCAGCTAACGGCGACCTCTTACCTTTATTTATTTTGAGGATATCATGAAGATTGGCATGACCTACGACCTGCGCGCCGATTATCTGGCGGCAGGCTACGGCGAGGAAGAAACCGCCGAATTTGACCGGCCCGACACCATTGACGCCATTGAAGGCGCCCTGCAGGCCCTCGGCCACCAGACCGACCGGATCGGCAACCTCGACAGCCTGGTCAAAAGGCTGGCCGGCGGCCAACGCTGGGAGCTGGTGTTCAACATCACCGAGGGCCTGTACGGATTCGGCCGGGAGGCGGTGGTGCCGGCCCTGCTCGACGCCTACCGCATTCCCTACACCTTTTCCGATCCCCTGATGATGAGCGTCACCCTACACAAGGCCACGGCCAAACGGGTGATCCGCGACCTGGGCATCCCTACCCCGGATTTTGCCCTGGTCCGCAATCTGGCCGAGGTGGAGGCCGTCAATCTGCCCTATCCGATCTTTGCCAAGCCGGTGGCGGAAGGTACCGGCAAGGGGGTGACCCCGGTGTCCAAGATCTCTTCCCCGGACCAGCTGCAAACCGTCTGCCGGGATCTGCTCGCCACCTACCGCCAGCCGGTGCTGGTGGAAACCTTTCTGCCCGGCCGGGAATTCACGGTGGGCATCGTCGGCAACGGCGACCAGGCCCGCGCCATCGGGGTAATTGAGGTAATACTGCTGGCCAACTCCGAACCGGATGTTTATTCTTATCATAACAAGGAGATCTGCGAAGAGGTGATTGAATACCGGGCGGTGGATGATCCGGAAGCCCGGGAGGCGGTCCGGGTGGCCCTGGAGGTCTGGCACGGCCTCGACTGCCGGGACGCCGGCCGGGTGGATCTGCGCTCCGATAAGCAGGGCCGCCCCAACTTTATCGAGATCAACCCCATTGCCGGCCTGCATCCGGAGCATTCCGACCTCTGCATCATTGCCACCAAATTCGGGATCAGCTACCAGCAGCTGATCAGCGACATTGTCGCCGCAGCCCTTAAACGGGTAGAGGGTTAACCCCAAGATGAAAATCGGTATTGTCTATAATCGGCCCGCCGCAACCGGCGCCGCCAACTGGCAGTCCTCCCAGGACGTGCTCCAGCAGGTGGCGGCGGTGGAAGGCGCCCTGCGGGAGCTTGCGATTGACTGCCTGGCCATCCCCTTTGACCGGGATCTTGCCGCCTTCATGGCCACGGTCAAGGCGGAAAAAATCGAAGCGATCTTCAACCTCTGCGAGTCCGTGGACGATGACGCCCAGCTGATCGGCCACCCCGCCGCCGTCTTTGAACTGCTCGGCCTGCCCTTTACCGGCTCGGGCTCGCTCAGCCTGATGCTCACCACCGACAAGCTGCTCTCCAAAAGGCAGCTGACCGCGGCCGGTTTCATGACCCCGGATTATCTCGCCTATGACGGCGGCGAGATCAACCCCCTGCTCAACTTTGCCCTGCCGGCCATCATCAAGCCCCGGCTTGAAGACGCCAGCATCGGCATCGACCAGGAGTCGATTATCTTCAACAAAAAAGAGCTCAAGGAAAAAATCCCACTCTTCCACCGGCAATACGGCCCCCTGCTTCTCGAGCAGTTCATTGACGGCCGGGAGTTTAATATCTCGCTGTTCGGTTATCCCCGGGCCTACAACCTGCCCCTGGCCGAGATCGATTTCTCCGCCTTTCCCAAGGAGCTGCAGAAGATCGTCGGTTACCGGGCCAAATGGGACGAGGAGGCCTTCGAATACCATAACACCGGCAGAATTTTTCCCCAGAATCTGCCGCAGCCCCTGGAACGCAACCTGCGCAAGGTGGCCACCGGCGCTTACAAGCTGTTTATGCTGCGGGATTACGGGCGCATTGACCTGCGCCTTGACAACCGGGGCAAGATCTACGTCCTTGAGGCCAACGCCAACCCCTGCCTCAGTCCGGACGCCGGCTTTATCGCCGCCGCCGAACAAGCCGGGATGAACTACACCGAGATTGTCCGCAATTTCGTCAACTTCCTTCAGACACGGGCCCAATGATGATCACTATCCGCCTTGCCGCAGAATTCGACCGACCGCAGCTTTTCGAGCTGATCGCCGCCATCGATAACTTCAATAACGCCGAAAAGGAACTGGCCCGGGAGGTGATCACCGACGGACTGGCCTCGGAGAAAAACGGCTATTACATCCTGGTGGCCATTGACCAACAGGATACCCTGCTCGGCTTCATCTGCTACGGGCCGATCCCGATCACCGTCCAGCGCTGGGACATGTACTGGATCGCGGTTGCCCCGGAATCGGCCCGCCTGGGGATCGGCACCCTGCTCCTGCAGGCCATGGAAGAAAAGCTCGGTCAGGGCCGGATCTATGTGGATACCTCCTCCACCCCCGGCTACAACAAGGCCCGCTCCTTTTACGAACGGCACGGCTACCAGGTGGCCTGTGTGCTCCCTGATTTTTATGCGACCGGGGATGACAAGATAGTTTACTGCAAGGAGCTCTGAGATGTTTCGCATCCGCCGAGTTTACGATAACACCCTGCCCATTGACCGTGACGCCATTACCCAGGTTCAGGAGATCCTGGCCCGGCAGTTTTCCGGGCTTTCCCGCAAGGATATCGACAGCCTGCCGGCCAAGCTCCTCAACCCGCTGAAATACCAGTTCCGCACCCTGCTCTTTGTGGCGGACGACCAGCGCCACCGGGTAAAGGGTTTTGCCCTGGTCAACTACGCGCCGGATCTCAACTTCAGCTATCTCGATTTTCTCTCGGTCCAGCCGAGCAAAAACGCCGGGGGCATCGGCGGCGCCCTGTATGAAAGGGTGCGGGACGAGGCGAAAAACCTCAAGGTCTGCGGCATCTTCATGGAATGTCTGCCGGATGAGGCCGCGCTCTGCCGGGACAAGGAAACCCTTAAGCAGAACAAGGCCCGCCTCCGTTTTTATGAGCGGTACGGCGCGGTGCCGATCGACAATACCGCCTATGCCACCCCTTTAAAAGAAGGGGATGATTGCCCGCCCTATCTGGTTTTCGACCGGCTCGGCATCACAAAACTGCCGAGCCGGGAGGCGGCGCGCAAGATCGTCTTGGCCATTCTCACCCGCAAATACGGCAAGGCCTGCCCGGCCGGCTACATCGAGATGGTGGTCGACTCATTCAGCGACGACCCGATCCGGCTCCGGCCCTTGCGTTACATCAAGACCGAGCCCGAGGGGGTAAAAAAAGTTTTTTCCCTGGAGCAGCGCATCGCCCTGGTAATCAATGACAAACATGACATCCACCATGTCAATGAACGGGGCTATGTCGAGGCGCCGGTGCGGATCCGCTCCATCCTCAAGGGCATTGACCGCACCGATTTTTTTGAACCGCACCCGGCCCGCCATTTCCAGGACCACTACATCAAACAGGTCCATGACCCGAAATTTGTCGAGTATCTCCGCCGGGTCTGCGCCAATGTGGAGCCGGGCAAATCGGTTTACCCCTATGTCTTTCCGATCCGCAACGCCACCCGCCCTCCCAAGGAGCTGCCGGTCAGAGCGGGCTATTACTGCATCGACACCTTTACCCCGTTAAACAGCAATGCCTACGTCGCGGCCCGGGGGGCGGTGGACTGCGCCCTGACCAGCGCCAGCCTGCTCTTTGAGGGCTATCGGATCACCTATGCCCTGGTGCGGCCGCCGGGGCACCATGCCGAACGCAAGGTCTTCGGCGGCTTCTGCTACTTCAACTCCGCCGCGGTGGCCGCCCATTTCTTAAGCCGCCACGGCAAGGTGGCGGTGCTGGACATCGACTACCATCACGGCAACGGCACCCAGGATATCTTTTATGATCGGGCCGATGTGCTGACCGTCTCCATCCATGGCCATCCCAGCTTTGCCTATCCATATTTTGTCGGGTTTGCGGATGAAAAAGGAGAAGGGCCGGGCTACAATTACAACAAAAACTATCCCATGCCGGAAAAACTAGACGGGGCCGGCTACCGCCAGGTCCTGGAACGGGCCGTGAAGCGGATCCGCGCGTTTTCTCCCCGTTTTCTGGTGATCTCCCTGGGCTACGACCCGGCCAAGAATGATCCCACCGGCACCTGGAACCTCGAAGCCGCCGACTTTTTCCAGAACGGCCTCATGCTCGGCCGCCTGAACCTGCCCATCCTGGTGGTCCAGGAAGGAGGCTATCGCACCAAATCGCTGGGGACCAATGCCCACAGCTTTTTCAAGGGACTCTGGGAGGGCATGCACCGCCCATAGCGTGCACCACCATCCCGGGACAATGAGCGAGATGAACCAGGGCCCAAGATTGGGCCCTCATTTTTTCCGGCCAGGGCTTTAACGGCGTGGCCGCAAGTTAGGCGACCGGGGTTGATTGCGAGGCTTCAGACCTTATCGCTCGACTCATCCTTTTTAACCCGGATCTTGCTCCCGGCCACCACCGTGCCGTTGAGGGACTTCATCGCCTTCTTGGCATCGCCGGGCTTGGCCATCACCACAAAGCCAAATCCCTTGGAGTTGCCGCTGGCCTTATCCATCACCAGGGTGCAGGACTGGACCACCCCATGGAGCTCAAACATCGCCTTAAGCTCCGCTTCGGTGGTGGCGCGACTGAGATTTCTGATTAATAATTTCATATAAGCCCCTTGCTGTGGAAAAAGATAAACAACATTGCCCCCTGGTTAATCTGATGGGCCGGGACCGATCTTGATCAAGCAGGGCAGATGATTTTTTTTTCAGATTGCAAATCACATTATTCGACTTTGCCCGCCCTGTCAGCAAAATTAGCCGAAAATCAAGGCCGATGCCAGGCTTGCCCCGCAGCGGCTCAGCCATCAAAACCGGCCAAGGCTCAACGCAGCAGCTCCGGCGCAAAGAGCAACAGCCACCCCAGCCCGATCAGCACCACCCCGCCGACCAGCTTGCCCTGCCGGACGTAACGATGGCCGAGATTGGTGTCCAGGGCCAGGGCGGCCAGGGAGAAGATAACAAGATCATCCAGCATGAAGCACAGGTCGTAGAGGAGGATGTAGCCGTAGTAGCGACCGGCCGACAGTTGGTGCAGGGCAAGGACCTGGGTGAAGATGGCCGGCAGCCCCGCCGAGCAGGCGAACTCGATGGCGTTGACCGTAAAGGCCAGGGCGAGAATGGCCAGCAGCGAGCCGATGGAGATGGGGGCCCGGACAATGGCCGCCATCCGGCCCATGGTCCGTTGCCGGGTTGCCGGGGCCACCGGGCAGGCCGCCGGCCCCGGCCGGCTGACAAAATCCCGGAGGTTGACCAGCCCGCCCCCCAGGGCCAGCAAGCCGACAACAATGAGCAGCAGGCGGATGTAGCCGAGAAACAAAAAAACATTGAGCCAGGCGGTCATAAACAGGAAGTAGAGCGCCCCCGAGGCCGCGACAAAGGAGCCGGCCAAAAGCCAGATCTTGCGCCGATCGGCAAGCCCGGCAATCAAGGAGATCAGATAGACCAAAGCCCACATGGCGCAAGGGTTGAAGCCGTCCACCAGACCGAGGACCATGGCCAGACCGGGCAGAGACAGGGCGGCGAGCTCAACCTCGCCGAACAGGGGGATGGTCAGGGTGTCCGGCAACCGGGGCGCGAAACCGCCCGCCCCGGCCCCGCGGCTGACCGCGGGCTCAAGCCGGGGCTCGGTAAAGAATCCGGCCAACAGGGGGCCATACTCCCGATAGATGAGCCACAGCCCGACCAAGGTCAGGACAATGCCCAGCCATCGTTTAAAGGGATCGGACCACCAGCCACCAATGCGGCCGACCATGGTTCCGGATGACCTCTCGCTCATGGCTTATCATCGCACAAAAAAGTAACGGCCAAGTAATGAAGAAAACCACCGGCCAAGATATCCCAACCAGCAAGCCCCGACTGCCCGGCAGGCTTAACCCGGCAAACCCTTATCGCCCAAGAGCCGAACTTCCCGCTGCGGGAAGGGAATAGTGATGTTCGCCGCCTGCAGAGCCTCAAAAATAGCGGCATTGGCCCGGTAACGCGTCTCATAATAGTGGCTGGTCGGCGCCCAGAAACGAATCCCGATATTGATCGAGCTGTCGCCAAAGTCCTGGATGCCGACCAGGGGTTTTCTTATGCTGCTGACCTTATCGGTCCGGGCCAGGGCTTGGCTGATCACCGCAATCGCCTTGGCCGGATCACTGTCATAGGCGATCCCCACCGTCTCTTCGGCCAGGGTCTCGGCGTGGGAGTTATGAATAATTTCGCCGACAATATGTTTATTGGGGATGGTGATCGCCACCTCATCCTCATCGGCAAGCAGGGTATAGGCCAGATGCACTTCCTTGACCTGCCCGATCACCCCCTGCACCCGAATGGTATCCCCCACCACAAACGGCCGGGCCAGGATGATGTTCAAGCCGGCCCCGTAGTTGGACAACAACCCCTGCACCGCCAGACCGGCGCCTAAAGAGAGAGCGCCGATCGCGGCGACAAAGGGGGTGACACTGATGCCGACCTTGCCCAGGGCGATAATCGCCACCATGGCAATGATGATAATCTTGACCGTGGCGGCAATAAAGTGGCTGAGGGTGACATCGAGTTTTTTACCTTCACAGAGTTTGTATACGGCAGCGCTGACTTTTTTGGCCACCACGATTCCCAGGGCCAAAATAACCAGGGCGCCGATAACCTGAAAACTGTAATTGACAAAAAATTCGATCACCTGTTGATAGACCGCTTGCGCCTGCTGAATCTCCTTTTCCATGATTCCACCTGTCACTTATTATTTCTGGGTAAACAACCCGTTGATAACGAAACACCGCCAAGGCAGTTGCATCGGCAATTTTTCCGGCAAGGTTTCCCTGGTTGCCGTGCGCATTTTTTACGCAAGGGGGGAAACCATGGGTGAAAAAGCCCGACCAACGAATTGACGTCACCAGAGCCGGAGAATTGGCTGGCCCTTATCAACTATCTTAAAAGCGGCAAGAGATGGAGATCAAGTATAAAAAAATCTGATTACCATTGAATTTCAGCCAAGTTGATGAAAGTCCAGTGGGAGCGGCTTCAGCCGCGAATAATGGCTGGCCGGCCACTAGACATTGCTGGTGCTCAAGTAATTTTTTTTCGCGAATAAATTCGCTCCCACAACATGCTTATCCAACTCAAACATCATGTTTAAGCCATTTTTTTCCGGCTGAAACTCGGTGGTAATCAGATAAAAAAATGGCCATCACCGCGCCGGCCAACGCCCTACTCTTCTTCGATTATTTCCGGCTCTTCCTTGGGTTTTTTGGTTCGATAGCCCGGTTTGACCAAAATTTCCAAATAAAAGGACTCAAGCCCTTCGGCCTCGGCCTTGGAAATGCATTTATTAATGGCAGAGACATGAATAACTTCACTACTTGCCTCATCCGCACCATAGCGGCAATCAAAATCCCAAAAATCGACTTTGGGGGGCAGAGTCTTTCTCTGTTCTCTTTTTATATACTTTTTTACTTCATGCTTGATGGCTTCAACCAGCCGTGGCCGTTTGATCTTGGGGTGGGACATTTTAAACGTTTTCTTCATAAGAATCCCAAAAGATATAAATGATTTTATTAAAAATAAACATCGCTTAACAACAGATTATCAGCAAACAGCCAAGGCCACCCCTGACTCGCCCCAAAAAGCGGACTACCCGGTCATGGCCAGGTTTTGGCCGGTTTCAGTTCCGGCTCCCCATTGTTTCAGATTAAACCCTTTCCCGCCATTGGCATATCTAAATTTAAGCTTAGAGGCAGCAGATAATGAAAGAGGGGGTAAGAGGTGATCGGCGAGTAACAGAGTTGGCCGCGTTGCGTCTCTGAGCAGCGTAAGGCCGACCACGCCATGGCACATTCACCTAACTCATGGAATGGTGCGGGATAGATCTCCGACAAGTTTTTCGTATGATGGTTGATTTTGAAAGGGATTTTCTTTGATGATAGAAATTGGTTAGCCCTCTTCATCTTTGTTTAGAATGATATCAACCATTGTTTTCCTTGGCTGACAAAATAACTTTTTTACACGCCGACGAAATTCTTTAGGGGCAACATGTTCTTCGTGTGTGCCGATCACGATACTGATACCAGGGAATGATTCTTTAAGTGCCTTTGCATATTGCTCCTTGAAAGGGCATAGGGCCTTGAGGCAATAAGAAAAATGAATAGTGTCCACTCCAAAATCAGTTAATGCTCTAATCCTTTCAATTAATTTGTCTGAGCCAGTAAGCGTTGGACAACCGGGGCAATTGATAATGCCCGCTAATGTGAGTTTTTCATTATCAGGATATTCGGAGAATGTTCCTTTCCGTTTTCTAAAATCAGCAAGACAACTCACCGATGAACAACCAAGGTCTTGAGTAGCATTTGAGCACGTCAAAATACCTATTTTCGCCATATGTCAAATCCTTATAATTGCGGGCTCACGACGAGATAAGCCACAGCCCGCTTAATTATATTGTTGGCCTATTCATTTTTTAAAATATTTGACCCCAGCTATACCTTTGAAGTCTATATCCTGTGTCCAGATGGTAGCTTTATACTGTTTTGCGGTAGCAAGAATAATACTATCAGCCATTGGCAATTTATGTTTCAGGCTTAATTTTGATGCTGATATTGCTAAATTCGTACTAAGTTCAACTACATTTCCTTTATGCATTGCTGCTATCACTTGCAATGCTTCATTTTCACTTGATTCTCGCAATACAACCTTAAATACTTCATAAATTGTTATTACTGGCACAATCAGTGATTCGGTCTTCTGAATGGTGTCATGAAAATTCTTTGCTGACGGTTCATCGGCGAAATAAGCCAACCACGCTGAAGAGTCAATTATATTCATACTCGATCATTTTCCCGGTCGAAGTTAGTGTTTATCCCCTTTAAAAATCCTCGAAGTTCGGAGATATCCCGATCGGGTATAAGCTCTATTCTGCCATTGTATTCTATCACTTGCATTTTTTGACCCGGACGTAAGTGTAATGATTGTCGTACGTCACGAGGTATAACAATTTGGAATTTCGGGGAAACAGTTACGGTTTGCATGTCGATCCTCAATCGATTAATATTTTGTCTTATGATATCATCATCGATTGAGGGAGTGCAATGTCTTTATGGCCGACGATTCCCACAACCAGCGGGCCACGGACTTATACCGCTAGGCAGCAAGCGTTATTCCCGTCTGCGCTTATGGGCTGGCTATGCTATTTTTTGCGTGAATCAAGGGAAATGCTTTTTCAAATAGTATCGCGTCTCAAACTCAACTGGAAAATCAGTAAGTTCCGCATAAATTTCATAGCCTTGTTTTATGTAAAAATCTTTTGTTTCTGATGTAGATGCTTCTAGCATTGAATGCTTGCACCCTCTTGTTATTGCTTCATTTTCTGCTTTTTGAACTAATGTTTTTCCAATTCCGAATCTTCTTTTATTTTTTGCCACCCAAAGCATTGTTATGTGAAGCCAATCCCCTGGAATTCGTGCATATAAACCACCAATCAAAATATTTTCATTGTGGATCGACAATGTAATACTTTCAATTGTAGTTTTGTCGGGTGGCAAAATATTCTGGTCTGATCTTATCTCTTTTTCTAGCTGGGCAAGGAGTTCCGAAGGGGAATTCTCAGTGATATTTATATCTGGTACCATTTTAAAAATTCCAGGGGTAATTTGCTGTTTATCTATTGCCTAATGCCTATTCTTGAAAAGCGTAACACAAAGCTAAGACGCGCGCCTAGCTTGGGTTGAGTAAGTTCTGGTTGTATTAAGTTGGCCGAAGCCGATTAAGCAAAGCGCAAGTTTGCGCATCGTGCTTGACATACTATTAGGCAGCACATGAATCTTACGAATTGGTGATTGATGAGAAATACTCTGTATTTCCTCGACAACAAAAAGATTCTGCCGACTATCAAGGATAAAGATTTACCACCCGACCATAGATTGCGCTAGGAACTATTTACCCACTTTTTTTTTGCTGTTTTAAATTTTAATCATTATTTCAACTGGTTGTATAATTACTGCTCCTTTGGCTTTAAAGTTGCATATGTTAGGCACTGGTGAGCGACGATGGAACTTCTTTCCTAATGTATAGCAAAAACGAGGATAATCTTATGCAAATATCCGCACATTCACAAACAGCAGGTATTAATCCGGCATTTTGGCGAAACAAATCATCCGGCGATGCTTATCAGAAAGCTAATGTTGCAGGTGGTGGTCAATATTTAAAGAGCGACAAGGCTAGTATAAGTAGCGAAGGATCAGTCATGGCGGAACTTCAAAAAGCAAAAACTTCAGGCGAAGTTGTGATGTTTGAAGACTTACTCACGGATACAGAAAAACTGAAATTTGAACAGATGAGTAAGCATTATGGCGGCATGAAGGATACTGAACTCGGCGATATCGCTATGACTCTTGCCTTGGATAAGGTAATGAAATTTGGAAGTACACCCGACAAGTTGCCAACTATAGATAAAGATTATGTGCTTGGTGTAATGGCGAAGATGGGTAAAGACCACGAAGGTACAACTGCATATTCAAGACTTGATTATTCTTTACTATCTGACCTTCTCGACAATAGCTATCTTTTGGCATAATTTTTTTAAGCCCAACGTTTACATGGGGGGGCGCGCCCGGTCTGAGGGCTGGATAGAATGTCCCTCCACCTGTCTATGTCAAGGATAAGGATTTGACCCCATTCTTGCCTTAAAGGAGAGGCTTGACTTTTATCGCCTAAAAGTAGCGCCTGGTTCGGTTACCATATATTTCAAACACTTAGTTTTGTTTTAATCATAAGTAATGAAGTTGTTTTTTTATCAATTATTGTGAGGAGTTTTGACAGAGATAAGACAAAAACCAGGTAAACCATAATTCCTACTTGAGTAGTATCGAAATAGTTAATTATTGGATATATAAAACCCCAGTGCACTAGAAATAGTGCATACGAATATGAACCGATTGACTCAAGAAAATAATTTACTTTTCTAAGCGGCTGAATATATACCAACAAATGAGAGGAGACATATAAGAATGAAGTGAAAGATAGAGAGAAAAGCTCATATGTGTATTTTGGGAAATAATTTGATATATTGCCGCGTAATGAACACAGAAAAAATATTGATAAAAAAAATAAAGACAAAACCAAGACAAGTGAATATTTTTTTATATAATTATAAAATTTAGTCGTATTTATAAACGACAAAATAATACCAAGAAAAAAATACATGAAAGACAATGCGATTTGATTGTTTATAAAGTGGTAATTTTTGTTTAGATAATAAAAAACGATCACTAACACAACTGATGGTATCCGATTAATTTTGTGCTTATAAACAGAGAAAATAAAAGGAAAGAGGAGGTAGAAATGAACAATTGTGGCAAGAAACCACCATGCAACATTGATGGAAAAATATGTCTCTTCAAAATAAATATTGATAAGAAAAAAGTGTACGACAAAATCTAATAAAGCTTTTTCACTTTGCTGGCTTACTGCGATTCTAATAATATTGAGATCAATGAAATATAATGAAAAAGTTATGAATAGAATTAACCAATATAATGGTAAAATTCTTATACTCCTCTTTAAATACCATTTACCCCAGTGATTGATTTTCTTATCACCGAAATTTTTGGATAAAACTGAATAGGTCAAGCCAATACCACTTAATAGAAAAAAGACAGGAACACCTTGGTATGAAAGTAACCTAAACCATTTTGGTTCACTGTGATAAATTTGCCCGCATATATGAAAGGCAACAATCAGCAGTATAGCTATCCCTTTTAATATTCCAACATGTATCATACGTCATTGTTTCAATAGAAATTTTAGAAAGATCAAGTAGGCCAGGGGCCTCACAGCCCCATTCCCCGTTAAGAACCGCGCGTGACAGTTTCCCGTCACCCGGCTCAAGCATCTCAAAAGGCAGCCCTTAGTGGGCGGCCCGGCTATTTACCTCTTATGCCGTCATGCCCTGTATTCACGGGCAGACATGGCTGGCAACAGCTTGCTTGCCTTATTGTTTCTGCACCCCCAGAAGCACTTCGCAAATTCTGGGAGATAAGGATTAGCTGCCGCTTTGATTTTAATAAATCTTCTTATCCCTATGAAACATATCCTAACGACCTGGCAGGTTTTATCCACCTTTTTCTTGGTCTTGGCTTTAACAAAGATATGCCTCCGGCCTGATGCTGTCTGTAGTGGCCCCCATTTGAACCGGACACCCTAGTATGTTAAATAACGACTAGGAGTATAACTATGTCAAATACTAGTAGTTCACATGATTTTAAAAATGTTGAGGTAATCCCCTCTGTCCAGCGCCGAAGGCGTTGGAGTGTAGCAGAGAAGCTCCAGGTGGTTGAAGAATCAGCATTGAAGAAGGGGGGTCAAATCTTTATCCTTGACTGTGGCTACAGGACGTCAAGGATAAAGATTTGATAATCATCTAAAAGGCTCCTCCCCGGCGGCCTTACAGTAAGAGCCGCCGGCACCGCCAATATGGCGGTATAATGGAGATAGACCAATAACCCATTATGGAGGTGCCTT
>Ga0224496_10000063_pt1 | contig 77921 bp, 75 predicted proteins | sample SF_Jul11_sed_USG_2_FD_168127 | JGI IMG/M metagenome (GOLD analysis project Ga0224496, IMG submission 168127) | Sediment microbial communities from San Francisco Bay, California, United States - SF_Jul11_sed_USGS_8_1 | ecosystem: Environmental > Aquatic > Marine > Sediment | place: USA...
CACGCGGAAGCCGACCTCGCAGAAATCTGGGCGTACCTCGCGACGGAGGCCGGTGAACCCGTGGCGAGCCGTTTTCTGGAGCGGGTGGGCGCGACGCTGGACCTGGTGCGGCAATCTCCCTGAGTGGATCGCAGGCATCAGCAGAAAGATTCCCGCTCAGGCGACGCCTGCGTTAAAACAGGTCGAGTACTTGATGAGATTGTCGCAGCGTCCGAAACGGCCGATCTGCTGGTCCTGGGCGCACATGGGACGAACTTTCTGCGCAGTCTGATCATTGGCACGACGGCGGAACGTCTGCTGCGCATGTGCACTCGACCGGTGCTGGTCGTGAAGAATCCGCCGCTGGCAGAATATGGTCGCATCATCGTGCCAGTCGATTTTTCCGGCTATTCCGCCACCACGGTTGAAATGGCTGGACGAATCTCGCCCAATGCCTGCATCACGATCGTCCATGCGTGTCGCGTTCCCTTCGAAGGGACACTCCAGATAGCCGGTGCGTCGGATGCGAGTATCCGCAACTACTGCGAAGCGGAACAACAGGATGCCGTGAAGAAGATCGCGGGTCTGATCCAGGACTGCTGTGGCGATGGCCGACGGGTGTCGTATATGGTTGAAGTCGGTGATGCGGCTCGCGTGATTCTTGCTAAAGAGCAGGAGTTCGCAGCGGATTTGATCATCATGGGCAAGCGCGGGCAATCCATGGTCGAGGAGCTGTTCCTTGGGAGCGTGACAAGCCATGTCCTCGCCGGCTCAACGTGCGATATCTTGGTCATTCCGTATACGGAGGCGCCAGCCAGATCATACAGTTGACGCTGCAAACGCTCCAGGCTCTACCGCTCTGAAGCGTCCGATTCAGCATCGTGCGACAAGTTCGACACGATCCGCAACGTGAGCACAACTGATCTTGGCGAGAACGCCCAGGACCGTTTCGTTGTCTCCCAGGGAACAGAAAGCATCACAAGTTGAGGGTCAGGCTGCTGCTTGCTGAAACCGCGGATACCAATCACAGAACGCCGCATCTGAGCCACTATTCCAGACCAGGTTTGGATCTGAAGGAGCAAGTGCGCTCTCTCGGGCGTCTACTGCATCTGTTGTTTTTTCACGAACCGTCTACGAACGACTTGATTGACGGTCGATTCCACGAGCGGCGTGCTGATGGTGTTACCGTGCCTGTAGCCTTTGCCAAAGTTCGGAATAGGGAGCATAGGTAAAACCGGAGGCAATCCGACGGCACCAGTAAGAACATCGGGGTCGTATGGAAGGGTTCTATTTGTGCTTATCCCACAAGCAGAAAGAGAATATATCGGTGATCCGGCAGGATGGGCCCTTGTCCGAAGATGGGGTTTATGCAGAACGACGCACCCTGGTTAGCCGCCTGTGCTTAGGGTGCTGCAATTCGACGCGGACCGGCCTCCCAAGCGCCGCGGCCATATTCACTAGTGCATCCAATGAAAAGCGAGAGATCCGTCCGCGGAGAAGATCATTGATCCGTGGCTGCGTGACTCCACATTTGGCGCCTGCGTCTATTTGAGTCCACCCGTTCTCCTCAATGACCTCGGTGATCTGCCGCATAAGCCCAGATCGCGCACGCAAATTCGCCGCCTGTTCGGGTGTATCGGCCAAGGCATCCCAGACACTCTTGAAACTGTGGATCGTCTTACTCATGTCTCCCTCGCCTGAGTTCAGCGTATCGCGTTCTCGCCAGCTCGAGGTCGCGCTCGCTCGTGGCCCGGGTTTTCTTCTGAAACGCATGCAACACGTAGACGGCTTCAGCGAAGCGAGCGATGTAGACCACGCGATAGGTACCGGAGTCATCCCACACTCGGAGTTCCTCAACTCCTTTTCCAACCGACGACATCGATTTGAAATCGGTTGGCTGCTTGCCGTGCTGGACTTGTTCCAGTTGGTATCCCGCATCATACCGCGCGTCTTCCGGAAACTGTCGGAGACACTCCAGCGAGTTTCCGAGGAAGCGCAGCGGTTTCACGGCTCAATTATACCAATATGGATATATGACGACAAGCCCAAGAAGATGCGATCAAGCGATAGGCTCAAGGGTACCGAGTTCGGGGTCATGCAGCGAGCACCGTCCCTTGGATTGTGAAGGTGAGAGAGGGGTCAATAGAGGCCATCAACGATGGGTTGAGCGCTTCGTATCCTCCAGCACGCGATTCCATTGATCCCCAACACCCGACTCCCACGCTTCATGGGTATCCTGCTGCTCTACGAGGTTTCGAGGCCTAACAGGCTCCACCAATCCCGTGCCGCATGCAGCACACGCACGATGGTCACGCCGTCGGGGTGTGGGAGATAGAATATCAGGTGGTTCTCAAAGTCTGTGATGCGCCACTTGCGCATGGTGGCGAGATCGGGATGGCGTAGCGTCAGTGGTGCGCCGATCAGAGGCTGACGGGCCAGATCGTGGAAACTTGCTTCGGCGTTGGCCAGAAACCGCTCTGCCGTGTCCAGCCCAGCTGCTTCTGCCAGATACACAAATTGCTCGACCAGGTCACGTCTGGCCGCCGCATGCTGGTAAACCACCAGCATCAGCGCGGCTTCTTTCGGGCGGCCACCTTTGCCAAAGCCTCAGCGCGAATCTCCTTCCAATCTGCCGCCGTCAGTACGGTCTTCGGGCTCTTCAATCCGTCCAGTAACTTCGCTTCAAGCTCGTCTTCGGCTTTACGTTTTTCATCGGCCCGGATGAGTTCCCGCACATATTCACTGGCGCTGCTATAGCGGCCTTGGGCAATTTGCCCATCTACGAATTGCTTCAAAGGATCAGGCAACGAGATGTTCATGCTCTGCACGGGGCGCCTCCTTTTGTCAGATACCGCTTCGACTATGCCACGGATGGCAATAAATGGCAAGAACTGTCATTGCTTGACGTGGCAGAGGTCATGCCTGGTGTATCGCACACTCATGTGCCTCTGGTGTGACCAGGAGTGTGCTATCGAACACATGATCATCCTGATGGGTCAAACTTCTTGTGAATGTGGATGTACGTTCTCACTTGCCTTCATCTCTCCTGGCATCCTGACGGGAAGGAAAGGCACGAGCTCAGCGCGTCGGCTTCCGTGACAATCGCGCCCCTATCTCCAGAATCCGTCCGACGTGCTCCAGTACGTCGAGCGCGCGCTTCGGATCCAAGTGGACATGTATGGCGATAGGCCACACTTGTGGGTCAGGTGTCATGCGGCAAGCACTGTCCCTTGGATTGTAAAGGTGAGAGAGGGGCCAATAGAGGCGATCAACGATAGGTTGAGCGCCTCGCCTCCACCATATCAACCTTCGGTTGAACCGGCGCCTAGTTATGGATTTATCGTAATCAACGGCGCCGGATAAACCCCACTACGCTTCCTGCGTACCGCCCGCTCTTCATCGCCATATCGCGATGGGCGCGGGCGGATACACGCCTTCAGCGCAAATCTGGCAGTCATTAATGAGTCTATGTACGTATACTCCACGAGTATATTTAGACGATCATGCCGCCGTACACTAACCGCATTATATGAGACTATCACTCCGCTTCATCATCCCATTGGCCCTTGTCTTGGGGGTTATCGCCTACGGGGTCATCACCCTCGTCGATTCGCTTGAGCTGAAATGGTTCATTCGAGATCTCGACATGCGATCCAAGCTGATGATCGGCACGATGGAAGGGCCGCTTTCTGACCTCGTGAGCACGAATTCCGAGGATAAGATCTTGGCCTATTTCACGCGGATCAGTCAGGATAAACGGCTGTATGCGATTGGCTTCTGTGATCTTGATAACCATCTGTTGTATGTGACCCAGTCCTACCCAGAGGTCGTGACCTGCCAGGCGACGATGAATCTCTCGCCAAGTTCGTCCACCATGATGTCGCTCAGTCATGGGCCGGTATACATCACGTCGGCATCGATCGGATCAAACGGGCGTCAGCTCGGACGTCTCCTGCTCCTTCACGATATGAGTTTCATTGAACAACGCAGCAGCGACACAAGATGGTACATCTTCTATCTTTTTGTGGGGCTCGCAGCGGTGATCTCGCTGATCACCGTATCGGTTGCACACCTCAGTTGGCACGGGTGGGTTTCAAGTGTGCGAGCCATGCTGAAGGGAGAAGGGCTCCTGGCCTCGCTCAAGCACGAGGATCATGCGCCGGAACTTCAGCCACTGGCCAAAGATCTACGGTCGTTGGTGCAAGCGCTTGAAGCCGATCGCCGGATGCGCGATGAAAGTCAGGTTTCATGGAGTCCAGCCAGCCTCAAATCGATACTGCATGAGCAACTTGCCGGTGACCAAGTCCTGATTGTCTCCAATCGGCAGCCCTACGCCCATAATTGGCACGATCGGAACATTGCGGTGCAGCTGCCGGCGAGTGGGCTGGTATCGGCGCTTGAGCCGGTGATGCGGGCCTGTTCCGGCACGTGGGTCGCGCACGGGAACGGATCGGCGGATCGAGCCGTGGTGGATAAACGAAACCATGTCGGCGTCCCGCCTTCCCAGCCGACCTATCAGATTCGGCGGGTCTGGCTGACGGCAGAAGAAGAGCAGGGGTACTACTATGGATTTGCGAATGAGGGGTTATGGCCACTCTGCCACATTGCTCATGTCCGGCCCACGTTCCGTTCATCGGATTGGAAACACTATGTCGCTGTCAATGAGCGGTTCGCTCAGGCCGTGTATGAAGAGGCCACGACCGACAATCCGGTTGTGCTCGTTCAGGATTACCATTTCGCGCTGCTTCCGAGATTGATTCGAGATTGGTTGCCGAATGCGACGATCATCATGTTCTGGCATATCCCCTGGCCGAACGCAGAAAGTTTCGGGATCTGTCCCTGGCGCGAGGAAATTCTGCAAGGGTTGCTCGGAAGCAGTATCTTGGGATTTCACACACGCGTCCATTGCAACAATTTTATCGATAGCGTCGATCGCACTCTTGAGGCGCGTATCGATCGAAACAGTTCGACGATCTCTTACGGAAGCAAGATGACGGCGGTCAACCCCTATCCGATTTCCATCGAGTGGCCCATCCAATGGATCGGCGATCAGAAACCAGTTCCGGAATGCCACGTCAGCCTGCGAGAGGCCTATGGGATGCCGGCTGATCGCCTTATCGGCCTTGGGGTGGAGCGTCTTGACTACACCAAAGGAATCCTGGAACGGTTTATGGCTGTGGAACGATTGCTGGAGCTTCAACCGGAATGGATTGGCAGATTTACGTTTCTTCAGGTTGCGGCGCCCAGTCGAGGGGTCATCGAACAGTACAACCATTTTGCCAATCAAGTCTCCGCGTTGGCGGAGCAGATTAACCAGCGGTTTGGTTGGGACGGTTATCAGCCCATCTGCCTGCGGATCGAACATCACGAACCGGCTCAGGTCTACGAATGTTACCGTGGCGCGGACGTGTGTGTGGTGAGCAGTCTCCATGACGGAATGAATCTTGTCGCTAAGGAGTTTGTCGGCGCCCGTGACGATGAGCAAGGGGTGTTGATCTTGAGCCAATTTGCCGGTGCGGCTCGCGAGTTGACGGAAGCGCTGGTGATCAATCCATATGACATCGATCAATTTGCTGCGGCCCTTCACCTGGCGTTGACTATGCCGAAGGGGGAACAGCGGGCTCGGATGCAGAGCATGCGTGGACTGATTCAAGAATTCAATGTGTATCGTTGGGCTGGTCGCATGCTTATGGATGCGGCTCGTATGCGACAAAAGGCACGAGTAATGAAGCAGGTGGGGCGGGCGAGTGCGTTGAGTTGATCTGGCACTGAACGGGAGGAGCATGGATTATCTCTTGACGGACAAAGGAAGAGATAATCTTGAATCGCTCCTAAAGGGGCGTTCCCTTTATGCGTTCGATTTCGATGGGACCTTAGCCAAGATCGTTCCTGATCCGTCTGCCGCTCGACTGGGGCGCTCCGTCCGTTTCTGGCTCGAGGCGCTCGCGAAGCGCGCTCCAACCGCCGTCATCTCAGGGCGTTCCTTGGAAGATTTGCGACCACGTATTGGGACAACCGTTCCTGATCTGATCGGGAACCATGGTTCAGAAGGCCCTCATGTTGTGCAAGAGGCCATGCAGCAGGTTCGAGAGACCTGCCATGGTTGGCTGCGACTGCTCACTGATCGATTTCAGGCTGAGTTGGCCCAGTCCGGGGTGCTCGTCGAGACGAAGTCCTATTCGTTCTCATTTCACTATCGAACGGTTGATCGGCGTGATGAGGCGCGAGCGTTGATCTCTCGCATTGTTGCGAGCTTGTCTCCTTCTCCCCGGATTGTTCTGGGAAAATCGGTCGTCAATGTCATGCCTCCATCGATGTGGCACAAGGGAACCGCGTTGCTGGAATGCATGCGGCGACTTGGCTGTACGACCGCCCTCTATGTGGGAGACGATGAAACCGACGAAGATGTGTTTGGATTGGGTGACCACCATATCCTGACCGTGAGGATCGGGAAGAAGAACGCCTCGTCCGCTCGGTTTTTCCTGAAACGTCAGACGGAAATTACACAGGTATTACGACTGTTGGTAGAAGGGTGCGGTTGACGCACTCATGACTGGAACGACTGGTGCGATACGGTCTTGTCATCAGAACGGACAGCAGGAGTTGGTATGGGTTATTCCACCAACTGCGATCGTTCTCGCCCAAGAAGGAGATCGTAGGGAGCAAAGTCGTCGCTCAATACGACGCCTGAAGGCCACGGCTCGGTTCGGCGGGTGCTCAGCAGCGCGATGGTTTCAATCGGTAATCGCTGACTCTGTGCCATTTCCGAGATTCTCGCCTCGATCTGGTTTACCGATTCTGTTTCGATGAGATGACCTCCAAAAAAGATCAAATTTTTGGCCGGGGTCATCCCGGTTTTCCATGGGCCTTCGACTGCGAACGTAAGAAGAGCTGGGAAGGCCTGTTTCATGGTTTGGACGACGGCTGCAGCTCGGGCAAGGTCTCCTTCTTTGCTGGACGATGCCAGGTTGACGGCAAGGACTCCGTCCGGGTTTAAACGTGTCCGTACTAAGGAGTAGAACTCTGCCGTGGTGAGATGAAAGGGAATCATGTCTCGTGCGAAGGCATCGATCCACATGAGATCGTAGGTACGGTCCGTGGCATTGAGAAACGCCCGCCCATCTTTCACGAAAACACGATGGTTAGCCGGCGGGTGATACTCGAAAAATTCTTCAGCCATGCGGACTACGACCGGATCGAACTCCACGATATCCACTTCCAGGGCAGGCCAATATTTTGCCAACCATTTGGCTATCGAGCCGCCGCCGTGACCAAGAATGAGGCTGCGTTGTGGCCGCGGGGCTAGTGCCAGCGAAGACACCATCATTTGGCTGTAGGGGAGAAACAGATATACGGGGTCGGCCGTCCACATGGTGGCATGAAACGTTCGATCTAACACCAGATATCGAAAGAGATCGTCTTCTCGAATACGAACTTGCTGATAAGGGCTTTCTTCTTGATGAATCGGGACCTTCAATCGTTGGAGTGGGAAGAGGGCGGTTGTCCCCAATACGGCGCAACAGCTCAGGACGATCAACAATACACTCCGGCTGGTCGAGGTTCCTTTCACGAGCCACCAGATTCCAAGTCCTACCTGTGTACCGCCTAGCCATGCGACCAACGATTGACTGCCGACCCAAGAGAGGAGGAAGAACGCCGTTCCCCAGGTTCCGGCCAAGCTTCCCACGGTCGAAAGGGCGATCATCCGCCCGGTTTGTCGACCGAGGTGATCCATGTCTGCCACCGCCAGTCGTAACATGGCTGGTAGGACACCGCTGAGCCCGAACGCTGGTGGTGCGAGCAGAACGGTTGCCGCAAGGCAGGGGCCCAAGCGCGGGTCTTGAACCAATTTTTCGATTTCGAAGAGGATGGGTTGGTTTGCCCACGCGATGAGAAAGGTCCACGCTCCAGAGAACAGCAGTAATGCCGCCAGCACTCGCCCATCGGTGTAGCGATCGGAGATCCACCCACCGAACGCATACCCGCTGCTCATGGCGGCCAGAATCACTCCTATCAAGGCACCCCACACGAACAACGAACTGCCGAATACCGGTGCCAATAGGCGACTGCCTAAGATTTCCAATGCCATGACCACTGCGCCGGTCACGAGAGCGGTCAAGAGTAAAAACCAACGGGGAATTTGTGACCTATGTGAGGGAGTCATGGGTTGAACTGAGGGGGTTGAACAGGCTCCTTGTCCGCTCTGAACAGCGTCGGATTGTACTCAAGGCATTTTCAGAGAGTCAATGAAACGTATCAGACTACTCGTTTCAGACCGATCTTGGAATTCATTGCTCGTAGTCATCCAGGTTGCTATACTCTCCACCGAATTACTTACTGCAAGGAGGGCGAGGCATGCACATTAGTGTGATCGGAACTGGGTACGTTGGACTCGTTACTGGAGCGTGCTTTGCTGAATTTGGTGTTCATGTCACCTGTATGGACAGTGATAGCCGAAGGATTGAAAAGCTTGAGAAGGGCGAGATTCCGTTTTATGAGCCGGGTATCGCAGAGCTTGTGGCCAAGGGAGTCAAAGAAGGCCGACTGAGTTTCACCACGAATATCGCCCAAGCGGTCGACAAGGCGCTGGTCATTTTCATCGCTGTGGGAACACCTCCCAGTGCTGATGGCAGCGCCGACCTCTCGTTTGTCAAAGAGGTGGGGAAAGGCATCGCCCACCATATGACCAGCTATAAAGTGATTGTGACCAAGTCGACTGTTCCGGTAGGGACGGGAGAAACCATACGTGAGGTCGTCAAGAAAACCCAAAAATCGCCTATTCGGTTCGATATTGTCTCTAATCCTGAGTTCTTGCGGGAAGGGTCGGCGATTGAGGACTTCATGCGGCCTAATCGCGTGGTGATCGGCGCTGATAGTGATCAGGCGATTGCTATTATGAAGGATCTGTATCGTCCGCTCTACCTGATTGAAACACCGATTGTGGTCACCGATGTTCCAACTGCCGAGCTCATCAAGTACGCGTCCAATGCATTTTTGGCTACAAAGATTTCCTTCATCAATGAAATCGCCAACCTCTGCGAACGAGTTGGAGCCAACGTCCAGCTGGTGGCGAAGGGCATGGGTCTTGACCATCGAATCGGGTCAAAGTTTCTACACGCCGGTCCTGGATTTGGTGGGTCCTGCTTCCCTAAGGATCTGGCGGCACTCATTCAGACCGGTGAGCGCAATGGTTATCCGATGCAGATAGCCTCAGCAGCTTCCCGAGTGAACGATATTCAGCGAGGGCGGATGGTCGATAAGATTCGTGAGTCAGTCGGAGGACTGAAAGGGAAGACATTGGCTATGCTCGGCCTTTCCTTCAAGCCGAACACCAATGATCTTCGAGAAGCCCCGGCCTTGGCGATCAGTCGAGAACTTTTGGCAGAAGGCGCGGCCATTCGCACGTATGACCCGGAGGCGATGGCAGAAGCATGCCAATTGATACCGGAGCTTCAAGCGTGCCGAGACACCTATCATGCGGCGGAGGGGGCTGATGCGTTGGTGATCATGACGGAGTGGAATGTGTTTCGAAGTCTGGACTTCGACAAGTTGAAGGCTGCGATGCGTACTCCGGTTTTGCTTGATCTGCGGAATATCTATGATCCTGAGCGCGCTGCCGTTGCTGGATTCAAATATGTCTCTGTGGGACGCGTCTCACAGAATCCATAAAGCAATTCCTAAGCTGATTTACGTCAGCCGTGGTAGCTCGGTCTTGACCTGCTCCTTGGTTTTTGGCTTATACCCCATCCGGTCCAGGACCTTCATGATTCGTGTTTTCAGCCGTTCATCGGCTTCGGTCAATGCAGTGGCCAGCGGTTCGACAGCCGGTTTACCGATCTTTCGAAGAATTTCGGTGGCCGATTGACGAATCTCATCTTCTTCGGAGACCAGTAACGGAATTAGCGACGGGACAGACGGGCCACCCAGTTTGATCAATGAATCGTACGCCCGTTGCCGGACATCGCCGACCTCGTCGTTCAGTGCCGACACTAACGGATCGACGGCGCGGGGGTCTTTCAACTCACCCAAGACCTCTGCCGCATACTTGCGGTTCAACCAGTGCGAATCCTTGAGGTCAAGCAGCATTGCGTCGGCCCTGGCGGTGTTCGGGTCTTTCGCCCGAATCCTGAAGCTGGTGGCAACGCGCTTCCCACCTTCTTCCACAACACGGATGGTTGCTCCATCACCGGCCTTGAGTTTCTTGAGATCTTCCAGGGCCTCCTCAGCTACGTCGAGGACGACGGTTTTGCCGTCGTAGGCCAGGAGCTCAACCTCAAGCTGTCTGCTCTCTGGGTTGACCATGACAACCCGTTCCGTCACGAGATTGAAGCCGTCTTTTTTCTCTCCACCTTTAGGAGCAATCTGAATCAACTTTGGAGCTTCGTCCGCCATGTGTAGCTATCCTCTTTTGAAATAAGTTATTGCGATTCAGGTTTCCAGCCGAGACTCACCAACACAGCGTCGACCGTTTCCTGCACCATTGTGTTCTCGTCTTCTCGCAGTGCCAACAAGGGTTGAATGGCGTCTCTGGCACCGAGTCGAGCGAGCGATTCCGCGGCATTCCGTCGGACCAGCCAGTCTTCATCCTGCAGGGAATCGATCAAGGGCGTGATGCCTCTCGGATCACCGATTTTTCCCAACGCCTCCGCCGCATGACGGCGAACCATCCAATTGGAGCCCAGAAGCCCATCGATTAATGCCTCCACGGCCCGCACATCGCCGATCTTTTTGAGAACTCGGGCTGCATCTTCGCGCAGGGTGCTGTCCATAAGCGCGTCGATGAGTCCAGGCACTGCTTGGGGATCGCCGATCCGTTCCAGAGCCCATACCGCCGCGGTGCGTACCGCACCGTCTTTGTCTTTGATGGCTCCGACCAGCGGTTCCACGGCTCGCCTATCACGTAATTTTCCGAGTGCCGAGGCCGCCTGTTCTCGAATCGCCCATGAATCGTCCAGCAACGCGTCGATCATCGGTTCCACGACGGACGGTCCCATGCGGACCACCGCGCTAGTCGCGGCTTCTCGAATGACCGCATCCTCATCGGCCATCAAGTCGATCAATCGAGGAAGTGCTTCCGGTCCGGTCTGACCAAGGCTTGCAATGGCGTGATCGCGCAGGGCTTCGTTCTCATCGTGTAACGCCTGGATCAGTTGCTCAATTCGACCGGATGCTTCCTGCTCAGTCATGCTCGGTGTCCTCTAAGTGGGTTGGAGTTTCCATAGCCGTGATCGACTCGAGTTTATCGGCGATCAGGCCGGCATTGTAGGCCACCAGGCCATCACGATCGGTCTTGAGCCGATCAAACAGGTCTTTGTGCGGACGCAAGCTCCCCACATCCTTGATCTTGGCCAAGGCTTCCATGGCATACACGCGCAACGGACGGATTGGAATGGCGTCAAGATAGAGATGAGTCGGACGTGCATCGCCGATCAAGCCAAGCGCCTTAATGGCCAACTCTTTGACGCCGGTGTCTTTGTCATGCTCCAACCGCTTCATCAATGGCTCGACTGCCCGGACATCTCCGATTTTCCCCAGTAAGTCTGCGGCTGCCTCACGTACAAGCCAGTCATCGTCTTCAAGGTACTCGATCAGGATTTCTACGCTCGGTCGTCCGATCCTGAGTAAATCAATGACCGTGGCCAGACGCGCTTCCTCACGTTCGCTGGCGCCTTCGACGTCTCGCAATGCATTAAACGTCGCATCCATCCGCTCGCGGATCGCGGTCAATTTTTTCAACGTGGCGACGGCGATGTCTTGGACAGCTGGTTGACCCATCGCATCGATAAAGGCATCGACTGAACGGGGGTCCAATAGTTGATCCAACATCAAAGCTGCGGCAATTTGGGCATCCTGTTCGGGATGTTTCAACATCTCGCATAATGGCAGGATGGCGGTTGGAATTGCTCCGATCAAATGCGTCAGCACCTGCCTTGCCGTCCCGTCCGAAGTTTTGGGAAGCAGGGCAACCAACGCGCGGGCAGTGTCCGTATCGAGTACTCCCGCCATCTGCTCGAGAGCCGTTGCGCCCGCACTTCGGACAACCTCCTCATCATGTTCAAGGAGGTCGACAAGGGCCACGCCGGCTTGCGGGTCTTTAATGCGGGCCAACATCGCTGCGGCTTCTTTCTTCAACTCAGGTGGTCCAGACCGTAGTGCCTCTATGAGCGCTTGGACAGAGCGAGGACCCCCTGCCACACAGGCCGCCGTCGCGCGCATGCGTCGCCAATCCTCTTCATGGATCAGTTCGGAGATCAGTGTCTCGATCGTCTCGTTCGACATGGTATTCAACGATGAATGGTCGACATTCGCCGCGGTCTCCATCCAGCCAGAGTCAATGTTTCACGGACATGGAAGCGGAAATTGTCGTCTTGTGAATGGTTCAACAGCGGAATCAGAAAAGGAATGACCTTTGAGCCAAATTTAGCCAACGCCGATGCTGCCTCTGCCCTTGTCGATGTCGGCTCTAACGCCGCAACAAGCGAGGGAATTGCCCGATCGTCCCCGATCTCGCCCAGGGCGCGCACCGCCGCACCTTGGGTGATGAGTGCTTCGGTCCATTGATCACCATAGCCACCCACCGTCTTCGTTATTTCAGGAAGACAGGCTCCAGTCACGAGCTCGATCAGCATTGGAACTGCCCGAGTATCACCGATTCTGCCGAGTGCTTGGACCGCCACAGTTTGCAAACCAGGCTCACGCATGGCTGTGAACAAATATTCAACGGACCGAGGATCTCCGATCTCCCCCAGGGCCCGTACCGCGTCTTCGCGAACTGCAGAATCCTGATCGTTGAACAACACCGACAGCAGTGGCTCCACCGCCTGTGGCGATTGAGTCTTGCCTAATGATTCCACTGCGTGGAGACGAACGAGCCATTCGTCATGCCGCAAGGCGTTCACTAACGACGGAATGGCTGCGTCGCCGATTGCAGCCAGTACCGCAGCGGCTTCCTCTCGCACGGCTTTCACCTTGTCTTGGAGCAGAGGAATGAGAGGCGCAATGGCATCGGTATGGCGAACCAAACCCAACGCCTTGGCTGCGTGCATCCTGACGATCCAATCATCACTACGGAGAGCCTTGATGAGTGGAGCAAGCACGCGTTCATCCGCGATCGTGGACAAAATTGCCGATGCTGCTTCCTGGACTGAAAGGTCAGACTGATCGAAGCAGGTACCCAAGGCTTCGACCGAAGGGGTGCCGATCGCACGTAAGGCTTCAATTGCCGCCTCACGAACGGAACGGTCCGGATCTCGAAGGAGGGTAATCAGGGGAGTCACCGCACGAGGATCCTTGAACGTGCCGAGCAGACGGGCAGCTTCTTCTCGGATAGCCCAGTCTTCATCCCTGAGCGCGGCAATCTGTTCCGACACCGCATCGGTCATGGTGATCTCGACCCTTGATGTGGCCAAATTATGCCGTGTCGCCGGACGGCCCAAATCGTCCGGTTTGCCCCAGCGGCCGATCGACGCGTAGATTGTCGGCTTGGCTCGAGCTGATTTCCACCGCTTCATCAGAGGGCATCCATCCAAGCTTTTCCAAGGTTTCTAGGGTTATCTGCTTCAAGGCATCTTTTGCCGTTAGCCGCACAGACGCGTAAGAAAGCACGCGCTCTTTTTCGGCCTCGACTTCGGAGGCTTTGGGATCGTAAAGGAACGCGATCAGAGGTTCGATGGCTGCATCGCCGATGATCGTCAGCGCGGAGGCCGCTTTTTCACGCAATACGCCATCCTTCAGTAACATGATCAAGTCCGGGATGACACGAGGGTCGCGAAATTGTCCGAGGGCAGTCGCCGCCGCTTCCTTGATGAACGCATCTTCACTGACGATGCACCCAGGTGTGGGCGAGCCTTCTTGCTTGATCCCTTTTCCCTTTAAGGCATTCAACACGGCCGACAGCGCGCGTGAATCGCCGATCATGCCGAGGGAGGCAATGGCATGTCGTTTCACGGCGCCGTCTTTCATCGCTTCTATAAGCGCATCAATGGCCCGAGCGTCGCCGATCATGCCGAGCGCGATGGTCGCGTCTTCGCGAACAGCCCGGTCCGAATCTTTGAGGGCGGCAATCAGTGCATCCACCACCTTTGCGTCTCGAACCCAGGTCCTGCCGATTTGATAGTCCGTCGTCATTCCGCCCAGCGCACGGGCAGCGTGACATCGGACCACGAAGTCCTTGTCCTTCAAACTTTCGATCAACGGATCGACCGAGGGATGTCCGATATAGACCAGCGCGGTTCCTGCTGTTTCACGCACAATCTTGGAAGAGTCTCGGAACAGTTTAATCAAGGCCGGAACGGCTTTTGGATCGGCGATTTTGCCCAGTGCTTCGGCAGCGGCACTCTTGACCGCTCCGTCCCGATCGCGACACGTGAGGATTAAGGCATCGACTGAACGTGGGTCCTTGAGCTTGCCGGCGGCTTTCGCAGCGTGCTCCCGTACGCGCCACCGCTCGTCCTTCAGCCCCGCGATCAGTCGGTCGAGCACGCTCGGGCCCATTCTTGCTGTTGCGTCGACCGCTTGATCCCGCACTTCCATAATGGAATCGTTGAACAGAGCAATCAGGGCTTCGAGAGATTTCGGCCCGCCGATTTTTGCAACACCACATCCAGCGTGAGCGCGGACGGACCAGAAGTCATCGCTGCAGGCGCCGATCAGCGCCTCCAAGGTCGCGGGGTCGCCCAGGTCCGCAAGAGTCTTCGCTGCCTCCTCACGGGTGGCATCGTCCACGTCTTCAAGCGCTTCTAAGAGATCGTCCAGTGCGTCAGCCATTGTTCGGTTGCTGCTCGTAATAGGGGTCGCGCTGTCCGCCGTGAGGGTACATCCGTTTGCACGACACGACCAGGGTCTGAGTCCCACGGCCACCCACGCACTGATCCAATGATGCTGAGAAATCGAGCATGCCGTTCAGATTGACGGTAAAAGGAAAGTCGAAGGTGAAGCTGATGAACTTGTACTTGCCTGGGCGCAACTGCAATTCGAGAAGCTCCGATGTCTTGGGGGCATCGAGCGACTCGGGGTCGGAATTCCAGATGGAAGGAGTGATGCCCGGTATCTGCCACCATGACGTGGGCACCAACTTCGTGGCATCGATGGTAATTGGGTGCTCTTTGAGGTGAGCCGGTGGTTCTCCGGCAAAGCTCCATTGGGCAGAAGCAATCGTCAGCAAGCCGGCCAGTACCCACCCCAATACGAGGAGTCGCCGTCGTATCACAATGTCGTTGTGCATGGGCCGTTAACGCTTCCTCGCGCCCGGTACAGGGCGCTTAGCTGTCGCGGTGGTTTGAAAAATTTCTTCCACGACCTTACTGTCCCATTCGGTGTGGGTCTCGAGCCTGAGGATTCGCATCACCGTAGCTCCGGTGTCGATAATGGACACCGGTTGATGGATGGTTTGGCCGCGCTTGATTCCGGCGCCTGAGACGATCCAGGGAACGATCGGTGCATCGACCATTGAGGTCTCAGCACCAGGGTCGATTCCCTTTCCGCTGAGAGCCGTGACGAGGACAGTGGTGCGGTCTAAGAGCTTGTGGTACTTGTATAGATCAAGAACGGATTGCAGCGAGCCGTCGACAGTTCGTAGGGCCTCTCGATACTCCTTTGAACCCCAGCCGTGCGTCACACCGGCTCTACCTGCTTCTGGAAGATGAACCACTAACAAATGGGGCAATGAGAGCACCGCGTGGCCGTAGCCATGCCCACTGGTGGCCTTCTGGAAGTACTGCTGGATGTAGGCGACAAGTTTTTGAGGACCACACTCGGGCCGCAACGCTCCGCAGAGTTGATAGTCGGTATAGGGAGTGGGCTTCGCCAGCTGATAGAGGGACTCTTCCATGAAAAAGATGGCACTATCACGGCCTCCGCTCAAATCCAGATAATCGAAGAGACTGGGTGGGCGTGGGTAGCCTCGGCTAAATTCAAATGAGTTCCAGGTGATTCCATGTTTCTCTACCGGCATGCCGGTAATCAGTGAGGCCATCGTAGGCAATCGTAGGGCCGGCTTGACCCCTCCTGCGGTCCAGGTGACTGACCCTTCCTTGATCAGCTTCTTCAGGGCCGGCATCGGGGCGCCCGTGAGCGAATCGCGGCTAAATCCCTCCAGAACGAAAAGGACGACATGTTCTACCTGAGGGACAGCAGAAGGAGGAGCCTTCTTGCCGGCTGCGGTGGCCGCGTGGAGGTGGGCAGGGATCCCGATTTCAAGCAATAGGGCCAGTAATCCGAGGACGATCAACGAAAAACACCGAGAAGGAGGTCGCATAACAAAAAATAATCCTCATGTTTCCAAGTAAGGGAATTGATACCCTAACATGCAAATTTTCTGGAAGGCAAGGTGGGGCAACGTCTTAGCAGAATGCTGGTCAGACTACGTTCTGGGTGTTAAGCTGAAAACATGGCGGTTTCCGCTACCTCTTGTGCCTGAGTTCTTCTGATAAAGAACTAAGGGTAGGTGATGTCCGGTCGAATATATCAACTGCCTCTCCCCCCGAACCGCCTGCCGAGAAATCTTTTTCACTCTCTTGCTTGTTGCCTCGCGCTCGCGGCGATGTCTTCAACCGTGACCCCGGCGCTGGCCGACATCCGGGTTGTCAATGCACAGGGGGAACATCGAATGGGGGACCGTGATACCCGAGAAGATGCGATCAGGATCGCGACCGAAGCCGCCAAACGGAACGCGCTCGAGCAGGTTGCAACGTACCTAGAAAGCATCACGGTCGTCAGTGATATGGATGTGACCAAAGATGAAATCCGTACCTACACAGCTGGATTAGTGATCGTGCTCAATCAGCAGGTCTCCACAGCCCTCGATGGCGATGTCGTGGTGATAAAAGCGGACCTCCTGGCGCAGATGGACACGGACGAAGTGGCGCAGGCGATCACGGCACTTCGTGAGAACGAAGATGCCAGTGCCCAGCTGGTTGCCATGAAGCAGGAGAATGAACAGCTTCAAGAAGAGCTGAACGCCGTCAATCAAGCCTTAGGCAGCGCGTCGACAGCGGATCAAGTCCAGCAGGCGGCGCATAAACGGAAGGAAATCCTCAACCGTGTACAATCGAACGCCATGGTGTCGCAAGCCTGGACGAATTGGATCTTAGTCTCGCCGGGTGGCATTCCGCAAGGCCTGCTGAATAGTGCCAGCGGTCTCTCTCCGGCCAACCCCCACGTCGCGATTGCGCAACAGATGATCATCGGCAGACACCCCCAGGCTCCGCCCCAGCCACCGAGGCCTGCGAGTCGGCCAGGGCGGATGCCAAGCTATGAGCTAGTGCCGCCTCCAGGTGTGCGGGGTGAGCCCCGTCCGCTCAATGAAATCATTCATAGTAGTCCTCGGTCACAGCAGCCACGTTCTCAGTACAGGTGAGGATCGTTCTTGGGGGTATCGAGTGATGTCGTCGAATTCGTGGAGACACGCAATGGCGAGTAGAGTTGAAACCGTCGCCGTTCTTGCCGTCCTCTGGATCATCGGGGGCATGGTTCTCGCCGCACAGGCAGCTGAAGTCGGTTACGGTGTGCATTCTTCAGATCAGTATTGGATCGGCAAGGGGCAGGGTGACTTGGCAAAAGGCAAGGTGGTGTGCCAGCGTGTGTCGGAGCTGTCGGCTCGCACTGATTTGGCCAAACAGATTCGTGTGTTGGTCAAGGAACATATGGTCGACCGAGTCCGCGAACGAGCGGGGCGCGAGAGCGAGCAGGATATCGAGCTGACTCGTGAGGAAATCGTTCAGGAATATTTACAAGATGTGAAGATCGTCGACCGCCGAATCGATGAAGAAAATAAGATTTGTACGGCGACCGCTATCATGCCGAAGAGCCGCGTTCAATCAAGGCCAACCACAGATCAAGAATCCAGCCCGATTCGCCTTCCATAGTCCTCTCAGTGGTGGTGTTGTTGCAGCCTCGAACTGATTTCAGATATGTAATCCCCTATGCCGGTCGAGAATAACTTCCAGCACGACGAGCTGTCACGAAAGAGTCCGGGTGAGCGGCTAGTTGTGACTGACCTCGCCGATATCATCCCGCCGGAATCGCCGGCCTGGGTCGAGGCCATGGCTACGTGTGGGGTGAGTCTCTCGCAGGCTGGTGTCGCAAGCGTTATCTTTCTCCATGGCTCAATTCACGGTACCGATGTCTTTGGTATACAGCGCTTGGATGAGGTGGGAGGGCTCAAACGAGGGTACTCGCGTGGTGTATCAGGGCTCGATGCCCTGCTGGCAGCGATGCGTGAGGAGAGCAATGGTATCCCGTTGCTGCCGGGTGGGCGCAAGCCGCCGCTTCAGGATGATGATGCGACGAAAAAACTTCTGGATGACCAGCTTGGGGATGCAGGGAACTTTACCGACGCGAATATTCAGTCGTTGAAACAGGCCATCAACAAGAGCCTGACTCAGCCGATTTCGTGTATCAGGCACCTGTGGTCATCTGAACACCATCATCTTGGCCGGGCGTTGGCCGCCGTGTCTCTGCTCGCTCAACTGCATAGGCTCTGCAAGGATCACAACCTCGGCAGGGGAAACCGCATTCTAATTCAGGCGCATGGGCAAGCCGGGTTGATCCTGGCACTTATGTCGAATCTTCTCTGTCCGACCCCGATCACCGGTCGAGCTAAGGTGTTCGATATTCTCAACGAGTATGCCGGCCAGACGACTCAGTCGGAACTTGCTTCCACGATCAAACTCATTGAGCCGTTGCTTGCAGCAGGGAGGTTACTCAACGGAACTGCCATCGACATCGTGACCTATGGGACCCCGGTTCGCTATGGGTGGGACCCCTCCGGTATCGGACACCTGCTCCATGTCGTGAATCACCGAAGCTTGCGGACAGATGGCAAGAGCTGGTTGGCCAAAATGGAGCTGCCTCAGATTACGATGGAGATGCCGATCGCTTGGGGCGGAGACTATGTTCAAGAACTGGCGGTGGCAAGCACTGATGCCGTCCCTCGGACGGAATCAGCCAAGGTGGCGAACAAAATGGTGTGGGAGATGGTCGAGCCGTACGATGGATTCGAACGTTGGCTGGAATGTGCCAGACGCGCCGTGCGTTTTCCTGGTGAAGGGCGCTGTCTCCTCGTTGATTACAAGGACAGTACCGGATCGACGAATCCTCGTGATCATTACTATGGGCATGCCGTCTATACGCGACGGCATGCCCTGTTGTTCAACACGCTGCAGATTGTCCGTGCCTTTTATGAATCTTAGGCATCATCCGTGTCGGTGCTAGAAGCCGTTACAGGTTCACTGCCACTACTGGATGACGGGTCGTGCGAATCCGGATTGAAAGCCGCCGGCAATACCTCTTCAACCCGCTCAGCGAGGATGAAGGTCAGTTCGTCGCGTACTTCTTGCGGGATATCCTTGAGATCTTTCTCATTGGCCTTCGGCAGGATGATCCGCTTGATTCCCGCTCGATGGGCTGCCAGCACTTTTTCTTTAATGCCGCCCACTGGCAACACGAGCCCGCTTAAACTGATTTCACCCGTCATGGCTGTGTCGCTCCGCACGGCTTTCCCTTCGTAGGCGGAGGCCAGAGCGGTGGCCATCGTGATTCCAGCCGATGGACCATCTTTCGGAATGGCTCCGGAGGGTACGTGGATATGGACTCCATTTCGTTTAAAACGCGAGATGTCCAAACCCATGCTCTCGGCATGCGACCAGAGATAGCTTCTCGCTGCCCGTGCAGACTCCTGCATGATATCGCCAAGTTGTCCCGTCAGCGTCAGTTCATGGCCGCCGGGGAGTAAGGTGGTTTCAATATAGAGCACATCTCCACCAGTCGGGGTCCAAGCAAGACCCGTGGCGACGCCGGGAGGCAGAGTCTTCCGGGCCTCCTCCGGCATAAACCGTTCGGAGCCCAACCACTCACCAAGTATATCGGCCTGAATGGTGACCGGCTGTCGTGCCTGGTCTTCCGGGAGGTCGGCGAAGGTCAAGGCTACTTTTCTGGTCAACCGTCCCAGCATCTGCTCGAGTTGGCGCACGCCGGCTTCACGGGTATAGCGCGAGATGACAAGATTCAGGACGTCGTCCGTGAGCACCACTTCACTATCCATGATGCCAGCCTCTTTGAGCCGTCTCGGCCACAAGTAGCGACGGGCAATTTCGGCCTTCTCTCGCTCGCTATAACCTTGGAGGCGGATGACTTCCATCCGATCCAACAGGGGTTGACTGATGGTGTCGAGAGTATTGGCCGTGGTGATAAAGAAGACCTTCGACAGATCGAACGGGAGATCCAGGTAATGGTCACGGAATGTGTGATTCTGTGCCGGGTCAAGAATCTCCAACAGCGCTGCTGCCGGATCCCCTCGGAAATCCCGCCCCATCTTGTCGACTTCGTCGAGCATCAAAACAGGGTTATTAACCTCAGCACGGCGGATCGCCTGAATGATGCGGCCTGGTAATGAGCCAACATAGGTGCGGCGATGGCCACGCAGCTCGGCTTCATCATGGACCCCGCCAAGGCTGAATCGTTCGAAGGTCCGGCCCATTGCCCTCGCAATCGACTGCCCTAGGCTCGTCTTGCCGACGCCGGGAGGACCCACGAGACAAAGAATCGGGGCCTTGGCTTTCGGGTTCAGCTTCAAGACGGCCAAGTGTTCGACGATCCGTTCCTTCACTTCTTTGATGCCGTAATGATCCTCTTCAAGCACCTGGCGCACGGTGGAGAGATCGAGATGTTCTTCAGACGCTTTCTTCCAAGGAAGTTCGAGGACCAGCTCCAGGTATGTCCGAAGAACCTGATGGTCCGGCGATGTCGGTGGCACCTTGCCTAACCTGGTAACTTCGCGCTCCACTTCCTTGCGAATATGATCAGGCAAGTCTGCCTCGTTGATTTGCTTCTTTAGGCGAGATACCTCGTTCTCGTCGTCCTCGCCTTCGCCCAACTCTTGCTGGATGGCCTTCAGCTGTTCGCGCAGAATGTACTCTCGTTGGCTCTTGCCGATCTTTGTCTGTGCGTCTTTCGCGATCTTCTCCCGTAGTTGAAGTATTTGGAGTTCTTTCGAAAGCGCGGCGTAGAGACTGCGCAATAGCTCGAGGGTTGTGGTGCATTCAAGTAGGCGCTGTTCCTCCACGACGTTGAAGTTGACCAAGGAAGCAATGCGATAGGCGAGCGAGAGCGAGTCGTCCTCATTGCTCAGCACTGCGCTGACTTCTTGGACACCCGGTGCTTCAATGAGTCGGGGAAGGTCGGACAGAAGTTCCTGGATGGCCCGATGCAGTGCCTGGACTTCAGGTCCGCTGTCGGAAGGACGCTCCAGTGTACGAACTCGAACCGTGGCATAGGGAGTAGACTGTTCTTCTTTCAGGAGCACGACGCGGTCCAATCCTTGAACGAGGGCGTGAATCCTTCCTTCCGAAGATTGCCCCAGTTGTTTAACGGTCGCTTTTGTGCCAATTGGATAGAGATCCGTCAATCCGGGTTCTTCGGTTTGAGGATCTCGTTGAGCCACGACCACGATCATCTTTTCTTCGGTCTTCATCGCCGCGTTGACGGCCGCAATAGACCGTTCCCGCCCGATCGTTAACGGCATCATCACTCCGGGAAACAGGACTGTCCGTTTGACGGGAAGGATCGGCAACGTCGATAAGAGATTATTATTTTCCATGGAGACCTATCTCCTTGCCTTGCTGAGAGTTCACAACATTATACCAACCTGATAGGTTTCCCTGCACGGAAGTCAAGGTGAAGGGCTCCGGGGGAGCATTGCTATAATCCTTGCGCCGCGTCACTCGCCTGTCAATGCAAGACTCTGTCCGACAGACGGCTGCCGGGACAGGGGCGTTGAAACAGTAGTCCCCGTTACGACGTTGCTTCGATGTCGGCGCTGAGGTACGCGATTATGACTCTGGCGTCGCCGATCGGATCATCGGATCAGTGGTGAACGGGGCCGCATCTCGCTGGGTGATGGGCGTGCTCAATCGCTCCGCCGCCTGGCGAATGGGAAGCGGGAAGGACGATTCCTGCTGAATCTGACGGAGGTGGGCCATCGCATCCCCGCGCCAGGGTGGGATAGCGCGACGCACCAGCCCCGCTTCGGTGGCCAGGGCCACAGCTCGGCGGGCACATACGCGCGCCTTGCCGTTGTTGCCGTTCTTCCACGCTGCTTCGGCAGCGACAAGTTCTTGTTCAATCAGCGACGCCTGGGCTATATGCTTTCCGATGGATGAGGCTAACTGCGCTTTCTTGGACGAGCACAGGCGATGACTGAGCCACCTCAGGCTGACGTGATATCGAAACCCATGGCACGTGGAGGAGTTAAGTCTGCACAGGTGGAACGAGACGTCGTCTTGCGCCACCTTGGACAATCACGAACTCATACAGCCGGCATTCCAACGCCCCGTTGAACAGTGGAATACGTTTTGACGGCGTCAATCCAATCAGCTTCGGCACGCGGGCATCGCCCGTTAGGACATAGGCCCGCCAGCCGGCGAACCGCTGTTTCAGCCAATGGCCAAGCTTTGGGTAAAACGACTCCAATTCGTCCGCATTGCTAAGGCGGACGCCATAGGGTGGATTGATGACCATCACGCCCTGCTCGGATGGCGCTTCGAGTTCAAGAATGTTGCTCTGCTTCAACCGGATGTCGTTGACGACTCCGGCGCTTTGAAACGTCCGCTGCGTGATCTTTACCATCGCAGGATCACGATCGGAGGCATAGATGGCGGCTGGCACCTGAGCTACTTGTTTGGCCCGTGCCGCTTCGCGTTGCTGGTCCCATCGTGTCGCGTCGTAGACGAGTAGCTGTTCAAAGCTAAAGCTGCGTGAAGCACCCGGCGCGATCTGGCGAGCCATCAAGGCGGCTTCGAGGGGAATGGTCCCGCTCCCGCACATGGGATCGAGCAGGATGTCTGTCGGTGTCCAACCGGCAAGGCGTAGCATGCCCGCCGCTAGATTTTCTCTCAATGGCGCTTCGATGGGGCCCGTTCGATGGCCACGCTTGAACAATGGTTCGCCCGAGGTATCGAGATAGAACGTGATGGTGCTCTGATCGAGAAAGGCATCGACCTTGATGCTCGGGCGCTGGGTATCGACGCTGGGTCGTTTGTGGCGCGCGGTGACGAACTTGTCGCAGATGGCGTCTTTGATCCGGAGAGTCAGAAAGTCCAAGCTGGGGAGGGGACAGCGGCGCGCGCTGACCTTCACCTTGATCGTTTGAACGGGTGTGAACCAATCGGGCCAGGCGAGCGCATAAGCGGCTTGATAGATATCCTGTTCTGTCTTATAGCCACGCTGGCCAACTTCCCAGAGGACGCGGCTGGCGATGTGCGATTTGAGATTGACCCAGGACATGGTCGACCAGGGGGCGCTGAAGCCGACGCCGCCTTCTGTCTTGGTCGTCGCCGGCACGCCGAGCTGATGGAGTTCCTCTTCGAGGACGCGTTCGAGCCCGCGCGGGCAGGATGCAAAGAAGCGAGGTTTTGTGCTATCCATCCTTACCTATTTCTTTGTGAGACCCCGTCGTGAAATTCTGTAGTGCCTGTGGAGCCTCGGTCAGTCAGAAGATCCCGCCTGGCGACAATGTGCTGCGCTACGTCTGTGAGCACTGCCAGGCTATTCATTACCATAATCCCAAGATCGTCGCAGGTTGTATTGCCGAATGGGAGGACCGGGTTCTTCTCTGCCGGCGCGCGATTGATCCGCGACTAGGGCTCTGGACCTTTCCCGCCGGATTCATGGAAATCGGCGAGACGACGGAAGAAGCCGCGGCTCGGGAGACGAAGGAAGAGGCGCTGGCCGAGGTGGCGACTCTCTCGCTCTACGCCGTGTTGAGCATGCCGAATATCGGTCAGGTCTACATGGTGTTTCGTGGCCGGATGCTCGCGCCGACGTTCGGTGCCGGGGCTGAAAGCCTGGAAGTGGATTTGTTCAAGCGGGAAGACATTCCCTGGGACCAGATGGCCTTCCCGGTCGTGGCTGAGGCGCTCCGCTGCTACGTGCGCGATGCCGAGACGGGCCAGTTCCCGCTTCAGTTAGGCACGGTGCTCGAACGGTATCCCAGCTAACGCTGTAGTCGTTATTTAGCGGCTATTTCAATCCTGATCGTGGAATGATCGCGTGGATGTCGACGAGCTGTTCCGTGCGGTCGATCGCATAGAAAATCCGCCAGTCCCCCACGGCGTACTTACTGAGCCCCGGCAGGTCGTCCGCAATCGGTTCATGTCGCAGGTTGTTGACATTGGAGGCCAGCCACTTGCACTTGTCGAGGAGCCGTTGGGCCATGGGCTGGTCGATCGAGGCGAGGTCTTGCGCGGTGTCGGGTTGAAACGCGAGACGGTACCAAGGCATGAGAGTCCTACCACCGAAGACCGAGCCGCTCGGCCACTTCTTCGCCGGAGAGCCGGTCTCGGCTTGCCAACGACTGTTTGAGGCGGGCTCTGAGTGAATCGCCCAGCTGGAGGCCGAGATCGGGATCTCCGATCAACTCGCGAATCCGGTCGTCCACGAGGCCCTGTACCAGTTCCTTCAACTGTTCTGTCGACAACGACGAGAGATCCATGGAAGGAGAATACGAGGCAGGATGTATGGAATGCAACGGGTCGGATAGCCGGACGTAGTCGATATGATGACCAGCAGGACATTTGGGCAGTAGTTGGTTCAATCGCCAGGTTCTGCGGACAAAGGGCTCCAGCTTAAAAACAGATCACGCCCTCGACCGCTTGCCGTTGGGAAGACTAAGACCTCCATGAGGTTATGAGGCAGGTAAGGAGCTTCTCAGGCAGCAACCTTATTCCGAAAGATACTCTAACCATTCCGGGTCTTTCTTTCGATCAGCTCGCAACTCAACGCCGAACCGTCGTCCGTCGACCCAGGAGACGATGGCTTGGGGAATACAGAGCGGAGACTCCAAATCCGGCAATTCAAGGAACAGGCCCAACTCCATCCCTTGCCTGACACGTTTGTTCCCTTGAATCCCGAATCCGTATCGACTGAGATCGGTGATAGTCCCATTGCCGATGATGATGGTATCGCCGTCAGACCCGGAGTACCGGACTTTAAACTTTCCTCCGATACGGGGCTCTCGTCGTCGATCAGCGCCAGGATTCGCTGCTTCCTGCTTGGCCTTCGCTGATGACTTCCACCACCGCACCGGTCCCTCCGTACAAGAAACGTAATATTGAAGCGGCAATCTGTTGCTAAAACTTGAAGCAAGGCAGAGCGAGCGCCACACATAGGGAGCTGGCCTAGGTCTTGGGAAGCTCTTCTTTTGGAAGTATGACGGCCTGGCCTGCCGTCACGGAGAGCTGTTCGACCGCTCGTTTCAACCGTTCTTGCTCGGCCGGCGCCATCGACGAAAACTCGACGCCGATGCCGTGAGCACCCGTCCATCGGACGGTCGCCTTGGTGATGTGAATCGGTGTAGCTTCGCCGGGCAAGTCAACCAGAAGTTCCAGCTGCATGCCGGTGAACGGTCGTATGACACTCTCCAACCGACAGCCCTTCAGAGATAGATCCTTTACTGAGCCGTTGTATCGAAGTTTGTCTCGTTGAACCAATGTGCTTGATATGGTAACCGGATAGCGAGGGAATTTCCGAACAACCATGCCATGTCCTCATCTCTTGTCGCTGGCCGTTCGCCGGCTCGCGAACATAGTGGAATTCAGTCCGCCTGAATCGATGTTGTTACTATAGAGCAGTAGAGCATTCTACTGAGCAGACTATTTGTCTGAACTCATCTTGTCAACGAAAAGCCGGATCCCAACAGTCTATTGGTAGGGAGGCAAGAAAGGCGGGGGCGCTCGTCTAGCCTGCTTGACCAGTTGTCACCAACGGTAACCCCAATATCCGTAATGTCGGTGACCCCAAGGCGGACGGTAGTAGGGTGACGCATAAAGCCCGGAGCTCCCAAAGTGGAGACCGAACCCGAGTCCGAGGCCGAACGGATAGCCGTAGCCGTAGGAATAGGGGACAGGGATCACGCTGGTGGTCGGCCGTTCTGTCAGTTGTCGTTGTAAATCAGCCGTCGCGGTTGATTGGTGATCGAGCTGACTTTTCAGTTGACTGACGGCTCCCTCTTGGGCTTGGAGCTCTCCTTCAAGCTCGGCGATCTTTTTCTGCTGTGCCTCTATCAGAGCGTTGACACAGCGTGTCTGCGCATCTCCAGTGTAGTTGGAACACTCCCATGGCACTTGGAGGGTCTCCGCCTTGGATAGAAGCGGAACGCCTATGAAGGCCAAACTTCCAACAAAAATCGAGACTCGCACTAACCGATATCCGAAGGTTTCCAGTTTCATGGCTCCCTCCCAGCTAGGCTCCTTATGAGCCTACCACGAGTGTGTAGCTTTGAACAGATTGCCTGGGGCTTGTATGAATGCTCATTCAACACGATGGAAATGCGGGCGGCGTTTGATTTTTGGTGAACCGGACTCCTACAATGCCCTGATTCAACAACAGTAGTGAGACGGCATCGGCACATGCCTGCGCGACCTCCATCCAACAAGAAAAAATCTCGTAAGGCTATTCTGCCGGACCATTCTACGAGGCGTCGATTTCAGCGGCGACTTTTGAAGTGGTATGGAGAGCATGGTCGGGATCTGCCCTGGCGCAAAACTGTAGATCCCTATCATATCCTTGTGTCGGAAGTGATGCTTCAACAGACCCAAGTCGACCGGGTCATCCCCAAGTATCACGAATTTTTAGAGCGGTATCCGAGTTTCGAAGATCTGGCGGAGGCTCCGGTCGCTGACGTGAAAAAGACGTGGTATCCACTTGGCTACAACATTCGCCCGGAACGATTGCACGGGATCGCCTGTGAAACGGTGGAGCGGTATGGAGGGAAATTGCCCAATGACGGCCACGAGTTGCTCTCGTTCAAAGGGATTGGGCGGTATACGGCCGGGGCAATTCGATCATTTGCGTTCAATGAAGATGCGCCGATCTTGGACACCAACGTGATCCGGGTCTTACACCGGGTGTTTGTCGACGAGGGCGATCCTAAAGCCCAGAAGGCGGTGTTATGGGAATTGTCGGAAGCCTTGATTCCTTCTGGAAAGGGGTATGACTTTAATCAGGCCATCATGGACTTTGGGGCGATGGTGTGCACAGCTCGTGATCCCTATTGTCTTCTGTGTCCAATGAAGTCTTTTTGCAAGACATACCCATTTTGTCGGACATCGACTGAGCGGTAGCAGGCCAAGTATGCGGGTTATTGAAGTAGCTGCAGGGCTCATTCATGGGAACGGACGCTATCTGATCGCCCGTCGGAAGCCCGGCGTTCATTTGGCTGGGTTCTGGGAGTTCCCCGGTGGGAAACGAGAAGCCGGCGAATCTCTCGCTGAGTGTTTGCAGCGTGAATTACTCGAAGAGCTCAATATTCACATCGATCTTCCCATTCCCTATCAGATCGTCCGGCACGGCTATGCGGACAAGATCGTGGAGTTGCATTTCTTTCGCTGTGCCATCGAACAAGGAGAGCCTGTTCCTCTCGGCTGCGAGGAAATCCGATGGGTGTCCCCAGAAGAGCTGACTCAGTTTAGATTTCCACCGGCTGATCACGCCATCATTCAGGCGTTGCAGCGCGATGCGTTGGAGGCTTCCCGATGAAGATTGTGCTCGACATCGAGACCATTCAAGCTCCCCGAACGGAATGGGCACGTCTCCTTGGGAAGTCGTCGGTAAGCGATCAGCCTTCTGAAGGTGGAGGAGCCTACGATCTTTTTGCGGCAGGCGCGGCTGAAGAACAGCGTCGTGTGGACGACGAGTCGTACGCGAAATCGGCGTTCGACGGGACATTCAGCCGCATTGTCTGCATCGGCCTACTGGAATTTTCCGATCAGATGGAGGCGCGCAGCGCCGTTGCCTGGTACGGGGCGGACGAGCGTGAGCTCCTTCGCCAATTTTGGGCGCGTCTGGCTCAGGACCGCCCCACGTTGTACATTACGCATAACGGGCTTGGTTTTGATCTGCCTTTCATCAAGAAACGGTCCATCATCAATCAGGTAAAACCCAGCTTTGAGATCAGCCTTGCCAAATTTCGTAGTGAACCGGTCTACGACACGATGGCGATCTGGAGCAATTGGGATATGCGGGGTTGGGTCAAGCTCGATGTCCTAGCCCGAGCACTGCAGGTTGAAACGAAGTCAGGCAGTGGGGAACAGGTTGCCGAGATGTGGGAGAAACGCCAGGGGCATGAGCTGGCGCAGTATTGTCTGCAAGATACCTATGTGACCTATGCCTGCTACTGCCGCATGAATTTTCGCCAACCTCTATCCAAGGAAGTCGTCCTGTTACAGCCTGAACTGTACAACATCGGCTGAATCGATAGACAATCAGCGGACCCGGTGTGCCTCCGCGGATTTCTTCTTGGGGGCCTGGCGGGTCGATGCCTTGCTGGCCTTCAGGGCTTTCACTTCTTCTGCTCGCTGACGGAGTTCTTTCTTCATCCAGGCCGCTTCCTTCTTGAGGGTCGCGATTTCGGAATCTTTCAGCTTGTTGGCCTTGCGTGCATCACGGAGCTCGTCGAGTTTCTTGTTCAACAGTTCATCGTTGTTCAAGGCGAGAGATTCCGAATCAAGAGAACCATTCGCCTGGAAGTCCTGAGTGGCTGCCCCAGCGCCCTGTACCGGTACTGTCTTCATGGTGGCAGCGGCTTGTGACTCAGATGCAGGCATCGACTTAGGTGCCCCTGCTACCGGGAGTGAGCCTGGCATCGGTGCCTTGGCAAGCGCCTGGTGATCGATCACTAGCGTCATCGCGGCGCTGCCCATGGCGACAAAGGAAGGAGCTTTATCAAGGCGAGCGGAAGAAGTAGGGACGAACCCTAAGGCCCCATTGTCCTTAGAAGGAGCGATGGTCAGATAGATTGAGTCCTTATGAATATAGAGGGTGCCCGCCGTGGGTTCAGCGCCTGACCCTGCCGATGGAGACACCTTGAAACCGACAATCTGCTCCGGTTTCGCTTGCGATAAGCCTTGGGCTAGCAGGGGAGCAAGAAACTCGGCGTCTTCATCGCTGAACATTCTCATCGGCTTGCTGCCACTGGCGGGCATTTTTGAGGTACTGTCGGTCACCACGCCTTTGATGACCTTTAGCATCGTCATTTGGTCGATCATGGCCGGATGATTGGCTTCAAATGACCAGTCCGCGATTTCCTTGAGATGGACGGATCCCTTCGCATTCTTATGGACTTTAGATTCTCCGGAGAACATCGAACATCCAGCCACGAGCAGACTGAGGGACAACAACATTCCGAGACATTGAGCGCTGCGGGGGCTAGTGGGTGCGTGCATATAGGTTTCTCCTCATCCTTCGATGTGGGCGTGAGCCTGAGAAATGGCCACTGTCAGTAATCAACAGTTGATCTCGATTTTCAGAATAATGTGCTTTCGTTGAATTACCAGATTCCAAAACCCATGAGCACCATACCTATCGCCAACCATCCGAGTACTCCGACGGAAATGATCGCTTCGAGTGTGATGCGGGAATCGGAAGGGTCGGGATTCGGCTTTGAATCAGAATCAGGGGGCTTCATGACGAGCGGCGAAATCCAAGGTTGCCAAAATGATAGACGCTCAAGACAAAGCAAGGTCCGTGCCTTTATAGACGCGGAACGGAATCATTAATTAGTTGTCCGACCGTAAAGAGATTCTTGGCACGAGTTACAAGGTTGTGAGTCTATAAGGGTGGAATGATTTGGACTGATGACACGACGCAATTTGTAGAATTATTGACCTGTTAGAACAAAATCATGCCTTAGTCCGGGGTAAAAGCGATTTGGGAGTATCGGTGAGCAAGTCAATGAGCATCGAGATCCGAGAGGAGTGGGTATCGCTGTGATCAGTTAAGGGACCGTCAGAAGGTAGAAGGTAGACGGTGGAGGTGTCAGAAAATGTTCAAATCCAATGTCGGATGTACAGGATTGTTCTCCAAAGTGAGACAGTTGTCTCATACGGAAAACAGCATGAGACAGTGACGGTCATTCACCATACAGAGTTGCGGCTGAGGCATTGACGATACGTTTCGTTGAGAGTGTGCCCCGACAACAATCCCCGGTGCTCTTGTCCCAGACCACCGTGATGTTTCCATCCGTTTTCCCCATTCCTTGAGTTGGTGAGCGGGTCGCGTCTCCCTCGACGAGAATCTCAAGGGCCTGACCGATATACCGGCGGTTGCGTTCCAACGTGATGCGGCGCTGAATTTCGACGAGCTGTGCGACGCGCGTCCCCTTGACCCGATCGGGAACATCATCGGTGTATTTCCTGGCCGCGATCGTATGCTTCCGTTCAGAGTATTTGAAGATATAGGCTGAGTCGAATCGCACCTGTTCCACCATCCGCCGAGTGGCTTGGAAGTCGTCATTCGATTCTGAGCAGAAACCGCAGATGATATCCGTCGTCAGGACGACATCAGGAATGGTCCGCCGAACGTGATCGACCAACGCCAGGTAATCGACTCCCGTATAAGTCCTCCCCATCAGTTCGAGAACGCGATCGCTTCCTGCTTGAAGCGGAAGATGAACGTGCTTGCAGACCTTGGGGTGTGTGGCGATGACTTCGATCAATCTGGTGGGAAAGTCTTTGGGGTGTGGAGAGGTAAACCGTACTCGTTCGATCCCAGGCGTGTCTGCGACCGCACGGATGAGATCGGCGAAGGCCCAGTCTCCGTAGCGGTACGAGTTGACGTTTTGGCCGAGCAATGTCACTTGCTTAAAGCCACGGGCCGATGCGTCGCGAGCTTCGAGCAGAATGGACTCTGGATCACGCGACCGTTCACGTCCCCTGGTGTAGGGAACGACACAGAAAGAACAAAAATTATCGCAGCCTCGCATCACTGTGATCCAGGCGTTCACACCGCTGTTGCGGTCCGGCATGATCCCTTCATAGGTCTCATACTCAGACAGGTCGAGAGCAAACCCCTTCTGAGCGAGTCCCTGTTCTTGTGCTTCAAGCGCGGTCGTCAACAACGAGGGAAGTTGACGGTACGCATCCGGGCCAGCTAACACATCGACCAATGGTTCCTTTTCCGCAAGCGCGCTTTTCAGATTTTGGGCCATGCAGCCGAGTACCCCGACGACGAGCGGGCGCTGTTTCTTCAGGGTCTTTAATTCAGAGAGATGGGCATAGATCTTGTTGTAAGCGTTTTCTCTAATGGCACAGGTGTTGACCAGCATGACGTCGGCCAATTCGCGGTCCTCCGTAAAGACAAACCCCTCCCGCTTCAGCATTGAACGAACGAGCTCGCTGTCGGACTCGTTCATCTGACAGCCGAATGTTTCGATGTGAACGTGAGGAAGGGCTTTCAGGCTCATCGTACCGCCCTTGCAAAATTCATCGGTTGGGCGGAGGCGATATGGCCGAACGCGCAGTGATCGGTTGCGGCGGTGATCGTCACCGGCATGATCTGATTCTGAAGATCCCCGGAACCCATCACCGCCACTTTCGTGAAGTTTGGAGTCGTCCCGATGCGATGGGAGTCTCGTGTCCCAGATTCAAAGAGGACCGAGACGGTCTTCCCGATTTGCCTGTTGTGAAAGGCGAGTCGTTTGGTGCGATTAAGGTTCAAGAGAATATCGGTGCGTTTTTTCATTGTTGCGGAGAGTACCTGCTGCTTTAGGCGCACAGCGGCTGTCCCCGGTCTCGGAGAGTAGGGAAACACATGCAGATATGAAAAGGGGAGATCGGTGGCGACAGCCAACGAATTCTGGAATGCCGCGTCGGTCTCACCTGGGAAGCCCACCATGAGATCGGTTCCAAGCCCCAGGTCCGGTATCTTTTTGTATGCCTGTTCGATCAGCTTGCTATAGGCCTCCACCGTATGGCGTCGATTCATAGCCTGCAAAACCTGGTCGTCTCCGCTTTGCAACGGGATATGGAGATAGGGGCAGAATGTTTTCGAGGATGCAAGGAGATCAAGCAATTCGTCACTGACGGTCGTGGGCTCGATAGAGGAGATGCGGATGCGCTCGAGGTCGGTGATTCGATGGAGTCGCCGAAGCAAGGCGCAAAAGTCCAGGTCTTGATGAGCATACTGACCGATATTCACACCGGTGAGCACAATCTCCTTGTATCCTCCGGCCGTTAGGCTCTCAACTTCGAACACTAGATCATCGAGGTTTCTGCTACGCTCATGTCCCCTGGCAAACGGAATAATACAGAAGCTACACATCGCGCTACAGCCATCCTGTATCTTGAGCAATGCACGGGTGGAATCAGGCTCTGCAAAATGCGGAAGGTCGAAGTCGTCGCGCGAAACTGTTTTCGTGTGGCGAATCTCGGCCACAGCCCGTTTGCGAAGTTCGTGAGCGGCAGGAATGTAGGCCGGTAGGTCGAGTTTGAATTGGTGACCCACGATGAGATCGATCCCTCTTTGTTGCGAGAGGGCTTCCACTCCTGTTTGGGCGTAGCAGCCTGTCACCGCAATAAAGGCATGGGGAGAATGTTTCAGCGTCTTACGAATGAGGTAGCGCGACGTTCGCTCGGCATCCTCTGTCACAGCACAGGTATTGAGCACGAGGAGATCCGTCGGTTGACCAAACTCGACCAGTTCGAACCCCTTCCGTCTGAGTCCCTCTCCGAGGATCGAGGTTTCGGCTTGATTCAGTCGGCAGCCAAGCGTATGTAGAGATGCACGGGTCTGTACCATAGAGATCGCATTATAGGGAGTACATGCGTGGTCCGGCAAGGTGCCCTATTGATGCCCATGCTGGTGTGGAATGGCCAAAACCATGTGTGAACGCGACCAATTCACGTCGTCAGGGTGAGTGTGAAGATCGTCCGGCTGCATGGTCTCAGTTTCGCGCTCGCCTGTTTGCTGTGGAGCCATCCCTTGCCAGGATGGAGCACGGATTCCCTCCCCGCTGAACCCGATCTCAATACACGCGTCGATGAACTGTATGACCACGAGGCCCGTCTCTTCATCATGCTCTATTCCCTTCGTGGAAACGGTCAGATCGACTACGTCACGGCCAGACTGGTTCAAGACTACTCCCGCAGCAGCTATGGCAATCCCATCTACCAGACTGAGGATCAACCGCTCTTCTACTGGTGGAACCACACCATGTGGAACGATCCGGAGCAGGACGGGGTCAATGGCAACGAGAAAGTCTATCAGGAACATACCGACTTCGATCTTTCCAGGTATAAACCCTGTCTGTTCAATGGACAGCCCTGCTAGTTTCTGTCCAAACTGGTAATGTGTCTCCGCACGTTTTGTCATTCTGCTGAGCCGCAGCGGAAGGCGATGATATTCTGCACTGCGGTCAAGAATTATTGGTGCCGACTGCGATTTTTTCGGATCCAGTCCACGTTTGTACGAGCATGCTTCCATGAAACAAGGTTCCTTTGATGTCGGTAGTCTCGTGAACCGGCGCATCCTTGTGATGCTGCCGCTGGGATTTGCGTCAGGCCTTCCGCTGGCGCTCACGTCAGGGACGTTACAGGCTTGGCTGACGGTCGAAGGTGTTGATCTCAAAACGATCGGTATCTTCACACTGGTCGGACTTCCTTACGCACTCAAGTTCTTATGGGCTCCCGTCATGGATCGCGTGGTTCCGCCTTGGCTGGGGAGGCGTCGTGGATGGATGGTCCTGACACAACTTTGTGTGGCTGCCAGCCTAGTGCTCATGGCCATAACCGATCCAAAGATCCACCCTGGGTGGCTTGCGGCCTATGCCGTGCTCGTCGCGTTTCTTGCCGCGTCACTGGACATTGTCTTCGACGCCTATCGAACGGACACGCTGTATCCGCACGAACGCGGATTGGGTGCAGCCGTGTGGGTCAATGGCTACCGAATCGCGCTCTTGGCCTCTGGCGCCGGTGCACTGGCGCTCGCCGATTACGTTGGCTGGCAGATGACCTATCTGGCGATGGCGGCCGTTATGATTGCCGGGGTGGGCATCGTCTTGCTCAGTCCTGACCCGACGGTCGTCGCCAATGCTCCAAGGAGTCTCAAGGAAGCCGTCGGGGCACCGTTGGCGGAGTTTTTTTTCAGGCCCACCGCGCTGGGCTTCTTGGCCGTGATCATCCTCTACAAGCTTGGAGATGCTTTTGCATCGGCGCTCCAAACTGCCTTTCTGATCGGAGGGTTGGGCTTTTCCGCCACGGAAGTTGGTGCCGTGAAGGGACTCGGAATTCTTGCCACATTGGTGGGGGCCTTTTGCGGCGGGCTCTTGATGACCAAGACTGGACTTGTTCGGTCTCTGCTGCTCTTTGGCGTCTTGCAAGCGGTCTCGAATCTTGGATTCGTCGTGCTGGCATTAGCGGGAAAGAATTCGGCCGTATTGACGGCGGCAGTCGTGATCGAGAATGTGACGGGAGGCATGGGCACGGCGGCGTTCGTGGCGTTGGTCATGTCGCTCTGTGATCCGCGCTATACGGCGACGCAGTTCGCGCTGCTGTCTTCGTTAGAAGCGTTAGGACGGGTGTTTGCCGGTCGTCCATCCGCGGATCTTGTTGCGATGGTCGGATGGACGCAATTTTATGTCTTCACCGTCGCAGTGGCGCTGCCCGGTCTCTGGGCGGTCTGGCGGGTCCGCCATTCCATCGAGCCGGAGCAGAAGCCTGTCGCACACACCTCCGTCGTGGAGCCGGCGACTTCGCCGATTTCAGACCGACTATGAGGACAATCTCCGTTGGAGAAAGAGTACAAAGAGCATCAGGGTGGGAAGTGGAGCGAGTATGAACGGGACAAGCCAGAGCCAGACATTCTTTCCGCGGACGCGCGCTTGGTCGATCATCCAGACGAACAGCCAGACTAGAAGACCGATATAATTGAGTGTGATCCATTGAATCGTATGGATCTTGAGGCCGCTCGTGCTGTCGGGAGAGCCTTGTAGAAGGAATATCCCCAGCAGCAAGACAAACGCGCTGAGTAGAACCGTGATGAGTTTTTTACTCCAGACGAACATATCCGCCTCCTGGCTGAAAGAATGTAGGCACAAAGCCCGGGGTAAGCTAATTCTCCGACCATCGTTTGTCAAATCAGAGGCTGGTTTCGTCAATGATCCAATTCACGTATAGAATAGAAACTGCTGGCAGTCCCTTATGAGTCTCGTTCGCCTAAGCCTGGTCGTTGGCGCTCTGGTTGTCGCGGTCGGCCTGGCGTTATCGAATCCGACCATGGATGACTATGTCCGCTTTGTTGAGCAGGAATTGAGCAAAGCAATGGACCGAATGGATCAGGCTACATCGACCCACGAACAACAATTTATTCGCCAGGTGTTTCGGTCGCAAAGTAAGAAAATTCTCGAAGCAATCGTTCGGCCGAATACGGCGCGACGCAACTGGGGCATCTTGAGCTACTTTGAAACGCACGTGGCCGATACCACCGTCGTCGTGCTTGGTCTTGGGGGGCGATTTATTCCCCTTCAGGGTGTCGAGGAAGCGACACTGAAAATCGGCCGGATGGCCTTTTGAAAAGAAAAATGGCCAGGGTCATCTGATGAGGCAACTTTCGTCGACGTATTTTTGTGGATAACCTCGTTGAGAAGTGCCCAAAATAGGCTGTGAGATTCGCATTTCGACTATTCACAGTCTGTCCTCATATTTCCCAAAATGCCACAACATTTGGTGTTGACAAAAAAACATGCTAGCTATATGTAGTCAACACCTGTGATATACACACTCCACGTGCTTCTCGTGCTTCTAATGACACCTGGCCAAAGCATAAATCTAAAACCTTATCCTCTCTTAGGAGGGCTGCCGTGAAAATTGATCGGAGATTTACCCGTCGCGGAGTGAGCCCGTACGAGGGGCTGGCGTTCGTCAAACGGTCGTCGGAGATTCGTAATCCCGACGGGTCCACCGTATTCAAGCTCGAGAACATCGATGTTCCAGAGCCATGGACTCAGTTGGCTGTCGATATCTTGGCGCAAAAATACTTCAGGAAGGCGGGAATTCCGCAGTACGATCAGAACGGTCAGCCGCTTGTAGGCTCGGACGGCAAGCCGGTGCTCGGTGGTGAGCGGGATGCTCGTCAGGTCTTTGAGCGCATGGCCGGATGCTGGACCCATTGGGGTAAGTCCCATGCGTATTTTAAGACAGCGGACGATGCCGAGTCCTTTCACGATGAGATGTGCTACATGCTGGCGCACCAAATGGCTGCGCCAAACTCTCCCCAATGGTTCAATACCGGCCTGCACTATGCCTATGGGCTGTCGGGGCCGGCACAGGGACACTATTACGTCGATCCCCAAACGCGTGAGGTCGTGAAAGCCACCAATGCGTTCGAACATCCTCAGCCGCATGCCTGTTTCATTCAATCGATCGAGGATGATCTCGTGAACGAGAGTGGGATCATGGATCTCTGGGTGCGGGAGGCTCGGCTGTTCAAGTATGGCTCCGGAACCGGGACGAACTTCTCAAAATTGCGGGGCGATGGCGAAGGACTTTCCGGTGGCGGCAGGTCTTCAGGCCTTATGTCCTTTCTCAAGATCGGGGATCGAGCGGCAGGCGCGATCAAATCAGGGGGGACCACGCGTCGTGCCGCTAAGATGGTCTGTTTAGACCTCGATCATCCGGATATCGAGGAATTCATCGATTGGAAGGTCGTCGAGGAACAAAAAGTCGCGGCGATGGTGACGGGCTCAAAGATCTGTGCTCAGCGCCTCAACACCATACTGAAGGCCTGTCACACGGTCAATGGTGAAGGGGCTCTCGGACTGGATCTCGATTCCAAGACGAATTCGGTCCTGCGCGAAGCGCTGACGTCGGCCCGTCGCGATATGGTTCCTGAGGCGTATATCCAGCGGATGTTCTCCTATGCGCAGCAGGGGTTCACACATTTCGTGTTTCATGAGTACGACACCAATTGGGACGGCAAAGCCTATCAGACGGTCTCCGGTCAAAATTCGAACAACAGCGTCAGGATTCCCAATGAGTTTTTTGCCGCACTTGAAACCGACGGCGACTGGCACCTCAAACGCCGAACGAACGGCAAAGTGTGCAAGACCATCAAGGCCAGAGACTTGTGGGACCGGATTGCGTGGGCTGCATGGATTTGTGCCGATCCCGGGACACAGTACGATACCACCATCAACGAATGGCATACCTGTCCGGAGGACGGCCGTATCAATGCGTCAAACCCGTGCTCCGAATACATGTTTTTGGACGATACCGCCTGTAACCTGGCCTCACTCAATCTCACCAAGTTCTATAGTGCGGATGGACAGTTCGAATTGGAGCATTTCCGCCATGCCGTGCGGTTGTGGACGATCGCGTTGGAAATCAGTGTATTGATGGCGTCCTTCCCAAGCCGCTCGATTGCCGAAAAGAGCTATCAATTCAGGACGCTTGGGTTGGGTTATGCGAATCTCGGCACCGTCCTCATGCGGTTGGGGATTCCTTATGATTCGCCCAAAGCCCTGGCGATTTGTGGAGCCATCACGTCCATCATGACTGGTGAGGCATACCGCGCATCGGCTGAAATGGCGGCCGAGCTGTCACCCTTCCCAGGCTACGCGAACAATCGAGAGTCCATGCTACGAGTGATCCGCAACCACCGACGGGCTGCGTATCAGGTGCCTCATACAGAATATGAAGGACTGACAATTGCTCCGGTGGGGATCCTCCCTGAGCATTGTCCTCCGGACATGCTCCTTGCCGCTCGAAGGGCTTGGGACCATGCGCTTGAGCTTGGGGCAGCCTATGGGTACCGCAATGCACAGGTGACGGTGATCGCTCCGACCGGCACGATTGGATTGGTCATGGATTGCGATACCACAGGAATTGAGCCGGATTTTGCACTGGTGAAATTCAAGAAGCTGGCGGGTGGAGGCTACTTCAAGATTATTAATCAAAGCTTACCGCCCGCCTTGGCCAACCTCGGATATACGGACCAACAGGTGCAGGATATCGTCCGCTACTGTGTCGGTGCTCAGACGCTCAAAGGCGCGCCCTTTATCAATCACGACACGTTGCGTCAGAAGGGATTCGACGATGCGGCCTTAGAACGACTGGAGTGTGGTTTGGGGCAAGCGTTCGAAATTCAGTTCGCCTTCAACAAGTTTATTTTGGGGGAAGCCTTTTGTGTGGAACAGCTTGGCCTCACCGAGGGGCAACTCACTGAGGCGAATTTCAACATGCTGAAGGTGCTCGGCTTTACACAAGAAGAGATCGCCACCGCGAACGATTTTTGCTGTGGAACGATGACAGTGGAAGGAGCGCCGCATTTGAGGGCCGAACACCTTGCAGTATTCGATTGCGCCAATCGATGTGGGCGGATCGGACAACGTTCCATAGCCGTCGACGCCCATATCCACATGATGGCTGCGGCGCAGCCGTTCATCAGTGGCGCGATCAGCAAGACCATCAATATGTCGGCCGATGCCAGCGTGGATGACGTTAAGGCGGCGTATCTCCTTGCCTGGAAAAGCATGGTGAAAGCGGTCGCGTTGTATCGTGACGGGTCCAAGCTCAGTCAACCATTGAGTGCGTCGACCGACAGCGGAAAGGCCATCGAAACCACTGCCGGCATCATGGAGATAGCTGAAAAAGTGACCGAGCGGGTGCTCGTTCGGTATCTTGCCAAACGACGCCCGTTGCCGGGTCGACGCAATGGCTACACGCAAAAGGCTATTGTCGGAGGGCACAAGCTGTACCTGCGTACCGGTGAATATGAAGATGGGACCATCGGGGAAATCTTTTTGGACATGCACAAGGAGGGCGCGGCATTCAGGAGTCTTATGAACTGCTTTGCGATCGCCATCTCTCTTGGGCTTCAGCACGGGGTTCCTCTGGAAGAATTCGTTGAAGCCTTCGTCTTTACCCGGTTTGAGCCGAACGGCCCCGTCAAATTGAATGATCGGATCAAAATGTCGACGTCGATTATTGATTATATCTTCCGTGAGCTTGCCGTCACCTATCTCGATCGGTATGATCTTGCGCAGGTGAAAGAAGAAGACCTGCGCATGGATTCGATGAAAAAAGACGACATGGATCCTGAATGTTTCGAGGAAGAAGCCGACCTCGATGCACTGGCCAAGTCTTCCGTCGTGACGGAACACTTACCGATCCGCCGAAACGGGGGAAGAGGAAATGGCCATGGAAATGGGCATAGTGTTGCTCGACAGGTGGAACTCATGCGTGAGACTCTGACTCTGACAGAGATACAAAGCGCCAAAGATGCCAGGATCAAGGGCTACGAGGGCGATCCCTGCCCCGAATGCAAACAGTTCACCATGGTCCGAAACGGCACCTGTCTCAAATGTGTCAGTTGCGGTGCGACGAGTGGATGCTCATAAGGGAGTATAAAGATGCAGAGCAAGTCTCCATCATCGTGCGTCTGCTGTAGAAAACGACGGTTTCGGCACAGGCGATCCGGCACCCCAATCCTTTCTTGGTTACGCGTACAAGCTCGAAAATCTTCTTCGAGTTCGATAGGGTCTCTATTGAAGTGTGGGCATCGAGGGGCTTGGTCTCCGTTGCGAATGCCTCGTTTGGCGAGGCGACGACGATTCTAATGGCGAAGAGTTCAAAGGAGTTCGGATATGCCGACAACGACCCAGTTGGTCATCGGTGGTCAGAGTAAGCCAGGCGCCCTTGCAAGAGTGACGGCGGTTCTCGGCGAAGCTGGAGTTAATATCAAGGCATTTTCCGCCCCAGAAGTAACGGGTCCGGGGAAGTTGCGTCTGCTTGTGGCTGATCTGGACGGCGCTCGCGCGGCTCTTCGGTCGGCGAAAATCAAGTTTGGTGAAGAAACGGCTCTTCTCTTAAGCCTTGAGAATAAACCTGGCGCACTGAGAAAAGTGGCCGATCTCTTGGTAAAGAGCCGGATCAATATCAAGTGCGGCTACTGTACGCCTTCACGGGAAGGGAAACGGGCGATTGTCGTCCTTACCGTTTCCAACACCGACAAAGCCTTGGCCACCCTACGCAATCAATCCCTCGACGAGTTTTGATCTATGCGGCTGGGGCCGCTCACGAAAATCATATCTGGGCGTATCGTTATCATCGGCCTTTTGGTTGGGCTTCTCGTACAAGGCTGCACGGCACCTTCCCGTCACATCAGCCGATTTCCCGGGTACCCGGTGGGATTCGTGGAGCGAGGGGAGGCTTCGTGGTATGGCCCCGGCTTTCATGGAAACAAGACAGCCAATGGGGAATGGTATGACATGCATAAGTTGACGGCTGCGCATCGGACGCTGCCACTAGGGTCCGTGGCTGTGATCCATTCGTTGACCTCGGGTCGCCAGGTCACAGTCAGGATTAATGATCGCGGGCCGTTCGCGAAGGGGCGGATCTTGGATCTTTCATTGGCTGGAGCTCAGGCTCTCGATATGGTCGGTAATGGAACCGACCGGGTAGAACTTCGAGTCATTGACTATGTTGCCCAACCCGAAGGAATGGGTCCGTTACGAGTTCAAGTCGGAGCCTTCGCGGACCTTCAGAATGCACGGGCGTTGTATGCGCAAATCCAACGAGATTTTCCCGATGGACGGATCATTCAGGTCGATCTACCGGAGGGGCGCCGTTACCGTGTTCAGTTTGGTCGGTTTCTGAACGAATCGGAAGCACAGATGTTTGCAGATCGTTTCGATCGTGCGTTTCGCCTCCGATCATTAGTATTCCGGGATGATGAATAGACCGAGGCCAAGATGCCGAGGAGACATGCTGGAGACCGTTCTCGTATGAGTGACGTTTTGGAACTGATTGATTTTTCAATAACATTTTTTGAATTGCTTGCCTGCTTTTGATCCCTATGGTAGATGTAACGACTGTGACTCCTATTTTAGGTTGCTCGGTCATTCTAATCTTACGATCCTCTGAAGGGCGGGCTAAGAGGTATCAGCTAGGAGACACCCGCCTTCTCATCAAGTCAACCATCCTGGTTCAGTGTCCCTAATATAAGACGGCGATGGACATCCTCATCCTTTTAGGGTTGATAGGGTTATCCGCCATTATTTCTACAGCCGAGATTGGCTTTTTCTCGGTCAACGAAACACGGCTGAGGGCGTTGGCTCAAAACGGCAGCAAGCGCGCTGAAAAAGCCCTACAACTCAGGAGTGACCCCCAAAGGCTCTTTTCCACCATCCTTGTTGGCGATCGTCTCGTCAGCACGGCCATTCCGATGTTCGCCACCTTCATTACCTTGAATGCCTTTGGGGAGAAGAGCATTTTTGAAGAAGCCATCGCAGTCATGGTCGGTATTTTGACCTTCGTTCTCTTAGTATCCGTTGACGTGATCCCCAAGACGCTGGCGGCAAAATTTTCCGTCCCCGTTACGTTGACGCTGGCTTACCCTATCTCCTGGGTTCAGGTGATGTTGCAACCGATTCTCTTCTTGATGGTGCCGCTGATCTATAAGTTAACGGGCGGAAAGGGATTGACTCATCCTTTGGTCACGGAAGAAGAGTTGAAAATTATGCTCGACCAGGGCGGAAAGGCCGGAGAGCTGGAATCCGAAGAAGTCAAGATGATCAAGAATGTGTTTCAGTTGAAGGACATTACGGCGGAAGACGCGATGACGCCGCGCATCTATGTTTTTTCGCTCGATGGGAATCTTCGACTCAAGGAAGCGCAGGAGCTGCTCTATAGCTCAAAGTATTCAAGGATTCCGCTCTACGATGGCACGCTCGATAATATTACGGGAATCCTCCACAAGACCAAAGCATTGATCGAACTGGCAAAGGGGCGAACGGAATTGCGGCTAAGGGATATCGCGCATCCACCGTTGTTCGTGCCGGCCGGGAAAACGGCGGACGATCTCATGAAGCAGTTTCAGCAGGAAAAACGGCATATGGGTGTCGTGGTGAACGAGTTTGGCGGTGTGATGGGTCTTGTGACCCTCGAAGATCTTCTCGAAGAGGTGGTCGGTGAAATCGTCGACGAGACGGACATCACGGAAGAGCTCATCAAGCGCATTGGTAAGAACCAGATCCTCGTTCATGGGCGGACCGAGGTGCGGAAGGTGAATGATTTCTTCAAGGTTGAACTTGGGGGAGATGAAGCGCTGACCATCGGTGGGCTTATTCAGGAGAATCTCGGACGAATCCCATCGGCTGGAGAGGAGATTCGAATCGAGAATTGCCGCTTGGTCGTTCACGAAGCCGATCCTCGGTCGATCCGAAGCGTGCATATTTTTAAAGAGGAGAAGGTGGCTGTGCCAGTTGAAGCTCCCGTATGACCCTATGGTTCCTCAGGCTGATTCAGCAACCGTTCAAATTCGTCTTCGCTGAGAACTCGCGCTCCAAATTTCAGCGCCTGATCGAGTTTGGATCCAGGTTCCGCGCCCGCCACCACGTAAGTCGTTTTTTTGCTGACACTGGATGACACGGTGCCGCCAAGCCGCTCGACCAGTGCTACAGCCTCTTCCCTCGTCATCCGTGTCAACCCTCCAGTGAAGACGAAACTCCTTCCCGAGAAAGGGAGATCTGTTGCGCTCTGAAGCGCGGGGGGAGGCGCGATGGAAAGGCCTAGGTGCTTCAATTGGTCGATGACTCGTCGATTCGAGCGTTCTTGGAAATAGGAGTGCAAGCTCTCTGAGATTTCTGGTCCGATCTCCCTGATCGTCTGGAATCGATCTCGGTCGGCCGACATGATCGCATCGAGCGAGCCAAACTCACGCGCGAGCACCTTGGCGATATGTTGCCCAACTTGACGAATTCCAAGCCCCATCAAAAAACGGTCGAGAGGCATCGTCTTGCTCTGCGCGATGGCGTCCAGCAGCAAGGTTGTGGATCGTTCGGCAAATCCTTCGAGTCGTAAGAGTTGCTCCCGATCGAGTCGATAGAGATCGGACAGATCCTTCACGAGTCCCCGATCCACCAATTGTGCGACGGTTTTTTTGCCGAGGCCTTCGATGTTGAGCGCAGCCTTCGAGGCGAAATGTTCAATCGCACCCTTGAGTTGAGCTGGGCAGGAGGCCTGGCCCGTACAGTAATAGTAGGCGCCTTCTCGTGCGACGGCAGAATCGCATATCGGACAGGAACTCGGCATCCGAAAGGGGTCGGACCTGGTTTGATTAGGGAGCGGTATCCGTTCGGCGATCGCCGGGATCACGTCCCCAGCGCGTTCGACCCGCACGGTGTCGCCGACCCGGATATCCTTTCTGGCCACTTCATCGGCGTTGTGGAGCGTCGCGCGGCTAATGGTTACGCCACCGACTTCCACCGGCTTCAAGAGAGCGAGGGGGGTCAAGGTCCCGGTTCGACCCACGGATATGGCGATGTCCTGCACCTCGGTGATTTCTTTCCGCGGGGGAAACTTGAACGCAAGGGCCCAGCGGGGACTTCGAGATTTCATTCCCAACCGGGCCTGCCAGTCCCTACGGTTGACCTTCACCACTACGCCGTCAATTTCGTAGGCAAGGTTCTCGCGCTGCCGTTCCGTCTCTCGGTGAAACTCCAAGACCTGTTCAATGCTGTCGCATCGCTGTCGGAGAGTGGGCACAGGAAGGCCCCACTGAGCCAGGGCCTCGAGTTCAGCCCAGTGTGATTCCGGATGGGGTCCTGCCATCGCCATCACTTCATAACACGTGACGACGAGTGGCCGAGAGGCGGTAATCTGCGAGTCGAGTTGCCGAAGGGAGCCGGCGGCGGCATTGCGCGGATTTGCGAACGCGTCGAGTCCCCGTTCCGTCATGCGTCGATTCAGTGCGTGAAAGTCGCCAAGACGCATATAGACTTCGCCACGCACGGCCAGATGATCAGGTCGAATCTCATTCTGCAACTGGAGAGGCAATGAGCGGATCGTCCTGAGATTGATGGTAATATCCTCACCGAGACTGCCATCACCACGGGTCGAACCACGGACAAAACTGCCGTGATCATAGACTAATTCAACCGAGAGCCCGTCGAATTTTGGTTCGACCGTGTACTCGATTACGTCCGTTTCAAGTTCCCGTTTCATACGCTGATCGAATAGCAGAACCTCACTGGGATCGACGAGGGAATCGAGGCTCAACATGGGCTGTTCATGCCGAACCTTCCCGAGTTCGTCCAAGGGAGGCGCGCCGACTCGTTGAGTGGGTGAATCGAGTGAGATCAGATCGGGGTGGGTCCGTTCGAATTCCAGTAGTTCTCGGAACAACCGGTCGTATTCGCCATCGGAGATTTCCGGTTGGTCCTTGACGTAGTACAGGTAGTCATGCTGCCTGATTTGGGCCTTGAGTCGAGCGAGTCGCTCACGGTCGGCCGTCGAGACCTCTGCATGAGACGGTGAGTCGGGGTAAAGTGAATCCTGTCGCATCGCCGCTCTTAACGATGTGTCACTCGGGTAATCATCCTTCGGATACAGTGGCAGCCAGCGTTTGGCATGAGTTGGGAGAGAGGCTTTAACGTGCGAGACAGTAGCATAGGGGGAAGAAACGGTCAAACTGGACGAGCCCAGACGACTTTGACTTTCACAGCAGTGACCACTATTCTACGCTCCTCATTGTCCGTTGAAAATCGACGAAGATCGGGCAAAGGGCAAACGCGATGAAGGAGGATGTATGTTGAAGGATGAACACCCAATGCGTGAGCGAGTACGTGGGATGGCTCTCTTAGCGCTACTGCTGTGCAGCGGGTCGCTGATCAGTGGATGTGTGGTGTTGGAAGAGAAATACAATGCGGAAAAGGCCCGAAGTTTGAATTTTCAGCGCCTTCTGGCGCAAGAAGAAAAGCGCACGGCCGAATTGGACAGCGAGGTCAGGCGTGCGAAGGCCGAACTGGCTGAATTCGAGGCAAGGAATCGGGAACTCTCGTCTCAAGTACAGATGGCACGTGAACACATGGGGCGCCTTCAGGAAGAGACTGAAGCGATTCGGGAAGCCACCGTGCTCGAACGAAAAGCGTTGGAGGATATGCAGCGGAAGGGTCATTCCCCTGCTGCCAAGCAGAAAAAAACCGGGGCCCGCAAACCTGGTCCGAGCGATGTCGATCGGAAGGATCACGACGAAGATCTGCCAATCAGCGCCGACATGAAGGCTGATGCAAAATTGCATGTGGTAAAGCCTGGAGAAACTCTTTTTAGCATCAGTCGACGGTATAGAATTGGGATGGGTAAGTTGAAGCAGATGAATAATCTTCCAGATGACATCATTGAAGTCGGTCAAAAACTCGTCTTAATAGCAGAGTAAGCGGAACGACATGCGGTCTGAAACCTATTCTCTCAATCTGGACGAGTTTCGCTCCTACGCAAAACAGGGGAATCTGATACCGCTTTTCCGCGAAATCTTGGCGGATCATGACACACCGGTCTCGGCCTTTGCGAAGATCGATCATGGCCCCGCCGCCTACCTGCTGGAAAGTATTCAGGGCGGGGAAAAGTGGGCGCGGTACTCTTTTCTCGGAAGCGGATCTCCGCTCGTCATCTACGAAGATCGTGGTGACCTGTGTGTGAAGAAGGGATCACATCGCCGACGCATTCCTAGCCGAGGCGCACCACTGGACCGTCTACGCGAGCTCATGGAGGCGTATCGGCCGGTGACGGTTCCGGATCTGCCGCGCTTCGTCGGTGGAGCGGTCGGCTATCTTGGTTACGACATCGTGAAGACATTCGAGGATCTCCCTTCCCGGCGAAAAGAGCACCTCAATCTACCGGACTTCGCATTTCTCTTGACCGAGACCCTGCTCATCTTCGACAACGTGTCGCAGAAGATCAAAGTCGTAGCCAATGCTCATGTCAAGTCCACCTCGGAGCGAGACATTCGCGCGGCCTATCGCCAGGCGACGGGACGCATCGAAGCCATGATCGGTAGAATCCGTCGGCCTCTGAAGCGCGGGAAGCCGAAACGCCGGCGATCTCCGATTCGGTTCACGGCCAATATGAACAAGGCGGACTTTGAGAAAATGGTGTCTCGTGCTCAGGAATACATCAAAGCGGGAGATATCTTTCAGTGCGTGCTCTCGCAGCGATGGGAAACGAATCTTCAGGCTCCACCGTTTCAGCTCTATCGAGCCCTGCGCGTCGTGAATCCCTCGCCGTACATGTACTACTTGCGCATTGCGGGAGTGGAACTCGTCGGGTCGTCTCCGGAAATTCTTGTGCGATGCGAAGACGGGCTGGTGTCGGTACGCCCCATTGCGGGGACCAGGCGTCGCGGGACGACGATGGAAGAGGACGCGGAGCTGGAACGTCGACTGCTCGCCGATTCCAAGGAACGGGCCGAACACATTATGCTGGTAGACCTTGGGCGCAACGATATCGGCCGCGTCGCTGAACAAGGATCGGTTCAGGTCGAGTCCTTGATGAATGTTGAACGGTACTCCCACGTGATGCATATTGTGTCGAACGTGACGGGAAAGTTGGGCGCGACCAAGACCGTCTATGATGTGTTGAAGGCATCTTTCCCTGCTGGCACGGTGTCCGGGGCTCCCAAGATCAGAGCGATGGAAATCATCGAGGAGCTGGAGCCGACCAAGCGCGGACCGTATGCCGGCGCGGTGGGGTACATCAGCTTTTCAGGCAATATGGATATGTGTATCAATATCCGGACAGTTGTCGTCTCTCGACATCGGGCGTTCATCCAGGCTGGCGCCGGGATCGTTGCCGACTCAAATCCGGAACACGAGTACGAAGAAACGTGCAATAAATCCCGTGCGATGATGAAGGCGATCGAACTGGCTGAACAGGGATTAGAATGAGGGCCGTAGGCCTCAGATAGAAGTGGATCGAATGACTTTGGACCCGGGCAAGTATTGTAGGCAGTCGGTATAGCCATGCTACTCGTCATCGATAACTACGATTCCTTCACCTACAATCTGGTCCAGTATCTTGGGGAATTAGGTGAAGATGTGCAGGTCTACCGTAACGACAAGATTACGATGGAGCAGATTGAGGAGTTGCGTCCAAGTCGGATGGTAATCTCTCCCGGACCTTGCACTCCCAAGGAAGCCGGTGTGTCAGTCGAGGCGATTCGTCGATTCGGAGGAGCGATGCCTATTCTTGGCGTCTGCTTGGGTCATCAATCGATGGCCGTGGCGTGTGGAGGAGAGGTGATTCGTGCGCAGCGTCTGATGCATGGGAAGACATCGCAGATCAAACACGACGGTAAGACGATTTTTCAGTCCTTGCCCAATCCATTTGAGGCGACACGCTATCATTCCTTAATTGTGAATCGAAACAATCTTCCCGATTGTTGTGAGATCTCCGCAGAAACCGTCGAAGGCGAAATCATGGGGCTTCGTCATAAGACGCTCTGTGTCGAGGGGGTTCAATTCCATCCGGAATCGATCCTGACGACCGTCGGGAAAGATCTGCTTCGCAATTTCTTGAAACTCTAATCACCCCATCTCTGTGTGACCATGATCAAAAACGCACTCGCCAAGTTGGCCGATAGAACCGATCTTACCGCACAAGAGGCCGAAACCGTCATGCTGGAGATTATGGACGGCGCTGTGACCTCGGCTCAGATCGCCGCCTACCTCATGGGACTCAGGCAGAAGGAAGAAACGGTTGCAGAGATCGTCGGTTCAGTCAACGCGATGCGATCACGAGCGACCAAAATTAGGGTCGGCTCGTCGGTCGTTGTGGATACCTGCGGAACCGGTGGAGATGGGGCCAACACATTTAATATTTCCACGGCTGCGGCGTTTGTTGTCGCCGGAGCGGGCATTACAGTGGCGAAACACGGCAATCGTTCCGTGTCCTCCAGATCCGGCAGTGCCGATGTGCTGAGCGCCCTCAGGGTCAAGATCGACCTGGAACCGGGGCGTGTGGCCGATTGTATCGACGAAGTCGGCATTGGTTTCTTATTTGCGCCGCTCTACCACGGTGCCATGAAGCAATGTGCCGGAGTGCGGCAAGAGATGGGGATCCGGACGATTCTGAATGTGTTAGGGCCCTTGGCGAATCCGGCCGGCGCCACCCACCAGGTACTCGGAGTTTACGATGCGAGGTGGACGGACATCCTTGGGCGGGTCCTGTTGGAGTTGGGATCACAGCATTGTTTCGTCATTCATGGCATGGATGGGCTGGATGAAATCACCCTGTCGGATCGAACCAGGCTGTCTGAAGGTAAGAGCGGAGTGGTGTCGAGCTATTTTATTGCCCCTGAAGAGTTTGATCTGGCCCGTGTCCCGAACAAAGAGGTTGCCGGTGGCACACCGGAGGACAACGCGCAGATCCTACAGGACATTTTGCAGGGTCGAAAAGGTCCGAAACGTGACATAGTGTGTTTGAATGCCGCTCCTGCCATGGTCGTGGGCCAAAAGGCGAGAACGCTCAAAGAAGGGTTCCGTCTCGCCCAACAGATGTTAGACACGGGGGCTGCGGCAGAGAAGTTGGAACGACTCATTGCATTTACGACACAACGCGGTTGACTCATGATCCTCGATCGTATCCTTGAGCATAAGAAAGCCGAGCTGAGACATAAGCAGAGCCGGTCCTATCTTGCTGACCTCAAGGCGGCAATTCGAGATGCACCGCCGACACTTGGCTTTGCCGTGACGCTGGATGCGACCAAGCCTTCCTCCAGCCCTGCCTTGATTGCGGAAGTGAAGAAGGCCTCGCCAAGCTTAGGACTTTTGCGGCCGGAGTTTTCCGAGAAGTTCGACTATCTGACACTTGCGCATACCTATCATGAACATGGCGCGTCCGCTGTTTCCGTCTTGACGGACAAGGAGTTTTTTCAAGGCGACCTCCAGTATCTTGAAGCGATCAAGCGTGCGCTCCCGATCCCTGCGCTCAATAAAGAGTTTATGGTCGGCGAGGTGCAATTTTATGAAGCACGGGCGCACGGCGCTGATGCGGTGTTGCTGATCGTGGCGGCGTTGGAACGGCGCCAACTGACGGATTTCTATGCCCTAGCCACCGAACTTGGGATGGATTGTCTCTTCGAAACTCATCACGAGAAAGAGTTGGATACAGTCTTGGAATGGATTCCCACCGCGAGGATGATCGGGATCAACAACAGAGATCTGAAAACCTTCACGACCGACCTCAACGTCACCTTTCGGCTGGCACAGCGAATTCCATCCGACAAGCTGATCGTGAGTGAAAGCGGGATTCACAGTCGCGATGACGTGACGAAACTGATCGAAGCAGGCGTTCACGCCATGCTGATCGGAGAGTCGCTCATTCGCGCCGAGCACACGGCAGACAAAGTCCGAGAGTTGCTCGGGCTCGGATCCAGCAGTGCGCCGTCCGCCTAGATCGTTCGCTATGAAAATCAAGATTTGCGGAATTACAAATGTAGACGATGCGGAGGTTGCGGTACGGGCCGGCTCTGATGCGCTGGGATTTGTCATGTACCGCAAGAGCCCGCGATTCGTGGAACCGGCGGCGGTGAGGGCTATTGTCGCAGGGCTTCCCCCGTTTGTGCTGCCGGTTGGGGTGTTCGTCAATGAGGAAGCCGAGAAGGTTCGAGCGCTCATGGATGAATGTGGCCTCACGTTGGCCCAATTGCATGGCGATGAATCCGCTCAATATTGCCAGAACCTCGGCCGCCCGGCTCTCAAGGCTATCCGCCTGAAAGACCGAGGTGCCTTTCGCGTATTGGCTGAACTTCATGGACGGGCAAACGTGCGAGGGTTTCTCCTCGACGCCTTTTCAGACCAAGCCTATGGCGGTACGGGTCAGACGGTCGATTGGACGCTAGCTCAGGAGGCGGCTCGCTCGACCCCAATCATTCTGGCTGGCGGGTTAAATCCGGCAAACGTCGCAGACGGGATCAGAGTGGTCCGTCCCTATGGAGTCGATGTCAGCAGCGGTGTGGAGAGGAGCCCTGGCAAGAAGGATCCAGATAAGGTGAAAGCTTTTGTTGAGGCGGCGAGACTTGTGCCCGTCTGATCGCCATAGCTATACTCGCGGAAATCCATTGAGGAGGGGTTGATTCCATGCCGATGCTTCCAGACAGCCATGGCCGGTTCGGGTCCTATGGTGGCCGGTATGTGCCCGAAACCCTTATGCCGGCGCTTTTGGAGCTGGAAGCAGAGTATGCGAAAGCGAAGAAAGACCGCCGCTTCCAGACCGACCTCGCCTACTATCTGAAACAGTACGTCGGGCGTCCGACCAGTCTCTATCGTGCGGATCGGCTGACCAAGAAATTTGGCGGCGCCAAGATCTATCTGAAACGAGAAGACCTGTGCCACACCGGTGCGCATAAGATTAACAATGCCATCGGCCAAGTGTTGCTGGCCATGCGCATGAAAAAACGACGCATCATTGCCGAAACTGGGGCCGGTCAGCATGGGGTTGCCACGGCAACGGCGGCTGCGATGTTTGGGCTGGAATGTGAAGTCTACATGGGCACGGAAGATATGCAGCGCCAAGCCCTGAATGTCTTCCGTATGCGTTTATTGGGAGCCACCGTGACCGGCGTCGATGCCGGGAGCCGGACGCTCAAGGATGCCATCAGCGAAGCGATGCGCGATTGGACGACGAATGTTCGAACGACCCATTACATTCTCGGGTCAGTGCTAGGGGCGCATCCCTATCCCATGATGATCCGCGATTTTCAGGCGATTATTGGGAAAGAAGCACGGAAGCAAATTCTCGCTGCGGAGGGGCGGTTGCCGGATTATCTCGTGGCCTGTGTCGGCGGTGGAAGCAATTCAATCGGACTGTTCCATGCGTTCCTCCGCGATCCCAAGGTCAAGATGATCGGGGTTGAGGCAGGGGGACTCGGGATCGAGAGTGGAAAACATGCCGCGCGGTTTTCAGGCGGTAAGACTGGTGTCTTGCAAGGCACCATGACCTATCTACTTCAGGATGAAAACGGACAGATCAATTTGACCCATTCGGTCTCAGCCGGTTTGGATTACGCGGCGGTGGGGCCGGAGCACAGTCTCTACCATGATCAGGGTCGTATCGAGTACACCTCTGCGACTGACGCCGAGGCGTTGTCGGCCTTTGATCTCCTCGCCCGTGAAGAAGGCATCGTTCCCGCACTCGAAAGTGCGCATGCGATCGCAGAGGTCGTCAAGTTAGCTCCGAAGCTCAGGAAGTCGCAGCTCATCATCGCTAACCTATCTGGTCGTGGAGACAAAGACGTGCAGCAGGTTGCGAAGATGCGAGGGGTTGAGCTATGAGCGGACGGCTAGAAACCACGTTTGAGACCCTTCGGAAGAAGAAGCAAAAAGCACTCATTGCCTATTTAATGGCGGGGGATCCTGGACTTGCTGAAACCGAGCAGCTGGTATTGGCGTTGGAAGAAGCAGGCGCCGATATCATTGAGCTGGGCGTGCCGTTCTCGGATCCGATCGCGGACGGGCCGGTGATTCAGCAGGCTGCGGAGCGGGCATTGAAGAGCGGCACGTCGCTGCGAAAGATCCTGGCCTCCGTGAAGTCACTCAGGCAGCGTACGGAGATCCCAATTGTCCTCATGTTGTATTACAACTCGATCCACGCCATGGGTTGTGAAGAGTTTTGTAAGACTGCGAGCACCGCCGGCGTGGATGGTTTGATCGTGCCCGATATGCCGCCGGACGAAGCGGGACCGCTCAAGAAGCCGGCAGACGCAGCTGGATTACCGCTCATTTTCTTGCTTGCTCCGACCAGCACGACCGATCGGCGTAAACTTGTCGCCAAGGAGTCGCATGGATTCGTCTACTATGTCTCGTTGACGGGGATTACAGGATCGAAACTCAGCAACGTCGGGGACATCCAAGATAACATCAAGAAGCTGAGGAAAGTCTCCGGATCTCCTGTCGCCGTCGGCTTTGGCGTAGCCACGCCGGAGGATGCCGCGCGCGTGTCGAAGATAGCGGATGGAGTGATTGTCGGCAGCGCCATAGTGAAACGTATCGCTTCTCACCAACAAGATTCGGCCATGATTAGCCACGTCGCCGAGTTCGTCCGATCGTTGAAGTTGGCCATGGCCACCAATCATCTAGCCCCATAACCAAAGAACCAGACGATTCTCGCTTTCTATCAGCGACTCTGTCAGGTAGGCAAGGCCAAGAAGTTGGGGTTGCTGGCATGTGCGCGTAAACTGCTCATTATTTTCGATGCGATGATCAAACACGGCACCTCACACCTGAAATCAGGTACCCACAACACCGGCAAAGTAATCAACGCTTCGACGAAGCTCAGCGCAGGCGGCACGACGATCTGAATCCGGTGCAAGAGAAGAACGGCGCCACCGTCACGGCCAATCGCGCAATCGGCTCGGCATTTGTGCATCTCGGGTGAGCTGGACTCCACCCATGACCCGGGGCCACTCCGCATCGAATTCCACGGGGCGCTCTATCACGTTACCGCCAGGGGGAATGCGAAACAAGATATTTCCCTTGGTGCTAAACGGTCAACATCTCGCTTAGGGCTTGGGAAAACAGCGGTTCAATTTATAGCAGACATCGGAGAGGTGCAGTGCGATGGGCAGTATCAGGGCTTGGCTTGGGGAGGCATGTATTTGATCATCTCGTCGGCGAGCTCTTTCGCGAGGACCTTGAGGCTCGGCTTGATGAACATGTAGCTGCTGGACCGTTCATGGCGTGCTTTCCAGATTGTCGTTCCGGTTGCGGCATCGATCAGGCGCAGGCTCAATCCGACTCGCCCGACGTTATCGCCTTCTTTCCGCACGTATTCCCATGAATTGACCCTGACGACAAGAAAGGAATCGACGTTGAGCGACTTTCCGAGCGTGACGGCGGAATCCTTGTCGGATTGACCGGTCATCTCGAGACGGGAGAAATAGAACACGAGAGAGTCAAACGCCTCTTTTGAGGTCTGAAAAATATCGGTGACGTTTTCCGGGGTGACGACCCGTTCAATGCGTCCCTGCCGGTTGAGTGCGACGGCCAAGACCTCTTGAATGTCTTCGCGGGCGCTGTCGTATTGACTCGACATCGGTGGCAACACGGCAATACTCTGCGGTTTGAATACTCTGGCGCCAGGGCCTTCCCACACCTCCTGCAAGCCTCCACAGCCGCTGAGGAATAGAACGAAGCCCAGGACGGATACGAATTGCGTGTATGATCGATTCGACATAAGCCTAGTATACCATCAGAAAGTGAAAGAAATGGAAGCAGAAACTAAGGCACCTTTTTCGCGGAAGTCATATCCTCCCCCGGCATCGGCGCGAAACATAAACCACCGTACGCCTAACCCTGCAGTTGGGACGAAGGGGGTGGATGCGTCCTGCATATTCTTGAACGTTCCGATTCTGAACGACAGAAATTCTGCCAAGATCGTTTGCTCGAGTCCCAAGCTCAAGAGCTGACTCTTCACTCCGGGCACAAAGGTTTTGTTCGACGTGACATCTACATCGGCTGTGAGTGTCAAGGAGGAGTAGGGGTTAATCGCGATACCTGCCCGAACCTGCGGATCGAGTTTGAGCTCCCCTCCAACAGCTGCATCGAATGTCGGGGTATTGATATCCTTCGCGACGATCCCAAACCTGATCAACGACGAGGGGCGATAGATGGCTCCAATATCGATGCCGTAGGTTGTGGAGATGGTCGGCTTGCCGAAGTGATCGGTGGTGCTGACACCGCTTCCGCTTTGCAGGTCGGTCAAACCATTGTAAGACGCGCCTTGAATAACCTTCGCGGTAATTCCGATGGCAAACGTTTTATCAGAAAAGGCATAAGCATAGGAAAATGCCAATTGCCTGGCCTCGAGACCACGCAGCGCCATCTGGCCCGCGACGCTGATAGGCGTACCGAGTCCGCCCGGTTGGGTTGCCTGCACAGGCGTTGAGACAAATCCCCCTCCGGTGGCGATATCTGAGACATTGAATCCGAATGCATGTTCGCCGAAGTGCCCTTTTACATACAGCCCGGCGGATCCATTAACCGAGACAGCTGCTCCCGGGTGATTGATGCGATCGGCGATGTCTTGAGCCTTCGTGAGATTGATCGGAGAGGTGTCGCTGGTGTTGAACTTCTCTAGATCGTTGAGCGCATCACCAAGGCCAAGGCGATCAAATGCCAGGCCTCCTCCCTGGACGCGGATATCCACGGTCTGGGTCATGGCCAATCCAGCAGGATTCCAATAGGTCGCAAGGGCATTGGTTGTGACGGCGACGCCGGCTCCGCCCATGCCCATGGCACGAGGACCGGAGATGACAAACTCGGCAGCTGATACCTGAAACGGTAGCGCTGAGGTAGCCAGCAAAACGGCTATGCGAATCGATGGCGACCAGCGCATGTCAAATCCTTGGCCAGAGCTAACGTAGCGAGTCTAGAGAAGGAACGGTTGTTCGTCAAGGATTGCAGCCGTTCAGAATCATTCCACGACGATCCGGTGTGCGAGTACAAGACCGCAAGCAGTCTCAATACATGGGGAACAGATGAGTTTAAGGGGTACGTGATAAAGAGGTCCGATCAACTCAGGCGATCTGCCCATCCTGCATGTGAATGATGCGGTCGGATTGGGCGGAGAGTTTATCGTTATGCGTCACGATCACGAACGTCGTTCCGCGTGTTTTGTTCAAGGTGCGCATCAGCCCGAACAACCCCTCCCCGCTATGGCTATCGAGATTGCCGGTTGGTTCGTCGGCCAAGACGAGGTCCGGGTTCTGTATCAATGCACGGGCCATGGCGACCCGTTGTTGTTCGCCCCCGGAGAGTTCGCCGGGCTTGTGATGGAGGCGATGCCCTAATCCAACTTCCGTGAGAAGTGCGGTGGCGTCGGCGTTAACCGAGGTTGGCTCTCGACGTTGGACGAGCGCCGGCATGCAGGCATTTTCCAGTGCAGTAAACTCGGCGAGCAAGTGATGAAACTGAAATACGAACCCGATCCGTCGATTGCGGAACTCAGCCTGTTGAGTGTCCGTCATGCGAAATAGGTCTTGTCCATCGAACGTCACGGTCCCGCTGGTGGGTTGATCAAGGGTCCCAATAATATGGAGCAGGGTGCTCTTGCCGGCTCCGGAGGCCCCCACAATGGCCACCAACTCGCCGCGCTGAATCTCAAGATTGATTCCCTTGAGAACGGGCAGCTCAGAGGATCCCATCAAAAATGATTTGTGGAGATTGATCGCTTTAATCATATTCAGTGATGAGCGATGAGGCCTGAGGACTGAGGCTTGGAATATTGGGATGGGAATTGCAAATCAGTCCTCGGCCCTTAAGTCTCAGTCCTGCAAGCCTACTCATAACGTAACGCCGCGACCGGCTCAAGCTTTGCCGCCTGATTGGCTGGATACACCGTGGCCACAAAACTGATCAGAATGGCGGAGCCTGCCACGAGTATGACGTCTTCAGCCAGCACATGCACCGGAATGGTTGAGATGTAATACACGGACGGATCAAACGTCCAAAACGTTTGAATCAGCCAGAGAAAGGTATAGCCCAAAGGGATGCCAATACCGGTGCCGGCAAATCCGATGATCAACCCGTTCAGCATAAAGATGCGGCGGATGCTCCGTTTAGTCGCACCCATGGCTTTGAGGATCGCAATTTCCTTCTGCTTCTCCGTGACGATCATGGTCAGGGTACTGACGATGTTGAACGAGGCTACGATCGTAATCAGGACGAGCAGCAGAAACATCATCGTCTTCTCCAGCTTCAGGGCCGAGAAGAGATTGCGGTTCATCTGCATCCAATCCCTGGCTCCGTGGCTGAATCCCAGCTCCTGTTCGATGCGACGAGCGGTCTCTGCGGCTTGGAAGACATCGGTCACCTTGACCTCGATCCCGGATACGCTTCCAGTCATGTTGAAAAATTTTTGGGCCTCGCCGAGCTCGATATAGGCTAACGAGGAGTCGTATTCGTACATGCCGGAATGGAAGAGCGCGATGACTGCGAAGGTTCTGATTTTGGGCACCATTCCCATTGCGCTGACCGGACCGACAGGTGAGACCACGTTGACTGTGTCGCCGACAAACGCGCCCAGCCTCAGCGCCAGCTCTTTGCCGAGAATAATCCCGGGTTTCTCGACGACACGGGGACGGCCTTCAGGGTCGTCGTCCGATGCTTGGGTGACCTTCACCGGGGTGAGCAGATCGAGCAATTGGCCGGACGTAATATTTTTTGGGAGCTCGGTGACGTTGGCTTCGCGTTTCGGGTCGATTCCACGGAGGACGATCCCCTGCACGCCCGATTGAGTGGTCAGGAGTACTTGGCGGAGCACAAAGGGCGTAGCAGCCACGACATCAGGTACCGTCTGAATCTTGTCGGCCAGACCGTCGTAGTCGGTCATATTCTCTTTCATGCGTTCTTGGACGATGATATGGGCTGTCGTGCCGAGAATCTTGCTCTGAATATCTTCCCGGAAGCCGGTCATAATCCCAACGGTGCCGATGAGCGCTGCTACGCCCAGCGTGATGCCGGCGATCGACACGAAGGTGTTCAGCGAAATTGTCCGGTTGCGACGCTTAGCGCGCAGGTAGCGAAGCCCGACGAAGATTTCATACGGGAGGGTCACGCTTATGGTTTCTCCGGCCTCAATTGAGGGAAGAGGACCACGTCACGGATAGAGGCCTGATCGGTGAACAACATGATCAATCGGTCGATGCCGATCCCTTCTCCGGCGGTCGGCGGCATCCCGTACTCCAGGGCGCGCAGAAAGTCCTCATCAACGAGATGCGCTTCATCGTCTCCCGCCTCACGCTGAACGGCCTGACCTTCAAACCGTTCACGTTGGTCCAACGGATCGTTCAACTCGGAAAAGGCGTTAGCAATCTCCCTGCCGGCGATGAAAAGCTCGAATCGGTCGGTCAGGGTGGCGTCTGAATCTTTTCGTCTGGCGAGCGGAGAAATATCGATCGGGTAATCGGTAATAAACGTAGGCTGCTGCAAATTCGGCTCGACGGTTTCCTCGAAGATCTCATTGATGATTGTGAACAACGACGCCTTGGGGTCCACCGGCACGTGCAGCCGCTGAGCGGCCGCCAACGCCTTCTCGCGGTCCTGCAGCACCGACGGATCAAGGGCATTCACCTCGAGAATAGCTTGATGATAGGACCATCGTCGCCATGGAGGCGTAAGCACAATATCTTTCCCTTGGTAGGGAATGACCGTCTTGCCGAGTAGTTGTTGGGCGAGGCTCGAGACCAGCTCCTCAGTGAGCGCAATCAGGTCTTGATAATCCGCGTATGACACGTAGAACTCCAGCATCGTGAACTCGGGATTGTGGATCGTCGAGATGCCTTCATTCCGAAAGTTCCGATTGATCTCAAACACTCGCGGAAATCCACCCACGATCAGACGTTTCAGATAGAGTTCCGGGGCGATGCGCAGATAGAGATCGACGCCGAGCGCATTATGGTGCGTGACGAACGGTTTGGCGGCGGCGCCTCCGGGAATTGGATGCATCATAGGGGTCTCGACTTCAAGAAAGCCGCGTTCGATCAGAAACGCGCGGATGCCGGCGATGATGCGGCTCCTGGTGGAAAAGATCTGGTGGACTTGAGGATTGGCGATCAGATCGACATAGCGTTGTCGATACCGGGTTTCAACGTCTGTCAGGCCATGCCACTTCTCCGGGAGCGGGCGGAGGGCTTTGCTGAGAAACGTCAGCTGATGAACTTCGACCGTGAATTCATTCGTTTTTGTGCGGAACAACGTCCCTGTGACGCCGATCCAATCGCCGAGATCGAGCTGCTCCACCACGGTATAGGCCTGCTCCGACAAGTGATCTTTCTTGAGGTACACCTGGAGGCGGTCGGCTCCGTCTTGCAGAACCGCAAACCCGGCCTTCCCAAATCGACGCAGCGCAACGACTCGTCCGGCAATGGTGCAGGAGATCTTTTCCTGCTCCAATGTGTCCTTGGGTTTTTCGCCGTGCTGTTTCAGCAGTTGCCCGGCCCGGTCCTTGACCTCGAAGCGGCTGCCGTAGGGAGCGATGCCGGCTTCTCGAAGAAGGTCGAGTTTCTTGATCCGTTGTTGCCGCTGTTCGTTCAGTTCGTCCATGGTTTAGGTACGTGATGACTACAAATCGTCTTCGGGTCCGCCGACCGGCGCGAGTTGGTCACTGCCCTTTCCGAGCTTCTTTTTTAAAAACGCTTCGATGAATCCATCGAGATCCCCGTCCATGACGGATGACACATTGCTGATCTGATGGGCGGTTCGGTGATCTTTAACCATCTGGTAGGGTTGGAACACGTAGGAGCGAATCTGGCTGCCCCACGCGATGTCCTTTTTCTCGCCGACGATTGCGTTAAATTCCGCTTCCTTCTTTTTCTGTTCCAATTCAAAGATGCGCGCTTTCAAGATCTTCATGGCGCCGTTTCGGTTTTGAAGCTGGGAGCGTTCGTTCTGGCATTGCACGACAATGCCGCTCGGCAAGTGTGTAATGCGAATGGCGGTTTCGACCTTGTTGACATTCTGGCCTCCGGCGCCGCCGGCTCGGAAGGTATCGATCCGGAGGTCCTTGTCGTCGATCGCGACGTCGATATCTTCGCTCAGCTCCGGATACACGAAGACGGACGCGAATGACGTATGCCGCCGCTTGTTGGAGTCGAACGGAGAGATGCGCACCAAGCGATGGACCCCGGCTTCCGCCTTTAAATAGCCGTAGGCGTAGGCCCCTGTGATGGAGAGCGTCACGCTCTTGATGCCGGCCTCGTCGCCGGGTAACAAGTCCAGTGTTTCGACCTTGAACTTCTTCTGTTCTGCCCACCGCACGTACATCCGGAGGAGCATCTGCGCCCAATCCTGTGATTCCGTGCCTCCGGCGCCTGGATGAATCGCGATGATGGCATTATTAGGGTCCAGTTCCCCAGAGAGGAGGAGCTCAACACGCAGGGTCGCCAGGCGTGGTTCCAGCTGATTCAGTTCACCGACCAGCTCGGTCTCAAGCGTTGAATCGCCGCTCTCGTGTGCGAGTTCCAACAGAGCTCCCAAATCGTCCATTTTCGCTTCTATTTCACGCCACTGCTGAAGGTCTCGTTCAATCGTTGCCTTTTTCCGGCTGACCACCGCGGCGTTGCGGGTGTCGTTCCAGAAATGCGGCTGGCCCATCTGCGCTTCAAGTTCTTCCAAGTCGGCAGTCATCTGAGCGAAGTCAAAGATGCCCCCGTAATTCTGAGACTTGCTCACCAAGGGTGCGAACACGAACGTCTACGTCTTCTAACATTGAACGATCCTCCTTCGGTCATGCCGGTGTGATAGTCGTCAGGGCTGGTTCCTTCGTGCGGAAATACGCGAACAGAAACAAAAGTCCGCAGATTATAACACAGGCGTGGGCAAACACATCGCCATAGTAGCTGTAAAACGTGCGGGTGTGCTTGGTCGGGATCGTTGCGTGTAATACCAGCTCGGTAAATAGGGGCGTCGCCTGAACGATCTGCCCAAAGGGATCGACGAACCCGGAAATTCCGGTATTGGCGGCACGCGCGAAGGCGAGGTGATTTTCGACCGAGCGAAAGACGACCATGGCAAAGTGCTGCGCCGGCGCCGAGGAAGGTCCAAACCATCCATCATTCGTGATGGTCACCAGAAACTCCGCACCGTTCGCGGCGAACTGACGGACCAAATCCGGGAAGATCACTTCATAGCAGATAGCCACACCAAACTTAACGGGCCTGGTGTCGGTCGAACTGGCTCTGCTCCACGATTTAGGGTTGAACGAAAGAGTCGTCGGTCCTGGACCTGGTTCAAAGTCGCCGATGCCTTCGACAAGTTTGTCGAGGAAGAACAGCAACGACGATTTGAGGGGGATGTATTCTCCGAACGGGACGAGATGGTGCTTGTCGTAGCGGCCGAGGATTGTGCCGTCCATTCCCAACAGGTAGGCACTGTTCAGGAGGTACGGTCGGCGGTCTGGGTAAAACCGCAGTGCCGGACTGCCGAGCAGGAGCGGCGCCTGAGCACGTTCTGCCCACGCGATCAATTGTAACTGATACTCCTGCTCTCGCTCCAAGATGAACGGCGTTGCGGCTTCTGGCCACACGATCAAGTCCGTACCATCGCCAAGTTGGGCGGTCAGGCGGTCAAGGCGTCGCATCGTTTCATCGCGAAAGGACTGCTCCCATTTCACGGCTTGATCGATATTCGGTTGGACGACACCCACGGTGATGGAGGGTTGCGTCTGTTTCACGTCCCTGTCGCTCAAGACCGCCGAACTATAGAACCATGAGAGCACCATGCACGCGGCCGCAGTCGTCAGTAACTCCCAGGGAAGCTTAACCGGGTGAAAACCTCGGAAAAACGGCATGATCCACAAAATCAACTCGGCTAAGGCCACATTTACCAGCACGACCAAGAAGGACACTCCGTAGACACCTGTATGGTCTGCCACCTGGATCAAGTCCAGTTCGCGGTATTGTGAATAGCCCAGGAGACACCATGGAAAGCCTGAGAGGAGATAGGTACGAAGTAGCTCGAGCGCGACCCAGAAACACGGGGCAAAGAAAATTCCATAGCGTGGGATGAGCTCGCGGAGCCAGACAAACGCGAGGCTATAGAGCGCGACGTACAGTCCGAGGTATGCGGTAAGGAGCAGCAGAATCGCGTAACTGATGGGCTCTGGTACCTTGCCGTAGGTCGTCATGGCTGTGACGACCCAGGCCATGATACCGGTGAATCCAATGACTCCGCTCAGCCAGCCGATCCAAAATGCTCGTTTCCTGGAACATTGATCGAGCGCGAGATGGAGGGGAACAAGGACGACCCAGGCCAGCAATCCCCAGTCGAACTTCGGAAAGCAAAGAGGCAACAACAGCCCGCTCGCGCAGGCAAACATGATTTGGCGCGAACGAACTCCATTCATCGTGCCGTACCTTAGCGAAAAGATTCGCCGACTTGCAAGAGAACACGCGAACAATCAGCGACTTGGGACGTTTGCCACGTGCTTTTCCACGGCGAGGTAGGGTATTCTTAATTTGTATGGAACGGCGTCAGCATCGTCGTGTTTCGGGACAGGTTAAGACTCTGCTTCGGGCAAACTCGCATGAGGTGGAAGGGGAGACGGTCGATCTTTCACTCGGCGGCGCCAGGATCGAGAGCTCACTGGATGTCCAACCGGGAAAACCAATCGTGGTCAAACTCCTGATTCCGGGTGACGACGTTCCGATCGTGATCAAGCAAGCGCAGGTTCAATGGAACATCGATCGGACCTTTGGTGTGAGGTTTTTCGACGTGCCGAAGCAAGAGCTGGACGAATTAGAAGCGTTGATCGAAGAATGTATTGCGCTGGATGAAGGAAGAGAGGCATGAAACCGGTGAGTACTCAGAACGAAACTCAGAATGATGACCCGCGCAGTTGGATGGGTGGAGAAGCGACCGTCGGCTCCCAAGCCCGTCGATATATCCGCCGCCAAGCAGGGCCACCGGCTTCTCTGCTCGGCGTCATCCTCGGACTCACCTTCCTCGGCGGCCTGGCCCTGGGCAGCTCTGTTGGGTTGCTCTGTCGATCCAAAGGCAAGTAGCTTTACCGCGATAGATTTGAGCCCCGTCCCCTCCTGATCAGCTATCAGAACGCGGTCTCTATAGCCACCACTTAGGTCATCTCGAGAGCCTATGAAGGGCGCTCGCCGAGTTGCAATTTTCGAGGCTCAAGTTCCACTGCTGGTGCTGAGCGCCGCAGATTGACCAGAACCAGACATCTCCGCAGAAACACCGCCCTGATCTGCTGCTACTCCACTTCGATAGAGTGTAGAATGAAGCATGCCGCACTCTAGGAGATCATCAGCCAAGGGGATTCGTCTGCCGGTGAGATTGATTCTGTTAATGGCATCTTTCCTTGCGGGGCTCTTCCTAATCGCACTGCCGATATCCACTGAATCAGCGCAGCCTGAATCAGATCGAGGGACTTGGCACACGGCTGCGCCCGCGCCGACGAAGCGGACGGAGGTGGCTGCTGCGGCAATGGACGGAAAAATTTTCGTCGTTGGCGGGTTCGAAAAGCCCAGCTTGGGCAATGTGGTGAATTTCGCGATTACGCCGTCCGTCGAAATGTATGATTCAACGACGGACCGATGGGCTTCCAAAGCGTCCATGCCGGTCGGCCTGCATCATGTCGGCATCGGTGTGGTAGGTGGACGCTTGTATGTCATCGGTGGGTACTCTCAGTCGACATTTAGTGTTTGGAATCCAGTGGCGACGGTGTATGCCTACGATCCTGCCACGGACAGCTGGACTGAGCGCGCTCCTATGCCGACTGCGCGTGGTGCCTTGTCTGTGAGCGAGCATGAGGGAAAGCTCTATGCCATCGGCGGCTACGATCGGAAGGCCAACAATGCGCAGGTCGAAGTGTATGATCCCGTGAGAAACGTCTGGACAACCGTAGCGCCTCTGCCGACTCCTCGTGATCACCTCGCCACCGCGACTATTGGTGGGAAGATTTATGCGTTCGGTGGGCGCTTGAATGGCGACTATTCTCGCAATCTCGCTGTGACGGAACGGTACGATCCTGCTACCGATCGTTGGACGCGCGTCTCGGATCTTCCAACTGCACGGAGCGGTATCACTGCTGCTGTGGTCGCGGGCAAGATCGACGTGTTCGGCGGCGAAGGGGTAGCCGGGACGTTCAATGAGAACGAAGCTTACGATCCGGTGCGTGATACCTGGCAGCGTCTGGCCCCGATGCCGACGGCACGTCACGGTCTTGGATCAGCAGTCGTTCAAGGGCGTATTTATGTTATCAGCGGCGGGCCGACGCCCGGCGGTTCTTTCAGCGATCTGAACGAAGTATTTGACACAGCCTTAGGAAGCAATCAGAAAGCTGACTGATTCAATTCTCTTGCATCTTCGACGGTACGGCAGGATCCACACTCCAATCGACTGCGCATTTTGACATTCTGTTCTACATGTGGAACCGGCTTGTCGAAAGCCCGATCAACCTCGCTATGCCGCAGCGCGTATTCCCACGAATGTGTACTATCGTGGGCTCAAATCGAGAGGATTCCAACGAGGCCAGAGGCTTGGCGTTGCTGCATCTCAAACGGCTCCACGACAGGCTTCAGTTGTCTGAAAGCCGAACGATCCTCCGCTATATGCATCGCACAGTCGAACGATGAGGTATCTTAGCCGCAATTTAGTTAGCCGGCGTTGAGACTGGTGGCGTTACTGATGAGAAGGAAGTAACCAGAATTATAGAAGGTATGCAGACTGATCGAAGGATACACAGATCCGAAGCGATCTTGTACGAAACCGAAACAAAGAGAGGGGATGAGCACGAGTAAGGACCAAGAAATGGAATGGTTGGCCAGATGGGCCAAAGAGAATAAGCATGAGGTCAGCAGATTGGAGATGGATAGACCAAACCATGTCTTCTGCATCGACCTGGATTGCAGCAGATGCCCCTGGACGATGCCACGGAATAGCAACTCTTCGAACAAGGGTTGCCATAGGGCAACGGAGAGGAAACCCATTGACCATATGGCATACCAAGGCAGTGGTTGAAACGCCAAGAACTCTATTAGTGAAAACCAGACTATCGGACCAAGAGCGACCAAGAAGAGAAAGATAAAATCCCGATGAAAGGGGCGGGCAAGTCGAAGTCCGAGTAGGGCCACTACTTGAGCTGAGTGGTTTGGTAGAGAGAGTAAACCGGAAGAGACGCCCTGCATCTCTATCATGCACGCGGAGTGCAGCTTTTTCTGTAACGATATTCCTCTCGTCCCGAAACTTAATCTCATCGGCGTCTTGCCCTCCACAATATGACGGTCAGAGATAAGAAGAGCATGGCGGGCAGCAGTATGTCTCCAGTTGTGCCAGGGGCGAGAGTGCAGCCTCCTCCGCCGCTATCGCTGGGGGCCAGCGGAGGTGGCGCGATGTTGAAGGTCGCAGTTACAGTCGCATCTTGGGTGAGCGTGCAGGGATCAGTTCCACTACAATCTCCACTCCATCCTGCAAAGACGGATCCAGGATCGGGTGATGCGGTGAGGTCTACGGTGCTACCTTGCAGGAACTTTCCATTGCATGTCGTTCCGCAGTCAATTCCAGTGGAGTCAGATGTCACTCTGCCGGTGCCCGCACCTGCCTTGTTTACGGTAACGGTGAAGTTTGTCACCACGCTGGCCAACGCGGCTCGGGCATTGATACGCCCACCGGTCGAGACCTTTCCGCTCAAAGAAGCCTTCCGATCCACGGTGTTGAGGATTGTGCTTCTGAGTTGGGATACGGTGAGATTGGGATCGACGGAGAGCAACAATCCGGCGAGTCCCGCTACATGCGGTGTCGCCATCGAAGTGCCCTGAAGAAACTGGTAGTCCGTCGTTCCCGATGGGGGCCCGGCAAGGCAGGCGATACGGACATCGTCTAGATATACGCCGTCGAAGATCAGGCTCTCATCCGATACGAATCGAAAGCGGAACCGTGAACCGGCCACACCGTCCGCGATATCCCCCCAGGTGAACGAAAGAAATTGGGCATCGCTATCTCCCGTGAGCAGGCGAAGGGGCTCCCAAGTCGTTCCGCTGTTTCTTGAGGTTTCCAGAACAACGCCGTCTATGTCCTGCTCGGTTTGGAGGCGAACACGACTGTCAAGTCGGCATCCTCTTTGTCCCTCGGTCGTGAACACCGGTCCGACGGCGAATGAATCGGTGTTGTTTTGATAGTTTCCATTCGGACTGTCCGTCAGGCTGTTCGGCTGGCTGGACGAGGCAGACTTGGTGATTCCCCAGGTAGGGTTGACTCCTCCAAAGACATACCCGAGTCCGGTTGGGTTGGAATCGAAGTTATGGAGGAGCACATTCGTGATGTTCGATGTTGGCTTGGCGTTGATGATTCTAACCCCCGGCGCGGCGACCTGGACGGTAGTGGGCCCGAAATTAGAGAAGCTCGCCAATTGATCATTCTCGTCCGTGGCCGCTACCGCGATCACGTTTGCCAGCGCAGCCTTCTGTTGCTCGCTACATACTGAAGGAGCGCTGAAACTTGCGGGGAAGCCCGGTACGTTGTCGTTATCTGATCCCCCGTTTCCCGCAGCTGCAACAAAAAGCACGCCCGCTTCATTCACGGTGCTCACCGCATCATAGAGAGCCAGGCTACAATCAGGTCCGGAAAAGCTGGCGTTGATCACACGGGCGTGATTGGCGACGGCATAGTGGATCGCACTGACAATGGCGGTGGTGGAGAGGGATCGATTCACCCCTCCGGCTTTCAGGGCCATCAGCTTCGCGGTCCACATAACCCCTGTGGCCCCAGTTCCATTGTTCCCAGCTCCAGCGATGATTCCCGCCACATGCGTGCCATGCCCCGGGTTGCCTCCTGGATTGAGATCCAAGGGGTCCATTGGGTCACTGTCATTTACGCCAAAATCCCACCCATGCACATCGTCCACCAATCCATTTCCATCGTCATCAATGCCATTTCCAGCAATTTCTCCTGGATTAGCCCAGATATTCGGAGCGAGATCAGGATGGTCATAGGCTATGCCTGAATCAATAACAGCGACAATTACATTAGGGCTTCCTGTGCTGATATCCCAGGCTTCAGGAGCATCGATGTCAGCATCTGTCCTTCCTGCTGTTCCATCCACGGTTTGACCGATGTTATGGAGTCCCCATAACGAGCCAAACTGCGTATCGTTAGGGATGATTTGGAGCCAATAGAGGTAGTTCGGTTCGGCATACTCGACAGCGGGATTCCTTCGATACTTCAAGACTGCTTCGTTGACTGACAAGGTACCATCCAATTTGTACTGGTGAATCACCGTAGCATCCAGAGACAGCGTTTTGACTTCTTTGGCACCCAGATCTAGACTGAGAGATGAGATTCCTGAACGGGATACCTCATCCTTGAATTTGACCAGCACTTCTCCTGGGACATAGTGGGCTGGGTGGATCGTCTCCTGTGACAGCGCTGTCATTCCACGGTGGGCTTGTTTTTGTTCCGCATGAACCAGGGGATCTCCCAGTGTGAGTCCCGACAATGCGACCGCGATGGTTGCTATCTCCCAAATGCTCCCGCCCAAACGGCAAGCAATTCTCAGAACACTACTTCTGCGTCTCATATCGATGATTGGGCTCTGCATACTCGACCTCTTGATATGATGTGAGTCGGGTGATCGCCGATTCAACCGACTGATCGTCCAAGATTCTGACGTGATAGAGGCGTCCACGTTGGATTTCAGCGATGATATCAATTCGGCTATCCTTCAGGATGAATTCAATTCTCTCTCGTGAAATCCCGTTTTTGAATTTGACTAACAGTTCATACGGGATGAATCGTGGCGAGTGGGATTTCCCAGGTTGTTCAAAAGTGGATGTCGGAGTCGCAGTTTGGTTCCTTGCGTCACAGGATGCGGAGAACCATAGAACCGACGCACACATCATGATTGGGGCAAGTCCGATCTCTCGATCAGGCAAAGGGAGCAAAGATGTCATTGCGTCTCTCCCTAAACCAGGGTTCATCACTCTACAGATTGTTGATAAAGCCCAATGCATGGTATGCCAAGCAGCTCTTCTGAAGGTCACTCTTTCTTCGTCGAGGGCCGTTCCACTTTTTGATGCACCCATCTGGCTGGGGTGGTGGCGGTGGAGACGAAGGCCTGACCGAAGCCAATCACGAAGTGGGCTTCGGCAAGCCGCAATTCCCAGAGGGCAAAATCGCCAAAGCCGAACATCATTTCAGACTGAGGGAACCGAGCCAGATATTGCTCCTTGATAGTGTCGTACGAGGGCGCATCAGGCGACAGTGTTGCTGCCTCACCCTGTAGATTCAGGCGTCGCAGCGCGAGGGGATTTTTCTCCGGTCCATCCGGTTCGGCGATGAACAACGAGACACGGGGATCAATCAGCAGATGTTGCGTATGGAGTGCCAGTCGGCTGAGGTGCAGATAAGTTCGCGTCCAATCCGATCCGAATACATAGGGCACGTGGGAGCCAAACGGCCGCCCGTTTCGGAGTGTCAATAAAACCGCCGTCCGCACGTTTTCTATCAACGCCGACCACGCATGTTGGACATCCTGGCTCGTCAATGCTGACGTCATCGTCGCTCTCTCCTGAATGGTTTAAAAAGCCATTGGACTCTTCGTCAGATGCGTCAATACCATACCATCCGTTTCAGGCAATCGCCACATGAGGAAAGTCGACGAGTCGAATTGTCCGTACCTCTTGACTCACCTCTGTCTGAAGCCTATCGTACGCGGGTGGGAGGAGTTAACGCCCCGAGGGAATATGGTTCAAAAGGGGATCGAGCGTGAGGATGGTGTGCAGGACCAGCTTGTACTGGGAAGCCTAAAGTCCTCCCAAGATCACCGCCGTACCTAATCGTCCTCGGTTAGGTGCGTGCTCCTCCCACCCTAACGTCCATTTTATCTCTCATCCCCAGTTCCCCTACCTCCTTCTAGGTTGTGACCAAGCGGTCGCTGCGCGTTGTGTCGCCAGGCACGAATACGACCGCCTGCTATACTTTGGTCAAAAGACGCATCACCTAGCATCAAGGCGAATCGGCAATATCAATATGAAGCTCTTCACACTAAGCGTCATCGCTGGCCTCCTGCTCTGGCCGATGATTGGATCGGCGGAGCTGTATAAGTGGACCGATGAACAAGGGAATCTCCATATTACGGATGCTCCACCCCTTGAGCGGCAAAAGAGGTCGAGTCCGACGGTAAGGCCCTCTCCGCGATCCACGTTGCCGAAGAAGGCGACCGTAAAGCCGGCGATGCCGGAGCTGTTTCAAGCGGAGGTGCGTTCTGTACCCGATCCGTCAGTCATGCCTTCTTCGTCGAAGGATGCGGCGGCTCAACCCAGCATGAAAGGTCTCAGCCCGAACCAAGCGACATTGACGAGTGCATGGCAAACGTTCGATGGTCCCCAAGTGATTGCCAGAGTTCCTGTACAGCGCTGGAAAGATGAACGAGGTGTGGAACATTTCGGTGATGTCTTGCCGACTGTAAAAGATTTAACCGGTGTTGAGGCCACGCCGAACAAGCACCGACCCAACGCACAGTAGCAGCTGGAAGAATCGAGAGAGTGAACGTGCTCTCGCGTTCGTCATCAGTGAGCTGAGCGAAGAGCAGGTTCAGGGAGTAAGACCGCATATGAACTGGTGAGACAGCATATGAGCCGGCTGAAAATATTGTCAGTAGCGGTCATCCTTCTTGTCACGTCATCGATCCGGCAGGCAGACGCGTCTCTCTCGCAGATTCCCACGGCGTTTTCAGAAGACGGGCGTTTCCTGCTGATCCAGATGGACGAGCTTGTCCTCTGGGATCTCGAAACCAAGGCCCTCGTCGCCAAGGTTCCGCTTACCTCCTGCCACCAGGTCGCCTTGCTGAAACAAGATGGCTGGGTCCTGTGTGTGAAACATGATGTCGTCATTTACGATTGGAAGAATCACGCGTCCGTGGCGACCGTTCCACAGGAATCGCGCCAGCCCTATAGCTTGCTCGCCTATTCGGGTCAGACTGATCGGATGGTGCTCCGACACGGCAACGACGCGGTGTCGGTCTGGCAAATCGGGAAGAAGTTGGTACCGCTCAAGCATATTGGGTTAGATGCCAAGGCAGAGACCCATTCGGTGGTCGCGTCGTCTGATACGAAGTTGCTGGCGATCGCGCAAGGTCGTGCGATTCGTCTGCACGACCTTACCGGAACGACCATTCGTGATGTGAGCATCAAAGATGGAAAGCCACTCGACCTCCTCTTCGCGCCGGACGGCTCAACGGTGGCCGCTACCATCGGAAATACGATTCTCTTCATCGACACGGTGGAGGCATCGATACGTGGACGAGCTAGGCTGACAATCGCGGAAGGAGCTCGTGGACACCTCACACCTCGTCTGTTTTCTCGTGACAGCCACCGACTGGTGGCAAGTGATGGAGAAAGGAGGTATGGGCTGTTCGACACCGATACAGGCACGGTCGTGTCTGTGACCGAGTTTTCTCATGTCGATCAAGAGCGAGAGGTGTCGGCCGCTACGGATCTCGTTGCCGTCGATATTTCAGACGACGCGGGGTACTTGGTTGGGCAACCGGAACATCCTGCGACGTTGCAGATCTGGGATCTGCGCACCGGCGCTATGCTGCCGGATCTCTGCGGCAACGATTGTCGGAACATGGGGCTGCGCGTCTCACTACTTCAATGGGCACCCACCGGATCGAAGATTGTGGTGGGAATGGAAGGAGGCCTCAATCCGGACGTAGACGGCAAGATCTCGGTCTGGGATGTGCCGACCCGCTCCCCGGAGTTGGTGCTGGATCCCAGTCAGCCTCAGGCGAAGGTGTTGGCCAAGCGAACTGCACCGCCGGTCACTGCTGTTGAATTGTCTGCGAAGCCTGTCGCGCCCTCTCCTGCCGAAGCTGGTCCGGCCTTTGTGCATGCGCGGGCGATGCGTGCACTCGCGACGTCCCCCAGCGCGAATCTGCTTGTTACGAGTGGCGATGACGGGTTGCTAAAAATTTGGGAACCGGGGCAGGGAACCCTCCTACGCCAATTGGCCTTGTCTGTTCCTGTAAGCGCGCTGGCGTTCAGCGCCGATGGCTCAATCTTGGCGGCTGGTACAACGAAAGGAGAGGTGCGTTTGTGGGAAACGCAGAGCTGGCGGGAGTTTCGATCCTATGCAAGCCGACAGGGACAGATCACCGCGCTACAGTTTCTCCCCGGCAATCGATCTCTTGTGATTGCGGGCAAACAACCGAAAGTCCTCGTGGTGGATGTGGTGACCAGAGCGATTGTCAAAGAGCTGGTGCACACCAGCGTCTCTCTCGCCTGCGAGCCCAAGGGTTGTATCAGAACGCGAGGGACACAGGGAGATGTGGTGGAGACACTGAGTTTGTTGGATGGAAGCCCATTTTTGCTCACGACGTCACGAACCGGACGTGTCGTGTGGAATACGGTGACATGGAAAGAGGTGGAAAGACCAGCCGGGCTCCCAGACGTCTGGTCCGGACTTGGATGGAAACGTCCCTTTGTTGCCACGACGACGCGCACTCGTGATCCAAACGCGTTCACTCTTGCCGTCTGGGACACCAAGCGCAACACCGTCTTGGCGAGTTTGGATACCTTCACCAAGTGGGATACCGAAGTCATCGAGAAGGGACCGACCGTAGCATTGGGGGCATCGATGGCCGTCGATCCACTGCATCGATGGGTTGCCACTCGAGTTGGAGAACATCTCGCTGTGTGGGATCTCCTGTCTCACGCTAAGCAGAAAACCTTCCACGTGAGCACTCCCTATCATCTCCACTGGACGAGCGACGGAAAATATTTAATCGTCGGCACACTTGACCGGAAAGTGCTTGTCTGGTCTGTTGATACGATGGAGCCTGCGCACTACCTGCGAGACCCCGCAGTAACCCGCTAGGGCGATTCGTTGCGTACCTAGGTCTGTCTTCGTTTTGCGCATTCACCATCTGGTCCCATTGTTTCCTGGAAAGTTTTGTGATACCAAACAATCAATGATTGTTTACTGAGAGGGTGAATGGGAAAAAAGAAAGACTCCGCATCAGATACCGAAGATACCGAATCGAAATCTTCCGCTCCTCGAGCTACTCCTGAACCAGTCGCAAAGAGACCAGCCGCCGTCAAACCGGCAGAGCGGGTCACTGCGGTCGAGATGGGGGCACGCCAGCGGGAAATTTCCGTCTCGGAATTTTTCACAAAGAACCGGCATCTGCTCGGATTCGACAATCCGCGCAAGGCGTTGCTGACCTGCGTCAAAGAGGCGGTCGATAACGCGCTCGATGCCTGTGAAGAAGCCGGAATTCTTCCGGATGTGACGGTCAAGTTGGAGGTTGTCTCAAACGGAGGGCCGGTGGCGCCCAGCCAGGCCAACCGGTTTCGCGTCACAGTCACCGACAATGGACCGGGCATCGTGCGCCAGCAGATCCCCCGAATTTTTGCCAAGCTGCTCTACGGGTCCAAATTCCATCGGCTGCGGATGAGCCGCGGTCAACAAGGGATCGGTATCTCAGCTGCCGGAATGTACGGACAACTGACGACCGGAAAACCGGTGAGAATTATTTCGCGTATCGGCCCCAAAGCTGCCGCGCATTTCTTCGAAGTTCAAATTGATACGAAGAAAAACGAGCCGCTGGTTCACGAGAACAAACAGATCGACTGGGAACAGCCGCGAGGCACTCAGGTCACGCTGGAAGTCGAAGGGAAGTATCAAAAGGGTCGTGCGTCAGTCGATGAATGGTTGGAGCAAACCTCCATCGCCAATCCGCATGTCAAATTGATCTACGGGACTCCTGAAGGCGAGACGAAAGAATACCCTCGGACCTACCACGAGCTGCCGCCTCAACCACGCGAGATCAAGCCGCACCCCTACGGGATCGAGTTCGGCATGCTCCTCAAGATGTTGCAGGATACAAAGAGCCATACCCTTTCCGGGTTTCTTGCCGCTGATTTTTGTCGTGTGTCTCCCCAGCTAGCCGATGAGATCTGCAAAGCGGCAAAGGTTTCGCCTGAGGCCAAGCCTCGCGAGTTGAAGGGGCCGGTCGCAGAGACGCTTTATAAGACATTGCAAGAGACGAAGATCATGGCGCCGCCGACTAACTGTATTTCTCCGATCGGCGAGAAGGCGATTCTCGCAGGGCTCTATAAGCAGATCAAAGGTGAATTCTACACGGCGGTCAGTCGGCCACCGGCGGTCTATCGAGGCAACCCATTCATCATCGAGGCTGGCCTCGCATACGGGAACAGACCACAGGACCAAAATAAACCGCAGCAGCCGGCTATGCCGAAAGCTGAAGGGGAGCACGAGGAGGAAGACTCTGAGCTCGCCCGTGTGATCCGCTACGCGAATCGAGTGCCGCTGCTGTACCAACAGTCGGCCTGCTCCACGTTCAAGGCCGTTCTGAGCACGAGCTGGAGAAACTATGGCTTGACGCAGTCGCGTGGGGCCATTCCGGGTGGCCCGATGGTGATCTTCGTCCACATGGCGTCGGTCTGGGTGCCGTTTACCAGTGAATCCAAGGAAGCGATCGCCGATTATGATGAGATTCAAAAGGAAATCACCCTGGCGCTACGTGAGTGTGGCAGGCGGTTAGGGCTCTTTATTCGTCGGCGCGAACGGGCGGCCAGCGAATTTCGACGACGGAATATCTTTGAATTGTACATCGAAGAGGTTGTCGAGGCCTGCAACCGACTCAAGGGGGGCACGCTTCCGAAGCAAAAGCTCAAAGAGCAGCTCCAGAAGATCGCGACTTCTCGCACAGGTGGCCAAAAAACAGACGAGGCGCTTGGCAAGACTGGTACCGGACCCGAGGGGTTGCCTCATTCGATCATTGTGACGGCGGATGGAGTGGAGGGTGAGACCGCGCTAGCCACTCAGGTTGAGTCTAGTCAGGGAGTAGTGGCATCGCCAGTGGAGCCGGACCTTCTCGGTAAACCATCGCCGTCGGATAAACCTGCTTCGAAAGGGAAAACCACCAAGTCGAGTCGAGCCAAACATCCACCGAAGAAGACAACCGCACAATCAGATCAGGCCAGGCTCTTTTCCGGCGACTCTAAGACAACGAAGAAATCAAGCGGCAAGCCTGCCAGGTCAGCGAAGACGGCGGTTTCGAGGAAATCCAAATAGGACACTATGACGACGACCAAAACAAAGAAAACCACGCCGGTCGAGAAAAAGTTGATCGGTCTGGCTGATATCGTGATCCAGTCGGCCGAACGATCAAAAGACCCCACATTTCAGATTCCAATCCGCGCCCTTTCTAACGTGTCTTTCAATGAACGGAAGGGCCTGATCGAGATGGGTAGTAAGAAACAGGAGCGATCGTTTTTCAACGTCGGGATGGCGAAGAGATTCATGCAGACGGTGCTGGTAGCCGATGCTCTCTCTGAATTGCAACGGGCCGATCTGACCACCTCGCTTCGAGAAATTTACTACCGCACAAAACACACGATCAAAGACTCGCACGAGAACACCTTCGATGCGCAGGACGAATCCGATCCGGTCATTGAAGATCTTGAAGTCTCCCTCGCTACGCTTCGAGAAGAGCTCCATGTCAGTGCAGAAAACAGAGGCAGTATCGTGGGGCCGGTGATCTTCGGCGATGACGGCGATCGCGTCGATTGTTCCAAGCTGGGGAAGGGCGGATATTCGGTCCCATCAATCGTGGAGCCGGAATATCTGGAGATCCGTCGATGCACCGCCGATTTTCTGCTGCTCGTCGAGAAGGGAACCCAGTGGAATCGGCTCTCGGAGGACAAGTTCTGGCGGCGCTATAACTGTATTCTCCTGACTGGAAACGGTCAGCCTCCTCGGGGTGTACGGCGCTTGGCCTGCCGGCTGCACGAGGAACATCGGCTCCCGGTCTATGTGCTGGTCGATAACGATCCCTGGGGGTACTACATCTATTCCGTCGTCAAACAGGGCTCGATCAATCTGGCCTTTGAGAGCCAACGGATGGCGATCCCAAAGGCCAAGTTCGTGGGGCTGTCGAGTGCCGATCCGGAGCGCTACGAACTGCCGCGCAATGTTGGAATCAAACTGAATGAGAAGGACATCGCGCGCGCCAAGGAACTGTTGAACTACCAGTGGTTCCAAAAGCCAGCGTGGCAGGCGGAGATCAAGCGCATGCTCGCGAGTGGGTTGAAGTACGAACTTGATGCGCTGGCCAATAAGGATTTTCAGTACCTGACGAAGAAGTATCTGCCGAGGAAGCTCAAAGAAAAAGACTGGCTGGACTAATCGGCCTCCTATCTGTGCCATCATTGAGCCACCAAGCTCTCGCTCACGAATTAGCTATGAACACATTGCCTGCCTGGACGGCGCCCCTTCGTGACTGGCAGCAACGAGCCCTGTCGGCGGTCTGTACCCATCAATCTAAAGATTTTCTGGCGATGGCGACTCCTGCTGCGGGGAAGACACGCTTTGCGTTGCGCGTCGCGCATAAATTCATGATGAATCGGGCTGCAGTGAGAGTGCTGGTCGTCTGCCCGACGAATCACCTCCGTACGCAATGGTCGGATGCGGCAGGGAAGATGGGATTACAGCTTGATCCGTCTCTCACCAACGAACAGGCCTCTGAAGCGGCTGACTATCATGGCGCCGTGGTCACCTATCAGCAAGTGTGTCTGGCCCCTGCAATTTTTCAGCGGGTCTGCAAGAGTAAGAAAACCCTGCTCATCTTCGACGAGCTGCACCATGCCGGTGACGGCAAAAACTGGGGGAAAGCGCTGCGCACGGCGTTTGACCCGGCGGTATTTCGATTGATCTTGTCCGGGACACCGTTTCGTTCAGACAACAATCCGATCCCCTTTATTCGATATGAGAATGGAGAAAGCCGGGCGGATTTCGCCTACGGGTATACCGATGCGATTCGCGACAATGTCTGCCGACCCATTGTCTTCCCGAGCTACGAAGGCGAACTAAGTTGGCTGTCTGAGGGTCGCGAGCATCAGGCGACATTCGAAGACGGGTTGACGTTCAATCGGCAGCGGGAACGGTTGAAGACGGCGCTCCTTCAAGAAACCTGGCTTGGGCCGGTGATTACCGATGCCCATACGCAACTGACACGTCTTCGCCAGCAGGAACAGCCGGATGCTGGGGGGCTGATCGTATGTATGGATCAGGAACACGCTCGTTGGGTGGCGGACCTCGTCGGGCGTATTGTTGGTACGAAAGCCGCCGTGGCGGTGTCGGATGATCCCACCGCCTCGCGCACGATCGAGGAGTTCGCCGGTCACAAAAAGCAGCAATGGCTGGTGGCGGTGAATATGGTGAGCGAAGGCGTGGATATTCCTCGACTTCGTGTCGGTGTCTACGGGACGAACGTGATCACGGAAATGTATTTCCGGCAGGTGGTCGGCCGGTTCGTCCGGATGCAGGATGGGTTACCCAAGCCGCAGCGCGCGTGGCTTTATCTACCGAAAGATCCGATCCTGGTGCACTATGCCAAGCAGATCAAGGCGGAGCGCGATCATGTCTTGGAAGACATCATGCCAGCCGGACAGCGAGACTTGTTTGGACGTGTCACGGTCTCGACCAATGAATACATGCCCTTGATGGCCGTGGCCAGGATGGATAGCCTCATCGGGGAAGACGAAGCGAGAGGGGAGGGTGATGCGGCTGCTGTTGCTGAACCGGCAGTCTCACTCCACGAGCAGAAACTAGAGCTGCGAGATCTCCACCGGCTGCTCGTCAGCACAGTCGCCAGAAACAGCGGAATCGATCATCGAAAACTTAACGCAGAATTGATCGCGCGCACTGGGAGCCGTGTCGATCAAGCAACGGTTGAACAGCTGCGAAAGCGCATTCAATTGCTGGAGCGGTGGAAAGAGCGTGGGTATGACGGAAAGCGGTGAGAGGTTCTTGTGGTAGCTGATCAGGTCGTGGCGACTTCCTTCTCCCGCAGGTGTTTGTCCAGTACGAATGTGCCAAACGGAAGAATGGATGCGAGAAAGGCATAGCATGAAAATCTGAATTCCCACTGTTGTTTGGTATGAAGCCTGGCCAACTGGCCGACAAAGAGCAGAAACAAGATTCCGTGAATAGTCCCCACGCCTCGTACGACTTCCGGCATGCCCATGAAGTACTTCATCGGCATCGCCACGAACAGCAAGAGTAGAAAAGAACTGCCTTCGGCCAAGGCGGTTATTCTAAATCTTCGGATCTGGTTCATATGTCTCGATCTTTCTCCCTCCTAAATGCACCTGTTGTGATGTGACATGACAGTGTCCTCTGCGGTGTCTAGACCAAAGACATTGTTATGAACTTTATGAACAGGTGTCAATGAGGCTTGGCGAGGAAGGATTGCCGGGCTGGCCAAGATCCCTTATGAGCGTGGCTGTAATTGCTGATCGGTTATTGGGGCCGACAGGCGCGGCCCCAATAGTATGAACGAGGTAACGTTCTTGCTCTTCCAGGGAGAGGTGATTTATTGCGCCTTGCAGTTTAATTCGGAGGCAACATCCAATACGACCAGGCGAGAATAATCGGGGTTGCCACATACATGGCATTTTTCCCGAAGGCATCGTTGACCCCATAAATCAAGATTCCAGCGATGAAGGTAAAGTAGATATATCCAATTCCTCGATAGCTGGCACTGTGGTCTGCCGCCAAGGCGAGAGCCGGTGATCCTAGGATTAGTCCGGCTGAGAGTGTGGCTAAACGTTTCATCGTGGTCTCCTTCCAAGACAGGTAAAAGGACGGGGCATGTGGACGATACAAGCTGCGGTTGCGGACACAAGAACGCCCTCGTGGCGATGGGAACCAGGAGGGCGTGGGATTGTTCTGGAGCGGGATTCTATAATAGTGGTGTCAGTAAGATCTAGCAAGGAGTCACAGAACACCTCTTTGTCTAAATAGGATGGCCTATGCTGCGCCTTCCTATCCAGGAAGTCAAACCAGCTGCTGTCCGCTGAATGTGCGAGACGTGCGAAGGGGAGATCCGAACGCGAATCGCGACGGCTTGGGACAGCATCCAATGGATCCGGTGTTGGCTTGCGGCCGGTTTCTATAGGGTGAGGGAATGGTCACTGCGGGCTCCGGCTGCAAATAAGTCAATACGCAGGCCAGAACATCCCGCTGGAAATTGCAATGTATATTTTTAGGCGTGTGCGAGTTTTTCTGCCCGCCGTATTGGCCGTACAGGCAACGATCTCGCAGTCGCCTGACCCGTGGTGTCCCCTTTCCCAGCACGAATCTCGTAGGGTCGCTCGGTTTTGAGCAGGGTATACATGATCCGGCACAGGTGTCGGCCCAGAGCTCGAATGGCCTGGTTATGGGATTTTCCTGCCTGGCGTTTCTTCACATAGTAGCGTTGGGACTCCGGGACAGATTTGCGATGTCGATCAACGGCCGTCATCATGGCGGCCTTGGCGCGGACGTTGACCTGCTTCGGCGGCTTGGAGCCGTGGCGTGTGCCGGAACTGTTGTCCAAGGTGGCCATGCCGAGATACAACGCCAGACTGCTTTCCTGCTGAAAGCGTGTTGCCGTCCCGATCTCTCCCGCAAGCTCTGCGGTACAGATCGGGCCAAATCCAGGGATCGAGGCGACCGTCGTGGCGATCGTGGACTCCCGCGCGACCTGGTGCATCGTCGTCTCCAAGGCCGCGATCTGCGCGTCGAGGGCCAGCACCCGCTGGGCATCTTTCTGAATCATCGCTCCGACCCACTCCACCTCTGGGCTCCACTGGGCTCGCGGCTGCCAGTCCTGGATGACGCGCGCATACGTGCGGCCGACGCAGGGGATGTTCAGAATCGTCGCTTTGCGGAGCCGCGCCAGTTGCGGGAGCGTGTCCGCACTCACCAGCAAGTGCAGAAACCACTGGTTGCCGACCTCCCGCGTGAGATCGAGCAAGCCGGGACAGACCGCTTGGAGATCGGCTTGGAGCGTATTCAATACCCGGACCCGCTCGTTCACCAGTCGCCGTCGCCGCCGCGTCAGCCGCTTCAAGCGCTCATTGGCCGCCGGTACCGCGCCGACTTCCTGCAAGACGGCTTTCGCGAGCGGGAGATGCGCACGGAGCTGAAAGAGCTCGAGCCCCTTACGCGCATCCAGCCGATCGGTCTTGGCGGCGCCTGGAAAGATCTCTTTGAACCGTGCCAACTTGAGGTTGTTGATATTGTAGAGCCGATACCCACGCGCCAGGATCAGCCGATCCAGCGGTCGCGCATACCCATTGTACCCCTCCATCGCGACGGCGACCGGCCCAGGGTAGTGCTGGTGGTGCGTCTCAAGGCGGGCGAAGAAGTGCGCAAACCAGTCGGGCTGGTGCGCGATGGCAAACTCCTCCAGCACCTCGCCACTCGAAAGCCCGATGGCGACATGGTGTCGTCGAGCCCCCACATCGATACTGACTCGCAGTTCAACGGTTGGTGTGACGACCACGTGGCCCCCCCTCCTGTAGAAGATCGTTGAGGCATCATCCCTCGGTCTCGTCTACAGTCAGAGCCACGTCTTCTGAGCAGAAGATGGCACCATCCCGGTCGACCCCTCGGATGATGCAGGTGACGGAGGCGGCATTTCAGGCAGAGTGTGCCTGACGACACAGGCCACGGACCCCACGAGCCACACCTCCGTCAGGAGCGCGTATACCCGATCCGCGCTGCCCTGTCACCTACAAATTCCCATGGTAGACCCCACTTCGTTCATTTATCGGAACCTGTGATAAACGGTCCAGCAATCACAACTCATTGAAACGGCAACGGCTATGGCTGGAGGACCACAGCACCATTGCATGGAGAAATGCCCACCTCCTTACGCCGCCGGCGAATCTGAGTCTTGCCCGTCCAGATCTGCCGGACAGCTTAATCCAGGGCATTACTCTCATGCTTCAGAGGGATTCCGCACGTCGGCCCTCATCCTGGAAAGTGGTGATTGACCGCGTGCAGAAAGGGGTGGGCAAGAGAATGTGGGTTTAGAACC